>Ga0209020_1000435_pt1 | contig 53174 bp, 46 predicted proteins | sample PinacodermBB_FD_187298 | JGI IMG/M metagenome (GOLD analysis project Ga0209020, IMG submission 187298) | Host-associated microbial community of the marine sponge Aplysina aerophoba from Gulf of Piran - sponge pinacoderm, lysed by bead... | ecosystem: Host-associated > Porifera > Sponge >... | reverse complement strand
GGCAGGGGCCCGATGGCTTGCGGGCAAGCCCCGCCAGTGCCTGCGCAGGGCTCTGTGCAGGGGCCGTCGTTGCTACTTGTAATAGGCGTTCTCACGGAAGGAGTGATCTGTAATATCCCTGATACCCGCAAGCTCGGGTATGTGCATACTCAGCGTGCGCTCCACGCCGCCCTTTAGCGTCAAATCCACACTGGAACAGCCCTGGCAGCCACCACCAAATTTCAGAACGGCGTAGCCTTCCTCATCGATTTCAACCAGCTCCACCAGACCGCCGTGTGAGGCCAGTGAGGGGTTGATCTCGGTGTGCAGCCAGTAGTTTACTTTTTGCTCCAGGGTGCTGTCCTCGCTCACCTTGGGCAGCTTGGCATTGGGTGCCTTTATGGTCAGCTGGCCGCCCATTCTGTCGGCGGCGTAATCAACGAGAGACTCCTCCAGGAATGGCACGCTGGGTTGGTCAATCCAGGCAACAAAACCGGTCATGGGCATGGATATATCGTTCGCCTGTTCTTCGCCGGGACGGCAATAACTCAGGCAGGTCTCGGCGTGAGGTGTTCCCGGATTGGTGACGAACAGGCGAACCCCCGTGCCTTCCTGCTCCTGCTTCGCCAGAAGGCCGACCAGGTATTGCTGGGCACTCTCCGTAATGGTGATGCTGAGCTCTGATGATGTAGTCAAAATAGATGTCCCTCTTCGATGTCCCAACGGCCGAGCCGAGCTCGGCGCACTATACCAGCCTTGCTGTGCCGCAACCACAACACAAAGGGTTCAGGCTCAGCCGGTGCCAGGGCTGGCTTCATGCTGTATTTCCCTGATACGCCGACAGCCTGCTGCCAACGAAGATGCAGACTTGTTTCGTGCCGGCCTTGCAAAAAAAAGTGTTGCGGGTCACCCTTGCGCGCGCCAGATGGTGCGGCCGGCTCGTTGCCAGGGGGTAATGGACGGCATGCGTGGATTATGGCAGGTGTTGTGTTGACGAAACGCCTCAATGAGCCAGCCATTGACGGGACCGGCGGTGACAGGCTCAACGCCATGAATGAGCGCTGCAATCAATGCTGCAATCAATATGGCGCAGCGCCGGGAGTCGCCGATGGGCACGACTTTTGTGCCTTGTCAGGATTCGTCGGGGCTTGAAAACCCGGTGTCCAGAAATAGATGCCGGAGTTCACTTTTGAATGCATAACAATGCTTTTGGAAACAGGTTAAAACAAGGGTCGCAAGTGTATGGCTGATAGCAATTTTGTCAATGAAATCAACAAGCGAAGGACTTTTGCTATCATCTCGCATCCGGACGCTGGAAAGACCACCATCACAGAGAAACTGCTTCTGCTGGGCAGGGCCATCCAGATGGCCGGGACCGTCAAGGGCCGCAAGTCCGGACGCATGGCCACCTCGGACTGGATGAGCATGGAGCAGAGCCGGGGTATTTCCATCACCACCTCCGTCATGCAATTTCCCTTCAACGGCTGTATGGTCAATCTGCTCGATACCCCCGGTCATGAAGACTTTTCTGAAGATACCTATCGCACCCTGACGGCCGTAGACAGCTGTCTTATGGTGATCGACGGTGCCAAAGGGGTGGAAGCACGCACCATCAAGCTGATGGAGGTGTGTCGTATGCGTGAAACCCCCTCGTTCACTTTTGTGAACAAGCTGGATCGGGAGACGCGCGATCCCATTGCGTTGATGGATGAAATTGAATCGGTTCTGCACGTGAATTGTGCCCCTGTGACCTGGCCTGTCGGTACCGGTCAACGCTTTCGGGGGCTGTATAACCTTTACACAGATCAACTTCATGTGTTCCGGACTGACCGGAGTCAGGATCCGGCGGGCGATCGCTGTATTCAGGGGCTCGACTCTGACGAAGCTCGTGCCTTTCTCGCAGAAGACTATGCGGATTTCTGTGAAGAAGTGGAGCTGGTGCGTACAGCAAGCCACCGCTTTGATCTGGAAGAGTTCATGGCCGGGCAGCAAACGCCTGTGTTTTTCGGCAGTGCGCTGAGCAACTTTGGCGTCAAGGAAATGCTGCAGTGTTTCACGCAGTGGGCACCGCCCCCCCTGCCCCGGCCCACGGATGTGCGAACAGTGCAGCCGGATGAAGACAATTTCTCCGGCTTTGTCTTCAAGATCCAGGCCAACATGGATCCAAGGCACAGGGATCGCATCGCTTTCATGCGCGTTTGCTCGGGGTGTTACACACCGAATCTGCGTCTGCGGCACGTGCGCACGGGCAAGGACGTCAAGGTCTCCAATGCCCTGACCTTTCTGGCCGGTGACAGAGCCCAGGCCGAGCAGGCGGTTCCGGGGGATATCATTGGCCTGCACAACCACGGCACCATTCAGATAGGCGACACCTTCACCCAGGGGGAAGGCTTGCGCTACCTGGGCGTTCCTCACTTCGCCCCGGAACTGTTCCGCCGTGTTCGCCTGCAGGATCCTTTGAAAATGAAGCAGCTGCAGAAAGGCTTGAAGCAGTTGTCAGAGGAAGGCGCTACCCAGGTGTTCATGCCCCGGCGTAACAACGACCTCATACTGGGTGCTGTCGGGGTTCTTCAGTTCGACGTGGTCCTGCAACGCCTGCAGGATGAATACAAGGTAGATGCCACTTATGATGCGATCGGCATTCAGACCGCTCGCTGGGTGGAGTGCAGTGACGCGACAAGATTCGCCGAGTTTACCAGACAACAGCAGCAGTACCTGGCACTCGATGGTGGTGGGCATTTGACCTATCTGGCACCCAGCCGGGCCAATCTGGAATTGGTGCAGGAGCGCTGGCCAGACGTCAGTTTTCGCACAACGCGCGAACTTTGAGCCCGGTATGCCTCGCTGGACAGCAAGGCAGTGCTGTTGCTCAATATCCAGGACAGCAGCCGGGTTGTTGCGCGTGGCTGGGTTGCTCGCAGCTGGGTTGCTCGTGGGTTGGAGGGCACACACAAAACGCCAGATAGATTACCGCCCTTGAGTGGCGAGCCAATCCGTGCCCGGACCGGAACGGAGATGCCGGCACCGAAATCAAGCCGCAGAAAGAACTCCTCTCCGGGGTGCAGCGGTTTGGTGATGCCGGACAACAGCAGACAGTTCCCCCCGCTCTTGAGCTTGAAGTTTTTCTCTCCGGCTTCCAGCGTCACAGTGTTGAGCGGTTTGGGGGCGGCCGGAAGACCGTCGATGGCGTGGGGGCACCGGCACAGAACGACCTTTTCCGCGCTTGCGGCTTTGACTTTGTTCAGGGAAACAGGCCGGTTCGTCTGGTTGCTGATGCTCATAAAAACCACCGCCCGTTTTCCCGGGTCGGCAGCCGGAGTCTGGGTGCCCGGCATTCGTCTTCCTGGTTTGGGAGCCAGTACCCGGACGCGCGCCCCGGAGATCTTGATGGGCGCTGGAGCTGCGGCTGAAGTCTCTTCTTCTTCCGCCATATTCAGGTTGTCTACCACCGCTTCCGGTGCCGCCTGCAGACAGCTACAGAAGGTACCTGCCCACAACAGCTGTCGCCACATGGTTTTCATCCTGTGCCCCCCCTCTCTTCTCTTGTCATGCAAAAGAATCGCGCTATCAAGGTTGCTGGCTGTATTCTAGACCCCAAGTGACACAATAGGCGGATCAAAATTCGGGAGGCTGGTGCCAATGACACAGTGTGTGGTGGAATCTGTTACACGACAGGAGTCCGGAAGGTGTGATCCTGCATTGTTTGACAGTCATTGTCATCTTGATTTTGTTGAGTTTGATCATGATCGTCAGGCACTGCTGACACAGTGCGCACGGGCGGGCATCAAATATTTGTGCCTGCCTGCCACTGAGCAGGATCACTGGCCTCGCTTGCTGGCATTGCTGGGACCGCACCGCCAGGGTCTGACCCTATGGGGTGCTCTGGGGCTGCACCCCTGTTTCATGTCAGCGCATCGCCAGGACAGTCTGGTCGCCCTGGATGCCCAGTTGTCCCGACGTACACCCTATGTGGTCGCACTGGGTGAGCTGGGACTGGACCTGTCCGCAGGTCAGGCCGGATTGAGAGAGCAGCAAGCGCTGCTGGCAGGACAAATCGAGCTGGCGAGCGCCTATGGCCTGCCGCTGATACTGCATGCCAGACGCAGCCATGACCAGCTTGCCTGGCTGCTGAGGAAAATGAAGTTCAAGGAGGGGGGTATTGTGCATGCCTGGTCGGGCAGTGACCAGCAAGCCATGGCTTTCTGGCGGCTGGGATTCCGGCTGGGTATAGGGGGGAGTCTGACGTGGGACAGAGCGCAACGCCTGCAGCGTCAGGTGGCCAGCTGGCCACTGGAACATATGGTACTGGAGACAGATGCCCCCGGCATGCCGCCGGCCCATGCTGCGGGGCAACGCAACACCCCTTTGACACTGCTTGCTGTGCTGGACAAGATGGCCCACTTGCGCCTGCAGGACACCTCTGAGCTGGCGCGCCAGCTTACAGACAACACTTTTCAGACTTTGCGTGTGCACTCTTCGGCGCCGGAATAACGAAGCTGATTGCCTGCGGAAACCTTTGCCAGCCTTCTGTTTTCCAAGAACGCGTGACGGGTGGTTGCACGCTACAAAAGTCAGGCGTTGGGCTGGCTTGGCGAGCCTGTCTGTCAGCACGGCGTTTCCACCAGCTCGTCAGTCATTCAGGACGGGAAAGATATACCATGGAAATGCACGTGGCCTGGACGGGAGGAGGCGGCTGATTGGACGTGTCCTCTAATGCAGAGTGTGTCGGTCGATAGTGTAGAGGTGACTTATGCCAGATTCAGTTTCAAGAGTGTTCTACGCATTCCGTCATACGCTGGATTACGCAGTGGCGTCCACTCATGATCGCCTGGTCTGGATTGATTATATCCAGGGGGAGTATGAGCTCTACACGCAGGACTTGCCTGCAGGTCCGCGTCGCAAGCTGATGACGAACGCTGCCGACGAGGGACAGGTGCTGCAGCTGGTGCAGCTGAGTCGGTCCGGCCGGCTCGTCGTTGTCAGGTCAGGCCGTTGTACCCAGGAAGGCAGTGCCTCCCTGACGTCCCATCAAAGGAGCTCTCCCGATTTGCGTATGCTGCTGATAGATACCGAAGAGGGGCGTGTCCTGCAGTCGATCAAGGGTGCCAGTACCGCCGTGGTGACGCCGGATGAAAGCAGCTTTGTCTGGGTGCGCAGGGGAACCGTGCTGGCCTGCTCGCCAGGAGCCCGGCGTGTTCGTAAACAATTCACCGTGCGGGGGCGTGTTGTATCACTGCACTGGTCACCGGAGGGTGGTCGTCTGGCCTTCGTTTGTCACCGGGGAGGGCATCGGCTGATAGGTATATATACGCCAGGTCAAGCCCGTCTTCACTGGGTGGCTCCCGAGTTTGACAGTGACGACTTTCCCTGTTGGTCGCCGGATTCCTCGCGTTTGGCCTTTATTCGTTTTCACGGCCCCGAAATGGATACTGGCGAATATGCCTTTTCAGGAAAGGGGGAGCGTTTCTCGGTTATGGTCGCTGTGGTTGCCACGGGTGAGACCTTGCCCCTGTGGCCGCGTGACCGGGAGCCGGATGCGGGCTTTTCCCGCCAATATGGGCACCGCCCTTTGCTCTGGCTCGACGCCGAACGCCTGCTGTTTTCCCATGACAACTGTGGCTGGGATCATCTCTACCAGCTCCGACTGGCAGACGGCAGCTGCGAGGCGCTGACCCGGGGAAGCTGGCTTGTTCAGGATTATTGCGGCAGTCAGGATGGAAGCGAGGTTGTTTTCAGCCATAATCGTTTGCGTCGTCATCATTACAGTCTGGACAGACTGACGACGCACGATGGCAAATGCTATCCCCTTTGCGTTCCGAAAGGGCAGCAGTACTGGCAACCTTGCCTGTCCTGCAACTGCCGGTATCTTGTGTTTCTCAGTGGCGACGAGAGTCGCCCTTGTCATCTGGGATTCATGGATCAGCTGACAGGAGTCATCAGCCGTTTGACGGTGCCGGACCTTTACATACAGAAGCAGGCTGTCGATTTTGTCACACCTGTGACAACAGCCATTCAGTCCGGCGACCGTCTGCCGTTATGGGCGCATCTGTTTGTTCCCCAGGGAGAGCAATCCTGCCCGGGGCTTGTCAGCGTTCATTGTGGGGATGGGCGCCAGTCGCTGCCCGGTTTCCACCGGGAGTTTGATATGAGTTTGCGCTATGCCTTGTGCCAGCTGTTGGTGCGACACGGATTTTTTGTCATGGACATCAACTGCCGCGGCCAGAGCGGCTACGGCAAGCTGTTTCGCCAGGCACCGGAGCGCGGATGGGCTGGTGCCAGTGATTACCTGGATGTTCGCGCGGCAGGACACTGGCTGCGTCAGCAGGTTCGCGTGGCCTCTCATGCCATTGGCGTGCTGGGCCAGTTCTGGGGGGGAGGGCTCTGCAGCCTTGCCCTGGCCCGGGACAGCCATTTGTTTCGGGCTGGTGTTGTTATCGGTGGATGCTCCAGCCTTGCGCACGAGCAGGAACGCAAATATTGGCGACACAATATGTTCGACCTGTGCAACCTGTTCGACAGTCGGCTGGTAGATTCGGGTGAAGAGCAGACGGACCGGTCCGAAGAAGAGCCTTCTGCCTGGGGCTGGCTGAAAAACTGGATGAGTCCGGTTCTGCTGGTGCATGGTGATGACAGCTACATCAGCTTCGCTGAAACCCAGCAGCTGGCTCACCAGCTGGTACAGCGGTCTGTCGAGGTGGAAAGTCTGGTGTTGCCCGATGAAGGGCACAGTTTTTTGTTGCACAAGTCACATGTGCAGATTGGCGATCGGATTCTTGAGTTTTTGCTCAAGCATCTGGGACACGCCTTTGCTCCCAGGTGATGAGTCGCAGCGCCGTTGTGAGTCAGGCGGTATGAATTGCGGCTGGCGTGAGAGGAAAGGCTCAGGCTGTGCCGGGACCTGCTGTCGGTTGCGCAATCCTTCTCTGGTGCCCGTCATAGTCAGCGGCATGGTCCGGTGGATGTAGCCGCAGCGGTTCGGGGTTCATGCATGCGGAGTTTGCGCCAATGGGCGCCCTGGCTGGTGGTCATGCAGCTACAGCTGACCCGGTGCGCATGGGTGCAGTGCCCTGCAAGAGGCGCAAGGGCGCGCAGAGACGGTTCTTCTGGCACCTGTTCTTCTGGCATCTGTTCTTCTGGCACCTGTTCTTCTTTCTGGCACAGGGGGGGGCGCAGCCTGTATTTCCTGAATGCGCGGGGCTTCGGCTTTTCCCGAATGCGAACTTGCGCGTGTAAAACCATCGGAGCCGTGCATGAGTAGCTAAGCTTATAGACCAGACAGGACCAAAATAGAGGACGGGAAAATGGCACGGATGCGCTCTCCCTGGCAGGCTGGCAGTCTTCTGGCGTGGATTTTCAGACGTCGCAAGCCCCGTTCTGCACAAAAGGACCGAGGATCTGATATCCCCGGCAGGACCTGGAAACGGGTTCGTGCGTGGACCACCGGATCACGCGTAGTGCAGGATTGTCAGGGCCAGCCCAGGGTGCATGTTTCGCTGAAAGACCGGCTGGCTGCCAGGCTGGTCGGCGGCTCGCTGACAGCCTCCCTCGCCAGACGGGCGGGGCTGTGCGGCAGAAAACGCTTGTTCGTTGGGCGTCCTGTGTCTGCCGCCCATGCCTTGAAGCTTTTCTACGTGGACGCACGAGAGAATCGGGGGCGTTTTTTGGCTGAGTTGCTGTCGGACCGGCCCGATGTGGCAGAACAGATGCTGCTGTCCCTGAGTGAGGAAGAGCGCGTTGAGGTTCTGTGTCTGTTCGGGTATCCCGCGCCTGTGCTGATGCCGGATGCGGCAGGTAATGGAACGACGCTGCTGGCCAGAACCTGTCAACAGCATAGGATCGCCAGTACGCTGGCCCGGTTGCTGGAGCATTCTGGTGAGGTTGCCAGGGGCGCGTCTCTTGAGCGTCTTTACGATGTGGGCTGTCTGGACTTTGGGATTCTGTTCGAACTGCACCGGTTGTTCGTGTCCGGTCTTGGCAAGGACCCGGTTGCCAGTTGCCTGCAGCAGATGCGAACCCGCATGGACCCGCAGCTGGTGCGTTATCTTGAGACGTTTCAGTCGCTGATCAATCGGGCCTTGCCGCGCTACTGTGCCTATTGGGCCCGGTGTACCGGCTTGCCGTCCAGCGCCTGTCCGGTGCGGGACATGATAGCGGCCGGCGGTCTGGCTTGCCTGACGCCGGAGGTTCTTGACCGTCTCTGTCAGGACGACGCTTCTGGTTTCGATGCCGAGACGGCCCGTCTGGGCTGGAGGAAGGTGCAGCCACGTTCGTCCACGACGCTGCGTCATTCCAGGGCCGCCATGGATGATTTTCTGTTCAGAACTTTTTCGGCACGCCAGTCTACAGCACAGGAAGGTCTGGCAAGCTTTTAATGAGCGGCAGTCTGGCAGGACAGGCTCGCGTGGCACTGCATAGCCTGCGTGCCCTTGCCAGCGCCGGTGGCCCGTGAGCAGGTCCTGCTGCCGTCTGTGCAGGCCTGTCGGGCCTCATCTGTGCGAGGATTCAGGGGGAAAATTCTCAGGGAAGGCAGGCCAAGGAGGGAAGAGTCCTCACAAGAAAGGTTTCCTGGAGGAAAGCGTTCGCACAAGAACAGAGCTTTTCCCATCTGCCTCTTCAGGTTTCCGTGAGGGGGGCGCTCGAGCTCCCATGCTGTGGATATTTGAGTCCGCACTGTGGTTTCTGTTTCTGTTCCTGTTCCTGTTCCTGCAGCAGCCAAAAGAGCGAGGCCCGCCTGGCGATCCACGGCAATCCCTGCTGTGACAGGTCCGATCTTTCTTTCACGCAGCTCACACAGCCTGCACAGTGGCCGGTATCTGGACGATCAGGCAATCACACTTGTTGTTCCGGTCCTGTTCTACCGTTTTTTGCCGGGAAACAGCCGGTCCAGGCGAACCTCAGGATCCTTTGGATTTCCCGTGATCTCATAACGCAAGCTGGCAAATTGGCGCAAGTTCTTGCCCAGCACTTTATCAAACAAGTAAACAGCACCGGCGATATAAGGCTGCCCCATCAAGAGTCCGACAACCGGCAGATTCTTGGTGACGGGCAGGGTAACTACCAGCCCCATGTTCACTCGCTGACTGTTCAGGTCAAGAACACCTTCGAGACTGTAGTCCGAAGAGGGGGACTCAAGGGTGGCCGGTCTGTCCAGCCTGATCACGCCATGGTCCAGGGTCAGTGCGCCTTTCACCCGGTCATAACTGATTCCGCTGCCATACAAGTCGGAAAAGTCCAACTTCAGCCGGCGGATTATGGCGCTGGTGTTGAGAGCTCCCAAAAAACGTAAAGCACCGGTTCCCCCTCCCGTATCGACTGAGGTCAGACGTCCCCCTTTCAGCTCAAAACGCGCTGATCCCTGTGCAGTGAGGGGGTCAAAGGTGGCAGGAGAACCAGACCAGTCCATGTTGACATGGCCATCCATGCGCCCGCTGGAAATGACATCACCCAGCTGGAAAAACAGGTTGGACTGCTGCAAATCCCGGGTGCGCAGATCAGCTTCTACGCGCGTACGGTGCTGTCCCTTGTGTTGCGTCCAATCCATTTCTCCCTGGATGCGGATGCCGGCCAGACGCCCCTGGAAATCCTGGATGCGTACTCCCTGGCGAAGATGACGTACTGAAAAATCCGCATGCCCCAGCGCGTTGTCATCACGCACAAGCTGATTCACACGTACGTCCATGGCGGGCAAGACGGAGGGGTCGATGGCCTGTAAAAAATCGGCGCTCTGTCCGGCCTGTGTCGGCTCCGGGCTGGCTGACAGATTCCTGCCCGGCAATACTATCTTCCTGATATCCAACTGCCAGACCTGCTCGGCAGTGGTTTTCTTCTCGCTTCCGGAACCGGCTGGAAAAGCACCCGTTCCCGCGAGCTGGGGGGATTCTACGTCCAGCAGCCAGAAAGACTTCTCTCTGGCCAGGTTCACATTGACATCCGTCAGCTGTTCTCCGTGCCACAGCAGGCGGTCCAGGGTCAGATCACGTACTTCAAGCTGTGCCAGCAGATTTTGTGTGTCCGGCTGGTGCCGGGGATGCTGGGAAGATTCTTGCGTGAGCGGCCTGTTCCACCAATGTATCCAGGGCGACAGCTCCAGGCTCTCCAGGTGGCCCGTCAATACAGCCCCTTCTCCGGGAAGGCCGGGCTCATCAAGCCCAAGGTTCACCCCCAGGGCGACAACCTGTCCCTGGCCATCCAGCGACATAAGCGTGTGCACCCCCATGTCTACAAGATGTGCTGATACCAGCGTGTTTTCTTGTTTGCCGGCTTCCAGTTCCACCTGCAGAGAACGTTTCTGCAAGGCTTCCTTGTGCAGCGGGGGCGGCAGCGATGAGGCAACACCTTCAAGGTCGGTGTCCACCACCAGCTTGACGTCAGAACCAACCGTTATATGGGCATCGTAGTTTGTCTCTCCCTGCACAAAGCGGGTGATATCCTGCCTGGACCAGCGCGCCAGAGTCTGCATATCCATGCGTCCCCTGGCATGAATCTGAACCTCTTTCGTATTACTGCCGGCCGTCACAGGCTGGGACTCAATGTCCAGGGATACCGGACGATCGTGCAATAAGCCTTGCAGTCTGGAAGAGCTCAGATTCAAGGGGCTCGAATACGAGAGCGTCCCTGTCAACTGACTCAACTTTACCGCACCGGTGGGCAGCGTCAGGCTGTTGTTGTGCAGATTCAGGGTCAACTGCACATCGGGGCTGGTGTCGGACTGCAGTGGAATTTGCAGACCCAGCTGCGCATCAAAATTGCCACCCAGGGTCCAGGTGTCCGCCAGATGCCCCATTGCCTGTGCCACAGGAGCCAGGTGAACCAGATGGGAGAGGGCATCCTGCTTTCCCGCCAGCCTGGCTTGAATACGCAACTGTGGAACAGAGGCGCGCAGCTTCGGGACTCTGGCTTCAAGTCTGCTGATGCGGGTATCAAGAAAGCGCGCATGGCCAGCCTGAAGCAACATGTCTTCTGCATCAAGGGTCAGACGCCCTTTCAGGTCACGGACCTTTGGCCACTCGGGGCGGAATTTGACAGCAGCCTGTTCCAGATCCAGTATCAATCCCCACCAGGGGGCGCGTCGCTTGTCTTTTGCTCCCAGCCAGCCATTGAGAAAGAAGGCGCCCTGGGTAATGGTGCCTGACTCGGGGGCTGTGGCCAGCCAGTCCTGCAGCGGGCGGGACAAAACCTTGTCTGCCGTCGGAATATAGCGACCGGCGTCAGGAAGCTGCGCACCGGAAATCCCCGCTTCCAGCGCAATGAACGGCGCCTGTCCTCGCGCGTAAGGCAGGTCAAGGCGCATGCGTGCTGCTATGGTCTCGCCTTGAGTCCGCGCCAGAAGCATGTGATTCATGCGCAAGCTGTAGCCTGTCGGAGTCTCTTGCCAGAACAGGCGTCCGGCTGCCCGGTCGAAATGCCAGGGTCTGGAAAAAGTGGGCTTCAGGCCTAACACAAAGTCGGAACTGTCCAGATCCAGCTCCCCCTCATGGGCTGTCATGCGCAGGCGACCTGAGACATGGGTCAGGGTCGGGACCCCTCCCCAGTGCGCCACACTGGCATTGTGTGCATCAGCCCGGAGTTCAAATGATCGAAGATTTTTCTTTTTCCAGCGTACCTGTACATTTTGCAGCTCACCTTCGGGTTTCAAGCCGGCCAGCAGTGCGCGAATATTATCCGGTACCAGGCTGGGCAGTGCAGACAATACGCCGGCTGATGTTTGCAGTGGGAGCCGGTTGACAGCCAGGCGCCATTGGGGATCAGTGCCGGGTATCTCCGAAAGGTACAGACCGCCTTGCGACCATTGGTGCTCACCAAACTGGAAGGCGACAGGGTCCAACCATAGCTGCATGGGTTGGTCTTGTCGGCTGAGAAATGTCATCTGGGCAGCCAGATGCGTCACAGCGGGCAAGTCTGCGTCCTCATGCATCTGGAGATGCCCGGATTGCAGCCGGGCACGGACATCCCAGCCTTGCAGGTTATGGGACAGCCAGAAGCGTCCACTGCCGCCCAGCCGGTAGGGCACAGTGCCAGTCTGCTTGAGCGCATCGGGTAGCAGAAAGGGTATCCAGGGTGAAAAATCCATTTTCGATACAGATACGTAGCCTTTGAAATCGGCGCGGGACAGCTCGGAGGGGAGGTCGAACAACCGCAGTTTTCCCGCAATCTGGCCTCCTGACTCACTGCGCATGAGGATCTGAAGCTTCCGCCGTTGCGGGGGGCCCGACAACGACAGACGAGCCACTGTCAGTTTGTGTATGGCGTCTTCTTCGCGCGTCTGGCCAGCAGCACGGGTGACCAGGTGCAGGTTGCGCACATCCAGCTGGCGGGTGACCAGCAGCGGCAAGAGTTCCTGCCAATTGACGCCAGCCACCTTTGGCAGTTTCTCAGGTGCGGGACGAACACTGGCACTCTCGTGCGAGGGTGACAAATACAAGGTGCCCCCCTGGGCACTGAGTTTGCGCAAAACCAGACGTCCGGCACGCAAACTGGCCAGGCCATCGAGCTGCACAAGCAGGGTTTGCAGGTGGAAGCCGCTTGCGGTTTGCCCCTTTTCAGGCTTGATAATGGCGCCCCCGATATGAATGACCGGGTTGAAATGAGAGAAGCTCCCCGAGAGCTTCCCCAGCTCTACCGATTGGCCCAGAGCAAGACCTATTTGCCCAGCCAGCTCTTGTCGCCAGCTGTCCAGATTGTTCATGAGCACTTTGCCCAGCGGAATGCCCACAATCAGGGCCAGCAGAAACAATGAGACAAGAATTCTGGCGGGAAGAAGCAGATGCCGCAACAGAGCTTTCACAGGAAGTGCACCGAACACCGACATTTCCCTGAGCACAGGGAGCGCAAGGGGAGCAGGCCTGATGGCAAGCCCGGGAGCGTCTGGCACACAGCAGCTATGCCAGTGCTCTGTCCGGCAGCTGCCTCCGCCGCAGAGGGAGCAGAAAAGGGAGGGAGAAAACAGGGCTTCATAAAAACGACAAAGATTCCATTCACGGCATGAAAAGATATGCTGGCCGGTGGAGCCGGGCGAACACTTGCTGCGCTGTCGTCAGTTTCTCCCGCCTGTGACGGCCAGGGGAAAAGGTTTCAGCGCAGTGCCAGCACAGCTCCCAGTCGGGACAAAAAAAACCTTACCATGGGCCACAAAAGCGCACTGGATACAGGGGCCAGAAGAGTTGTCCCGACCAGCAAACCCGATTGGCCAGTGACGGCACCAACACCCAGGACAACCAGTTCATACAGCCCGATACTGAGCACCACAACACAAGACTGCTGCCACCAGCAAGCCAGCATCATGAACCTGCCTTGAGTACTGACCGCCAGGGCCATACAGGACATTGCCAATGCATGCTGGCCGAGCAGACTGCCGTGCAGCAAATCCATCATCAACCCCGCCAGCCACGCAAAAACCAACCCACAGTGCCCGGGGGAGATCAGCACCCAACACAGAACAAAAAGCGGTACCCAGGCCGGTCGCACAAGCGCGGCAAATGCCGGTAAAGGAACAAAGGCCAGCACGGCGGCCAGCATCAGGGTGATCCATATGAAACCCTGGCCTGCGCCCTGTTTCACGGCCCGTCACCCTGTCGTGATGCCGGGACCACCCCCGTATTATTAACCAGATCATTGGTCACAGACGACGGCTCCTGTTTTTTTGTATTCTTTCTGCCCCGCGACAGGAGGACCAGCAATCTGTTGTTGGCAAGTCTGGCCCGGGGGCGGGCATGGACAGTCAGAAAGTGGTGGTTTTTCTTGCGCTCCACCCTCGTCACATCGGCCACCGGATAACCGCGCGGAAAGAGCTGGCCCATACCCGAGGTCACCAGCAGATCTCCCTCCCGGATGTCTTCGGTGAAGGGCACATGCAGCAGCTCCAGCAGCTTGCCTTTTGCCGTCCCTGCCGCTATGGCAGCGTAGCCGCTCCGGTTCACCTGTACCGGAATACGACTCTTTGCATCTGTAATCAACATGGCCCGACTGACCAGCATATCGACACTCACAACCTGGCCGACAACACCCGTTGCATCCAGCACGGCCTGTCCCGCGACAACGCCATCGTGAGTCCCTCTGTCCAGCAGAATCTGCCTTACGCTCGGTTCAGGGGCAATGCCCAGTTGTTCGACAACAGTCACAGTGTCCTTCAACGGGACAGAGCCATTGAGCAAGGCCTTGAGGTTGCTGTTCTGCTTTTCAATGAACTCTTTTTTTTGCAAGGCTTGCCCAAGAAGTAATACCTGCCTGCTCAAGCTTTCGTTCTCGGCAGCCAACTGATGGCGGTCTTCATAGAGATAGCGCAGGGAATCCAGCAAACGTCCCGGGACGTCTGCCATCCAGAAAACGGGGGTGACGGCCAGCGAAAGCATGCGACGAGGAGCAGACAGGTACCCGGTGCTGTAGTCCAGAGCCATCAAACCCAGTGACAGGACAAGCAAAAGGGCCGCTGTGACATCTTTTGTTCCCCGCCCTTTCAGGAAAAGCGAACGAATAGGAAACTCCCCCTTGTTGGTGGTCAGGCCCAGTGTCTGTCAGTGTGCCGGTCCGCAAGCCCCGGCACTTTTCTTTTCAGCGCTTGTCAGCCGCTCGTGCCCCTGTCATTACTCACAGCGGTCGAGGCAGTGAACATCGCCCTCTCGTTTCCAGGGTTCTGCTGTTCCCACAGTCTGGCGATGCTGTCTGGGGCCAGGCTTGCCCTCTCCCTCTGGCCCTCTGTCAGTCCGTAGAGAGCACATTCATCTGGTGATGATCAAGCATGTCCAGCACACGGCCGCCACCACGTGCCACACAGTTGAGAGGCTCTTCAGCGACTACAACGGGAAGACCCGTTTCTTCGCTCAACAGGGTGCCGAGGCCGCGCAGAAGCGCCCCACCACCGGTCAAAACCACCCCCCGCTCGGCAATATCAGAGGCCAGCTCCGGCGGCGATTGCTCCAGGGCACTTTTGACCGAGCGTACAATCGTCTTCAGGCTTTCCTGCAAAGACTCCAGTATCTCGTTGCTGTTGAGAGTAAAAGCGCGGGGAACACCTTCAGCCAGATTGCGGCCGCGCACGTCTATTTCTCTCACCTCGCCCGTAGGATAGGCAATGGCAATCTCCTGCTTGATGCGCTCTGCGGTGGACTCGCCAATCAGGCTGCCGTAATTGCGGCGGACATAGGTCACAATGCTTTCGTCGAACACGTCACCGCCAATACGGACCGATTCTGAATAGACAATGCCACTGAGAGAAATAATGGCAATTTCCGTTGTGCCACCACCCACGTCGACAATCATGGAGCCGCTGGCTTCTTCCACGGGAAGCCCTGCGCCTATGGCCGCAGCCATAGGTTCATCAATCAAATACACTTCACGAGCACCGGCACCTATAACGGACTCACGGATCGCCCGACGCTCTACCTTGGTTGAATTGCAAGGCACGCAGACCAGTACCCTGGGGCTGGGCGGGATGAAGCTGTTTTCGTGGACCCTGTTTATGAAATACTGCAGCATTTTTTCGCAGACATCGAAGTCTGCAATCACGCCGTCTTTCATAGGGCGGATGGCCATGATGTTGCCGGGGGTTCGCCCCAGCATACGCTTGGCCTCCATGCCAACGGCCACCACGCTCTTGTGGGACCCCATATCGCGAACGGCCACGACGGAAGGCTCATTGAGAACGATTCCCTGCTCGCGCAAGTAAACCAAAGTATTGGCGGTGCCCAGATCAATCGATAAGTCGGTAGAGAAAAGGCCGCGCAGTTTTTTCAGCATGTTTCTTGATTCAGGCTTTGCCTTTCCATTCCCGTTCCAGCACCGAGAGCCAGAGAACTCTCATCGCACCAAAGAGTCGGGCAACAGGAAGACACTGTTTTCCAGGGAGGGACACCGCTACCAGAATGCACGGACAGGATAAACCTGTCAGATAAAATCATTCACTGGGCCTGTTACCCATCAACTGTGACTGCTCACCACCCAATCAGACGACAGACGAGGCTTCCGGCTTCCCGGGCAGCACCCGCCATTGTGCCAGATTTACGGATGCATTTGCCGGCAGATGCGGTCAGCCCTTCCGCCTTTCTTTTTATTGGGAGCTTCACGGGGGTTGCGCTTTATGGTTCCCGCCCTGCCGGACAGGGGTCACGGCGATGCATGCTATCAACGGAGCACACAACGAGCAAGAGTATAAACAAAATTCTGCACCGGTCTGTGTGTCTCAATTGCCGCTGAGGTTCCGGTCCTGGCGAGGCCGAACGCAATGTTTATCGTCAATTGGCGTCGCCCCAGAGCAGCTGGGCACATCGTTCGAGCCTGAAATGACACCAGCCCTGCGTCGATGACGAGTAAAGACGGAGGGCGGGGACAACAGATCCCTGCGAGGTTACAGTCATTCTCTGGCAGAGTGCGAGATAAACAGAAACCACATCCCCAGCATGCTGGTCACCCTTGAGATTCAATACTCAACTCCTTACATTAGAGGGCGCTTTTGGTCCAGATGCCGCCCGGTGGTGCACTCACGACTTGGGCGCAGCATTTTGGCCAGTGCAGATCGCGTTCCTGCGTGATGCCTCCTTGTTGCAAGATTGTTACAAGCAAGATTGTTACAAGATTGTTACAAGATTTTTGGAAAATTGTTGCAATATTGTTGCAAGACAGCCCAGGCGAGTTGTTCAGGAGAGAAGGCTCCCCACAAAACCAGCCCGCGAATAGCACCTGTAGCCAGCCAGGGCGGTACAAAATGGGGTGTCATCCCGGTTTTGTGGGAGCGACCGGTGCACCTTGTGTTGCACGAGAATGGTGTTGCACGAGAATGGTGGTGCACGAGAATGGCTGGCTGTTGCACTTTCCGGCACGCTTCTGCTTCCGTATCAGGCCCGTCTGTCCTTGCGGCTGATCTTCTGACGGATCGCTGGAAAACACACTTGAACCATAAACTGCGGCGAATCCAGAACCGGCGTACAGAATCGATAATGAGACAGAGCTGATGCCGGAGACGTTTCACAGGGTGTCATCGTCTTCGGGATTTGCGCACCAAAGGAAGGAAAATACATGCCAGACAAGGATCCGCAACAACGCGCTGAGCGTTCTTCCTCCATGAGTATGACCGGTCCTCAAGCGGGTCTTGGTACAGAGGAGGTTGCCAAGCTGGCTCAATTGGCTCGCCTGGGTGACAAGGGTGAGGAGCTGGAGCAACTGACGGCCGATCTGCAAACTTTGACGACCCAGATGACCCCATTGGAGCAGGTGGATACACAGGGCCTGGCTCCTCTTGTCAATCCATGGGAAGAAAATAGCCAGACCCTGCGGGATGATCAGGTCACCGAATCTGACGAGAGTACCCAGCTGCTGACCTGTGCGCCAGCTTGTGACCAGGCGCTCTTTCTTGTGCCCAGGGTCATTGAGTGAACGGCAATTGCGGCACAGTAAAAACGGACGCACACGACAAGGTCCCGCCGTTTCACATTCAAAGGAACAGCCATGCACACAGGTGATTTACACGAGAGTAGCCTTGCTCAATTATCGCGCAGACTCCGTGCCCGCGAGCTGTCTTGCGTTGAACTGACGCAAACCTTGCTGGAGCGCATCCGCAGTCTGGACGCAGGAATCAACAGTTTTATAACACTGTGCCCGGAACAGGCGCTGGAGCAGGCGCGGGCCGCTGATCGCCTGATTGAACGCCAGGAGGGCGGTGTTCTGACAGGCATCCCTCTGGCGCACAAGGATATTTTTTGCACCAGGGGCATCAGGACCAGTTGCGCCTCCAGAATGCTGGACAACTTCATCGCACCCTATGAATCAACGGTTACAGCCCGTTTGCGGGAAGCCGGTGCCATTAATCTGGGCAAGCTGAACATGGATGAATTTGCCATGGGCAGCTCCAATGAAACCAGCTTTTATGGTCCGGTCCGCAATCCATGGGACAGGCGCCGGATTCCGGGTGGCTCCTCTGGTGGTTCTGCCGCCGCTGTGGCCGCCCGGCTGGTGCCTGGCGCAACAGGCAGTGACACCGGGGGTTCCATACGACAGCCGGCCGCTTTATGCGGGGTTACCGGGCTCAAGCCCACTTATGGTCGCGTGTCACGCTGGGGCATGATTGCCTTTGCCTCCAGTATGGATCAGGCCGGCATTCTGGCCCGTTCAGCCGAAGACGTGGCTCTGCTGCTGGGTGCCATGGCGGGCTTCGATGAACGCGATGCGACTTGCGCGAACCGCGCCGTGCCCGATTATCTTGCGCAGCTGGAGCGCCCGCTTGCCGGTCTGCGCATTGGTTTGCCGAAAGAGTATTTCCAGAGCGCGATGGACGCTGGTATAGCAGAAGAAGTGCAGAAAGCACTGGACGAATACAGCAAGTTGGGTGCTCTGGTGCAGGACATCAGTCTGCCTCATACCCGGTATGTCGGCACTGTGTACAGTCTGCTGGCCTCGGCGGAAGCTTCCAGCAATCTGGCCCGCTTTGATGGTGCCCACTTCGGTTACAGGTGCAAAGACCCCCAGGGTCTTGAGGATATGTACAAACGCAGCCGCTGTGAAGGTTTTGGTCGTCAGGTGAAAAGTCGTATTCTGCTGGGAACCTATGCTCTCTCAGCACGCAATTACACCAGCGTTTGTCTTCAGGCCCAGAAGGTTCGCCGCCTGATCCTGAACGATTTTCTCAAGGTGTTCGCTGAAGTTGATCTGATCATGACGCCCACAATACCGGTGCCGGCCCGTTTTCTGGACCGCTCGGCAGGCCCTATGTCCCCGTGCGGAGATGATCCCTTTACACCTGCTGTCAATCTGGCGGGGCTGCCTGCGCTCAGTCTTCCGGTCGGGCAGGTCACGCGATTGCCGGCCGGCTTGCAGCTGATAGCACCGCATTTCCACGAGGAGCGTCTGCTTAACGCCGCTCATCAGTTTCAGAAAGTGACTGACTGGCATCGGGAGTCTCCCCCTGTTCAGCAGGGAAACGGGAGGAGCGCACTATGACAGAAGAAAGATCCAGTACTGCGTGGGAAGTTGTTATCGGACTGGAGGTGCATGTGCAGCTGGCCTGTCGCTCCAAGCTGTTTTCCGGAGCGTCTACGGCCTTCGGTGCTCCGCCCAACAGTCAGGTCTGTGCCATTGATATGGGGTTGCCGGGCACTTTGCCCAGTGTCAACAGGGAAGCTGTTGATATGGCTATTCGTTTCGGACTGGCTGCCAACGCCCGGATCAATCGCACCTGTGTATTTGAGCGCAAGAATTACTTCTATCCAGATCTTCCCAAGGGGTATCAGACCACGCAGCTGAGGCAGCCCATTGTCGGGGCAGGCTTTATGGATGTGCAGCTTGATGACGGCTCCGACTTCCGGGTGCGCATCCACCATGCTCACCTGGAGGAAGATGCGGGGAAAAGTCTGCATGACTTCCAGGTGGACAGCACCGCCATAGATCTCAATCGTGCTGGCATGCCTTTGCTGGAAATCGTGACAGAGCCCGACCTGCGCAGCGCCTGCCAGGCTGTCGCCTTTGCGCGCCAGCTGCACGCTCTGGTCGCAGGTCTTGGTATCTGTGACGGTCATATGGAACAGGGGTCCTTGCGTTTTGACGTCAACGTGTCAGTGCGTCCCGGCGGGAGCTCTTCACTGGGCACGCGCACTGAAACCAAGAATCTCAATTCGTTTCGTTTTATGGAGCAGGCTATAGAGCAGGAAGTCCGGCGCCAGATCAACCTGCTGGAACGCGGTGCTGCGGTGCGCCAGGAAACCCGTCTGTACAATGGTGAAACAGGGCAGGCTGCGGCCCTGCGTACCAAGGAGGAGGCGGGTGACTATCGTTATTTCCCGTGTCCCGACTTGTTGCCGGTCAGAGTCGAGCAAGGGCATATCGACCATTTGCGCGCCAGCCTGCCTGAGCGGCCCGAAATGCGCCAGGCGCGCCTGATGGACAAGTGGGGACTGCCGGCCGCAGAGGCCGCTCTTCTGGCCGAGCAGGCGGCGACTGCGAGCTATTTCGAAGCCACTGCCATGGCTTGTGATGACGCCCGTCTGGCCGCGCAGTGGATAACAGGGACCCTTGCCCGGAATCTGAAGCGGGATAAAATCTCCCTGCAGGATTCACCCGTGTCGGCGGAAGCCTTGGGCGGCTTGCTACAACGTGTCAAAGACAATACACTCTCCGCACCTTTGGCGCGACAGGTGTTCGATGCCCTGTGGCAGGGCGAAGGCAGCTGTGCTGATGATGTTATTGCAAGCCAGGGCTTGAGGCAGGTGACAGATGAAAGCTGTCTGGAACGCTTGGTGGAGCAGGTCTTGACAGAGCACCCTGAGCAAGTAAAAAACTACAAGGCAGCCGACTCGGCCAGGCAAAAGAAAATGATTGGCTTTTTTGTAGGCCAAGCCATGAAAACATCCAAAGGGACAGCCAATCCGGAGCAACTCAACCGGTGGCTGCATAAAAAATTGAGCTAAAAAATACTAGAGCCGGCTTCAGGAAACTGTCATGGAACGGCCCGGTTTTTGTAGGATCGGGGAGCCCGCAGTATTTCGCCGTCACTTGAAACAGCAGGATTAAGTTGATGACCAAGAAAGAATTGATTAACGCTATTGCAAAGAGTTCCGGGATTACTCCCGACCAGGGCAGGAAGGCTCTCGATTGTTTCATCGCAGAAGTCAAGCAGAGCCTGTGTCACAACGAAGAAGTACGGCTGGCAGGGTTTGGCACTTTTGCCCTGTCCCCGCGCGCTGCACGAAAGGGACGCAATCCCAAGACAGGCGAGGAGCTGGATATAGCGGCCGGCTTCCAGGTCAAGTTCAAGGCCGGCTCGGATCTCAAGGCAGCCGTGAACGAGACCGCCAAGTCCGGGGACTAGTCCGGGACAGTGGCAACCCCCTGCTATACCCTTTGTGCCCCCTCCTTTATTTGCAGAGCTCCTTTATTTGCAGAAAAAGGAGGGGGACGTTGAACTGTCTGCTGGCCAGGGAGGAGACCGGCTGGGCTTGTCTTCTGCCGGTGCGGATTCAAGCTTTACCTGGTGCGACGCGCCTGTGGCTTCGGCCCAACCGGCATTCGCTCAGCATGGCAAAAACCCGGTCCGTTGGGGCTGCGCTCAGCATGGCAAAAACCCGGTCCGTTGGGGCTGTTGACGGCAGGTGTTGGGACCTTGGGGCGGGGATTGAGGCTGTTTCTCTGGTGGCATATGCCCCGGCGAGTGCCAGGCGACGGAGTGCCGTAACGAGAAGAGATCCTGTCGGGACGAGGTTTCTTGTGCGAAAAACTGGGCATTCCTGCCCGCCTTGCTTGTGGTTTACAGCAGGGCCCTGTTTCTGGATGCCTTCCTGGCGTGCAATGAAAATAGATAGAGCCTGACCATTCGCGGTTGTACAGTGGACTGCCCGTTCGGCTGGCCCGTTCGGCTGGCCCGTTCGGCTGAAACCTGACCTGATTCCCCGCTTTTTGGGTGTCTGTCTCTCCGGCAGGGGCCTGACGCAAAGAGACCTGGGGAAGCTTGTGCATCACGCCCCCATGATAAACCCTCAAAAGGAGACGAAAGACCCATGCTGCTGAATCTTGCCAGGTACAAAAGATTACTGCTCTCTCTTGCCGTTTTTTTTCCTCTCCTGGCTACGGCTTCCCCCTGGAAGGAAGGGACCCATTTTGTCCGTCTGGAAAAAGAACTGACCACCCAGGCTTCCACTGGCATTGAAGTTGTCGGGGTCTTTTCCTATGGCTGCCCGGCCTGCTATAGCCTGGAGGCTTCCTTGATGGCGTGGCGCAAGAGGCTGCCTCAATCTGTCAGTTTCCGCAAACTGCCAGTGGGGTTTAATCGGTCACGCTGGGAGGAGTATGGTCGGCTGTACTTCACTCTGGAGGCACTCAATCTTCCGGCATCGGCACATGAGGATGTTTTCCGTGCCGTACAGGTCCAGCGAATGGCGCTGCGCTCTGTCAGCGACATGGCCAAACTTTTCGCGCCCTACGATGTCACGGCCGAAAAGTTCACAAAGACTTTCAAATCCTTTGGCGTCAAGCGGAAAATGCACGCAGCGAATGTGTGGCTGGGGGATGCGGCAGTTGACTCTATTCCGCTGCTGATCATCAACGGCAAGTACAAGGTTTCGCCCCAGTTGGCTGGCAGTACCCAGGCGCTGTTCCAGATTGCTGACTACCTGATTGCACAGGAACGCAAGAACCTGGATTCCGGCTCTGCAACATCTGTATCCGGTTAAAGGGTAAGGTCGTTTGTATCTGAGCCGGTGATGCTGTCCGCGCCCTTTCGTCGGAATATTCCGGAAGAATTTCCGCTGCCCGGAACAGCGGGAGCACCGCAGCGGAAGGGGGTGCCAGCATTCCCATCGGAAGTGGCCAGCTTGTCGACAGGGCGGTTGCTTGTCATGAGGTGGTCTGAAAGTGCGCAATGGCATGTCTGATGCGACAACCCCCTCTATACTCTCCTGCTGCGAGCACGCTTACCGGAAAGACTTCTGGCTGTGAAGGACAATCGGGACGGGCTCATGACAGACACTACAGACTGCGTGCTGCGCATCGCCCTCCCCGTCGGTCGGGGGCGCCTGTTTGACTACAAGCTTCCGGAAGGCGTCCAGAATCCGGAGGCAGAGGTGCCCGGACAACAACTGCCTCCTGGCATCAGGGTCAGGGTCCCTTTCAGAAACCGGGAGTTGACGGGCGTTCTTGTCAGTTCCGGGCCCCGGTCCGGATCAGCTGCCCGCTTGCGCCGGGCGCAGGCCCTGCTGGATACCAGTCCCTTGCTTCCCCCAAGCTTGCTGCAACTGGCTCTGTGGACAGCGGATTACTACCACTACAGCCCGGGGCTGACCCTGCTGCAGAGTTTGCCCTCCTCTTTGCGCGCGGGTCGCGATCTACCGTCCGGGACTTGTAAAAAGTGGCGGGTCGTCTGCAACGCGGCAGCAGAAGAAGAGTTGCTCGACAGTCGCGCCTGGGGGCAAAAGGCGGCCTGGCAGCAACTGTGTGGCTGCCCGGATGGGATCGCAGACAAGGCACTGAAACAGGCCGGTATTGAGAGAGCGCTGCTGCACAAGCTGGTCGAGCGCGGGCTGGTTGAGTCTTTCGAGATCACAGAGCCGGTCAGGTTGTTTGACGACTGTCAGTCCCTGTTGAAAGAGCAGCCGTTGCCACTGACCAGTCAGCAGCAACAAGCGCTGGATGCGATCCTGTCCCGTAACGGGGAGTTCAGCGTGACTTTACTGCAGGGGGTAACGGGAAGCGGAAAAACGGAAGTGTACCTGCAAGCCATAGCCTGCACCCTGGCTTGCCGCAAGCAGGTGCTGGTGCTGGTGCCGGAGATCGGCTTGACGCCACAAATGCTGGAACGCTTCCATGCGCGCTTTCATACACCTGTTGCAGTGCTGCACTCCGGGCTGAGCGATCGCCAGCGGCTGCACAACTGGCTGGCGGCAAAGCGTGGCGAAGTGGGTATTGTTCTGGCGACAAGGTCGGGCATTTTTACGCCCCTGCTGCGCCCTGGTCTGATCATTGTCGATGAGGAGCATGATCTTTCCTACAAGCAGCAAGACCGGGGCGCCTCCTTTTCCGCCAGAGATCTTGCGCTGGTGCGCGCCAGGCTGGAATCTGTTGCTGTTGTGCTGGGCTCTGCCACGCCCTGTCTTGAAACGCTCCACAACGCACAGATCCAGCGATTTTACCGGCAACTACTGACGCACCGGCCCGGCCCGGCCCGGCCGCCGGAACTGGTTCTGGTCGATAGCCGCCGACAAGTATTGACCGGCGGATTGACAGCGGCCAGCCTGGAGGCCATAAACAGCTGCCTGTCCCGGGGAGAACAGGTCCTTGTGTTTCTGAACAGGCGGGGGTATGCCCCCACCCTGATGTGCGATGACTGCAACAATCTGCTTGACTGCCCCTGCTGTGATGCTCACCTGACCCTGCACATGGCGCCGCCGGCACTGCGTTGCCACCATTGTGACAGCTGCCAGCCCGTGCCGGACCAGTGCCCGAGCTGCCATAGCCGACTCCTCAGCCCGGTGGGGCAGGGGACGGAGCGCACCGAGGAAGTCCTGGCTGAGCATTTTCATCCTGTCGATGTCTTGCGTATAGACAGCGACAGCGTAAAGAAAAAAGGTGCCTTTGCCACAATTCTTGAAAGGGTCCAGACAGGGAAGCAAGCGATTCTGGTAGGTACCCGTATGCTGGCCAAAGGTCACCATTTTCCGGCAGTCACCCTGGTGGTGATTGTCAACGCGGACGCCGGTTTTTTCAGTACGGATTTTCGCGGTCCGGAGCGCACCGGGCAAACCATTCTCCAGGTGGCCGGACGGGCCGGGCGTGGCGACAGGCGCGGCAAGGTCCTGATTCAGACGGCCTGCCCGGATAATGCGTTACTGCAAACGCTGGTCACCAAAGGATACGGCGCCTTTGCCGAGGCTTTGCTGGCCCAGCGTATGGCACTGTCTTTGCCGCCTTTTGGTCATCTGGCACTGATCACCGCCGAGGCACAGACGCTTGACGCTTTGACGGCCTTCTGGGACAAGAGTGCCGCGCTGGCGCGCCAGTTGTCCTCCCGGGCCGACCCGGCTCCTGTTGTGGTCACAGGTCCCTTGCCTGCGCCTATGGAGCGACGCCAGGGGCGTCTGCGCTGGCAGCTGCATCTGCGGTCCTGCTCCCGGCCTGCGTTGCACCATTTGCTGCGCCGGCTGGTGGCGGGCATGGCGCAACAATCGCCTGTTTCCGGGTTGCGATGGGCCGTGGATGTTGATCCACAGGAAATGGGGTAATCACCTGTTTTTTCTGCACTGATACAGGATACTTGTTACACTCTCGCACCCTGTATCACCGGCTTGAGGGATAAAGAAAAATGCCTTCGTTTGATGTCGTTTCAGAAGTCGATACCCAGGATCTGAAAAATGCGATTGACCAAGCCAGGCGTGAGCTTGACAGCCGCTATGACTTCCGTGGTGTTGGAGCCGATTTCGAGCTCCAGAAGGACAGCATTGTCATGACGGCTGAGGCTGAGTCTCAACTCAACCAGATGCTGGATATCCTCAAGATCAAGATGGAAAAGTGCCGTCTGGATAGCCGTTGTCTGGACCCACAGTCGTTCCAGCCTTCAGGGAAGCAAGTCCGTCGGTCGCTGCTGGTGCGCCAGGGACTGGAGGCCGCGCACAGCAAAACAATCATCAAACTCATCAAGGATACCAAGTTGAAAGTACAAGCCAGTATGCAAGATGGCCAGGTGCGCGTCAGTGGCAAAAAACGCAATGATCTCCAGGCTGTCATTGAGCTGCTCAAAGAAGCAAAGCTGGAGCGGCCGTTGCAGTTCCAGAACTTGCGCGATTAACCTGGGCGGGCGTGCAGTGCGCGGATAGTCTGACGTCAAAGCCTGGGCGTCAGGCGCCGCCACAGGAGCAAAGCTGTTTGGCAGAAGTCCTTCAGCAGGGGAGGCTGGCAGCAGAAAGTCTCGGGGAAGGTGTGGCTTGTCGCCATGATACCCGGCTGACAGGCGGTGCCGGACGTCCTGGCTCGACCACCTGAAGGTTGTGCATGTCCGGATGCTTTCGTGTGTGCGTATGGCATTTTGCGATCCAGTGCTGTAGAAGGCTAGGCTGGTCGTCAAGTCAATGTCATCAAAGTCAGTAGCACCCCCTGGCTACTGGAAGCAGGCAAGGCCCGTGGCCCTGTTCGCAATCCGGGATCATGGCAAGGCAAAGTCAAGTGGAAGTGGATAGCCGTTTCGTTCAACCAATATCATCGGCAGGGAAAAGGGGCGGGCCCGGCCTTTCAGAGTCTGGTCGTCTATTCGGGAGCGCGGTCCCCGAGCTTGCGGCCCTTTGCCTCCAGGGACATCAATGGCAGATACAGCAGTAGATAAAAAAACAGGTGACGGTTTTCAGCCAGCACAGGCACCGTTGAGCTGGCGGAAATCACTGGCTGCTTTTTTGCAGGGCCGGGTGCTGGCGATGCTGGCCTTCGGTTTTTCCTCGGGACTTCCGTTGCCACTGATTTTCGGCAGTCTTTCGCTCTGGCTACGTGAGGCCGGTGTTGCCCGCTCCACGATTACGTTCTTTAGTTGGGCCGCGCTGAGCTATTCCTTCAAGTTTATCTGGGCACCCGTGATTGATCACTTGCCCCTCCCCTGGTTAACCGCCCGTCTGGGGCGAAGACGCGCCTGGCTGCTGCTGGCCCAGCTGGCTGTGGCCGGTGCGCTGCTGTTTATGGCGCACAGCGACCCTGGTAACAGCCTGGTTGCCATGGGCTGGGCGGCAGCACTGCTGGGTTTTACGGCGGCAACCCAGGATATTGTGACTGACGCCTATCGCATCGAGGCCTCGCCAGTCCGGCTGCAGGCGATCATGTCTTCGACCTACATTGCAGGTTATCGTCTGGGTATGCTGGTGGGCGGGGCCGGCTCGCTGGCTATGGTTGCCTGGCTCAGTGGCCCCGCAGATGCTGGCTATGACTTTTCGGCCTGGTCCACAACCTACGCGTGCATGGCGGCGGCCATGCTGGTGGGTGTGGTGACCACGCTGAGTGTACGCGAGCCGGAGGCGAGTGCCAGCCGTCTGGAGCACAGCGTTCAGACGCACATGCGCTTTCTGCTGTTTTTTATCTCCGTGATTCTGACGTTTGTACTGATTTTTTCTGCGTCAGACACGGCGGCAGCTTCAGGCCAGGCCTGGCTGGCACAACAGGGTGTGGGCGCGCCGGTGGCCGTTTTTATCTCGGGCCTGGTGCGCGTCGTTGTGAGCCTGGTTGCGGCACTGCTGGCCGGACGCCTTATGACCGCCAGCAGGCTGGTTCCGACAGATCTGCTTCACGCGACCTATGTACTGCCGTTCCAGGATGTTTTCCGGCGCTTTGGCAAGGCGGCCCTGCTGATGTTTCTGCTGATAGGAACTTACCGTATCTCTGACATTGTCATGGGCGCTGTGGCTCATGTGTTCTACAGCGACATGGGGTACAGCCTGGAACAAATTGCCGCGACATCAAAAACCTTCGGCCTTGTCATGACCCTGTGCGGTGGCTTTGTGGGTGGGCTGCTGACTCTGCGGTATGGCGTCATGAAGAGTCTGTGGTGGGGAGCTTTCCTCAGTGCGAGCAGCAATGCTCTTTTCGCCATTCTGGCTGAGACAGAGCCGAATATATGGGCATTGGCGGCAGTGATTGCCGCCGACAACCTCAGCAGCGGAATCGCCGGCACTTCTTTGGTTGCCTATCTGTCTGGACTCACCAATCGCACGATAACAGCGACACAATACGCCTTGTTCAGCTCTCTGATGACGGCTGTCCCCAAGCTGTTGGCGGGCTATTCGGGCACTCTGGTCGATGTGCTGGGCTACCCTTCTTTTTTTATTTTTTCAGCTATGATCGGCCTGCCGGTGCTGCTGCTGATAAGACAGGTGAGTCGCTACTCTCCTGATGAAAAGGTGCCGGGCTTGTAGCCCGTATGCCCGGTAGCCGATACCGGGGAATGGCTGTTGCGCACCAGACTCTGGCGTGGTCAGGTGCGCGGTTGCCTCCGGTCTTCAGCTTCAGGCTGGCGAGAGTACGGGCTCAGGGCCGGACACTCACCCAAAGCCCTCTCGAGGGCTACGGCAAAAGCACTCAGCCGACTCACCGTGCCCAGTATTGAACGTCTGCGAGCCAGAACCGCGTCCAGGTGAATGTCTAACGAAGTCAACACTGGACACTCCCAGGCTTTGGACAGGCCAGTACGGACGAGTGTCTGCAGGCATTCCATGCTGGGAAAAAGCGATGTTTCCATGCTGGCCGCGTAGATGTTGAACGAAAAAAAAACACCGAGTACTTCCAGCACATCCAGAAACTCAACCGTAAAGGCCATGGCCAGCATAAGGGTTGCCCTGGCTTCTTGTTCCGCGCCGACTTGCAGTGCACGAATGAAGGCCAGCTTGAACCCGTCCAGCTTGTCCCGGACATGGTTTGAAAGCACTGCACTATAGAGCGAAACAGCGGGCTCGCCTTGACGCCACAAAAGTTTCCCTTGCTCATGAGCAAACAGCAACAGCGCCAGTCGCTCTTCGTGCAGCCTGGCGCTCATGGAGCCCAACGGAAATACTGTCTGGTCTAATTGAGCTATGCGCGCGAGCAGGGCATCAGCATAATCGGCTGGCAGTTGAGCGGGGCAAGTGCTCCCGGGTTCGCGAAAAAGGAGACCGCCCGCCCAGCCCTGCTCAGAGGGGGCGCTACACAAGGTCAGCGTAACCAGCGCGCAACAAACGGTACACCGCATCGGCCTGCCACTCCATGCCATGACACGAACGCAGCAGAGCCAAGTACCAGCCAGCTGCAGCAGTGGGAAGCAGGCCACCCGTCAAGGCTGAAATCAATAGCTGGCTGACAGTCGTGTTCGCGCGCTCATCCGCATAGCTGGCGCAAATTCACGGGGTTTCAGTCAGATCACGGGCTTGCTGCTTGATGTAGCGGCTTAACAGCACCATCTGCACGATGACGAACACGAGTGTCAGTCCCAGGTTGCCAAATACTTTGAAACTGATCCAGAAATCTCCCGGCAGAACAAAAGCGACATACCAGTTGGCAAAGCCCAGCGCAGCGAAAAACAGTCCCCAGCTCAAATTGAGCTTGCACCACACCGAAGAAGGAAGGGTGAGGTTGCCAGACAGCAGGCGCTCAATCAACCAGGGGCCACCTCGCCAGCGGCTGAACAGAAAAGCCGCAGACAAGACGCCATTTACCAGGGGCGCTTTCCACTTCAAAAAGGTTTCGTCCCGCACGAGCACGGTCATCCCCCCCAGTACAAGCACAGACACCAGTGTTATCACCTGACCTGCATCAAGACGCTTGTTGCGATACCAAAGCAGGCCGTAGACAGCCAGGGTAGACACAATCAGGCAGGCGGTGGCACTGATGATGCCGCCTATCTGCAGGTCATGTCCCAGTAACATGACTGTTCGTGGTTCCATCTTTGCGATCACAAAAAAGAGGATAAGCGGCAAAAAATCTATAAACTGTTTCATTCTCCGGTCACCCGGTTGACTGGTGGGTTTGCCAGGCGAACATGGCAAAAAAATGCCGGGATGACTCTACACCGGCCCGTGGTGCTTATTCTATTCGGCAACAGGGCATTTTAAGGCCGCTTGCGTTCAGGATAAAGGTTTTCCATGTCACAAAAAGTTGACTTTCACTGCCACAGCACGGCTTCTGATGGTGCGCTCTCGCCCCTGCAGGTGCTGAGCCGGGCCGCTGAGCAGGGGGTCAGCTGCCTTGCTCTGACCGATCACGACACTCTGGCCGGTACGCGCTGGCTGCAAAAAAAAGCGCAGTCCTTCCCGGTGCGTCTGGTGCCTGGCTGTGAGATTTCATGCACATGGGGGCGCAAGGAGATCCACGTGTTGGCCTTGGCCATGGATCTGGATCATCCGCCAGTGACGGCTTTTATTGATCGGCAAATCGAAGCCCGCAGGCAGCGCAGTCATGCCATTGCCGCCCGGCTGGCAGCCCGGTTGCCGCAGTACTCGGCGGATCAGTGCCTGGGTGGTGCCCGGGAGGAGGCCTGGAAAGCGCAGCGGGATGCCGATGCCGATTTTGTCCTGCCTGAAGAACAACTCCAGATTGGGCGCCCCCATTTTGCAGCATGGATGCAGCGCGAAGCGCTGGTTCCCGATCGCCGGACGGCCTTTGAACGCTACCTTAAAAACCGTCAACTCGGTGGTATAGAGCATCACTGGCGGAGCATGCAGGAAACGGTCGCTGCCATAGATTCCTGGAATGCGATGGCCGTGCTGGCCCACCCGCATCGCTACCGGCTGACAGCCACGCAATTGCGCGCCCTCATCAAGGACTTTGTGGCGGCTGGCGGACAAGGTCTTGAAGTGGTCACCTGCCGTCAGGCTCCAGGAGAACGGGAGCGTCTGGGGGCTTTGTGCCAGCAGTTTGATCTTTATGGCTCTATGGGCAGCGATTTCCACGCGCCGGTGTCGGAGTATGTGGAATTGGGGCGGCTGGCGCCGCTGCCGGCAGGCTGTCCTTGCGTTATGAGCCAACTGCAAGAGCGCAACCTGTTGTGAGGGGCGTGCAGGAAATCCGTACACGACTGGTCAGGCGGGTGTTGCCTCTTTCGAATACAAGCTTTACTACCCATGATCTGGAGGTCTGTCATGACACCATCGCGTCCCTACCGTTTGCCGCCGATACCAGTACCGCAGACTGATAAAAGGCGGCAGCCCCGCACTGCTGCCTGGCCTGATAGCCGGCCCCTGGTCCGAAGAGTCACAGGTTTGTCTGATAACTGTGGAGAGAAGTGGACCGGAAAAGCAAAGGGGGCAGCCCGTCTGCTGATTCGTTCCAGTTTATCCCCTGTCAAAAATTGCGAAGGCGTGTTCAGGGGTAAAGGCGGCCCGGCTGGCCAGCTGCGCACCCATGGCAGTGCCAGAGTTTACAGGTGTACACACGCGGGCTGTGGCAGGCAATTCAGGCAGAGTTACCGCTGGGCTTTGCACAGGCAAACGCATATCAAAAAATTCTCTTTGTCGGCTGCCTCGGGACGTCAAGCGGCGCTCGCGGGATGCTTTTCCCAAAAGAAAATTGATGCGCGCTCTCCGGGTGTAGAGAAACTTTTTACTTGCCTTGCCGAGGGCTGCCACCAACTTTTTGCACAAAGGGCCGCTCTTTACGCGCATATGATTGATCACGAGCGGGACAATCCCTACGCTTGCCTGGAAGAGGGCTGTAAAAGACGGTTCTTGAAGAGAACGACGCTCCTGAATCATGTTTTGGCGGCGCATCCCTGTCCGGGAAACAGGCTGTGCCCAACATCCAGTCAGAAGTCATCAGAAGCCTGTTGAATCAACCGGACGGGACGGCAAGCATGACGTCTGGCCAACAGTCCGCAGCAGCAAGGCCGGCATTTGTCCGGCAGCGGGCGGCCCTGCCTCGACCGGATGGCTGAGGCCCTTGCGTGGCAGGAACGAGGCCTGACAGAGGAGTCGGGCGCGCTTGAAATGGCTCAAGACATCCGCTGTTTGAGATATTGGTGGAACTCGCCTTCGATTTCCGGATGGCGCAACGCATAGTCCACATTGGCCTTCATGTAGCCTATTTTGCTGCCGCAGTCATACCTTGTACCTTCAAACTCATAGGCAAAAACGTCCTGCACGCCAAGGAGGGCTTCGATGGCATCTGTCAGCTGAATTTCCCCAGCTGCGCCATTGTGCGAGTCTGAAATAAAACTGAATATTTCCGGGCGCAGTATGTAACGCCCAACGATAGCAAGGTTGGACGGGGCGTCTTCTTGTTTCGGTTTTTCCACAACACCGTTGAGTCTGTACAGCGGATGGTTTGTTTCACCAGGATTGATCACGCCATACTGACTCACCTTGTCTACGGGGACTTGTTCCACAGCCACCACAGATGAGCCATTTTGCTGGGCCACATCGATCATATTTGCCAGGCAGCTTTTGTTGTGGTCAGAGTACATCAGATCGTCGGCGAGTATGACGGCAAAGCTCTCATCACCAATAATATGTTTTGCGCAGTCTACGGCATGACCGAGGCCCAGTGCCTCCGCCTGGCGTATGTAAAAGCAATTTACGTTGTAGGGTATGATGTTTTTTACTATTTCGAGGAGCCTGTTTTTCCCTGCTTTCTCAAGACGGTACTCCAGCTCAAAGTTTTTGTCGAAGTGATTTATAACCGGAGTTTTGGTGTAGGAAGTCACGAAAACAAGATCAGTGATGCCGGCATCAATGGCTTCTTCAACAGCATATTGAATCAATGGCTTGTCAACCACCGGCAGCATTTCTTTGGGCGTGGCCTTGGTGGCAGGCAAGAAGCGCGTGCCCATGCCCGCAACAGGAAATACGGCCTTGCGTATTTTCTTTATGGCTTTCATCTGCGGTCCCTGTCGTGTCTCCGGATTTGCTGTCAATACGACCTGGACTGGAGAGCTTGATCTGTGTTTCTACCAGTCGAGGCGAGACGTTGCGCACCTTTTTGTTGGCTGTAGGCAGGACTTATGGGAACGGGTAAGCAATAGTTCGGCACCAACTTTTTCATCTGGGAGATGCTGGCGCTTCCCGAACAGATAACCCCTGCCAATACCGGGAAATTCAGGTGCATGGAAAAATCGAATTTCGCGTGAAGTTCGTTGTTGGGGGTGCAAAAAATGTCGCTGTCGTCTGTCCTTGTCGGACAGACCAGCAAAAATGACGGCCATGCTAACACGGGGACGAGGCAAGAAAGAAGTTCATGCGCGTAGCCATTTCCACAAGACAGTCGCGCACGCCTTGCGATGATCTTTCTGAAGAGGGGGATGACTACAGAGTTGAGCGATTGGGGGCATCTGGCAGGGGCGCAGGACTGGGAGAGAAGGCCGCTGGCAGAGTCGCAAGCACTACAGCCCGTCTGTTCCACCGCCAATGGCGCACCGCGCTGATCTACTTGAGAATAACGGGCATAACCAAAGCTGTAGCCAAGCATCCGGGCTAGAGTGATAGAAACAAGGCCCAACAATGATCACAAGGATGCGACACATGCCAGGACCGCGCAGCAGCGACAATGTTGTTGATATTTTTTCTGGCCGCAAAGCCGGCACTATCGGGGCCAACCGTATCATTCGCCTGGCAGCAGAGCTCGATGGCCTGGAGATGCTTTACAGTAACGACAGCGCACCCGGTAAAATCTTCAGTATGAAAATACTCTGCTGGGCTTTACGCCGCAACGGCGAGGTCGAGGGCATGATTCCCTGGCTCGGACAGCTGGTATCGGCAAAGCAGTTGACAGATCCTTTGAACGGACGTTGGGAAGGCTATTACGACCACCGCACCGATCATCTCTTCTACGAGCCCCCCACGCACAAGACCGCCGAGCTCCAGGCTGCCAGTGCCTGGTTCGGTTCAGCGCCGGAGGAAGCAGACAAGCACCCTGTCCAGGAAATACCTGACAACATAGGGACCCATGCTGCTTTCTTTGGTCACCAGCCTGATGCCCTGACGCTGGAGCCCGTTACCAGCTGGCAGCTGATGTCCGATGGCCGGCTTCAGGCCATGGTGGCCGATACCGATCAAGCTCAGGCAACGCCGGTTCTGCCGGGAGACGTTTGCCTGTGCCCGGTGCAGCATAATCCACACTTTCGTTACTTCTTTCATCACCTGATAGCCAACAGGCTCAAATCCGGTGACCCGGAAACCATGGAACACCTCAGCCAACTGCTGCAGCGCTGAGGCAGGGGCCGCCCGTCTACGGCTGCCCCCCCGGCGCTTTTGTCTCCCGGGACTGCCATATTCCATCTTCCGGCACTTGCGCCCTCTCCCCCCTCACACGGGGGGAGGTTCATGGACCATGCCCTCAGCCACGTTTGCGAATGTGATAGCAAAAGTCCTGGCCACGGGGTTCGTTTACCAGCAATTCGTGCTGAAGGAACAGGCAAAACCGGGGAACGTCCCGACGCGTGGAAGGATCACTGGCTATCAGTTCCAGCACCTCGCCCGTTGCCATCTCCCTGACCGCCCTGTGCAACAACATCACCGGCTCCGGACAAAACAAGCCGCAGGCATCCAGCCTGTGGGACAATTCATACTCCACCTCATACTCCACCGCGCGCCCCTGCAAAAAAAGTGCAAACATACACCGAGCGCACAGGATTTGCGAACAGGAGTGAGCGATTCTTGCCGGATTCGTTGTGCCAGCCCCTCCGTGCTTTATCAAAACTCATGCCGAGTGGCGTCGCACCCGGCGCACCATGGCCTGGGTGCCGGGCTGGCAAGACGTGGTGCCGGCTGCCGGCCGCCTGTATCCCGGCAGCAAGTGGGGATATGCGTCGGCGTTCGTCTCTGTGGATTCTTGTCCTGCGCGCCGGACAAGCTTGCGCCAGGCGAGCGACCAGGGATCCGGTGCGAAGATGGGATAGCCGTGACAATCGGAGTAACCATGGCTTGCCGAGGATGACAACAAAGCCCTTGTCTGCGCCAGAGCCTGTTGGAGGGCGGCAAGCATTTCGGGCACAGAGTGCAGAAAGAAAACATTGGGGTCCTCCAGGGTCGCAGGCGGATACCCATAGGCCATGAGCGCGTATTGCAGCATCAGCATGGCGGTACGACCATTGACAGAGCGAAAGGGATGCAGCAGATTGAAAGCCCTCGCCATAATCACCAGCGCCCGAAGAACGTCCTCGTCACTGTTTGCGGCTGACAGATCCGCAGACAGCCTGTCGAGAATAAAACTCAGGCAGGCCGTATGCAGCTGCTGGCCGGGCGTCACGAAACACAGATAATTACGGATATCCAGACTCATCACCCTCTTTATCGTGTTAAAAGCGGCCTCCGCAACAGATCGGCTTGGGGGGAGCTGGCTGTGCAACAGGCTGAACACCTTTCCGGGATGATCAGCGAGGCTCCACAATCTCTGTGCCATACCCGGACTGAGTCCGTAGAAAAGGTGTTTCGGGTGACCTGGTGTCGCTTTTCTCAAGCTCCACAACAGATTGAAAGGGCCAGATTCCTTGTCGGCCGTCAAGCGGGTCTCGGCAGACTGATTCATGAACAGCCTGAACTCCTGTTCTGCTTCGCCAAATCCGCCATCACTCGGATACCAGACGCCAGGCAGTGAGGTATGACACAAGGGAAGGGCGCAACAAATGTCGACGCGAGCAGGCTGCAACAAGGCACTTTGGCGAGCAGCCGGATAGTGATTTGACAAGGCCTTGTGCAGGCCAGTGACGAAATCCTTGTTCAGATCCAGGCCTGTTGTCGTTGTGTCTTCTGCTATTTTCGTCAAACGACTCACAAGGTACGCCCATCCCAGAATCAGACTGTCGAGACTGCCCGGTTCGCGCGCCTCGTACCGGGTCCAGCCGCGCTCGGCCACCAGTAAACAACCGTCGACCATCAGGCGAATGGCGTCCTTGTCAGGGTAAGACAGCAGCAAGCGCAGTCCTCGTTGCGGTTGCAAGGCAATCGCACCGCCAGTCCGGGAAGTGCACAGCTGGCAGGAAGGTTCCGTAATGCCCGTCGAGGCGCGGCAGTCGCCCGCCTCACGCTGACGTGCAACAAGCCTTTTGCAAGAGGAGACAGCAGCAGAGGGTTCCGGGCTGGTGAAGCGGCTGGCATGCGGGGTGACAGCGGGCCTGGGCCCGGTTGCGGCAGGCGTGTGCATGAGAGTCTTCTCCTCTTGTGCTTGCACGTCCGGAGGGCTTCTGGTGCAAGTTGTGATTGTCGGTCTTCCTGAGAGCACAAACCTGAGGAGGTGATTCCCGAAAGCTGACAGCTGTGTCAGCTTCCGGAAAAAGCAAAGGGATATTGTGTGAGGGCGCTGGTGAGTCAGTCGCTATGGTTTTTGCGGCTTTATCAACTTCAGCAGTTCGGATACAGGTCTGTAGCCGGGGATGTTGCTGCCGTCTTCCAGGAAAAGGCTTGGTGTGCCCGTGACGCCCAACTTGCGGCCCAGATCATAGTGAGACTGGATAGGCGAGTTGTCGCAGGTGGCTGAGGCGATGGTTTTGCTGTCCATCAGGCTGTCCAGTGCTGCGATCTTGTCTTTCTTGTCTTTTCTGCACCATGCGGACTCCATCTTTGCCCAGGCCGGTGCCCGCTCGCCGCCACGGGGAAAAGCAAGATAGCGGACTTCGACTCCTTTCTCAGTCAGCTGCGGTATCTCCTTATGCAGCTGCTTACAGTAGCCACAGTCGACATCCGAAAAGACATACACGAGGGCCTGACGTTGGCCTTCAGCAGGAAAGACGGCAGCGGTTTTTACTGCTGGCAGTTTTTGATGCGCCATATTTTTGCGAAAGGCCTGAGTGAGGTTCATTGGCCCGGTCTTTGTGAGGGCGACAAGATCTCCGGTGAAAAGGTGTTTGCCGTCGCCAGAGAAATATAACAGCTCACCTGAAGCCAGCATGGCCTGGAAAATACCAGTCACCGACGTGGCTTCCAGACTTTCAAGCGACAGCGACTTGTTTACTTGCTGAAGGCTGTCCTGCACCCTTGCCTTGACGCTTTTCAGATCGGGCTGTTCGCTCGCTGCGTGTGTCACGCCGGACTGTGCCATGGTCGCTACCAGAAACGTGGCCAGCGCTATAAAACGTCCCAGCTGTGTACCCATTTTGCCTGACATGAAATACCTCCATCGGTCGGCTTCAGACGGCGAAAAAGAGAGAGCAGTAACGCGCCGGTGGGCCCGTTACTGCTCCGGTCAGTTTTTGACTGTAACAGAAAGTCCAGGATGGTGCGGCTTCAGACGGGATTTGTCGTCCTGGCCAGGGCCTTATTCCATAGTCTCCATGGCACTGCGTTGTCGACTGACCCTGTCTTTCGCTGTTCGGGCTTCGGTCAGCCTGGCGTTCTCCCGGGCGACAACCTCAGACGGCGCCCGTTCAATAAATTGTTTGTTGCCCAGTTTTTTCTCAAGACGGTCGACTTCTTTTGCCAGGCGATCTTCTTCGCGCGACAGTCGGGCGAGCTCTCCTTTTTGGTCGATGGCTCCAGCCAGACACACCAGAAGTTCTGTGTCGCCTATCAGGCGCGTGGCCGACATGGGCGCTTCTGCGTCTGGCTCAAGAGTTTTTATATCTTCCAGTCTGGCCAGATGCACCAGCAGGTCACGGTGTTTGTGCAGCCATTGTTGCTCGGAAGAAGACAGGTTGCGCAGCAGAATCTGCAGCGGTTTGCCGGGGCTGATATTCATTTCCGCACGTACAGCGCGCACAGCAGTCACAAGGTCCTGAATCCAGGACATTTCCTCTTCTGCCGAAGGATCGATCCGCTCCAGATTCGCCTGAGGCCAGGACGCGGCCATCAGCAGCTGTGCTTGCTCCGGCTCCGCTGGCCTTATCTGTTGCCACAGCTCCTCGGTCAGGAACGGCATGAAAGGATGCGTCAGACGCAGGATGACTTCCAGCACCTGGCGCAGTGTTTGCCGCGTGGCCCTTGCCCTGTCTTGCGGTACCTTGTCGTTCTGCAGGACGGGCTTGGATATTTCAATGTACCAGGCGCAGTAGCTGTTCCAGATAAAGTCGTACAGATTATTGCTGGCGTGATCAAGCCGGAAGCTGCTCATGTTCTTGTCCAGCTGGCCTATGAGACGGTGCAGCCTGGAGACTATCCAGCGTTCTGCCAGCCCGGGTGAGACGTCGGTTGCCAGGCTGTCCTGGTCACAGGTGTTGGCCAGCACATAGCTGGCGGCGTTCCATATCTTGTTGCAGAAGTTGCGATAGCCTTCCAGCCGTTTCATATCCCAGTTGATGTCGCGACTGGTGGAGGCCAGGGAGCAGAGTGTGTAACGCAAGGCATCAGTGCCGTGGGCGGCGATGCCGTCCGGAAAAGCCTTGCGGGTACCTTGTTCAACACGGACCGCCTGTTGCGGTTGCATCATGTTGCTGCAACGTTTGGCCAGCAGCGCTGGAAGGTCAATGCCGTCAATCATGTCCAGCGGGTCCAGAACATTCCCTTTGGACTTGGACATCTTTTGGCCTTTGTCGTCACGTATCAGTCCGGTGACGTAGACGTTTCTGAACGGAACTTGTGGTTTGCCCTGCTCATCCCGCACGAAATGGAGCGTCATCATGATCATGCGGGCCACCCAGAAGAAGATGATGTCAAAGCCGGTCACCAGCACTTCGGAGGGATGGAACTGACGTAGCCTGTCGCTGGATTCTGGCCAGCCCAGGCAGGCGAAGGTCCAGAGCGCTGAAGAAAACCAGGTATCCAGAACGTCTTCATCCTGGCGCAAACTGTCTCCGGCATCCAGGCCTTGTTGCTGGCGTATTTCCTGCTCGTTCAGGCCAACATGAACCTTGCCATCGGCGTCATACCAGGCGGGGATGCGGTGCCCCCACCAGAGCTGGCGTGAGATGCACCAGTCCTGGATGTTGTTCATCCAGGAAAAGTACATGTTTTCGTACTGCTGGGGAATAAACCGGATATCACCATTTTTGACGGCCTCAATCGCAGGCTCGGCCAGGGGGGCTGCGCGGACAAACCACTGGTCGGTCAATAGTGGCTCGATAATGGCGCCGGAGCGATCACCACGGGGGACTGTGAGCCCATGGTCTTCGATTTTTTCGAGCAGTCCTGCCTGCTCCAGAGCCTCGACCATGCGGACCCGCGCCTTGGCCACAGGCAGGTCGTGACAGATGTCAGGGACAGGGGCATCGAGCTCCAGCGGCTCCCCCTTGCTGTTGAAAGTTTCTCCCTGACGCCGGATGCGACCGTCCCGGGTCATGATGTTGACCATCGGGAGCTGCGAGCGCTGACCCACCTGGTAGTCGTTGAAATCGTGGGCGGGTGTTATCTTGACGCAGCCTGTGCCACGCGTGCTGTCTGCGTGGGAATCGGCCACAACGGGAATACGCCGGTTGACCAGCGGAATCAGGACATGCTTGCCGACCAGGTGGCTGTAACGGGGGTCTTCCGGATTGACCGCCAGGGCCGTGTCGCCGGGCAGGGTTTCGGGACGGGTGGTGGCGACAGTCAGACAGTCCTCGCCGGCGGCCGTCCGGGCACCGTCTGCCAGAGGGTAGCGTATATACCACATGCTGCCCTTCTGCTCCCGATTATCCACTTCCAGATCAGAGATGGCTGTGCGCAGTGCGGGGTCCCAGTTGACCAACCGCTTGCCCCGGTAGACGAGGCCCTGCCTGTACAGCTGCACAAAGGCTTCGTTGACCGCCTTGCTGAAGGCCGGGTCCATGGTGAACTTTTCGCAGCTCCAGTCTACCGAGAGACCCAGACGGCGCATTTGACCTGTGATGGAGCCGCCCGAATGTGCTTTCCAGTCCCATATTTTATTGATGAAGGCCTCGCGTCCCAGATCCTGGCGGGTTTTGCCTTCCTCTGCGGTCAGTTTGCGCTCCACCACCATCTGTGTGGCTATTCCGGCATGATCAGTGCCAGGCTGCCAGAGGGTTCGGCAGCCCTTCATGCGGTGATAGCGCACCAGCACATCCATGATGGTTTGCTGGAATGCATGCCCCATGTGCAGGCTGCCGGTGACATTGGGCGGTGGAATGACGAGGCTGTAGGGGGCGCCGGATCCGGATGGTGCAAAGCATCCGCTTTCTTCCCAGGTTGTGTACCAGGCTCTCTCGATGGCAGCCGGATTGTAGATCTTTTCCATAAAGTGACAGCGTTCAGTTGGATTTGAGCCGGGCGTGAACCACCCTGGATGGCGCGCAGTATATCCTGTTCTCAAGATGGGGACGAGCATGGATGCGTGACAGAGCACGCTGGAAATTCGTATTTTTTGTGTTATATACGATGAGTCCTTGCGATGTCGGGTGCCGTCCGGGGGCAACGCCTTCAGCCGATTGCGAGATCCCGGTGCGGGAGTGCGCATCTGCCACCCCGCCAGTGCGTCTCGTTGGCGGGGTGGCGGTGTTTCGTGGTCTTGTGGACGGTCGCACAGGCTTCGGACTGACAGGCTTCGGACTGGTGGCGGGGTGGCTTGGGTCGGGCCGTCATGACAGCCTTTTGGGGTGAGTGCTTGCTGATAGGGTTGCTTGCCCGGACACACAGAGTTTTTTGCCATGTTTATTGCCATAAAGAAAGATGAAGACAGTGCGCTGATAAAAGCTGAAGATATCCAGTATTTCAGGGCTTCCAAAGAGCTCTTCGAACACACGAAGAAAGAGGTGGAGCATATACTGGCGGCTGCCAAGCAGCGGGCACTGAGGGAGAGAGCAGAAGAAAAAAAAAAGTAGAGCACATCAGGGGAGAATATGAGTCACATCTTGCGTCGAGGCTGGACTCGTTTGAAAAGAATGCAGCGGTGGTTTTGTCCGAGACCTACTCTGGCCAGTTACATGCCTTTATGCACGAGGCAGCCCAGTACCTGAACGCGTGCAAAATTGAGATGATTGAGCATGTTGTAGATGCTTTGCGCCAGGTAACGACTTCGGGGGAATTTGTTGATTTTGTATGCAAGGCATTTCAGGCTCACCTTGGAGAGAGGCATGCAGAATACAGCCTGAACCAGTATGTGGAGGAAGGCCAACTGATTCTCGAGTTTGAAAACGACAAGCAGGTTTTTTCTTTTACTGTTGACGCCATTTTGGCTGCGGCGAAAGAAAGATTGGCTCATGAGTATATGAATTCTGATGAAAGCGGGGGATAAGTTTTCTTTCAACATTGGAAGTATTGTTCTTGCGCTTATACTTCCCACGATCATTCTGATAACACTGCCAGGCCCGGTGATAGATATTTTCATTCTTGTCAGCTTCACCAGCTCTGCGCTCTTACTGATGATCACTTTAGAGAACGACAATCCTCTCAATGTGACCTTTTTACCTACGTTTGTTCTCCTTTTGACAACTTTCAGATTGTTGCTTTCCATTGCAACGACAAAAAACATCATTGCCAATGAAAATGTCGGCAGTGTTATTGAGGCCGTTGGCAGTTTTGTCATGGGCGGCAATCTCTTTTCTGGTTTGTTGATATTTATCATTATCACCATTGTACAATTCCTTGTTGTGACCAAAGGCGGGGAGAGGGTGGCTGAGGTTTCTGCTCGTTTCTCTCTTGATGCGCTTCCTGGAAAACAAATGACAATTGATGGGGACTTGAAGAGTGGCCTTATCACCGGTGAACAAGCCAAGATGTTGCGCTCTGATCTGGGGATTGAAAACAAGCTGTTTGGATCGCTTGATGGCGCTATGAAATTTGTGAAAGGTGATGCCATCGCCGGCATTATTATTAGCCTCGTGAACTTATTTGGAGGGATATATGTTGGAATCAATCAGTTTGGTTACTCTCTGGCAGAGTCTGTCAGTAAATTCTCTGTATTGACGATTGGTGATGGACTGGTATCCCAGATACCCAGTTTGCTGCTTTCTATGGCCTGCGGCGTCTACTTGACCAGAATAAAATCTGAATATCAGAAAACAGGGGCATTTGTTGGGCAGATGCTGGGTCAGGTCAATAAGTTCTGGAAAAGTTTGTCTGTTCTCAGTGCCATTATAATGTTTCTGGGTCTTGGTAACACCGATTTATTGCTATCGTGTTTTCCTCTTTCTCTCTCTCTTGCTGCTCTTGCTTTTTATCTATATAAAGATCAGGGCAAGCCGCCTGAAGAAGACTCGGGGGAAGAGAAAGTGAGCCAGGGCGTGTTTTCAACTCTGAGCATCAAGGTCGCGCAAAGAAACCATCATGAGATCATAAAAAAAATAGCAAAGGAAATGGAGCATCAGCTCTGGAATGTGCCTTTGGGTCATCCTGTAGTGGATGTTGACAGTAATATGGAGCATGTCATCAGTATCACTATCTCCAATGTTGAAATTTTCACATATTCGCCAGGATCTGTTGAATCCAGTCATGTCGTCATTATGGATGACGATGTCTTTTATCACAGCGACAACATTGATTACAACGTACGCCGTATAGCTAGCTACTTCCTGAAGAACAGGGTTGTTGCAAAGTACAATCTTGAACATACAAAAAGCATTCTGGATGCCCTGGGAGGCCAAAGCGAAACCATAAAAAGTGAAGTGGAGTCGGCCATTGGTATGGGTCGTGTGCATGATATCGTCAAGGAAATGCTGTCCTCTCCTGAGTTTTATCTTGATATGGTGAGCTTTTTTGAGGCAGTCATCTATTGGTCAAAAATTGATAGTGACAGCAGCAACTGGTTCACAAGAGTACGCCCCCAGGCCAAGTATGAAATAACCGAGAGAATTCTCATGCTTTCCAGGCAAGTCGTTGCTCTGGTCCCTTCGGAGTCCTATCTGGGAAAGGTACAGGGTTTTGTGTCTGGTCAGAATGAAAATGTCGATGAGTTGATTGCTTTCAGGCAGTTTACACGAAATAAGGTCATCTCTCTTTTAACATCAGAAGATGTGGCGCTCATTGTTGTCACAAACCAACAAAACTTGCAGGCGGTGAAAACGTTCTTTCAGCGCGCACTGTCTACCCTGACAGTATGCAGTACAGAAGACCTTGCCAGTGAAAGCTTTGTAACAGAAACAGTTGTTCTGGATGAAGAAGAGGCATAAAGGGAAAGTTCCATGTCTGAATCCAGTGAGCCGAAGAAATACCCGCCTTCAAGCAAAAAATTGCAGGACCTACAAAAGAAGGGACAATTTCCAAAAACGCAGCTGGCTGATCCCACAATACAGTTGATAGCCTTTACCGGTCTGATGATATTTTTCTTTTTATATTGGTTTTTAAACTTCTCGAATTTTTTCTACGTTGCTCTTTTTGCTGGTATAGCGTGCCAAGTTTCTATGGTGGTGAGTGAGATTTCTTTTTTTGTCATTTTCTTTTTTGTGGTAAAACTCGTTTTCAGTATTATTCAGTGGGTTCTTCTTAATAAATCGGTTGTCAATACATCTGAGTTTGGGATAAAGCTTGACAAACTGAACCCTGCCAACGGATTCAAGAATTCCTATGGACCTGTAGCTCTTTTCAAGTCGCTTAAAGTTGTGTTCGAACTTTTGGCCTTATTATTTATTCTGAAATATATCTATGATGTTTTTGGCTCAAGATTGGGCGTCCTTCTCTTCGTAAATAATCCCGACTACTTTTCTACAATTCTCGTCAAAATGACTATTTATGCATCTTGTATATTTATTATCTATGGTATTGTCGTGGGCACTATAGACTTCATGATAGAGACCTTTGTCTTTTTGCAGAAGAACAAGATGACTTTCACTGAAGTCAAAAATGAGTCAAAAGAAATGGAAGGGTCGCCTGAAATGAAGTCGGCCAGGCGGTCTGCCATGCGTGAAGTTATGGAGGCTCCTATGGTTAAAGGTCGAAAGCCAAACTTTGCATTGGCAAATCCCCAGCATATTTTGATTCCTGTTTGCTATGAAAAAGACAAGGATAGGGCTCCTTTGATCTTGGGGGTTTCGACAGATTTGCGTGCTGAAGATGAAATAAAAAAACTGGATGCGCAAGGAATTCCTGTTGTTCATAACGTAGAGCTGGCCAGAAAGATTTATGCCAAGCAATCGTCTGGATATTGCTACATAGCGCCGGAGTTCTATAAGGATGTCGCGATTATCCTCATATCATTACGTCGACAGAAGCTCGCAGCATCCGCCAAGGCAAAAGCTGCCAAAGCAAAAGCAAAAGCATCTGAAACATCTGAAGCACCCAAGGAAGGTGCTGCTGAGGACAAGTCTGGAAATCAGTAAGTGTCCTGGTGTTAACGCCTGGGCGGGTGCCTGTTGGGAACCATACAAAAAGACTTCTCGTATGGCAGTTGCCCCAGCCAGCTTTTTTCCCTTGCTGTTGGCTTGGCAGGTTTTGTGGAGCTACAGGTGCTCGCACTTCCAGAGTGCAGGGTTGAGGGAGCAGCCTTTGGTCTCTTTGTTCGGCAAGCGTTTTTATAAAATGCAGCAACCAGTGCAGGTCATGCTCAATGTCTGGGATGGGCTGGGTTGAGAAGCGCAGTCGTCGTCGCCTTCCTTTGCTGGCAGTGCAGGAGAGTGGTTGGCGTGGTATTGATTGTTCAGCCTTTCCCTGCGCCCAAACTGTTCGGCCTTCATGAGCTCGCGGGGCAATCCAGGGCGGTGGTTATCGTCGGCATGCGCAGGGGCGGGGCTTGCGCAGAGGATGCATGGCCTGGGCTCCCGTCGTGTCAGAGCATGTCGCCTCGTCACCATGGCTCTGCGGAGGAAAGTCGGGGGGCAAGGGGAGCTGCGGCGAGGACAAGTCTTTTATGGGTGCCAGCGGAGCAAGCCTTCGCCGTCAGAGAGTATTGAAAAAGGTTCTCGACTCTCCGACATTGGTGATCCTTGTCAGACTGCCCGCCGTGAAAACACGAAGAGTTGTTCGGGAGCGGGCGGTGAATATTGTGGATGTTGTGGATGTTGTGGGCCTGGGCCGGTCGTTGCAGAACTACAATGTTGGCTTCAAGCCGTCAGTGGGGTTAGTGACGGCCGGGAGACCGGTTGCTCAGATGAGCTTATCACCGAGCCCTGGGACACAGGCCGAGTCCCCGAAGAGTCTGGAGGAGCTTCGCAGACTTCGCGTCTGTTTTCGGCCGAGCCGGCCGGCCGTCTGGTACTGTTTTGCTGCAGACTGGCAATGACAGGCTCGTTCGCATGTGGCAGTGGATGGGGGTGCGCGGCGGGAGCGCTTGCCAGGCCGCCTGCTGGATGGCCTGTCACCCCCGCCCCATGACGCGCTGCTTCTCTATGTTCCACTCCCGCTCCTTGGTGGCAGCACGCTTGTCGAAGTCTTTCTTTCCGCGCGCCAGACAGATGCGCGCCTTCACCAGGTGTTTTTTCCAGTGCAACTGTGTACACACGCAGGTAAAGCCCACTTGCTGGGTCTGGCCAAACAGGCGGGCCAGCTCCCTTCGCTTGAGTAGCAGTTTTCTGTCGCGCCGCGGGTCAGCCGGGACGTGGCAGGAAGCCGTGGCCAACGGGGTAATCAGGCCACCCACCAGCCAGGCCTCACCATCTTTGAGTAATACGTAGCTGTCAATCAACTGCACTTTCCCTTGGCGCAGACTCTTGACTTCCCAGCCTTCAAGGACAAGGCCAGCATCAAAAGGCTCATCAAGGTGATAGTCGAAGCGCGCTTTTTTGTTGATAACTATGCTGGAGCTCGCTCCAGTCTTTTTGGATTTCTTTGCCATAATGGCGTGATTATACGGACCTTGCGCATGAATGCCATGCCCTTTCCCGTCTATCGGTTGTGCCAAGCCTGTAATTCTATAGAATAGGCCGCCTGGCTTTGCGGAGCTGTCGAGGAGCCCTGTTGCTCCGTGATCTTTTTTTCCCTCTCCTTTTTTGAATTTTTTTGAGGAATGTCATGGGCGATCAGCAAGTGGTTCCTGCCCGGACCTGGACTCATCGCTGGACTTTTGTTCTGGCAGCAGCAGGCTCAGCTATAGGGCTGGGTAACCTGTGGAAGTTCCCCTATATGGCGGGTGTCAACGGGGGGGGAGCTTTCGTTCTCGCGTATCTATGCTTTATCGCCGCTGTGGGCGTGCCCATCATGATGGCGGAAGTGGCCCTTGGGCGTCACGGCCGTCACAGTCCGATCACCACCATGAGTGAGCTGGCCAAAACCTCACAGGCCAGTCGCTGGTGGGGGGTGTCCGGCTGGATATCTGCCGTCAGCAGCATGTGTATTCTGTCGTTCTACAGCGTGATAGCCGGTTGGGCGGTGTATTACACCATCGGCATGTTTTCCGGTACATTTGACCATATTACGCCCGAGCAGGCTGATGCCAGCTTTGAGGCTCTTACCCTCAGTCCGCTGCGCATGACAGTCTGGCATTCTGTGTTCATGGTGCTGACGGGCATCATAGTGGCCCGCGGTGTACACAAGGGCCTGGAAAGCAGTCTGAGAATCATTATGCCCAGCCTCTTTGTTTTGCTGGTGGTTCTTCTGGGCTACAGCGTCATGTACTCTGGCCACTTTATGGAAGGCGTGCGCTTTCTTCTGGAATTTCATCCGGAAGACTTGACCGGCCAGGCCTTGCTGGCTGCTCTGGGGCACGCCTTTTTCAGCTTGAGTGTGGGCATGGGGGCGATCATGGCCTACGGCGTTTACATGCCCAAGAAGGAGTCCATTGCCAGTACGGTGGCCGTGGTGGCCTCGCTTGATACGGCCATAGCTCTGGTGGCCGGTCTGATTATTTTCCCGCTCACCTTTTCTCAGGGGATGGAGCCCAATCAAGGCCCTGAGCTGATGTTTGTCACGCTGACTGCGGTATTTTCCTCCATGCCAGCCGGCCAGTTTTTCGGTGGCCTGTTCTTTCTGCTGGTGAGCATTGCGGCACTCACTTCCTCTATCTCCATGGTGGAGCCGCTGGTGACATGGCTGGCAGAGCGTTTCGCCATTAAACGGGCGGTGGGAACAACGGCGTATTGCTTGTTGGCATGGTTGCTGGGGCTGGGTACGGTGATGTCATTCAACGAGTGGTCGGACAAGCTGTTTCTCGGCCGCACTTTCTTTGAGACAGTTGACTTTCTTTCGGCCAACATCACCTTGCCGTTGGGCGGTTTGTTGATCGCGATTTTTGCCAGTTGGGTCATGAAGCGGAGCCTGATCTACAAAGAACTTAACCTGTCAACGGGGGGCTTCAATGTCTGGCGTGCCCTGTGTCGGGTGGTGGCGCCTTTGGCAGTGCTGGTCATTTTTACTGAAAACTTTTTGGGTTGAGTGGCCCATGACCCGGATTCAGCGCTCTGCGCTCGTCCAGCATTCGGCTGGTTATATGTATGGTCTGGTCGGTGATGTCCTGTCTTACCCGGATTTCCTGCCCTGGTGTACCGGAGTCAGCATCCTTGAGCAAACGGACAGGGTTGTGCAGGCGCGCGTCCAGATCAAGCGAGGAGGCGTGGGGATTTCCTTTGTAACATGCAACTGCATGCAACCAGAGGAGCGTATCGAGATCACCTTGAAAGAAGGTCCCTTTTCTGCGCTGCACGGGCTCTGGGTGTTTCAGCCCCTGGCAGAAGACGCTTGCAAGGTAAGCCTTGATCTCCAGTTTGAAATCAAGAATCTGTTACTGCGGTCGACGGTGGGTCGCATGTTTGAGCAGGTAGCCAACACCATGGTAGAGGCTTTTTGTGGCCGGGCTGATGAGCTGGCCGGTGGCAGCCTGTCGCGCCTGGCTGACCATGACGCCAATGGCCGGGTGTGAGGCGGTTGTTATGCTGGCGGGAAGCGGGCAGTTGTTTGGTTCACACAAGATCAGCGTAACAAGGAACCCATAAGCATAAGAAAGGTGCATGGTGGCTGAAGACAGGCTAGGTGTGGAGGTCGTGTGTGCTTTGCCGCACCGACAGCGGCTGGTGCGCATCAGGGTACTCCGGGGGACCACTATGCGCTCTGCGGTTATGCAGTCAGGTCTTGCTGAGCACTTTCCGGAGATCGATCTGGCAACAGCTCCGCTTGGCATTTTTGGCAAGCAGGTCACCGAGCCCGACTCGCGCGAGCTGGCAGACGGCGAGCGCGTTGAAGTCTACAGGCCCTTGCTGACGGACCCGCGGGAGCTGCGTCGGCAAAGGGCCCTGAAGGTTGCAGCGCGGCGTTCAGGTAAAGGGAAAGAGGGGCCAGAGGGATAGGACGGAAGATTCACGACATGCCGCCTGTTCTTGTACCCTCCTGTCCTTGCACCCTCCTGTCCTTGCACCCTCCTGTCCTTGCACAAGGTGCGACAGCTATTGTCGGGGAAGTTGCCGGGAGAAGGGGCTGTCTGCCTCCTCAGGGCCGGAAGAGACGAGCGAGTCCGGCCTTAGCCTGTCATCTTGTTTCCTTCAATGCGAACCAGCTTGTCATCGTTAAAAAACAAACTCACGGCTTTGCGGGTCCACTCTTTCCCTCCGGGTTTGAATGTGTAGACGTAATCCCAGCGGTGACGGTTGTAAGCATCAGGTAACAAGGGGGGGCCCATGACGAACAGAACCTGGTTACGGGTCATGCCGGTGTGTAGTCTGGCGACTGTCTCAGGCGTGATGATGTTGCCCTGTTGAACATCGATTTTGTAGGCACCCGGAAAGCTGGGGGCCTTGGAGCCGTCCTGAATCCAGGCGCAGCCGACAGACTGTGCCAGTATCAGGATCACAGGGGCCAGGGCTGCCTTCGGTTTTTGCATTGCCTTGTAACATCCACTATTTTGCTTCGACCGGTGAAGATACCATCCGGTTTGTAGCGTTGCCAGAGACTTGGGGAAGGAATGCTTGAGTGAGAGGTCAAGAGCTGCGCAAAGTGGGGCTGAAGGTGACCGCCCCCCGCGTCAAGATCCTGCATATCCTGGAAAGCTCTGCTGACAAGCACATGAGCGCGGAGGATGTGTACCGGGCGTTGTTTGAGGCGGGAGAAGATGTAGGACTGGCAACGGTCTACAGGGTCTTGACCCAGTTCGAGAGTGCGGGACTGATCCAGCGACATAATTTCGACAGTGGCCACTCGGTATTCGAGTTGGCGGACGGTGATCATCACGATCACATGGTCTGTCTGGATACGGGCAAGATTCTCGAGTTTCACAGCGAAGATATAGAGCGCCTGCAAAAGCTTATTGCGGAGCAGCATGGATTTGAACTGGTGGATCACAGTCTCGTTCTCTATGTGCGCAGCAAGTCCTGACAGGGCTTCTGGTTTGTGACAGGGCTGCCCGTTTTGGGTTCTTGAGGCGTGTCGTTCGTCCGACTGTCCGGTTGGCTGGCCTGGGACGTCGCGAGGGAGAGGGTGCCGGTGCTGGCCCCTCGTGCCATGTACATGATGTGCATGCAGAGGGGCCAGCCTGTCCGGGTGTGAGCCTGTCTTTGCCCTTGGGGGGCTTTGTGTTCCGTCAGCTGCTGCAGGGTTTCATGGGGCCTTTCGGCGTACTGTGTCGAGCGGGAGGCCACAAGCTGCTCTGACCGGTCTTCTCACCCACTTCATGTTTGTTCTCCTCGTCGTGCTGCCGGGCAGAAATGATGGCTCCCTGGCCCTGCAGGAGCAGAATAACGGCGCCGTCGATCAGGTTGTTGCAGATGCCGTGGGCGGTTCCGTTGTCTTTGACCAGCGTGGTGATATGGTCCGCTGTCGTATTCTCATCATCCAGCAGTACGCTCAGTGCCGTACCGACCAGAAGATCCTGACGGTGCAGCTCGCGCTTCAGCTCTGTGACTTCCTGTGTCAAGGTCTGCTCGTCTGTGCTCTGGGCCAGCTCTTGCAGCTTGTGCAGGGTAGTGGCGACACGATACCGCAATAGCTCATAGTGCTCGCGCACAACGGGAGCATCTGCGCGCAGATAAAGCCGCAGGCTTTTCTGCAGCAGGCGCAGCTGCTTGATGGCAGTAACGAAGTTGTCACAAGCCGTGCGTATGGCCCGTGCCGGCTCGCGCAGGCCTGGCAGGGTATCGGCTTCCAGCTGCTCACAGAAACGGCTGATATCCTGGTAGAGTCCGCGTACCTGCTGTTTGTACAGTTTGCCAATACGCCAGTTTGGCAGGGGATGAGTCACTGCTGTCGGCCAGACCGGCTCTTTTCCCTGCAGAAGTTCATCGCCCAGATAAAGACCAATTCCGGTAATCTCCACAGTGCGCCTGTAGAGATTGGCTGTCTCGGTGCGCAAGGCCGTTATGGCAGAATCGGGGTGATGCATGACGACGGGCGTCAGCAGCCTGGCGCGTACGGGCTGACGGGGAGACGGCTGTGCATCGGTGGCTGGCTGCCGCCTGGCGCCCTGAAAGATGCGACCAAGGATGTGTTCTATTTTCCCCACCAGCAGCACGGAAGCCAGCCCCCCCACCAGGTTGAACAGACTGTGAAAAAGTGCCAGCTGGAAAACGGGCAGCCCTGCCATGCCCAGCGCGGTGGCAAGTTGGTCCCAGAAGGGCATGAGTGGCAGAATCAGGACGGTGGCGATCAGTTTGAAAAACAGATTTCCCAGTGCCAGCTTGCGTCCCTCGGTGGTAGCACCCAGGGCGGCAATCAGTGCGGTTGTTGTTGTGCCTATATTGGTGCCTATACACAGAGCCAATGCCTGGGGCAACTCCATCAATCCGCCGTTGAGGGCAACCATGACCACCACCAGAAGGGCGTGGCTCGACTGGGTCACAACTGTCAGCGCCAGCCCGGCCAGCACGCCGCCGAGCATGCCGTGATCAGCTGTCAACCAGGACAGGTCTCCGGCACCTGTGACCCCTTCGCGGATGTAGTGAATGCCCAGCAACAGGAAGCCGATGCCGAGCAGTATAGATCCCCCGCCCCGGGTGCGTGGGCCTGATGTCTGAAGCTGAAGCAGGGTGCCGAGCACCAGCATGGGCATGGCGTAGTGGCTGATAGAGACGGTCATGCCGTAGGCGGCAATCAGCCAGACCCCCAGGGTGGATCCCAGCCCGGCTCCGATCACCAGCGCCAGCCCGGCGGCCAGGCTGATAATGCCGGTGCTGACAAAGGACACCGCCATGACAGAACTCAGGGAGCTGGACTGCAGTATGGCGGTAGACAGGATGCCGGTGAGCCAGCTGCTCCAGCGGCCCTGGGTGCTGTATCTGAGCAGGCGTGCAAGGCGTCCCCCGCTGACCTGGCCGAAGCCCTGTTCCAGGCACAGCATGCCAAACAGGAACAGGGCCAGGCCGGCCAGGATCGTCAGCACCTGGGGATAGAACCAGAGACTTAATAGCAAAAGACCCGCGAATGCGGATAAAAGAAGCGTGCGTAGCATACAGACAGCATCCTGCAGGTTCAGTTACATCCTTGTAACAGGGACGGCGTTTCTTTCAGGTTGCAGGATAAGCATACGCGGATCAAGCCTGCCGGGAGATTGTCCAGCAATAGCGCCCGCTGGAGGAAGGGGCTGGTGTGCAACCGTTTGTACGCTGGTGTGGGCCTGCTGCTGTTGGGTTGACGCCAGCTGGGGTGAAAATGGCAAAATCCGTCGCACGCATAATTGTCGGTCTATTCTCAGACAGCCTTCGGGCAAGTTTCCTGTGCCTGTCGGGGCAAAATGCAGTACCATGCCGCCGACTTTTTTGCACCCTGTCACATAACAATACCGGGAATGCCCATGAAAGCAGCTTTCTATGAACAGCTGTCGCGCAACCTCCAGGAGCTGCGGCAGCAGGGGCTCTATAAAGACGAGCGCGTCCTTCAATCACAGCAGGCAGAGGACGTTCTGATAGCACAGGGACGGGTCATCAACCTGTGTTCCAACAATTATCTGGGGCTGGCCGGATCCCGGGAGCTGATCGAAGCCGGGCAGCAGGCGCTGACACGCTACGGCTATGGCATGGCCTCTGTCCGCTTTATTTGTGGCACCCAGGATGTACATAGAGAACTGGAAGAGCGCATTGCACACTTCCTTGGTATGGAGGACTGCATTCTTTATTCATCCTGCTTTGATGCCAACACAGGGCTTTTCGAGACTCTGCTTGATGCAGAAGATGCCATTGTCAGCGATACGTTGAACCATGCTTCGATCATCGATGGTGTGCGTTTGTGCAAGGCGCGCCGCTATCGCTATGCCAACAATGATATGGACGATCTGGAAACGCAGCTGCAAGCGGCAGCGAGTGCGGACTGTCGCCACAAGATGATTGTGACAGACGGGGTCTTCTCCATGGATGGTGTTATTGCGAACCTGTCGTCTATTTGCGATCTGGCAGAGGCTCATCAGGCGCTGGTCGTCGTGGATGACTCTCATGCTGTCGGCTTTATAGGCGAGCAGGGACGTGGAACACACGAGCACTGTCAGGTGATGGGTCGGGTGGATATTATTACCGGCACGCTTGGGAAAGCCCTGGGAGGAGCCTCTGGCGGTTATACGGCAGGCAAGAAAGAGGTGATTGACTGGCTACGCAACCGGTCCCGGCCATACCTGTTTTCGAACAGTTTGTGTCCCATGATAGCGGCAGTGACACTCAAGGTTCTGGACAGGCTTGCCGACAGCGACGACCAGCGTCGTGCTTTACGCGACAATGCTGCTTTTTTCCGCGATGGCCTGACCCGCAGGGGCTTCAGCCTGACCGGCCAGCAGCATCCGATTATTCCGGTGATGCTCGGTGATGCTCATCTGGCTGTCACTTTTGCCCAGCGCCTTCTGGAGCAAGGAATCTACGTGACGCCTTTCAGTTACCCCGTGGTGCCACGGGGGCAGGCCCGGATACGCACCCAGGTCTCTGCCACCCACAGCAGGGAACAGCTGGAAAAAGCTCTCCAGGCTTTTGAGGACACTGGTCGTGAACTTGGCGTCATCAGTCCAGATCAGCAGGAGGGACGGATATGAGCAAGATGAAGACGCTGTCCAAACTCAAGCCCGAGGTCGGTGTGTGGATGGAGGAAAAGCCGGTTCCTTCCCCTGGCGATGGTGATGTTCTGATCAAGATACGCAAGACAGCGATCTGTGGAACCGACATTCATATCTATAACTGGGATGACTGGGCGCAAAGCACTGTGCCGCTGGGCCTGACTTTCGGCCATGAATTCGCCGGGCAGGTGGTCGGCCTGGGCAAAAACGTTACAGGCATAGCTGTAGGCGACCGTGTGTCAGGAGAAGGGCATCTGATCTGTGGTCACTGCCGCAACTGTCGGGCCGGGCGTCGTCACCTGTGCCGTAACAGTCAAGGGTTGGGCGTCAACAGGCCTGGCAGTTTTGCGGAGTATCTGGTGATGCCTGCTGGCAATGTTTTTCCACTGCCTGACTGCGTCAGCGATGACATGGCCGCCCTGTTTGATCCTTTTGGCAATGCAACCCACACTGCGCTCCAGTTTGATCTGGTGGGGGAAGATGTTCTGATCACCGGAGCCGGTCCCATTGGCATAATGGCGGCAGCTGTCGCACGTCATGCCGGTGCTCGATATGTGGTCATCACTGACATGAACGACTATCGTCTTTCGCTTGCGCGTCGCATGGGGATTGATGGAGCTCTGCATATCGGGCGCGAAAAGATAAGGGACCAGATGAACAAGCTGGGGATGACCGAGGGGTTTGACATTGGCATGGAGATGTCCGGCAGCGGCGAGGCTTTGCAGCAAATGATTGGGGTGATGAACAACGGTGGCAAGATGGCCCTGTTGGGCATCCCGGCCAAGGGCACTGGGATTGACTGGAATCGGGTCATTTTCAAGATGCTGACACTCAAGGGGATTTACGGCAGAGAAATTTTTGAAACCTGGTACAAGATGAGCAGTCTGCTACAGTCGGGCCTGGATTTGTCTCCGATAATCACGCATCAGTTTCCTGTGGCCCGCTTCGAAGAAGCCTTTCAGGCTATGGCGTCTGGTCAGACAGGTAAAGTGATTCTTGATTGGACGACAGTTTGACAAGAAAGCGTTGAGGAAATTCTGCAAAACGCTCATTGACTCAGTGCATCCCCATGCTCTGAGTCAATGAGAAAGAAGAGTTGTTTGAAATTTCCTGGAACCGGAAACGAAACGAATTAGCGCTGGATTCAGGCAGTAAGCGCACTACGGGCGCAGAAAACTGCGAGCGACTCACAGATAAAGGTTGGTGCAGTACCGCCACCCTCCCAGGGTTTACGCACCAGTTTCAAATGCCTTGAGTAGCTTTTCCATATAGCTATTGCTCCAGCCAACCTTCTTCCGCTTGCCCTTGATGCTGCGCTTGTTGGTCTTATCAAGCTGCAGGATATTCAAGGCTCTACGACGAAGAGGTGAGAGATGTTCCGCAGCATTTTCGTTCTTGGTCTGACAGGCATCCTCTGAGAACGCAACATCCATCATCCAGTGCAAATTATTCTTCACCTTCCAGTGCATCCGGGTGGCTAGAGCATATCCTTTGTGGTCATCTCTTTGCTGCAGATATAAAACCGCAGAGCTGTCGTAGCTATCCCGTTAATTGTCCTGTCGGACTGTACGACACCAAACTGTTTCAATCCGTCCCAAGCCTCATAATCCCTCAGG
>Ga0209020_1000432_pt1 | contig 53304 bp, 41 predicted proteins | sample PinacodermBB_FD_187298 | JGI IMG/M metagenome (GOLD analysis project Ga0209020, IMG submission 187298) | Host-associated microbial community of the marine sponge Aplysina aerophoba from Gulf of Piran - sponge pinacoderm, lysed by bead... | ecosystem: Host-associated > Porifera > Sponge >... | reverse complement strand
ACCGACTCCACCAAAGACAGGTACTCATACACCTTGTCGCCCCTGCGACGGCGGGTCGTCTTCACGAACACACCACAACACTAGCGCCCAACAATTCAGCCTGTCAACCATCTGTCGCCCCTACAAAACCCCGCCGGAACGTCGACTAGCAACACAAAACCCCACGTCAACGGCCATCTGCCATCACCAAACCCCCGCCAACCCGCCAAACTCGGGCCTGAACGTCCGTTGCTGGAACGAAGACTCGCCCCGGGCTCTTACCGACCTAGGTTCCAGGTGCCACGAGATCCCCGAGCACTGCGGCTACCTCGCCTCGTGACAGTTGGTCATGGAACTCTTGGTTCCGGTATGTGCGCAGGCACCCGTAGCAGCTCGTGCTGGCGGCACATTGACATCCCTCCGCAATTCGGTGAGCTTCCCTAAGCAGTCTGCGGAGATTGTCACGTATGCACCTGACGTGACCCGCGCCGCCGGGCACCGTGTCGAATATGACCAACGGTTGCCGGCCGTTCGTTCTGATCGGCCCGAGCACCCCGTTTACGTCCTCGGGCGGAATCCCTAGTGCCGGAGTTGCCACCAGCAGCGAATACAGCACACTTCGAGCTTGGAACGGCGTCATCTGCTTCACCAGGTCGAGTTCAACGACGTCTGTCAGATAGTGGTGGCCGAGGTGACGCAGGCTCAGTAGTCCACTGCACTCGCGGCGTGTCCCCGGTCGGTCATGCGGAGCTGCCTTCTCGGCCTTCGATGCACTAGCCACAACTGTGGGTTCGGTATGGCCGCAGGACAGGCAGATTCGGAATCCGCGTTCGGCCGGGCCGCTATTGATCACCGTGATGCGACCTTGTCGGCTGAACTGGGCCTGCACGATCGAGCGACCGATCGATATTTCCTCGACGCTCGGCGGTTCACCGTCATAGTCGCTGAAGTAGGACCGTGAGCGCCCTGCCTTGGGTGGTTGTGCCTCTCCGGGCTGCTCGTTGCTGCGGCTACCTATGAACCCGAACTGCGGGATGAGGAACTTGTGCTCGATGATCGCTGCGCCGCAGCCGTCGCACAGTTCGGGAATCTCGACCTCGGTGCCAGTGTCGACGCGAGCACGGAACAGTCCGCATCCGTGACACTCGGAATAGCGACGCCCAACGAGGGCTTTGCCAGGCAGTATCCGCAGTCCGGTGGACTCCCAGATCACTTTGTTCGCTACGACTTTGGAGCCGGGGGCGTATTCGGTGATGCCCATGATCAGGTCTCGCGAGAGATCGAGCGCGGCGGCCTGCTTGCTGGGGTCGTGCCACACGTCCAGGGTGATGACATCGACCGGGAATCCATACTTGGGCAGGACGACTCGGGTGGCCAGGTAGTCGATGAGACGCTTGCTTTCGAGGGTGTCTTTGATCTTATAAAGAGCGGCCTGTCGCCGCGACTGCGCTTCGGCTTCTCTGCTGCGGTTCTGGGTCCTCAGATCGCGTATGCGCTGCTCTGTCTTCTCTATCTCTGCGTCGAACTCGTCGAGGTCAGACCGGATCTCGTTGGTTGCTCGCGTCAGCCACCCGTAGTGCTCCCGGTTCGCGCCGCCGGAGTCATCTATGAGATCTTGAACCCATTGCCAGGTGCGGACTCCTAGTTCCCCGGCGATGTCCTCTGGCGTGATCCGGGCTACGGCTTCGGCGAGGTCGCTGGGGTGGCTCTGCAGCCATTCGACGAAGTCGTCGACGGCCGCTGTGGCGCCGTCTTCGGCGACGAAGAACGAAGCGACGGTGCGGTGATGGTCGCCGCCGTCTTGTACGTGGCGGCGCTCATAGGCGGCAAAGGCGACGGCATGAATGTGACGCCGCGCTATCAGGGTGTTGCGAAGCGAGAGAATCGGTACGCCGACGTTGCCTTCGATGAGGCGCATAGGTTCCTGAAAGTGGTAGAGGTCGTGGCTGCGACGTCGGGCGAAGGTGACCACAAGCGCCGGGGTGGAGGCTCGTCGTCCTGCCCGTCCGGCTCGCTGCACGTAGTTGGCGGGCGAGGGCGGAACGTTTCGCATCAATACCGCCTTGACATCTCCTAGATCGACGCCGAGTTCGAAGGTGGTCGTGCAGCTCAATGCGTTGAGCTTCCCGTCGAGGAAGTCCTGTTGGAACCGTCTCGCGCGCTCTGTCTCCAGCTGGCCGGTGTGTTCTTCAACTCGCATCCCCGAGGGGGTCAGCGTCGTGTAGAGGTGCCGATAGTGCTCTGCGGTCGGGCGACCCTCGACCCCCGCGGGAACTAGCGTTCCGTCGCAGCACCACGCCGGGCACACATCGCTTACGCAGCGCCAAGCAATCTGGTGGCATCGGGAGCACTCGTAGGCGGGGTGAGCGTCTGATACTGGGTTCATCGTGATCCACGCTGGATCGAGCTTGAATACGGTGCCGTGACGGCGATCCGTTGTGGGACTCAGCACCTTCTGCCAGGCGCTTTCGGTTAGCCACCGCCAGATTCCATTGAGTGCTTCGGTGGGGTCTGCGGTGATGCCTCGCTGATCAAAGACCTTCGTCAGGTAGTCGAGGCGACTGTTGCGACCGCGTGCGGGCAGCCACGCCATCACCTTGCTGGTTGGGTGCTCAGCGCGTGCTGCCGTAACGATGTGACGTGGAGCGAAGGCCTGGTCGAAAATGTCCACCCCATCCGGGAGGTGTACTGCGGCTTGGCGGCGCAGCGAGTCAAGCAGCACGGCCGCGAGGTCGAGAGCCTCCTGATCGCTGAACCCAAGCTGACGCAGAGCAGGCGGCGCGGTTACGCCAAGGGGCACGGCGACGGTGATTTCCGCGAGACCTACACCGTCGAGGCTCTGCCGGCGGTCTGTGGCGAGCACTTCAGCCATCAACCACCTGCGCACCTGTGTCCTTCTTGAGGCGCTGCTGTCGTCGGGGTCGATCACCAAGCTGTCCTCGGCGAGTCTCTGGGCCAGCGGAACGATGTCCTCGAAGCGAAGTTCTTCGCCACGATTGCGGTCGAGCGCTTCCCAGATCAGGCGGCGCTGCACTGCACGCGAATATGTGCGATCCAAGTAAGGAGCAAAGAACGCGGCGTCCTGACGGCTGTCCGAGAAGCTCAACAGCTTGCGTCCCTCGCCTATTCCGGTCACCTGCCCGTCGGGGGGGTCCTCCGGCGGCAAGCACTGGTAGAGAGCTGTCGCGATGACTGAGACGGGTGCGTCGTGTCCGGTAAAGAACCTCAGCACGATGTCAGTGCTTGTGCGGCCTGAGCATGCCGGACACCGTCGCAGCGGCTGGCCTCGCTTCGGTTTGGCGTATGTGACGACAAGTGATGCGTTGGTCGCCCCGCAGCCGCAGGGATCGTTGATTGATTCGGCAAGGCTTCCGCAAGCGGTACACAGACGGCGGCGGTCTACTTCGGCCGCTACCTCTGCGTCGTCGACAACGGCCGCTTCGTCTTCGTCATCATTCTCAACTTGGTCGGCGAGAAGCAGGTACATGAGATTGCGACGCTGCGCGGGAGCCTGCGTAACGGCGAGCCGGCCGTCCTCGTCGGGGTTTGCTCTATCGCCGATCAGGAACTCTGCGGAACAGCGGTTACACACCCCGAACTCGAACATCTGGGAGCGGACTCCGATTGTTTCGCATTCCGGGCAGGTGAGATGCCGTTCGAGACGCAGCCGAGGCGTGCCGACGGGATGCTTCGGGGACTTGCACAGGAAGGCACCCTCAAGAGCCCTCAGCATGTAGTGATAGCGCGCTGGCACCAGGGGTGGAGCGCCAGCATGAGAGTTCGTGCACACTCCCAACAGATCGGTCAGTTCGTCGAAGCGCCGCCGGTCAACGAAGACTTGGCCGGGCAGATCGGCAATGTCGATCGGGCCATCGTGCAGCAGCCGCGCGAGCCGGACCACATGCTGCTCAGCACCCAGAGCGCTGACGAGGAACTGGATGTCTGGACTATCGCCCATCGAGGTTGCCTCGGGCAGCAGATCCAGGAGTGCGTCGGGGCAGGTGCCGGATGCCAGCGCGGCCCTGAACGAACGGAAGGCTCCCGCAGGCGCCTGCCACGTCTTCGCCGGGGCTGGCGGCGGCACCACGGTGGGCATCACGATGTCTTGGCGGAGTTCATCGTGGCTGTGGTGTTCGACTCGTTCCCCGAATAGGTCCGCCGCATACTCTGCGATGCGAGGGGCGTCGTCTCGGTTGCCCAAGGTCGCGGAAGTGCCGACCATGAGAAGCTGGCCACGCCTGCTCTCGTTCACGCGGTCCCTGACACGTCGCAGGAGCATGGCAATCTCAGCACCCCTAGCGCCGTTGTAGATGTGCATTTCATCGAGCACCACGAATCGCCAGTGCTGCCCTGTAGGGCCATCGAAGAACGCTGTGTCTGCGGGGCGCAGCAGCAGGTATTCGAGCATCGCGTAGTTGGTGAGAAGTATGTGCGGCGGTGTGGCACGCATCTGTTCTCGGGACACGAGTTCCCCCGGATCGGGGTCGTGGCTGAAGTCCGAGCGATACTGCTGCTCGCCTTCTCGGCGGCGCTCTGGTGTGGCGCCGGTGTAGCGACCGAAGGTGATCTCGGGGAACGGCCGCACCAAGCCGCGAATGCGAAGCATCTGATCGTTGGCCAACGCGTTCATCGGATACAGCAGCATCGTCCGAACACCCGGTTCTCCCAGCGAGCCTGAATCGGCCTCATGTAGCAGATGATCCACGATCGGCAGCAGGTAGCACTCGGTCTTCCCGGAGCCAGTGCCGGTCGCTATCACCAGATTGCGGCCATCGGCTGCTTTGCGTAGCGCCATTTCCTGATGCCGGTGCAGCGGCCGCTCAGTCGGCAAATACTCTGGATCCAGGTTCCGCAGGCGGGGATGCAAGAGCCCTTCCGAGATGAGCGCCTCGAGCGACGGGCCCGGTCGGTAAGCGGATGAGGCTTGCAGAAACGGGCCGCGGGTACTGGGGAAGCGGTCGTCAAGGGCGTCATGCAGTTCTGCCCGCAACTCGTCGTTCCTCGGCGCGTACCGCGCCTTGAGGTAGCGAATGTACGAGTCGCCGATGACTTGGGATGCCTCGATGGGGTCCAGCACCCGTGACGTGTCGGTGTCGATGCGTTGATGCAATGGTTGTCCCGCCTTCACGACAGCGATGCGGCGCGATGCGCCGCTGCTGTCAGCAAACTTCGCTCCGTCAGTATGGGCGCTATCTCTGCCGCCTCCAGCAGCGCTTGCGCCGCTGCGTCCCGATCGGTCTGGCTAGCCGTCTCGTCGGCGATCTGGAACGCCGCTGCTTGGAGTCTCGCTGGGAATCTGTGCCAGCCAGCGGCTCCTGGCGAGGGCATTAGATCCTCGATCTGCTGCCGCTGAGATGGCGTAAGCCGCTGCGTGTAGGTGGAGACCCGGGTGTGGGCGGCCATCCACTCATTGAGCTGGTTGCGGTCCGGCCACGTATTCGCCAGCATTTCCAGCGCGGCAATGACATACCCGCTGAACTGCAATGCCAGCGATCCCATCGGCGGCAGGGCGTCGGCCACCTCCGAGAGCCTCTCAGGCGGTAGTTGGTCAAGAGGTTCGCTGACTGGCTGTAGCGGCTGCTCCGGTCCGTCTGCGCCGGTAGGGATCAATCCAGCGAAGCGCTCCCAGCGTTCCGCGCTGTGGTCATCCAGCGAGTGATCAAGGACAGCAGCCGTTACCGGTTCAGCCTGCCAGAGCGTCTCAAGGGTCTCGGGTGCTGCTGTGCATCGTGTTGGCGAGGACATCATGGCCAGCGCGACCCTCAACAGATGCGGGCTGGGCAGGCATCCGACCATCTCCTCGGCAAGCATCTCACCTAACACGCCGTTAGCAGACGAAGCGAGGTTGACTAGGCGCCCGAGAATGGCGAATGGCACGGCGGCGCCCGAGGACGCGGAGATTGCTTGCCGGAGTTCCGACCGGGCCGAGGCGACGCAGTGTGGGTCTACTTGATCACCGCGCGGATGGCCGACAACAGTAAGTTCGAGTGCTTCCGACGCGACAGTGGGCCTTAGTGCCAAGAGCCGAGACTGTGAGTGGGTGGACGATCCAACATGGACCTCAACCGCCGCCGTGCTGAGTAGAGGGCGTTGAGGCACTACCCAGTCGTCATGCACAGCAACCTCTGCCAGGTAGGTGCCCGGGGGTGCTTCCACAACGCAATCGAAGGCTCCGGCGACGTCGTCGGGGATGTCCTCGCAGACCGGTGGTTCCCAAGGCCGATGTTGTGGCCACAGCCTCAGTTGACGGTTTCGGAAGCGCTTGTTCTCCTTCCACTGCACGTACATCAACGCCTCGCCGCCTTCGATGTCGGGCACATCGACATGGAGTTCTGATGCCTTATAGCGGGCAAAGACGACAGCAGCCTCGGCGCGGGCATCATCTGCTCGGAGCCTCAGCGACATCTTTGCTAATCGCGACGCCAGGATGGTGTCGCGGAACTGCGACAACGGGAAGGCCCAGCGGCCCTGCTCGCTGGCGGCTTGTGCCGGCTCGGCGCTTTGCAACAGCTCACGGCCGTGCAGTTCCAAACCGATTGTTGCTGGGCGACCGCAGCGCACCAGCAATGACTCCACCTCGCCGGACTCGATGTCGTCAAGCCCGATTCGCAGCTGGTCGCCGCTGAATGCAGCAGAGGGAGCGCCTCGATAGCTGACAGCCCAAGAAAGACGCGGGACTGCGACGGTCAACGGTATGCCGCCCGCCGAGATCTCGATGCTCTCGCATCCAGGTTTGAACGGGATAGTCACCGAGTGGCCGCTGTCGGTGTTGTGGCTGTTCAGGATGCAATCGGCGGCCACGGTCACTTCGATCACGTCATCAGGCCCGATGACGTGATCCGGGACCGTTACTTGGAGTCCCCGCACCACAGCAACACGCTCACGTAGGTCACTCCCCAGCGGGCCGACGATCTCGACGGTACCGCAGAAGGCGTCCGCTGTAGGGAGGCGCGGGGCGAGGGAGCGTCCTCGGGGGCCATGGGGAAGGTTGTCGAGCACTGCCGTTGGCGGAGGGCTGGTCTCGTCGTCGCTACGCCAGCGCACCCGCCATGCCGACGGTGCAGTGCCTTCTGGTTCTGTCACGGCCGGTGCATCGGCGTAGACACTGCATCCCATCGGTCCCCTCACGGCGATGACCGGGGCGGATGTGATGGCAGGCCCCTGGAGCGGCCTCGACACCGGCAGCTCAGCTTGAGCGATCATTCCGGCACCTTCGCTGCGCAGAACGAGAGCGTCTGCTTCGGAGAGGTCGACGCTCAGGAGCTTCCATCCATGCCAAGGTTCGCCCCGGGCTGGTAGCTCCTCGACCAGTGGTGCCTGGGTCTCATCGCTACTAAGGACTTCGACGCCTCTGGCTGTTAGCACGAGCGCCGCGCTGCCCCGCAGTCGTCGTTGATCTCGTGCGAGTCTTCCGGCCGCATCAAAGACGTACGCCGCAACCTCTGGATGGCCGTTGAAGTGTGTTCTTGGTTCAACCGCGTCTGCCTGTCGAGAGATCGTCCATCCCCCTCGGGAAGGGGTGAGTGGTACCTCATGGGTCTCGCGCTGCATTGCCTTGTATCGGCTGGCGGAACTGCCGGTGAGTAGCCATTCGCCGCCGTTGTGGACTGGCGGAAGTACGGCATACGGGCCGCTGCACGAGTATCGGTCGATCCGAACCTGCGGCCGAGGTGTCCGACGGCCACGTACCCGACCCGGCGATCCACTGTCGATGAGTGCTTGGATCAGATACCTGGGAAGCCCGAGTTCGTCAGCCAACTCAGGCACGGAGTTCCGAGCAACATCGAGTCCGATCGCGTTCACATCGAAGACCGCCGTGATCATTCGCTCAACTAGGTCTAGGGCAAAGTCACCGCCATACATGAAGAATCGCAGTAGCGGCCGGTCTAGCTGCGCCGTGCGCGCAGTGGACCGCAACACGCCGTCGAGCAGCTCCGCGGCGTCCTGCACGCCGTGTCTCATATCCGACACGATGAGTTGAGCAGCGTCGGGGGCGCAACTCGCCGGGATACCACCGTGCAGCAGTATGGGAGTGACGTAGCGCATCCATGTGCCCGCCTCAGGACTCCTGCTGAAGTCTTCGAGTCCCAACTGACGGACGGCTGCCTCGAACGCCTTGCCCACGGCGGTCTGTTCCTGGGGGCGGGCGTCGTCGAGGGATTCGATGTAGGGCCAGAAGGTGCCGTCGTCATAGCACCGGCTTCCTTCACCGGCAAGAAACACGGCGGTGACAGCGGGGTAGTGCCGCAAGCGCGCGTAGTCGCGGGTTCTTGTGGCTCCGAGGAACACCCACCGCGCCGACTGGAACGTGCTCCCATCTGGCGCGAGGTCAAGCTCCCCCACCAGACGCTTGTCGCTCAACAACTCCCGCAGTCGTGTCTCGGTCTCAATGGGGTTTGTACGGTCCCATCCGAGCAGATCAGCTTGGTGCTGTCCGCCGCTGCCGCGAGATTCCGGAGCGCTCATGTCCGTCGTAGTGGCTGCAAAAGACGCGCAGGCATCAGAAGATCTGCACGGCTTGGGCACGACACGCACGTGCTGACAGTACAACTACGCGTCGTGTTGCCACGGATCGTTGGCACGGCGAAGAAGGCGCTCTCGCCGATGGGCTTCAGGGCAGACGATCGCCGGATAGTCGTCATGGCGTCGCGCATGGGCTTGGGGAGTCGTACTGCGGCGGCTTCTCGGAGCGCTTGAGCGTTCGGTTCGACAATGTGTTGCCGACAACGCTCCCCCGAATAGGGAGTTTCGAACCCATGGCGATTCTTGGGAGGGCTGAGACGGGCCGGTCAGGCGGTGTGCTGGGGAGTCCGGGAGAAGACCTCTTCCAGCAGCGGCACGAAGTCCTCCATCGGAAGGTCGTCGTAGGCGGGGTCGAAGCAGTTCTGGTCGTAGGAGGCGCAGAAGTCGACGCAGCGGTCGTAGTGGGGCGACTCCGCGTAGCGGTCGCGGGCGTGGCGGTCGCCGCCCAGGTGGTGGAAGTAGTAGTAGCCCTGGAACAGCCCGTGGTGGCGCACGACCCACTCCGTCTCCTCGCTCACGTAGGGGGCGACTATGGCGGCCGCGACGCCGCTGTGGTTGTCGGGGGCCAGCACGTCGCCGATGTCGTGCAGCAGCGCGGCCACCACGAACTCGTCGGACTCGCCGTTGCGCAGCGCCCGGGTGGCCGACTGGCGGCAATGGCGCTCCCGGTCGATCTGGTAGCCGAGGGTGGGGCCCTCCAGCAGCCTCATCACCGAGAGCAGGTGGCCCACGAGCGTCTCGCGGCCGTGGCTCTCGAAGATCTTGCTGAGCTCGGCGTAGTCCTCGACCGTCCCGTCGGCCATAGCGGTCCAACTGACGGTGAAGGTGCCTGTCAGCGTGTCAGCCATGTCTTGCATCCCCTTCTGCTGCGAGCACCGCAGGCGGCCCGTCCCCTATTCAAGCCGACCGCGGGGCCGCAGGCGAGACCATGACGGCTAGCCCCCGATGATCTCTGCGTCGGGATAGAACGCGGCCGCCGCGAACCAGAAGGTGTCGAGATGCTCGACCGGCTCCAGCGCCGCCCCGGAGCCGTCCGAGGGTCGGCCCAGGATGTCGTAGACGACGCCGGAGGCTGCGTCCACGAATCCGCCGCCGGCGTCGGCTGAAAGCTCCAAGGTCTGACCGCCGACGGAGGAGACGAACACTCCGGTGGCCCCCACGTCCCGGCCCTCCTCGATCAACGAACGGTCGAGGGCGCTGGCCGTGCCCGGCTCGAACAGGGCCACCAGCTCCATCCCCGCGAAGGTGAAGGGCACGACCCGGCGCTCCTCCAGCACGTCGTAGGGGATGACAGCCCCGTCGCTACCGTCGCGCAGCGCCAACACCCGGGTGATCGGCTCGAGCCGGTCGTCGAGGGGCCCCCGGAAGAGGAAGGGCCGGTTGTTGGAGTCGTAGAACTCGTAGGGGTTCTGCCCGTAGCGGCGGGAATGGCCGGTGTCGAGGCCGAGCACCTGCCCGTCGGGGTGCGATGACAGGAACCGCTCGAACGACACCGTCTGCACCGGGATCAGGTCGAGCTGGGCGCCGGTGAGATGGCCGACCACGGCCTCGCCGGTGTAGTGCGACCACAGGCTCTCGGTCTGGCGGTCGTACATCACCAGCGACGAGTTCAACAGCGCGCCGGACGTGCCGAAGTCGAGGATGCGCTCCCCCACCCGGCGGTCGTAGGCCACCGCCGAGTTGCACAGCGGGCAGTACGACACGGTGACCGGCACACCCCCGACGGTGCCGTTGACGAGCTCGTGCCAGGTCATGATCCGCAGCGGGTAGGCCCGGGCGTCGCCGTTGACCTCCAGCGCCAGCACCGGCTCCACCGGAGCCAGCCAAGCCACCCCGGCGGCCGGCTCGAAGGCCGGATCCTCCAGGGCGGGAATGGCGTCGGGCGGGACGATGCCCTGGATCTCGTCGAGGTCCACCAGAGGCTCGGGATGGCCGGAGCCGAAGGGATCGCGCAGCGCGCTGGGCACGTCCTCGCGCTGCGTCGACTGGATGGGGCCGGTCGGGTCCGCGGGCGGCGAGCCGTCCTCGACCGGTGCGGTGGTGGTGGCGGTGTCCGGCGAAGCCGCGGACTCGGCTGCCGCGGTGGGCTCGGAACCGGTATCGGAATCCACGGCCTGCCCGGAGGCGGGGGCCGAACCAGGGTCGGAGTCAGCGCCAGAGTCGGAGGCGGGGGCCGAACCAGGGTCGGAGTCAGCGCCGGAGTCGGAGGCGCTGCCCTCCTGACTTCCGGTCTGGGAGGAGTCGACCGCCGGCTGGGATCCGGTGACGGTCACTTCGGACTCGCCGGTCGACTCCGAGCATCCGAGGGCCGCCGCGGCCACGGCCAAGGCCACGACGGCGGCCGTGATCCGAGGAGAAACAACCTGCACCTTGCGGGACATATGGGAGCAACCTAACGCCCGCCTCAGCGGCTGAGGGCAGCGCGCAGGCCCTGATCCTCGACCAAGCGCACCAGGTCCGGAGGCCGGTGCGGCAAGGCGTCAAAGGCCGAGAGGTCGGCTCGGGCTCCCGGGGGGTCGCCAAGCTGCCAGCGCGCGAAGGCCCGGTAGACCAGTCCGGAGGCATTTGACGGGTCAATGCCGAGAGCTGCGTCCAGGTAATCGACGCCCACAGCAAGCAGCTCCGCGTCACTGCTGCGGACCAGCAGCCAACCCCGGCCGGACAGCGCGTCCGGGTCGTCGGGGTGGGACTCCAGGACCCAGTCGAGAAGCTGCACCGCCTCCAGCAGGTCTCCCCGGTTGGCGAGAGCCTCGGACGCGACCAGAGCGTCGGCGACGGTGAGCGCGGTATCGGTGAAGGCGGGACGCTCGTCGAGAGCACTCAAGGCGTCGACGGCCTCCAGCGCGGCGGTGTCGCGGGCCTCGGCCACCCGCTCTCTCACCCTGGACTGGGCCAGCAGCTGCTCCGCGTAGGGGGGCGGGTCCGACGAGTCGAAGGCGGCCAGATCCCGGGCCGCGCTCGCGCCGTCGCCCTCCTCGAGGGCCACGATGGCCCGGAACAGCCGGGCGTCGGGGTAGGCGGGATCCACCGCAACCGCGTCGTCGAGGTATGGCGCGGCGGCAGCCAGGTCTCCCTGGCGGGACGTGAGCCAGCCCCGGTAGGTGAGGGCCTCCACGTTGGAGGGCTGGATTTCCAGGGCTTCGTCGTAGGCGGCGATGGCACCGGCCATGTCGCCGTCGGAGAGCCGCTGCTGGGCCTCGAAGATCTTCTCGCGGGCAGTGGAGCGGATCTCGCCCGTGATGGAGCCGCCGGAGGTGCGGCTGCCCGAGGACCGGGCCACCAGCAGGCCCGCCGCGCCGGCTACCACGACGATGGCGACGGTCCACGCGGCCGCGTTGCGCCAGCGGCGCCGCCGTCCCACCTCGGGCAGTTCTCCGGAGTCCGGGGCCGCGGCGCGGCCGGGTCGCAGCATCACGACCACGACAGCGGCGATGCCGGCTCCGGCGAGCAGCGGAAGGACCCACACCAGGGCGGTGATTCCCGAGCCGGAGGGGTTGTAGTCGATGTCGGCGTCGTATGCCGCCACGAGTTGGTCGCGGATGTAGGCGTCGCTGCGGCCCTCGTCGACCCAGACCGCGATCTGCCTTCGGATCTCGCGGGCCACGGGCACATCGCTCTCGCCCACCGACTGGCCGGCGCACACCGGGCAGGCGAAGTCCCCGGCCAGGTCCCGAACCCGGTCGGCGTTGGTGCGGGGAGGCCCTTCGTCCACGGCGCCATAGAGGAACGCGGCCCCGGCCACCAAGACGGCTGCGATCCAGCTGACGGCGTGCCGGCTCATGGCGCGGCAGAGGCCGCCGTGAGCTGGGCGATCACATCGTCGATGCCGTCGGCGGTGACACCGCCGAGCTGCTTCCACACCACCACGCCCGATGGTGCCACCAGGTAGGACTCGGGAACCCCGGTCACGCCGTAGGCGACGGCCGCCTCGCTGGCGCCCTCCACCAGCACCGGCCAGTCCCCTCCGTTGACCTCGAAGAACCGCCGCACGTTCTCGGCGGTGTCGTCGAAGGTCACCGACACGACCCGGGCATCACCGGCCGGGGCATGGCGCTCGCTGAAGGCGATCAGCTCAGGATGCTCGATGATGCAGGGGACGCAGGTGCTCTGGAAGAAGTTGACGATCACCCACCGGCCCCGCCACTGGTCCAGATCGAAGGGTGCGCCCGCGGTGGTGACGCCCGCCACCGGAGGGGCGAGCCCGCCCAGGATGGGACTGGAGGCGTTGCGCTCGAAGGCGGAGTCGCGGGTGGCCAGCACCACCACCAGCAAGGCGACCGCAACCGCGAGCGGCACCGCGATCCAGGCCGTCCGCCACCTGCCGGCGCCCGATCCTGCCGGATGCGCCGTCTCCGAAGACGGGTCCGGATCACGCCGGTCGGTTGCGCTCACGGCACTGGCTCCGCGGTAGCCACGGCCTCCTCGGGCTGGCGGCGCCTCGATCCGGCCGGCAGCAGCGACAGTACGGTGCCGGCGGCCATCACGATGCCGCCCAGCCACAGCCACGCCACCAGCGGCTGGACCGTGACTCTCAGGATCACCCGGTCGGGGCCTGCCTCGTCGGGGAACGACAGCACCGCGAGGGCGACGTCGTCGCGCAGGGTGGAGCGCACCGACGGGATCCCGATGGTCTGGGAGGCGAACGGGTAGGTGGCTATGGCCGGCCCGTACGTCTTGGCGTCGTCGACCCGCACGAAGGCCACCCGCTCGGTGCGGTTGTCGTGGGACAGGACCGCGGAGCCCAGATAGGCGATCTCGTGGCCGGCGAAGCTCGCCTGGCGGCCGGCCTCGAGATCGAACTCGGCTTGGCGGACATAGGACTGGCTGGCCGCGAAGGCGACCGCGACGAGCACGACGCCCAAGTGCACGATCATGCCGCCGTTGGTGCGCCCGACCAGGCCCCGCCACCGGTGGCGGCGCACCGCCAGGACGATCTGGCGCAGCGCGGCCCCGCCGGCGAAGCCCCCCAGCCCGAACGCCAGCAGCGGAGCCCATCCCCGGGCCCCGCCGAGCACCGCCAGGACCAGCACCGCGGCCGCGATCCACACCGGCACCAGCAGCCGCCGACCCAGCAACTCTGCCGGCGGGCGGCGCGAGGCCCCTCCCCAGGGCAGCATCGGCGCCACCGCCATGAGGAACAGCAGCGCAAAGCCGACGGGCCGGGTCATCCGGTCGAAGTACGGGTTGCCGACCGAGATGGTGCGGCCGTCGAAGGCCTCCACCAGCAGGGGGAACACCGTGCCCAGCAGCACCACGAACGCGAACGCGGCGAACAGGGCGTTGTTGGCCAGGAAGGCCCCCTCCCGCGACACCGGCGCCGCGATCCGGCCCGGTGTGCGCAGCAGGTCGCCCCGCCACGCGATCAGGGCCAGCGACACGGTAACGATGACCGCGAAGAAGCCGAGAATGGCCGGGCCGATTCCCGACTCGGTGAAGGAGTGCACCGAGGCCAGCACACCGGAACGGGTGAAGAACGTCCCCAGGATCGTCAGCGAGAAGGTGGCGATCACCAGCGACAGGTTCCACACCCGCAGCATCCCGCGCCGCTCCTGCACCATCACCGAGTGCAGGTACGCCGTGCCGGTGAGCCACGGCAGGAACGAGGCGTTCTCCACCGGGTCCCAGGCCCAGTAACCGCCCCAGCCCAGGGTCTCGTAGCTCCACCAGGCGCCGAGCACGATGCCGAAGGTCAGGAAGCCCCAGGCGGCCACGGTCCAGCGCCGGGTGGACGCCAGCCATCCCTCTCCCAGGCGCCCGGTGGCCAGCGCGGCCACCGCGAAGGCGAAGGGCACGGTGAACCCGACGTAGCCGAGGTAGAGGATCGGCGGGTGGAACGCCATGAGGATGTGGTTCTGCAGCAGCGGGTTGGGGCCGGGGCCGTCGTAGCCCGCGGGCACGTCAACCCCGATGAAGGGATCGGCCGGCCCGACCATCAGCGCGAAGAAGAAGGCGCTCACCATGAACATGACCAGCAGCGCCCAGGCCACCATCGGGTCGCTGCCCCGGCGGCGGAACCTCACCGCCACGGCCACCGTGTAGCCGCACAGCACCAGCGCCCACAGCAGGATGGATCCCTCCAGAGCCGACCACAGGGTGGCCACGTTGAAGATGGGCGGAGTGGTGGACGAGCCGTTGTCGGCCACGAACTTCACCGTGAAGTCCCGGGTGATCAGGGCCCTCTCCATCACTGCGACGCCGGCCACCGCGGCGGTGGCCATGATGAACGTGAGCAGGCGGGCGGCGTGCCCCCAGCGCGGGTAGCGGCCCACCAGGCCCAGTGCCGTGACGGCTATGCCCAGCAGAGCCGCGGCCAGTCCCGCCGCAACCGCCGCCGAGCCGGCCGCGACGTTGCTCATCGACGCCGCGGGGCGTGCGGTGAGGTGGGCGCCGTCACGGCCGCGAGCCGCCCTCCTCGGCTTCGCTCAGAGGCCGAGCGAATACGGCACAGCGCGGCCCATACGGCGCGAGGCCGTGGCCCGAGCGGCCCGTGAGCGCAGCGAACAGGAGCGGGAACCACCACGCCGCACCGCGAAACGTTCACCACCCCTCCTCGGCTTCGCTCACGCGCTCGCCGTAGTCGTCGCGCCGGCGGTAGTCGTTGTCGTGCTTGACCAGCATCCGGTCCGACGCGAAGTGCCAGCCGTCGTCGGCGATCACGGGCCCCGGGCCGGGACCGAGCCGCCAGGCCCCTTCCAGGACCACCGGAACCCCGGGCTGGAACAGCTCCGGCGGATCCCCGGTGTGGACGACGTCCACAACCACGTCGTCGAAGCCGACGGAGAAGGCCAGGACCGGCCGGTCGTCCCAGAAGGTGCTCACGGGCGCATCGATGGGCGTTCCCTGGAGAGTGAAGCGGGCCCCGGCCAGCTCGTCGCGGCGCTCCACCGCCTCATCGGCGTTGTAGAAGAACAGCGAAGCGTCGCCGAGCAGGTTGGTGACGAGCAGGGACACGGCCGCGGCCACGGCCACGACGACCAGAGCCGCCACCGATCGCCTGGTCCGCGCCGACCGCGGGCCGGGCCGGGGCGTCAGCGGCGACAAGTCCGTCTGTTGGGTGGCCTTCTGTTCCGTGCCCGCAGGCGCGTCATCCATGGTCTGTCACTCTTCGTCGGTGCTGTCGCTGCCGATGCGGCCGGCCCGGGCCCGGCGCAGCAGCCGCCGGCCTCGCAGCCGCAGGGACGCGGCGTAGACCGCGATCGCGACCGCCGTGACGCCCCAGGCGCCCAGCACGTAGGCGGCGTGGCTCATCGACCGGCCTCCGCCCGCCGGGCCTGCACCGCCTGATGGATGTCGCGGTCTGCCAGCTGGCGCTCCAGCCAGCCGATGCGGAAACGGTGCATGACCATCCACCAGATGGCCATCGCGGCCACGACGAACGCCAGAATCAGCGTGAGCAGGGTCATGTCCTCGAGCTTGCCGTCGGTGAGGGAGGACTGCTGGTGCAGGGTGCGGTTGGCCCACCAGTTCACCGAGCGGTTGACGATCCCGATGTTGACCGCGCCGACCAGCCCGACCACTGCGGCCCGGGTGGAGACCGAGCCGGCCGGCCCGCCGAGGGCCCGCACCGACAGGTATCCGACCATCACCAGGAACAGGATGAGGGCGGTCACGAGACGCACATCGCCCCACTCCCAATAGGTGCCCCAGGTGGGCCGGCCCCAGAGCATGCCGGTCACCAGCATGAGGCCGCACAGCAGCACACCGACCTCCGCGCCGGCGTGGGCGGTGATGTCCCACCACTGCGAGCGTCGCCACAGCCACATGACCGAGCCCACCGCGGTCAGCCCGAGCGCGGCGTAGGCCCCCAGCGCCGACGGCACGTGCACGAAGATGATTCGCACCGCGTCGCCCTGCACGTCATCCGCCGGCACGACCAGCAGCCCCAGGGCCGCCACCCCGGCGAAGCCGGCCAGGGTTGCTGCTCCGAGCCAGAAGGTGAAGCGAGATCCGGTGCGAGCGGGGCCGCCCAGGTACCCGGTGGGAGTGGTGGGGTCGCCGGTTGCGGGGCGGCTCATGCTTCCTCCATCAGGGGGCCGTACGCGACGGCGCCCAGCGCGACGTTGGCGGCGGTGAATCCGGCCAGCAGCCCGACCCACGACCAGCCGTTGACCGCGGCCGTGCCCAGTGCGTCCTCGAACGCTCGCGTCGCGGCGATCAGCACCGGGGCCACCACCGGCAACAGCAGGATCGGCAGGACCGTCTGATGGGCTCGCACTCCTGCTACCACAGCACCGAGCAGGCTACCGGCGGCGGCCAGCCCGGCCGTCGCTGCTATCGAAGTCACCACAGCCAGCAGCAGCGACTCGATCTCTGCTCCGTACAGCAGCACCACGCCGGGCACCAGCACCACGGCTACCGCCAGCAGCTGCACGGCCACCGCGAGGGTCTTGCCACCGAAGGCGGCCGCGGGGGCCATGCCGCTCAACAGCAGCATCCGTCCGGCACCGTCGGTCGACTCGACCGCCACCGAGCGCTGCACCGCCACCACGGTGGCGAACAGCACGGTCATCCACAGCAGGCCCGGGGTGGCCAGCTCCAGCGTCGGCCGGTTGGCGTTGAGCGCGAACCCGAACATCACCAGCACCAGCAGCGCGAACGGCACGACCTGTCCCAGCGTGGTGCGGGCCCGCCATTCGATCCGCAGATCCTTGGCCGCGACCAGCCCGATGTCGCCCGCGAGCAGGCGCAGATCACGCCACATGGGCCCGACCGGACGCAGCCGTGGCGCACCGACCCTCACGCCGCATCCGCGCCCACCGTCCCTCTGCCGTGGCACCGGCGTGGAGGCCTGCATCCCGCTTCGGACCCTCACGCCGCATCCGCGCTCACCGTTCCTCCCGCCATGGTCACGGTCCGGGTGGCGAGGCCGTCGGCCGGGCCGGGCTCGTGCGAGGCCAACACCACGGCTGCGCCCGCGGCGGCCGCCTCCGACATCAGGCCGCTCACCAGCTCTCGGCCCTCGCTGTCCAGCCCGGCGTGGGGCTCGTCCAGCAGCCACAGCTCGGGGCGGCGCACCACGACCGCGGCCAGCGCCACCCGGCGACGCTGACCGGCCGACAGCCGCGCCGACGGGACGGCCCAGAGCCCTTCGGGCACGCCCAGGCGCCTGAGGGCGCCGGGAACGCCGGCTGCGTCCACCCGGGAGGCCCGGGCCCACAGGTCAAGGTTCTCGGCTGCGCTCAGCTCGCCGTAGAGGGCGGTGTCGTGGCCCAGCAGCCCCACCCGGCGACGCACCGCGGCCCGGTCGGAGCCGAGGTCGGACCCGAGCACCTCGCCCCGCCCCTCTGACAGCGGCAGCAACCCGGCGCACAGGTGCAGCATCGTGGACTTGCCCGCGCCGTTGGGTCCACGCACCAGCACGACCTCGCCGGAGTCGACGGCGAAGTCGGCCCCGGCCAGCGCCGGGAACCGCCCCAGCAGCACGACCGCGCCCTCAAGGCGAACCGCGCTCACGGCTCAGCCGAGCCTCAGGGTTGGCCGACCCCGGTGATGCGGGTGGGGTGGACGAAGACCGCGGTGCGGCGTTCGGCCGCCATCACGCGGTCGTACTCGTCCCAGTCGTCGTGGCTCCCGCCAGCGGCTACGAACACGTCCCGTAGCAACCGCGCAACAGCTGACGGGTCGAAGCCGTCGACTCGATCGTCGGGGCCGATGATCGTCGTGGCGCCTTCCACTCCCACCCACGACCAGCCCGACCGGAAGACGATGGTGGCCCGCGGGGTGACGCGCCAATGACGGAGTTTCGCGGCGTTGCTTCGCACGACCAGAGCCACCACCTCCTCACCGGTCACCGGGTGGGTAATCACCCCGGCATTGACAAGCGAGGAGTGAACCGACTGGTCAGGACGCCCGAACGACACGACCGCGAGACCCTGGTCGGCGCCGGCGAACGTGCGTACATCCTCCATCGTGCGGCTCATGCGGCTACTCCTGCACAGGGGCCGGGCCCACGCCGCCAACAGACCTGCGGACGGCCTTGCCGGTGGGTAGCACTCACAGTCACACTCTATTCCCGTACCACCTCGTGAGCCGCGGCGCCGCTGGCTGAAGATTCGGCCACAGGTAGCGATATTTTAATGTAAATTGATGTTGATCAGTGTTGTATTGCTGCTGATCCCGCTAGACTGCCCGCAGGAGTCAGATCCGATGCCTTGTGACGGAAGGAGAATCATGACAGCCGAATCCGCCGCCTCCGACGCCCGTGACGTCCAAGACTCGAACGGTGCTAGCGGTGCGAGACCGGCCCATCCTCTGGACGACGAGACCCGCCGCCGCGAATGGAAGAAGCTGTTCGACGACTACCAGGCCGAGCACGGGGCCTTCACCGACGAGGAGATCGCCCAGGCCCGCAAGGACATGTACGGATGACGACCTTCGTGCTTGACACCGGCGCGCTGATCGCCCTCGATCATGGAGACCGGCAGCTATGGACGCGGCTGTACACCGCGGACCGACCCAGCGACGTGCAAGTGCCGACTGGAGCTATCGCCCAAGCCTGGAGGGGCGGTCCTCGACAGGCGCCACTGGCGCGGGCTCTCAAGCTGTCCGAGGAAGTGCCGCTGGACGGGCAGATCGCGCGGGAGGTCGGCGCTCTCTGCGGGCAGACGGGAACCAACGATGTCATCGACGCATCGGTCGCGGTGGCGGCTGCACGGGCTGCGCGCCGAGAAGATGTCGGCGTCGTCACATCCGATCGGGGCGACATCGCGCCGCTGCTTGCAGCACTGGGTGCCAGCGTCAGAATCGTGGACGTGTAGTGGGCTGGCCGGTCGGACCGAATGGCGCTTGACCCGGAGGTCGCCCGGTCAGGCGACCGGGTAGAACTCTCCGGCGTTGACGACGAGCGTCTGGCCGGTGATCATCCGGGCCCGCTCCGACGCCAAGAAGATCGCGGCCTCGGCCGCATCGGAGTCGGTGGGCATCTCGCGCAGGGCCATGCCTTGCGCGATCTCGTGCTTGACCTCCTCGGCGGTGATGCCCCGAATGCCGGCCTGCCACTCGCAGTAGAACTTGACGTTGGGTCCCCACATCCAGCTCGGCACGACCGTGTTCACCCTGATCCCCGACGGCCCCAGCTCCGCCGACAGATCGCGTGCCACCGACAGCAGCGCCGACTTCGCCGCGCCGTAGGGGCTCTGGGGGAACACCGCCACCGGCCTCATCGAGGCCTGCGACCCGATCAGCACCACCGACCCCCCGCCCGCGGCCTTCATGTGGGGCTCGACCGCCCGCACCACGTGCACCGCTCCGAGCACGTTGACGGTGAGGTTGAGCGTCCAGTCCTCGTCGGTGGTGTTGTGGAACGCACCCTTCTGGGTGTCGAGGGCGGCCACGTTGATCACCGCGTGAAGCTCGCCGAAGCGGGCTGCAGCCGCGTCGGCCGCGTCGGTGCAGTCCTGCTGGCTGGTGACGTCACCGGAGCAGGCGACTATCCGCTCTCCTGTCGGGTCGAGCTCGGCCGCGGCCTCCCTCAGGCGCTCGGCGTTGCGGGCCATCACCGCAACGTTGGCCCCGTCGCGGAGCGCGAGGCGGGCACAACTGGCACCGAGTCCGGGGCCGACGCCCACCACCAGCACGGTTCGTCCTTCGAGGATCATGGGCTGAGTCTCCTTCGGCTCACCAGAGCTGGTCGGTGTAGGTGTCGGTGCCGACGATGGTGGGGCGGAAAGGCGCTGCGAACACGACGTTTCCGGTGCCCGAATCGGCCAGGCCGTCGGCGTAGGCCCGGAAACCGTCCCAGGCGCCGGCCGGGTCGCCGTCGAGGAAGAACATCTGCACCTGGCGCTCCGCGGGCCCCGCCGGAGTGCCGAGGTCCATGGGCGCTCGCTCGGTCTCGCCGCCGGCCGGGTCGATGTAGCGCCACGAAACCATCGAGGCGATCGCCGAGCCGTCCATCAGGGCTGGTAGCGCCTTCTTGCGCAGGTGAGCGTTGAACCCGTCGACGTCGGTGCCCTCGGCAGGGTCCACAGCTACTACCGCCAGGCCCTGGTAGGGGTGGTCGAGGGCGAGCTCGATGGGCACGGGATCGTCGTCGCGGTAGTGCGACCAGGGCTCGTGCAGCAGCACGGTGTGGGCGTGGATCCGGTTGTCGAAGCCCCGCCCGTCCTTGTAGAGGTCCACCACCTGGTCGATTGCCCACGCGAAATGCTCGCGGTGACGGCCCTCATGGACCCAGTAGATGGCCAGGTAGGAGCCGGCGTCGACCGGCACGGCCAGCGGCGAGTCCTGCGGGAACCGCAACTCCTTGAGGTCGCGGGTGGCCACCCAGCGCCGACCGGCGAACAGCCAGGGACCGACCAGGCATCCGGCGTAGAAGTGGTCGCGCTCATACCAGCGGTTGTAGGCCACCTCGTGGCCCCGTTCCGGGTCGACCATGGTGAACAGGCAGCTGCCGACCCGCACCGGAAAGGTGTTCATCGATCCTCCCCCACTCGGCGGGCTGATCCGGCGCCGTGGGCGTTCACGAGTCGAACACCGTTCTCGTCACCCAGTCGGCCACCAACGCCGGCCTGGGCCCGTCCTCGATCTCGACGGTGATCGTGGTCACCGTCTGGACCGATGCCGCCTTCAGCTCCACCGACTTGACCACGGCGTGCGCCCGCACCCGCTTGCCCCGGTTGACGGGGCTGATGAAGCGCACCCGGTCGAGGCCGTAGTTGATGCCCATGACCGCGCCCTCGAGCCTCGGGGTGTTCACCGGAACCGACTGCATCAGATGGGTGAGCATCGACAGGGTGAGGAAACCGTGGGCGATGGTGCCGCCGAAGGGCGTCTCGGCCTTGGCCCGCTCCTCGTCGATGTGGATGAACTGGTGGTCCCAGGTGCAGTCGGCGAAGGCGCTGATCTGGTCCTGGGTGATCTCGAACCAGTCTCCGTGCCCGCGCTCGTCTCCCTCGGTGGGCTTCAGGACTGCATAGGCCGCCTCGGCGTTGCTCATTCGGGTCCCCTCTCGTGGCTGGGCTGCGACGGCGCCAACCTACCGGCCCGTCCGGACCACGGGTCGCGACAGCCCCGGTGGGGCGGACTTGGCGTAGTTGTACCCCTCTGAGGCGGTCGACTTCATCAAGAACCGGCCATTGGCTCCGATCGCAGGGCCTGCTCCAGCAGCAGGCCGGCAGGGTGGGGGGCCGCGCCCTCGCGCCGAGCGGCGACGACGCGGCGGCGGGCCAGGACTTCGCAGCCGGTCAGCGGTTGGTCCCCCCACTCGGCCTGGGCCACGGGAAGTACCGACCACCCCAGGCCGAGCCTCACCATCTCGCACAGCACTTCGGGCTGGTGGGACTCGGCCACGACATCGAGCGGCGCCCCCCTGCGGCGAAGAGCGGCCTCGGTCACGGCGCGGGTGTGGGCGCCCCGGGGAAACAGCACCCACGGACCCCAACCGGCGCTGGGGCCCGGCTGGCGTCGCCCGTCGGGTGCGTATACGGCGAGGTCCTCGCTCAGCAGCGGCTCGGTCTGCACGCCCCTGACCGGCTCGGGAGGCTCGACGCACACAGCCAGATCCAGCGCCCCGTCCACGAGCTCGCGCAGCAGCCCGCCTGAGGGCCCGACCCGCAGGTGGATGCGCAGGTCGGGGTGCTCGGTGCGGAAGCGGCGCAGCGCCTCGCCGTGGTGCTGCACCGCGGAAGCGTCGATCATGCCGAGCCGCAATTGGCCGTGATCGCCCGAACGGGTCCGCTGCGCCCAGTCGGTGAGGTCGGCGGTGAGGGCCACAACCTGGCGGGCGTGTTCGAGCACCGGTCTGGCGTCCGGTCGCAGCACCCGGCGCCGGCCCTCCCTGTCGAACAGTGGAACGCCGACACGGCGCTCGAGTTCAGCCAGACCCTGCGACAGGGCCGACGGGCTCACACCGACGTGCTCGGCAGCCAGCGCGAAGGTGTCCGAGTCGGCCACAGCCACCAGGTATTCGAGTTGTCTGATCGACAGATCGGGCAGCGGGGAGGCCACATCTACATAATACTTAAGTAATGCTTCACTATTAGTACAAAATGCTCAGCACTGTTTAATCTATTGCCTATGACTGTTGATGTACCGACCCAAGAAGGCGCCCCGAGCGGGTCCCCCAAGCTGGCCGCGGCTCGCCGGATCGCTCCTGCGACAGGCAAGCTGGGTGTGCTCACACCGGGCATGGGCGCGGTGGCCTCCACCTTCGTCGCCGGCGTGATCGCGGCCCGCCGGGGGCTGAGCCCGCCCATCGGCTCCATCAGCCAGATGGCCCACATTCGTCTCGGCACCAAGACCGAGAACCGCAACCCCCCCATCAGGGAGTTCGTGCCGCTGGCCGGACTCGACGACCTGGTCTTCGGCGGCTGGGACCCCCTGTCGGCCAACGTGCTGGAGGCGGCCCGAACCTGCGGCGTGCTGGAGGAGCGCGAACTGGGGACGATCTCGGCCGAACTCGAGGGCGTGGTCGCCATGGACGCGGTGTTCGACCAGCGCTGGGTGAGCCGCCTCGACGGCGTGCGGGTGAAGCCGCCCGCGTCCAAGTGGGACCAGGCCCAGGCCCTGATGGACGACATCGAGAGCTTCCGCAGCGCCCACGACTGCGACCGGCTGGTGATGGTCTGGTGCGGCTCGACCGAGGCGTTCTCGGAGCCCGCGGCCGTGCACCAGTCGATCGAGTCCTTCGAGGCCGGGCTGAAGGCCGACGACGAGGCCATCGCCCCCAGCCAGATCTACGCCTACGCGGCGTTGCAGAGCGACGTGCCCTTCGCCAACGGCGCCCCCAACCTCACCGTGGACCTGCCGTGCATGGAGGAGCTGTCGCGCCTGCGGGGCGTCCCCGTCGCGGGCAAGGACTTCAAGACGGGCCAGACCCTGATGAAGACGCTGATCGCGCCCGGCCTCAAGGCCCGGATGCTGGGTCTGAACGGCTGGTACTCCACCAACATCCTCGGCAACCGCGACGGCGAGGTGCTCGACGCCCCCGAGAACTTCAAGACCAAGGAGGTCTCCAAGCTGGGCGTGCTGGGCACAATCCTGCAGCCCGAGCTCTACCCCGACCTCTACGACGAGATCCACCACGTGGTGCGGATCAACTACTACCCGCCCCGGGGCGACAACAAGGAGGGCTGGGACAACATCGACATCTTCGGATGGCTGGGTTACCCGATGCAGATCAAGGTCGACTTCCTGTGCCGTGACTCGATCCTGGCCGCGCCCATCGTGCTCGACCTGGCCCTGTTCATGGACCTGGCCGCCCGGGCCGGCAACTCCGGCGTGCAGGAGTGGCTCAGCTTCTACTTCAAGGCGCCCCAGCCCTCAGGCACCGCCGACGTGGAGCACGACCTGTTCATCCAGCAAACCAAGCTCAAGAACACTCTGCGGGAGTGGATGGGCGAGGAGCCCGTCACCCACAGCGAAGCGGGCTGACCCCTCCGGTCAGGACTCGGAGGATGGAATGCCGGTCTCCAGGACGCCGCTGGCGATCATGGCGTCGACGGCGGCCTCGTCGAGGCCGAGCTCGGCGGCGATCTGGCGGGTGTGCTCGCCCAGGCCGGGGGCGGGGCGGATGTCGGCGTCGGCCATGCCGCTGGCGGTGAAAGCCGGACCCTCGAAGGTCATGACGCCGATGGGCGGCTGGTCCAGCTCCACCAGGTAGCCGCGGGCCGCCAGGTGCGGGTCCTGGAGCTGCTCGCCGGAGGTCAGCATCGGTCCGGCGGGCACGCCCGCGGCCAGGCAGGCCTCGGTGGCGGCATGCTTGGACAGGGTACGGGTCCACGCCGCCACGGCCGCCTCGATCTCATCCTCCCGCTCACGGCGGGCGTCGAGCGTGGCCAGCACCGGGTCATCGGCGCCGATCAGCGCAGCCAGCGCATCCCATTCGGCGTCGTCGCGGCAGCAGATCGCCACCCACTGGTCGTCACCCTCACAGGGGAAGAAACCCCAGGGTGCGCCCCGGTCGCGGCGATTGCCCTGCGGCTGCACCGAGCCCGCCTGCAGCGACTCCCGGGCCAGCAGGTCGCCCATCGCTCCGACCGTCTGCTCGGCCTGGCACACCTCGGCGTGGCAGCCGCGCGCCATCACGCCCCGCCGCCGGCCCAGCACCCCGGCGACGGCGGCCAACGCCCCCATGCGTCCCGCCCAGTGGTCGGGGAAGATCGACTGCGATCCCGACGGCCGGTCGACGGCCGGATAGTCCCACAGGTGGGTCATGCCCCCGGTCACCTGGGTGTTGGGTCCGTAGCCCTTCCAGTCCGACCACGGTCCCGAGGATCCCATGAGCTGGCTGGAGACCATCACCACATCCGGGTTCGCCGCCGAGAGATCCCGGTATCCCAGTCCGAGCTGGTCCATCACCCCGGTCGAGCCGTTCTCGACCGCCACGTCACAGCCGGGGGAGCCCCCGGCGCCGGCCACAAGGTCCAGCAGCAGCCGGCGGCCCTCGCCGGACTTGGCGTCGACGCCCAGGCTCCGCTTCGACCGCGACGACGAGGCGAACGAGGGCGACATCTCCCCGCCGAGCACCACCCTGATGAAGTCCGGGTAGGTGCGGCTCTCGATCTTGATCACATCGGCGCCGTACTCGGCCAGCATCCTGCTGATCTCCACCCCGACCCCGCCGTGTCCGAAGTCGGCGACCCGCACCCCTGCCAGCGGCAGGGCCGGCTCGGGCGCGGACTCCGGCACCGGCGGCCAGGCGACCAGACCGTCCGTCTGCGGCCCCGATCCGGCGTCCAGGGCGGCCAGCACTTCTCCTGTGTGCTCGCCCAGGTGCGGTGGGCGCCCGGTGGGACCGACCCGCTCGCCGTCGATCTCCATCCACCCCGACGGCAGGCTCATGGTCCCGCCGGTGGACAGCGGCACCCGGTCGAACGTCTTGCGGGCCTCGAAGTGGCCGTTGGTGACCACGTCGCCGGGCTTGAGGATGGGGGTGGCCACGATGCCGCGACGCTGGGCCTCCTCGGACACCTCCTCCATGGTCATGGTGGAGAACAGCTCCTCGTACAGCGGGTTCAGCACCGCGTCGGCGATCATGAACCGGGCGACGAACCCGTCGTACTCGGGGTCCTGCAGGTAGTCGGGCTCGCCCAGCCAGGCCCTGATGGCCTGCCACTGGCGGGGGCTGAGCACCACCAGCCGCACGAACCCGTCGGCCGCGGCGAGGATCGTGTACACCGGGCCGGGCCCGGCCCTGACCTCCATCGGCTCGACGCCCGCAATCATGCTCTTGGACGAGTTGGGCAGCGACCAGTCGGTGATCTGGGCAGTGGCCTCGTTGGCCGACAGGTCGATGAGCTGGCCGGCGCCGTGCCCGAGACGCTGGATCAGGGCGCACACGACTGCGAAGGCTGCCGTCAGGCCGGCCACATCGCCCGAGATGTTGCCCGGCGGCATGAGCGGCTCGCGCTCGGGCAGGCCGGCCTTCCAGCACATGCCCGAGGTGGCGTCGATCACCGATCCGGGAACGTCGCGGCCCGCGTAGGGGCCGGTGCGGCCGTAGGCCGTGATGGACGCCACCACCAGATGCGGGTGACGGGCCGCGATCGCCTCGGCCTCGAGCTCCGGGGCGCCCACCTCTGCGGCCGCGCCGGGCTCGGCCGAGCCGATGAGCACGTCGGCGGAGGCGAGCAGGGTCTCGAAGGTCGCCATGCCGGCGGCGTCGCCGGGGTCGATCACGACGCTGCGCTTGCCGCAGTTGCGCATCGTGAAGAACAGCGAGTGCTCCGGGGTGAGCGGGTCGAGGGGCGGGAGACTGCGGCTGGGCGAACCCTCGGGCGGCTCGACCTTGATGACCTCGGCACCGAGGTCGCTGAGGAGGCGGCCGCAGAGCTCGCCCCTGTCGACGGCGAGGTCGATGACCCGGATGCCGGTGAGTGGTCTAACAGGCATGTCAGCTCTCCTTCTGAACGATATTCCGGCGACCGAGGCAAACAGTCGCCCACAACTCCCGGAATATCACGATGGCGGACCGGGTTCCGTGCCGAAGATCCCGACGAAGCTCACGATCTCGCCGGGATAGCCACCCAGGTTGTGGGTGAGGCCCAGCGTGCGTCCGGTGCCGGGGATGCGGCGCTCCGCCGGGGCCTCTCCCCGCAGTTGCAGCCACACCTCGTACAGCATCCTCAGCCCGCTGGCGCCGACCGGATGGCCGAAGGACTTGAGCCCGCCGTCGGTGTTGACGGGCAGCTCTCCGCCCAGGTCGAACACGCCGTCGAGCACGTCGCTCCATGCCGTGCCCCGCGGCGAGAACCCCAGGTCCTCCATCAGCACCAGCTCGGTGGGGGTGAAGCAGTCGTGGACCTCGGCCAGCGCCAGCTGCGACCGAGGGTCGGTCACGCCGGCCTGGGCGTAGGCGCCGGCCGCAGCCTGCGCGCACTCGGGCATGGTGGTGTAGTCGTAGTCGGGGTCGAGCGATCCCGCGCCGGTCCCGGTCACGACCGACAGCCCCTTGACGTACAGCGGGTTCGCGCACCAGCGGTGGGCGTCCTCGGCCCGGCAGACGATGGCGGCCGCGGCGCCGTCGGCCACGCCCGCGCAGTCGAACACCGACAGCCGGCCGGCCACCGCCGGCATCGCGCAGATCTGCTCGGCCGTCATCTCACGGCGGAACTGGGCCCTCGGGTTGCGGGCGCCATTGTGGTGGTTCTTGGAGGCAATGCGGGCCGCGGCGTAGCGCAGCCGTTCGGGGTCCACGCCGTAGCGGGCCGCATACGCGGGCAGCATCAAGCTGAACATGGCCGCCGCGGTGAGCGTGCGCTGGGTGCCGTCGGTGGGTATGGGGAAGGCGTTGAGGCCCTGGTAGCCGCCGTCCTTGACCTTCTCGGCGCCGAGGGCCATGGCGGTGTCGTAGGCCCCGGAGGCCACCGCGTAGCAGGCCTGGCGCAGCGCCTCGGATCCCGTGGCGCAGTAGTTCTCGACCCGGGTCACCGGCTTGCCGTGGATCTTGAGCGGCCCGGCGAGCGCCAGACCGGAGGCGGCCGACTGGGACGTGCCGAACCAGAAGGCGTCGACGTCGTCCTGCGCGATTCCGGCTGAGCGGTAGGCGGCGTGGGCCGCGTCGACGATCAGGTCGTCGAGGGAGAGGTCCCAGTGCTCGGCGAAGGGGGTGCAGCCCATGCCGATGACGGCCACCCGGTCGCAGATCCCGCGAGAGCTCATGGCGTCTCCCCGGCGCTCGCGTCCGTGCGCACCGGACGAGCCTTCCAGAAGTAGTTGTGGATCCCGTCGGCGGTGTAGAGCCGCCGGAAAGTGGGCACGACTCGCATGCCGGCATGCACTTCGTCGGCGGCGACGTCGGTGAGCTCCAGGGCCGCCCGGCCTCCTCCGTCGAAGTCGACGACCGCGAACACGGTGGGCGGGCTGGGCGAGTAGGCGAGCCGGTCGACGGTGAAGCTGGCGACGGTACCGGTGACGTGGGCCATGGGCGCGGCGTCCATGTCGTCGGCGGCGCCACCCTTCTCGGACACCCGAGCCGGGGGCAGGTGCACCATCTGGCTCGAGCGATCCCGGGACCCGGCGAACCCGTACTTCCAGTCGCCTCGCCGGTGCGCCGCGGACGACGACGGCCGGTTGGGCGGCGGCCGGTTGGGCGGCTCGACGTCCACCATGTTTCGCCAGGCCAGGAAGCGGCCGTAGCCGAGGGGCCGACCCGACGCGACTTGGGCGGCTACCGGTGCCACCGGACGGTGCCCGCTGATGGCCTCGGTGGCCCGCAGGATGATGACCTCCGCTCCGTCGGCCAGCGCCACCACGGCGACGGTCTCGCCACCGTCGGCCTGCTCCAGCGCCGCGCACAGCAGCAGCAGCGGGTGGGCGGTGGCCGTGTTGCCCACCGTGTCGATGAGGGAGTCGACGAGGACGCCGGCGTTGGCGCCGATGGCTTTGACGGCCGCGGCAACGGCTCGCCGGTTGAGGCCAGTGACGACCAGACGATCGATGCCGGCATCCTCGCCCAGCCCGCTGTGAGCCAGTGCATCCCGCCAGGCGTCAGCCGCCACCGGCCCGAGGACATGGGCGCCGAAGCGCTCCTCCCAGGTGCGCGAACGGGTGCTCTGCGGCGTGCGCCAGCGTTCAGTGACCTCGAGCGTTCGGGCCGCTCCGCCGAGGTACTCGGCCAGCACCGGTCCGCCAGCATCGTCGTCGCCGACCAGCACGGCGGAGGCACCGTCTCCGGCAGCGGCCTCGTCGGCGCCGGTGGGCAGCCCGTCGCGGGTGTCGGCGGCAACCACCAGCTTGGAGCCGCGCCCCGTCAGCGCGGTGCGCAACGCACCTACTCCGGAACGGACTGCGCCACCGAAGTCGAGTGCGTCCACCGTCGGATCGAGCCGCAGCGCGGCGTGGATGGCGGCCGCGTTGGTCTTCTCCAGATAGGCCGGCGCCGAGGTCGCGAACCAGAGCGCCTCGGGCCTGGCACCAGCCGGCCGCAGGGCCAGATCGGCGGCGGCCTGGCCCATTGTGGTGGTGTCCTCGTCGTAGGACGCCACTGCCCGCGTGCCCTTGCCGCCCCCGGAGCCGAAGAATGCGGCGATCTCGGACCGGTCGAGTCGGTGGTGAGGCACGTAACCCGCTGCCGAGATCACGCCCCGCATCGCGCAAACCCTACCGGCGCCCGGACCGTCACTCCCGGAGCCTCCTGGCCGCGCCCCGCCCGATCGTCAGCCGCCGGAGACGATGGCGTCGACCTCGATCTCGACAACGAGGTCGGGATGCACCAGCGCCGAGACCTCCACCAGCGTGGCCGCGGGCCGGATGTCGCTGAACACCTCGCCGTGAGCCCTGCCGTAGTCGTCGGCGGTCGACATGTCGGTCAGGAACGCCCGGGTCCGCACCACATCGCTGAGGGCCGCGCCGGCTTGGCGCAGCGCATCCTCGATGAGCCGAAGCACTTCGCGGGTCTGCAGGTAGCAGTCGCCAGGATGCTCTACCCCGTCCGGCCGCAGCGTGGTCGTGCCGGCCACGGCCACATGGTTTCCCACCCGGACCGCCCGGGAGTAGCCGACGGTCGCCTCCATCGGCCCCCCGCTGGAGATGTTGAGACGCGACCGGCTCTCCGAGGACTCACCGGCGCTTCGTTCCGACTCGGGGTCCGACGGCGACGAGGACTCCTCGCCGTGGGCCGCCAGCAGATGCACGACCTGCTCGCGCACGCGGGCCATGTCCGCGCCCAGCCTTACCAGTACCTGCGCGGCGACGCCCTCGCCCTCGCGTAGCAGGCCCAGCAGGATGTGCTCGGTACCGATGTAGTTGTGGCTGAGTTGCAGCGCTTCGCGCAGGCTCAACTCCAGGACTTTCTTGGCCCGTGGGGTGAAGGGAATATGGCCGCTGGGCGGGTTACCGCCCTGGCCGATGATCTCCTCCACCTGAGCCCGCACCGACTCGAGCCCGATGTCGAGGGACTGCAGCGCCTTGGCCGCCACCCCGTCGCGCTCCTGGATGAGGCCAAGGAGGATGTGCTCGGTGCCGATGTAGTTGTGGGTGAGGAGGCGCGCCTCCTCCTGGGACAGGACCACGACACGGCGGGCCCTGTCGGTGAACCGCTCGAACACCGCTCACACCTCCCCCCTGGCTAGCGCCCCTGACGCTGGCCACCCTAACCCGGCGCTCCGATGGCTGTGGCTAGAGGCCGGCGGCTACACCAATTGCTGCTCGGGGGTCGGCGGCTCCGGCGAATGTGCCCTGGGCCGTGACCTCGATGATGTGGGCATGGCCGTAGGTGTGGGGTGACTTGTCGCGGAGCTCTGTGTTGTGGCCTCGGGCCGCCAGGGACTCGTGCCAGCCGGTGGATGGATCCTCCACCAGCACGCGGCGGCCGTGGCCGGGACGCCAGGTGGCGAAGCCGGCGTCGCGGTCGTCGGGGGCCAGCACCCAGCGGGGCGCTCGGATGGCTTCGCCCGGCGATTGGCCGAGCCCGAGCGTGCGGGTCAGCAGCTGCAGCAGGATCTGGGGCTGGGAGTCGCCCCCCATCGTGCCGATCACCTGGCGCAGCGAGCCGTCGGGGTTGGTGACCAGCGCCGGCGACAGGGTGTGGGGCGGGCGGCGGCCCGGCCCGTACTCGGCGGGATGGCCGGCCACCAGGTTGAAGCCGAGGCCCCGGTCGTGCAGGAAGATCCCGGTGTCTCCGGCCACCAGCAGGGCGCCGAAGCCGTTGGCGTTGGAGTTGATGAGCGACACTCCCATGCCGTCGCCGTCCACCGCGCACAGGTAGGTGGTGTCGCCCGCCGCGGCCGGCGCGACCACGTTGCCGGCCCGTTCGGGGTCGATGGCGTCACGCCGGGGACCGAGACGGGCCGGGTCGACCAGCGCCTGGCCGTCGGCACCCTCGTACAGCGCCCGCACCCTGTCGTGGGCGGCCTGCGATGCGGCCTCGATCAGCAGGTGGGCCCACCGGTCGTCGTCTGAGTCCCCCAGGTCGAGGCCGTCGGCGATCCACGCCCCGGCCAGAGTGAGGTAGCCCTGCGACGTGGGCGGCACTGTCCACAGCACATGACCGAACGCCTCGGCCCGTACCGGCTCCACCCAGCGGGCGACCGGCCGGGACAGGTCGTCGGGGGTGTACTCCCCCGCACCGAGCGCCACCAGGCCCTCGCCGAACTCGCCGCCGTAGAAGCCGTCGCGGCCGTGCTCGACGACGGCCCTGAGCGCTCGGGCCGAGCCCGGCCGACGTACCACATCCCCGGCCCGCAGCCCGCCAGCGATGTCGGTGTTGCCCTCCACGCCGGTCACCTCTCCGGCCCGCTCGGCCAGCAGGGGCGAAGCCGCGAACCCGTCGTCGGCGATCCGTATGGCCTCGGCCAGCACGTCGGCCAGCGGCAGCCGCCCGTGACGGGAGTGCAAGGCCAGCCAGCCGTCCACTGCGCCGGGCACTGGAACAGAGGCCACGTCGCCGTGCAGCGGCATCTCGTCGCAGCCCTGCGCCCGCAGCCGGTCCGGGTCAGCCCCGGACCCGGCGAAACCGGCGGCGTCGAGCGCGACCGGAGGGCCGCTGCCCCCGTCGTGCACGAGCGCCCACACGTCACCGCCGGGCCCGCACATGTGGGGCGATGTCACCGCCAGCACCGCATTGGCCCCCACCGCAGCGTCCGCGGCCGATCCGCCCCGCCGCAACAGGTCCACCCCCACGCCGGTGGCCAGGTGATCGATGGTCGAGACCATCCCCGACACGGAAGTACGGGTCACGGCGGAAGGAAGTCGAGACATGCAACCCAGTGTTGCCCGCGCCTCGCCAGTTCGCGCCATCGTGCCACGGCAGACCCGAACATGTCAGCAGGGTGGGCCAACGGCGTCGTCAAAGCGGGAAGGATCTCCGCGTGAAATCGGGAACAATATTCGCGTAGCACCGGGAACGAAAGCCGAAATCGGCAGCGCTGGCGGCCGCATCGTCGGAATCGAGATCAAGGCCTCCGCCAGCGTCGGCCGATCCGACGCCCGTCACCTGGAGTGGCTGAGCGGGATCATGGGCGACCGGTTCGCGGGCGGCGTCGTGCTCCACACCGGCCCGGACACCTTTGAACTCGCCGACCGCATCATCGCCGCACCGATCTCAACGCTGTGGACATAGCGGTGCCAGTGGGCGCGCCGAAGACGCGGACGGCCGGAGGCCCGGCCGCCAAAGGCCGGGATCCGGTCGGCGGCTAGGCGACGCCGGCGGCGTTCAGGGCCCGCTCGGTGAGCACCCTGGCCAGGTGGCTGCGGTACTCGGCGTCGGCGTTGAGGTCCTCGGGGGGCTCGAGCCCGTCGGCGGCCACCGCAGCCGCCTCGGCGGCTGAGGCGCCGCCGGCCACCGCAGCCTCCACTCCGGAGGCCCGGACGGGGGTCGAGCCCATGTTGACCAGGCTCACACCGGAGCCGCCGCCGGCGACGGCCACCCCGACGATGGCCCAGTCCTGGGCCCGCCGGTTGAACTTCTGGTAGTTCCAGCCGCCGGTGCCGGCCGGCACCCGCACCTCGGTGATCATCTCGTCGTCGGCCAGGACCGACTCGAAGTACCCGGTGAAGAAGTCGCCGGCCGCGACCTCGCGCGACCCGCCCGGACCCTGGGCCACGATGGTGCCGCCCAATGCCAGCACCGCTGCGGGCAGGTCCGACGCCGGGTCGGCGTGGGCGAGCGTGCCGCCCAGCGTCCCCCGGTGACGCACGGCAGGGTCGCCCACCAGGGCGGCCACCGACGCCAGCATCGGGCAGGCCTCGGCCAGCTCGGCCGAGTGCTCCAGCTCGCTGTGGCGGGTCAGCGCCCCGATCGACACCGTGCCGTTGCCGGTGCGGATGTAGCGCAGGCCGTCGAGACGGCCCACGTCCACCAGCACGCTCGGCGTGGCCAGCCGGTACCGCATCATCGGGATCAGGCTGTGGCCCCCGGCCAGGAGCTTGGCGTCGTCGCCGTGCTGGGCCAGCAGCGCAATCGCGTGGTCGGCCGATTCGGCCACCTCGTAGTCGAAAGCAGCGGGAATCACGACGCACCTCCTTGGGCATCGGCGATGGCTTTCCAGACGGTCTGGGGCGATGCGGGCATGTCCACATCGGTCACGCCCAGGTCGCGCAGTGCGTCCACCACGGCGTTGATCACCGCAGGGGCGGCCGCAATGGTCCCGGCCTCGCCCACGCCCTTGACCCCCATCGGGTTGGTGGGGCTGGGCGTGGCGTGGCTGTCGAGCCGGAAGCGGGGCGCCTCCGCAGCCGACGGCACCAGGTAGTCGGCCAGGTTGGTCGACACCAGCTGGCCGTCGGAGTTGTAGACGGCGTCCTCGTACAGCGCCTGGGCGGCGCCCTGCAGGATGCCCCCGTGCACCTGGCCCTCGACGATCAGCGGGTTGATCTGCACACCGCAGTCGTCCACCGCCACGTAGTCGATGAGGTCCACGTTCCCGGTGTCGGTGTCCACCTCCACCACGGCGATGTGGGTGCCGTTGGGGAACGTGAAGTTGGGCGGGTCGTAGGTGACGTGGGCCTCCAGGTTGGGCTCCATGCCGTCGGGAAGGTCGTGGGCGGTGAACGCCGCGAAGGCGACTCCCGCCAGCGGCACCTCGGCCTCGGGCGTGCCCCGCACCCGGAAGGTGCCGCCGGAGAACTCGAGGTCCTCCTCGCTGGCCTCCAGTTGGTGGGCGGCGATGGCCCGGGCCTTGTCGATCACCTTGTCGGTGGCCATGTAAACCGCGGTGCCGCCGACCGCCAGCGAACGGGACCCGTAGGTGTCCAGGCCGGTGGGGCTGACCGCGGTGTCGGAGTGCAGCACCTCCACGTCGTCGGGATCGACGCCGAGCTTGTCGGCCACGATCATCGACCAGCAGGTCTCGTGGCCCTGGCCGTGGGGCGTGGAGCCGGTCACCACCTGCACCTTGCAGGTGGGCGAGATCCGCACCGTGGCCGCCTCCCAGCCGCCCGCGCCGTAGTCGAGCGACGCCAGCACCCGGCTGGGCGCCAGACCGCACATCTCCACATAGCTGGAGAAGCCGATGCCGATCCGCTTCGACGACCCCCCGGCGACCCGGCGGGCCTGGTCGGCCCGGCGGGATTCCAGCCCGGCCAGCGCGACCGCCTTGTCGAGCACGGCCTGGTAGTCGCCGCTGTCGAAGACGAGGCCGGCCGACGACGTGTACGGGAAGGCGTCGGCGCCGATGAAGTTGCGGGCCCGGATCTCCTCGGGCGACACCCCCACCGACACCGCCAGCGAGTCCATGGCCCGCTCGATGGCGTAGGTGGCCTCAGGGCGGCCCGCGCCCCGGTAGGCGTCGGTCGGGGTCCGGTTGGTGAACACCGCCGTGCACTCGAACAGGTAGAGACCGATGTCGTAGCAGCCGTGGTACAGGAACCCGCCCAGCAGCGGCACGCCCGGCGTGACCAGCTGGAGGTAGGCGCCCATGTCGGCCAGCAGCTTCACCCGCACCGCCTGCACCTTGCCGCCGGCGTCGGCGGCCAGCTCGATGTGCTGCACCTGGCCCCGGCCCTGGATGGTGGACGTGGCGCCCTCGCTGCGGCCCTCGGTCCAGCGCACCGGAGCACCCCGCTGCATCGCCAGGGCGCTGCACAGGATCTCCTCGGCGTAGACGTTGAGCTTGCAGCCGAAGCCGCCGCCCACCGACGGGGCCACCACCCGCAGCTTGTTCTCGGGAATGCCGAGGACCACCGCAGTCATCACCTTGAGAATGTGCGGGATCTGGGTGGCCGAGTACAGCGTGAGCTCGCCCCCGGCCGGCGACGGGACCGCCGCGCAGCCACGGGGCTCCATCGGCGCCGGGATGAGGCGCTGCTGCAGGTAGCGCTCGCTCACCACGTGGGCGGCATCCGCGAAGGCGGCGTCCACCGCGGCGGCGTTGTCGCCCCACAGCCCCCACGTGTAGCACTCGTTGGACTCCAGGTCGGGATGGACCAGCGGCGCGCCGTCGGCCACCGCGTCCTCTATCTCGACCACCGCCGGCAGCGGCTCGTAGTCCACGACGACCGCGGCCGCGCCGTCGGCGGCGGCGTAGCGGGAGTCGGCCAGGACCACCGCCACCGCGTCGCCCACGTACTTGGCCGTGCCTCGGGCCACCGGCAGGTGGGTCGGGTTCTTCATGTCGGGCGTGACCGGCCAGGCGCACGGCAGGGCGCCCTCGCCCCACAGCGGGGCCAGGTCGTCGCCGGAGAGCACCTCGTTGACGCCGTCGATCGCGAGCGCGGCCGAGCCGTCGATGCCGACGATGTCGGCGTGGGCCTCGGTGGAGCGGACCACGCCCACCCAGATCGCGCCGGTCAGGGCGAGGTCGTCGATGAACTTGGCCTCGCCGGTGAGCAGGGCCGGGTCCTCCTTGCGGAGCCGGCGGGAGCCGACATGGCCGGCCGGAGCGTCCTCGGTGATGGTCATGTCAGTCACCTCCCGAGCCCGCCGCGGCCAGCACGGCGTCGACGATGTTCTGGTAGCCGGTGCAGCGGCAGAGGTTGCCCTCCAAGCCGTGGCGCACGCCGTCCTCGTCGAGGCCGGAGTACTCCTCGACCAGCGAGATGGCGGCCATCACCATGCCCGGGGTGCAGTACCCGCACTGCAGGGCATGGTGCTCGTGGAAGGCCTGCTGCATAGGGTGCAGCGTCCCGTCGGCGTCGGCGACACCCTCGATGGTGGTGATGTCGGCGCCGTCGGCCTGCACCGCGAACATGGTGCAGGATTTGGCGGATTGGCCGTCCACCAGCACCGTGCACGCACCGCAGCTGCTGGAGTCGCAGCCGACGTTCGTGCCTGTGAGCCCGAGATCGTCGCGCAGCGCATGCACCAGAAGGGTGCGAGGCTCGACTTCGAGGCTCCGTTGGGTGCCGTTGACGGTCAGGGTCACAGCTGTCATGCGCTTCTCCCTGTTGTGGACCGGTGAGGGCAGACATCCTGTCGCGGATTCGAGCCGCTGTCGAGTGAATCAGTGCGAACTCTTCGAGGCTGCGCCAGAAGGCGGCGCCGAGGCGCGCGTGCGGCTCGATGCCGGCGACGCGGCTGGGCACCGACCGGGTCGGCGCTAGACGCCGCCGGGGTCCGTATGCGGCTGCTCGGCCAGCGCGGCGCGGGCCGGCGCCAGGTCATCGGGGTTGGTGACCCCTATCCACGGCTCGGCGGTGGACACCACTCGGACGGTGAGCGCTCTGTCGGACATGCGCGCCGCGACGACCGTCGGCAGCAGGCACTCGGTGTCGGCGTCGTCGCGGTGGTCGGCGAGGAAGCGCTCGAAGCTGGCGCCGATCCAGTCCAGGGCCGCGCCCGGGAAGGCCCACAGGTTGGTGGAGACGATGGTCTCGCCGCTGAGTTCCACCGCGGGTTCTGTCGCCGCGATAGTTCCATCGGCGCGTCGGGCCACGCCGTGGTGCTCGACGATGCCGACAAGTCGGTCGCCGGACACCCGGCAGACGCCGCGGCTGACCGTGCCCGTCGCGGACAGCGTGCGCTCCAGTCCGTAGCCGCAGAGGCAGGCCTCGCCGTCGCCGAGTTCCGCCGCGGCGGCCGCCAGAGTGCGCAGCGCCCCGGGGCCGTAGTAGTCGTCGGCGTTGCACACCACGAAGGGACCGCTCACCTCGCCGGCGGCCACCGTCACCGCGTGCGCGGTTCCCCACGGCTTGGCCCGGGGGGGGCCGTGCTCGTCCTGGCGGACGTAGGCGAACTCGATGCCGGCGCTCTGCAGGGAGCGGTGGCGGGAGTCCACGTGGGCTCGCAGGACCGCATCGATGCCGGAGCGCACCACCAGCACGACCTTCGATGCACCGGCTCGGACCGCGCCGTGGATGGCGTAGTCGAGGAATGCCTCACCGTTCGGTCCCACCTCGACGAGTTGCTTGTCCCCGCCGAAGCGGCGACCCATGCCTGCGGCCATCACCACCAGGGTGAACACGCCCGCTCAGCGCTCCGTCATGGCGGGCTTGATGCAATGGCGGGCTTGACGCAGGTGTCGGCGCGCCCGGGAGCGGCCGGACCCCTCAGCGCTCCAGCAGGTGGCGCACATGCTGGGTCTCGTTCACGGAGCGCACCGTGCGCACGCCCGTGCTGGACGCCGCCACCCGGGTGATCCCGCAGTAGTCGACCAGCAGCGACAGGGGGTCGTCGATGCCTAGGAGGATCTGCAGGTACACCCCGGTCACCATGCCGTGGCAGAACACGGCCACCGTGCGGGACCGGTTGGTGCGGATCACATGCTCGAAGCCGCGCCCGACACGGTCGCGGAACTCCTCGTACCCGTCCGAGAAGATGGTGTCGCTGAGGTCTCGGTCCTCGTCGTAGTAGTGGGCGACCGCGGGGTCGTCGCGGCTCCATTCCTCGCTCGGCACGTAGATCTGGGACCTATGGTCGGACTCGCGCAGGTCGTCGAGCATCTCGACGTCCAGTCCGAGCCGGTCGGCGAGCGGCTCGGCCGTCTGCACGGCCCGCTTCATGCTGGAGGACACGATGTGGTCGATGCCCTCCTGCGCGAGGTGTGCGGCGGTGGCCTGCGCCTGCCGGTGGCCGAGGTCGGCCAATACCGGATCGGCCGATCCGCCCTCGGGAGCCTCGTCGCGCACGGGACGGCCGTGGCGGATGACGAGCAGCTCCATCTAGGGCTGCCCCATGCCGTTGGCCGACACTTCGCCGCTCGGCGTTGTCATACCCGCCCCTGTTCGCTTCGCTCACGGGCCGCTCGGGCCACAGGCCGGAGGCTACCGGGGAGCCTTGCCCGGACCGAGCGGGGTCGCGCCGCCGGCGGGGACGAGTCCCAAGCCCCCGGGAGACTTCCCGCAGCCCACCGGTGGTAGCTCTCAAGTCGCGCCGCCGGCGGGGACGAGTCCCAAGCCCCCGGTCGCCGGTACCGCCATGGCGCCGGCCACTACCGGAGGCGCCTCGGCTACGTCGCCGGCCAACAACGACGCCGTGGCCAGGCCGTGGGCCCGCACTCGGGGCGCGGCCGCGTCCACTGCCGCGGCCACGTGAAGGGCGTGGGCCACTCCCACCGCCGAGTCGAGGAACGACGTGACGACGGCGGAGGCTCCGGCCTCGCGGGCACGGGAGGCGATCATGAGGGCCACGTCGGGACCCCCCAGAGCCTGCGGCTTGACGATCAGCGTGCCCACGCCGAGCTCCAAGGCCCGCACGGCGTCGGCCTCGACCCGGATCGACTCGTCGGCGGCCACCGGCACGGGACTGCGCCGACCCAGCGCTGCGATGGCCTCGATTCCGCTGACCGGTTCCTCGCAGTAGGCGATGCCGCAATCCTGGACCCGGCCCAGCACATCGAGGGCGGTGGCCGGATCCCAGGCGCCGTTGGCGTCGAGCCGCAGTTCAGCGTCGGGGCCCAGACCGGCCCGGGCGGCCCGAACCCGGGCGACGTCGACAACCGGGTCGGCCGCGCCGACCTTGAGCTTGACCGCACCGAAGCCGTCGCCGGCCGCGTGCCGCGCGTCCCGCTCGACACCCGACGGCGCGGATGCGGCCACTAGTGCGTTGACCGTCACCGCGGCCGGCACATCTCTGCGGGGACCTCGGCAGAGTTCGGCCGCGAGGGACCGTCCGGCTCGCTGGGCTTGGAGGTCGGCCCAGGCACCGGAGACGGCAGCCCGGGCGTGCGGTGCGTCGGGGAGGCCGTCGAGGAGGTCGTCGAGCGCGGCCTCACCGCCGGCCTCGAGCGCGTCCAGGGTGCGGCGCAGCGCCGCCTCGGTGTCCAGCACACTGGTTCGCGACCATCCCGGCAACGGGCTGGCCTCGCCCCAGCCGGCGAGTCCGTCGGCGCTGAGCGACACCAGGAAGCCGGCCCGGAAGCGGACCGGGACACCGCCGGTGACGAGCGGGGCGCGAAGGGCCAGGCGGAAGGGACGGAGTTCAGCGCGCATCCCGGCTACCCGCGGTCCCTTTCCCTGGCCGTGCGTGCTTCGACCCCGGCGACACCGGCGGCGTGGTACGCCTCGATGACAGTGGTCGGCATCGCAGCCGGATCGCCAGCCGTGCGTGCTTCGAGCCCGGCGACGAACTCAGCAATCGCAGCCGCGGTGACGTCGGGCCGCTCGACGTGGGCGGCGTGCCCGGCGCTGTCGATGCGGGCTACGGCAGCCGTGGGCAGCGCCGCGCCGAGGTAGTCGGCAATGGCGCAGAACTTCGAGTCGTCGGCCCCGACGACCAGCAGGGTCGGCACCTCGCAGTCGACCAGCCGTTCGTGCAGAGGCGTCATAGCCCCCGTGCCCCCGGTCGCCAAACTGCGGGCCAGGCCGGCGGGGCTCGATGCCAGCCGCTGGTCCCGGGCGGCCCGGAGGTGGGCCTCGCCCAGCGCGGCCTGCCCCGCGAACAGCGGGTCGGCCATCCACTCGTCCACGAAGGCAGCGAAGTCGGAGGCGATGCGTTCGGCACGCGCCTCGTCAGCCTCAGTCCGGCGGCGCCGCTCGGCGGGATCCGCGATTCCGGCGGACGCCCCGATGAGAGTGAGCGACCGCAGCCGATGGGGAGCAGTACAGCCCAGCGTCAGAGCGACCCGGCCGCCCATCGAGTAGCCGGCGAGATGGAAGGTCCCCAGTTCGAGAGCGTCGGCCACGGCGACCACTTGGCCCGCCATGGCCTCCACCCGGTACACGTCGGCGTCGTCGGGGACTTCCGAGCGGCCGTGCCCGACCAGGTCGGGGCAGATGACGCGGGCGGCCAGCCCGGCCGCCAGGCGCTCGCTGAGGGGCTCCATGGCCTGCGCCGATCCGGTGAACCCGTGCAGCACCAGGATCGGCACGCCGGCCTCCGGGCCGTGCTCGCTCACGGCCAGTTCCACCCCGCCCGCTCGGACCCGCCTTCGGCGGCCGGGACCCCGTGCTATGGCCGGAGCGCCCCGAACAGATCGGTCAGACATGGCCTCGCCCGGCGGCCAGGGCTTGGTGGGCAGCGTGCTGGGCGGCCGCTGTCAGGGACCTGCGCTGAGCGACGTCGTCGTCGCGGGACACATCGACGATGCACAGGTCCACACCCGGCGTCCGGGTTGCGGCCGCAGCACCAACCGTCTCGCTCAGCTCATCGGCATTGGTCACACGGCGGGCCCGGATGCCGCCGAAGCCGTCGAGGCCGCACAGGTCGAGCCCGTGGGGGGTGCGGAACAGGCGCTCGAAGTCGTCGGCCGGGATCCGGCCGGCCACCGGCAGCAGCGAGAAGATCTCGCCACCGTCGTTGTCCACGCAAACCGCGATCAGGTGCAGCCCGAGGCGGGCCGCGGCCGCGAGACCGCTCAGATCGTGGAGAAGGGCCAGGTCACCGCTGTAGAGGGCCACCGTCCTGGACGGGTCGGCCGCGGCGAGGCCCAGTGCGGTGGACGCCGAGCCGTCGATTCCGGCCGCGCCCCGGTTGGCGCAGCAGACCACCGATCCCGTGTCGAAGACGAAAGCGTCGAGATCCCGAACGGGCAGCGAGTTGGTGGCGACAATCACCGCGTCGGTGGGCAGCGCTGCGACGAGCACGCGGGCGGCCCGGGCCGACAGCAGCGGGCCGTCATCGGCGGCAGCGTCGACAACTCCCCGGGCGGCGGCGTCGAGCCGATCCCAGCTGTCGAGCCATCCGCCGGCAGCGTCGCGGCCGGAGGGTCCAGCCCCGGTGGTGATCGAGTGCAGCGACTCGACTGAAGCCGGGATATGGCCGGTGAGCCGGAACGCAGCGTGCTCCCAGCGGTCCTCGGGGTCGATGAGCACAACATGCGCGGGACGGGCGCGTTCAAGCCACAGCCTCACCGGCTTGGTGGTCACCGTCCTCCCGACCAGGACGGCCACATCGGGTCGCAACGTCTCGGCGAGGCTTTCGTCGGCGAGCAGATGGTCGGCCGTCGCGACCACGCGCGCCGGCGGTCTTGCACCGCGGCCGTCGCGATGACGCCCCCGGACATGGGAGATGGGCTCGCCGATGACGGGCCAGCCGGCCCAGGCCGCGAAGCGTCTCGCCGCCGCGGCCCAGCGCAGCTCCCGCTGCAGTCCCCCGCCAGGCCACGGCCCGGCCACCACCACTCCCCGCTCATGGGCAGCGACGATGTCGGCCAAGGCGGCCAACTCCGGCGACGGATCCCGGCGAACGTACCCGTCCGGCTCCCGAACTCTGGCGACGGGATGCGCAGGCACCTCCGACGACGGCTCCAGCGGCTCGCGCAGCGGCCAGTTGAGATGGACCGGTCCCGGATCGGACCCTGAGGCCGTCGCGACCGCAGTCTCGGCCCATCGAGCCGCCGCTTCTGGACTGGCCTCGTCCGGCACCGGAAGATCCACACTCCAGCGAACGGCCGGTCCGTAGATGCCCACCTGGTCGATGGTCTGGGGCGACCCCCAGCCCCGCAGTTCCGGCGGCCGGTCGGCGGTGCAGACGATCATCGGAATCCCGGCGTGGGAGGCCTCCACCACTGCCGGCAGGTAGTTGGCCGCGGCCGTGCCCGAGGTGCACACCAGCGCGGCCGGCCGTCCGGTGGCCCGGCCCAGGCCGAGCGCGAAGAAGCCGGCGGCGCGCTCGTCCAGCTGTACCCATGTGCGGATGCGGGGCTGGGCGTGGCAGCACAACGTAAGCGGGGTGGAGCGCGAGCCCGGGCTGATCACCGCGTCGGTCACCCCCAGCGAGGCCAGCCGGGCCGCGAATGCGGCGACGACGTCGTAGACAGCTCCGGTCACGGGCAGTGGGTGCGGTCGGCGCTCATGACGGGGTTGAGCATCCGGCGACGGCAGGCAGTGATCAGCGCTCGACGACCACGTCGAGGAGCGCCCGGAGCTTCATGGCGGTCTCCTGCAGCTCGTCATCGGGGTCGGAGTCGGCGACGATGCCGGCCCCCGCGAAGAGGTGCGTTCCGCCGGGACCGGTGAGCCCGCAGCGCAGCGCCACCCCCAGCTCGCCGTTGCCGTCGAGGTCGCACCATCCCACCGGAGCCGCATACCAGCCCCGGTCGAAGCCCTCATGGCCGGCGATGAACTCGAGGGCTGCGCCGGTCGGGGTGCCGCCTACGGCCGCGGTGGGGTGCAGCACGCCCGCGGCTCTCAGCACGTCCATGTCGCTCGCTCCTGTGCGCCGGCGCTGCACCCGGGCCGCGATCGGCGTGCGGAGGTGCTGGACGCGGCTGAGGCGCATCAGTCCGGGCTCGGCCGGGGCGGGGTCCACCAGTCCCAGCCCGGACAGCGCGCCGACGATCCCGTCGACCACGAACCGGTGCTCCGACCGGTTCTTGGCGGATGTCAGCAGCCCGGCCGCAAGGCGTTCGTCAGCTTCCTGGCTGTCACTGCGGGGGGCGGTGCCGGCCAGGGCGACGGTGCGAAGCCGCGAGCCGTCCAGCGCGACCAGTTCTTCGGGGGTGGCCCCCAGGAACGTGGCCGAGCCCGACGTGAACGCGAAGGTCGCACAAGCGGGACTCTGGCGTCGCAGCCGATCCAGCACGGCGACGGCGTCGAGTTCGCAGTCAAGAGCGAGAGTGCGGGCCAGAACCACCTTCTGGAACTCGCCTCGCTCGATCGCATCCACCGCAGCATTCACCAGCGCCCGGTAGCCGTCGTCCCGGTCGCAAGCGCCGTCGCCATCGGCTGCTCCGGCGACCGTGCCGGCGAGCTCGGCGGCGGGCGGCTCGGATCCGAGAGCGTCCAGACGCCGTTCGAGTCCGGCCGCTGCGGCAGTCTCGTCGCCGTCGGGTCCGACCCTGGTGGCGGCTTGGACCCAGGTGCCGTCGGGCCGGTCGATCACGGTGAACTCGGGCAGCACCAGCCGGCAGTCCCCGAAGCCGTCCCAGCACGGGCCTCGACCGGGGTCGCGCCCCGCGGCAGGCTCCGACGGGCTCGGGTCGCCGCCGCGATCGCCGGTGGGCGTGAACGAGAAGCCGCCCACCAGCACGGGCGCGGGCGCATCCGGGGCGGTGTCGCGCCGGATCCGGGCTGCGAGCACCGCCCGGGCCGCCGAGGCGGCCGAGAAGCGATCGCCGCCGACCGGCTCGATGGCCTCGACGGCCCCGATGGCGGCCAGCCCCATGCCGGCATCGGGGCGCAGCCAGACGCTGCGCGCACTGTCGTCGGCCGCGGCGTAGACCGCCAGCGGATCGACCCGCCGACCGAGCCGGCGCGCCCTGACGACGATGGTCCCGGCCGCAGCACCGGGGTCGTCGTCGATGCGGGCCATCGCCCGGTCCAGCAGCGTCTTCTCGAAATGGCCGATGACAAGTTTGGTGGCCACCGGGATGAGCCGGTTCACGCTGGCGACCAGCGCGGCCTGATCGGGTCTGTCCCGGTCGACGGTGCGCTTGAGCAGGTCGATGGCGTCGTCGATCAGGTTCTCGACGTTGGTGGCGTGGCGCACGGCCAGCGCAGCCAACTCCTCGATGGCCACACCCTCATCGATCAGGTTCCGGGCCGCAGCCAGCATCTCGACATGGTCCGAGCCGAAGTGCTCACCGTCAGCGCCGTTGAAGTGAGGCCAGATCAGCCCGGCGTCCACAGCCAGGTCGACGACGAAGGCGGGAACGCTGGCCCGCTCCGCCAGCGCGGCCCGGTCGAGCACGGGACCCGCGTGGTCGGCGTCGGCCTCAGCAGCACTGTCGGGCACGTCCACCATGCTACGAGTCGCGGCCCGTTGCCGATCATGGCCGCGCCGGGTGGGTTGCCCTGGGCACGGGGTCGCTCAGCTAGAGTCGGCCCATGGTCCTCGCAGCCGGAACCACGGCATACAACATCGTCGAACTGCTCCATGTGCTCACCGTCCTGGTGGCTCTGGCTCCGGTGTTCGTCCATCCCCTGCTGCGCAGGCAGATGCGCACCGCGGACGGAGCCGGGCAGCAGCAACTGGTGGTCGCCATGGCGGCCAACGCGCGGCGCCTGTACGGGCCGGCGCTGATCGTGGCCGGACTGCTGGGCATCGCCCTGGTCGAGATGTCCGAGGACGCCATCTCGATGACCGAGGGGTGGGTGATCGCCGCCATCGTGGTCTGGGTGGTGATGAACGGCGTGCTGCACGGAATGATCAGGCCCGCCCTGAAGGCTCAGGGAGCCGACGGCCCGTCGCCGGGCACCGACAAGCGCCTCGAGGCGGGATCGGCCCTGCTGTCGATCGGGTTCACGGTCCAGTTGGTGCTGATGATCTGGCAGCCTGGGGGCTGAGCGACCCGGGTCGAACCGCCCCTTTCAACTGGGGGCTACACGGTCGACGCCAAGTCGGTAGGGCATGCCCGTCCGCAAGTTGACGTAGTTGTACACATCAGATGGGGACAACATGGGGACAACTGCGTCAGGAATGAGCCGGGGCAATGAGCCGGACAAGGGATGAGTCGGCCTCAGCGCGAGACGGCCACCAGCCGGCGCAGCCTCGAAGCGGGCCGGGAGCCGGCTCTACGAACTCACCAACGGGACTGGTCGTCCTCGGGAGCGAAATCCTCCCACCGGGGAGCCGGGTCGGGCTCCCGCGCCTCGGCTGACTCGACCGTGTAATGCCCGCCGGGCTGCCGCTCCTGGGAGTCGTCTGGCGGGGTGCCGGCCGGCTCGGCTGGTCGGAGCGGGCCCGCACCGCCGGTCACCAGTGCGGCCAACACCGTCGTGACCGGCACCGCGGCGACGAGGCCCATCGAGCCGCAGAGCGTCCGGACGATCTCCACCGCGATGAGCTCGGAGTTGGCCACCATGGCCAGCGACTGGTCCGACACCGCGAACAGCAGCAGCAGCGGGAGGCCCGCACCGGCGTAGGCGAGCAGCAGCGTGTTGACGGTGGCGGCTATGTGCTCCCGCCCGACCCTGATGCCCGACGCTATGAGCTCACGCCGGCTGAGATCGGGGCTGCGGTAGCGCAGCTCGGCGACGGTGGCCACCTGGGTGACGGTCACGTCGTCGAGCGCGCCCAGCGCGCCGATGATGGCCCCGCCCAGCAGCAGCGCGGCCAGGTCGATGTCGCCGGCGATCAGGGGCAGGGTCAGGCCCTCCTCGGTTGCCAGTCCGGTGAAGTCGGCCAGCCCGAAGAAGACCCACGACAGCCCCAACGTGAGCCCCAGCGACGCCAGGGTGCCGGCGAGCGCGACGGTGGTGTGCGCGTTGAGGCCGTGAGTCAGGTAGAGGCTGGCGAACGCGATCACCGCGGCCGCCACCACCGCCACCAGCACCGGGTTGTTTCCGTCCAGCACTGAGGGCGCCGCGAAGGCGACGAGCACCACCAGCGTGACGGCCATGCCCGCCAGGGCCAGCCCGCCTCGCAGGCGCCCGAGCGCCAGTACCACCGCCGCGAACAGCACGGCGAGCCACACCAACGACGCGCGGCGGTCGCGGTCTACGAAGAAGTAGTAGTCGTTGGAGTCCTCGTATCCGACGATCACCTTGTCGCCCGGCGAGATCCGTATGGACGTGCGGTCGTACGCGAGGTTGAACTCCGGCAGGGCCACCTGCGCGCCCTCGTCGGGACCCTCGTCGGCGCGCACCGTGATGGACCGGCACGCCTGCGGGTCGTCGGGTGCCGAGTAGCTGCAGACTCGGTCGCTCACCTCGATCACGGTGGCGGCCAGCCGCTGGTATGTCAGCCCGATCTCGTCGGCCCGCTCCCGGGCGGTGTCCCTGCCCTCGCCGGTGGGCCACAGAAGCGCCAGTCCCGCCGCGGCGGCGACGGCTGCAAGGCCGACGAAGACCAGCACGGCCCGCAGTGCTCGGTCGGTTCGCCATGCCTCAAACATGGCCCGTGGACCGGACTCCGGCCGCCCGACGTGCGAGTGTCCCCCCACGACCACGATTATGGCCGCCTGTCCTGCCAGCCTCGGGGAGGGTTCGCGCCTGGACCCCAGGTCCTACGATTGCCTCGGTGGCTCTCGCTGACGGTCATTGCTTGGGCTGGTCGCCGCACGGTCTCGGCCCGACCCGCCCCGGTGCCTCCAAATGGCGCTTCGGACTGCGGTTCGCGGCTGCGGCGGTGGTGCTGGCCGACCGGTTCCGGTCCGCGTACCTGGTGCGGGTTGCGTCGCCGATCGGGGTCATCGACTTCCTGACGACGCATCTGGCCTCCGGCGGTGATGATCGGGCCTGCAACCCGGGGCTGTGCCCGCCCCCCTGCGACTCCACCGGGAGCCTGCGAACCTGCCAGGCCCGCCAGGTCCCTGCGTTCGCAGAGGAGGTGGCGCTGGACGGGGGCGTGACCGTGGTCGGCGGGGACCTGAACGACTCCGCGGGCAGCCCCGCTCTTGCCGTGTTCGACGAGGCCGGGTATGTCGACTCGCACCTGGCCGCGGGCCACAGCGAATGCGAACCGGCCAGCGGGACGGGCTGCACGGCGGGCCGGGAGGACACGTCGCTGGCAGACATGGCCGACCCGTCGAGCAGCCAGAGCAGCCGCATCGACTACCTGCTGTACTCGGCTCCGGACCGGGACTGCTCGGTGGGCGAGGGCACCGGCCTGTTCAACGCCGAGCCGGAGGCCGGCGACTTGGCCTTCCCGTCGGACCACACCGCGGTTGCCCTGACGCTGGTGTGCGATGCCGCCGGAGCCGACGGGGTGGACGCATCGGCTTTCGCACTGCCCGAGGCCATCGATGAGCCCGTGCCGGCGGGGGGCCAGCCGGTCGACGAGGTCACCGCCGAGGCCATCGCCGCCGCCTTCGAGACCTACATGGACGGCTCGGTCGAGGACACAGAGCTTCGCATCGACCAGGCGGAGGACTTTCCCGGGATGCGCGAGGCGGCCCGGCTGATGTTCGAGGCGACCGCGGAAGTCGGAGCAGGCGTGCGCGCCCAGGTCGACTCGATCTCTCGCACATCGGCCACCACCGCCGGTGTCGTCTATTCGATCCTGCTCGACGGCCAGGTCATCTTCGACGGCCGTGAGGGAGAAGCGGTTCTGATCGAGGGCCGCTGGTACGTGTCGAAGACCACCTTCTGCGACCTGGCAGTCCTCTCCCCCATCGCCGACACCATCACGGTCTGCTAATCCGGCTCTCAAGCCGCTTCCTCGCGGCCGTGTTCGACAGTCGAGATCTCCCGTCACGGCCGACCCGTAGCCGTCGTCATAGGTTGCGACGAGTACGAATCACTGCTCGAGACACTGAACATCCTCGCTGATGAGACGACTATGGACGCCATCGCTGAAGGCGAACGCGACGTTGCGGCTGGCGACCTGACCGAACTCGACTGAACCACCGTGGCCAGGCTCGCGCGCCGCGCCAGGAAGGACCTCGATGCCCTGCCGGCCGCGCTGGCGACCCGAGCCAGGGAAATCATCAGACGGCTCGACAACGAACCACACCTAGATGGTTAGTTCCAAGGGGTCAGTGGTCGTAGGCGATGAGGGAGCGGGCGGGGCGGGGTTGTTGGGTGGTTTGGTTGTGCCAGATGGCTGCGGTGAGGGCGAGGAGTCGTTGCAGGATCCGTGCGGCGACGCCTGAGCGGGTGCGGCCGTGGTGGCGTTGGGGGCCGAGTTGGGCTTTGAGGGTTTGGTTGACGGATTCGATGATTTGGCGCAGCGGCCGCAGGAACCGTCGCCCGGGCCGGGGTTGTTCGGTTTTGGTGGCGGGCCGGATGAGGGCGATGCCCGCGGCGTTGAGGGCGTCTTCGAATGCGGCGCTGCGGTATCCCTTGTCGGCGATGAGGGTCTGGCCGCGCCGGGCGATCTGGGCTCGGGCGATCATTTCGAGGCACATGTCGCGCTCGTCGGCTTTGGCTCCGGCGAGCGCGTAGGCTATTGGCAGCCCCGACGGCGTGGTGATGAGGTGCAGGCGCAGCCCCCAGAAGTGCCGCGAGGGCGAGGCGCTGTAGCCGTAGGCGGCCCATCCGGCGAGGTCAGAGCGCTGCTGGGTCTCGCGGCTGCGGCCGCACTCCACCGGTGTGGAGTCCGCCAGCCACACGTCGTCGAAGAACGACGGGCACTCGCGCGCCAGCGCCGCGATCACATGCTGCATCAGCTCGCCGCTGCGGCGCAGGCGCTTGTTGTAGCCGCTGCGCTGGGGCACATAGGGGAACCACGTCTTCAGATGCGCGTGGGCCCAGCGGATGAAGCGGGCCTCAGAGCCGAACCCCAACAGCGCCGACACCACCGCCAGGGTCACCAACTCCGCGTCGGACAGCATCGGCGCGATCCCCACCGCAGGCCGCCGCGGCGCCCACTCGGGATGCGCCGCCAACAAATCGTCGACGCGCACATAAAGTGCAGTCACGAGGGTGTCTGAGTCCGGGTTCATGCCGAGATCCTCCAAGATCGGGTTTGTTCGACCCCCAGATCTCAGACACCCTCACCCCCCACATCGCGGACCCCGCACCCCAAACCACCCACAACACACACAACCACACAAAACTCGCCACCCACACCAACGACCACCCCTTGGAACTACTCATCTAGGCAAGAAACTCCCTGGCCCGCTGCGGGGCAAGCGCTCCGCCCGCCACGGCCGTTCCCACCGCATCATCTACACCGCGTGCGACGCCGAGATCATCGTCCTCGCGATCTCGCACCGGAGGGACGCCTATCGCTGATGCGCCTGCGAGCCGCCGCACTTACGCCCGACTCGTACCTCCTGCTGACGCCTCCGACCCGTCGTCGCAGTACCTCGATTGCGAACAGCAGCTCGGATGGAGGCCAGCGAGCAGTTCGCCGCGTTCGGTTGGGTGGTGAAGGACCAAGAACACGCCGCGGTTAGCGGCGTCGGGGCGTGGCGGGGTGGGAAGTGCCCACTGGGGCCGGTCCGGCCGCCCACGTACTGGTCGTCGACCGCCAGGCGGTGACGCCATCGAAGGCGCTGCAGCGTCGGTCCACCACCTGCCTCACCGGCCTGGATAGCGTGCGTCCTACGCCCAAGAAGAACCCCTTATGAAGGGAAACATCATTAGATGACAGCGGAAGTGTTAGTACTGAATCGCGAAGCCGTTGCAATCGCTGCCGATAGCGCCGTTACCCTGCGCGACCCCGACCCGAAGATCTACAACACAGCGAACAAGTTGTTCCAACTGTCAGCCGTGGAACCGGTCGCAATCATGGTATATGGATCAGCAGCATTTGGACCAATACCATGGGAGACAGTAGTCAAAGAACACCGGCGGCGACTCGCAACAGAGACATTCGATACCGTGGAACAGTATGCTAGTAGCTTCATCACTGATCTGTCCTCACTCGTATCACACTATTCTGCAAGGACACAAGCGGATCTCGTTCGTCGTATAGCCCACGTCGCGTTGGCTGAAGTCTGCAACAGAGCGAATGAGATCATCGATGAACTCGATGAAGATGACGACTCATTCGACGATGCGGATCGAAGCCACATTCTCATGGAGGTCATGGCGAGTCAGATCGCTCATTTGCAAACCGTCCCCTGCATTGATCGTGTCAGTGCTTCCGTCGCAGGTCGCCAGATCGGTTCCGCTATACCGGACTGGAACAACTACCTTAGGGAGTCCTTCACCCGATTCACGACGAACTCGTCGCTGAACAGGAGGGCTCGAGCTCTCGTCCGTACCGCATTGAGGTCAGTATCTCCAAATCCGTGGACGAGTGGCGTTGTCGTGGTAGGCTTCGGGTCTGATCAATTGTTTCCCGCCTTCTCTCATTATGTTGTGGATGGGGTTGTCGCGAACCGTGTTCGTGCGAGACACCTAGATAGTGCACAGATCAACGAGGACAGCTCCGCACAAATTCGAGCCTTTGCACAGGGTGACATGGTCCAAACCTTCATGGATGGTCTTCATCCCATGTATCCTGAAGCTCTCAGAGGCTTGGTAAAGCGCACTCTTGACCTTCTGGTCGAACGCTCGAACACCAAGATGCACGGTGTCCTATCTGACACTGACTATGAAGATCACGTCGCTGAACTGTTGGAGATCGTGTCGGCTGTGGTGGAACACTTTGAGCAGGATTTACACGATCTGCTACAGAAGAAGCACTCCGATCCAATCATGTCGATTGTTAGTCTACTACCCAAGGAAGAACTAGCTGAAATGGCGGAAACCCTAGTTAGCTTGACATCCTTCAAGCGCCGAATGACTCCCGAGGCTGAAACAGTGGGAGGACCCATCGATGTGGCAGTCATTTCGAAGGGAGACGGCCTGGTTTGGGTCAAGCGAAAGCACTACTTTGACAGAAACTTGAATCTGAGATACTTTGAACGAGATAGGAGGCTCTATACTACGTCTAATGTCGAGGAGGACAGCAATGGCAGCTAGACACGATGACGGATTTGGTGAGCGGCTCGAACGAGCGATCCGTACCGCGGACCGGTCCGATCACTCATCAGACGAGACGCCAGAGGCGTACGGTCGTCGCGTTGCAGACGAACTGTTCATGAAGGCCGTGCGGTCCATCGAAGCTAAGCAACGACAGCACTGATCGTAGGATCTCGTAGGGCTGTCGAAAGCTGGCACCTACGATGGCTTCTCGTGCCTCCTGCTGAAGCCTCCGACCCGTCGTCGCAGTATCTCGATCCCGAGCAGCGGGCTCGAATGGAGATCGACGAGCAGCTGGCGGCGTGTGGGTGGGTGGTGCAGGACTACAAGCATGCGGCGGTGGCCGCGGCGCAGGGTGTGGCGGTGCGGGAGGTTCCTACCGATGCCGGCCCGGCTGACTATGTGCTGTTCGTGGACCGCCAGGCGGTGGGGGTGATCGAGGCCAAGAAGGCGGGTACCACTCTGACTGGTGTCGAGCCCCAGACCCGCAAGTATCAGGTCTCCTCTCCCGATTGGTTGCCTGCGTTCCTGGTGGACGGGGCGCTGCCGTTCGGTTATGAGTCCACGGGTGCTGAGACCCGGTTCACTTGTGGGCTGGACCCGGTGCCGGCCAGCCGGCGGGTGTTCACGTTCCACCGGCCCGAGACGCTGAGCCGATGGGTCACCACCCACTCGCAGCGGGACGAGTTGGGGACGTTCGTCGACTACCCCACCCTGCGCGCCGGCTTGCAGCATCTGCCCGAATTGGAGCCCGCAGCGCCGGGGCTGTGGCCTGCGCAGGCCGAGGCCATCCGCAACCTGGAGCAGTCTCTGCGCGAGGACCGGCCCCGGGCGCTGATCCAGATGGCGACGGGGGCGGGCAAGACGTTCACCGCGGCGAACCTGTGTTATCGGCTGGCGCGCCATGCTGGCGCCCACCGGATCCTGTTCTTGGTGGACCGGTCCAATCTGGGCCGCCAGGCGGTGCGGGAGTTCGAGGGGTTCACCGTTCCCGACGACCCTCGCAAGTTCACCGAGCTCTACAACGTCCGCCGACTGGCATCGTCGCGGCTCGACATGGCCGAGGAGACCTCCACCAAGGTGCACGTGTCCACAATCCAGCGGCTGTATTCGATCCTGCGGGGCGACGACGACTACGACGAGAGTCTCGACGAGCAGACCGGCTTCGAGACGGCACCCGATCAGCCGGTGGAGGTGACCTACAACCCCGATGTTCCGATCGAGTCCTACGACTTGATCATCATCGACGAGTGCCACCGCTCGATCTACGGGGTGTGGCGCCAGGTGCTGGAGTACTTCGACGCCTTCCTGGTCGGGCTCACGGCCACGCCGGGCATCCAGACCTTCGCCTTCTTCGATCAGAACATGGTGATGGAATACGGCCACGAGCAGGCGGTCGCGGACCGGGTGAACGTCGACTTCGACGTGTTCCGCATCCGCACCGAGATCACCGAGTCAGGCGGCACGGTCCCGGCCGAGTTCGTGACCGAGTTCCGCGACCGCGAGACCCGCCAGCTCCGGCTGGAGAAGGTCGACACCGACATCGACTACAACGCGACCGAACTGGACCGCAAGGTGGTGGCTCCCGACCAGATCCGCACCGTGGTGCGCACGTTGCGCGACTCGCTGCCACAGATCTTCGAGGACCGAGAACGCAGCGACGACGGCCTGCTGGCCCATGTCCCCAAGACGCTGATCTTCGCCAAGGACGACAGCCACGCCGACGACATCGTGCAGGTCGTGCGCCAGGAGTTCGGCCTGAGCAACGAGGGCGCGGTGAAGATCACCTATCGCTCCGGCGACTCCGGCAACAAGCCCGAGGACCTGCTGCAACAGTTCCGCACCAACTATCCGACCCGCATCGCGGTGACCGTGGACATGATCGCCACCGGCACCGACGTCAAACCCATCGAGTGCGTGGTGTTCATGCGCATGGTGCGCAGCCGCAACTTCTTCGAACAGATGAAGGGCCGGGGCGTGAGGGTGATCGACCCCGACCGACTGCGCTCCGTCACACCCGACGCCAAGGTGAAGGACCGCTTCGTGATCGTGGACGCGGTGGGCGTGACCGACGCCGGCCTGCACGACACGGTGCCGCTGGAGCGCAACAAGGGCGTGAGCTTCGACCGGCTGTTGAACCAGATCGGCCTGGGCTCCACCGAGGAGGCGGTCGCGTCCTCGGTGGCGTCGCGCCTGGCCCGCCTGAACCGCCGAATCACCGCGGAGGACCGCGCCGCCGTCGAGAAGGTCGCCGGTGTCGGACTAGACGACTTGGTCCGCCAGATCACCGACGCACTGGACCCCGACCGCCAGCACACCGAGGCCGCAGCCGAGCACGGGGCGGACGACCCAACCCCCGAACAGGTGAAGGCCACCGCCGAGCGCATGATCGCAGAGGCGGTGCAGCCAATCGCCGGCAACGCCGAGCTGCGGGCGAAGCTCATCGACGTCCGCCGCAGCTACGAGCAGGTGATGGACACCGCGTCGAAGGACACGGCGATCTCCGGCGAATACTCCCGCGAGGCCGCCGACCGGGCCCGCGCCCAGACCCAGTCGTTCCGCCAGTTCATCGAGGACCACAAAGACGAGATCACCGCCCTGCAGGTCTTATACGACCAGCCCTACGCAGGCGGGCTCACCTACCCCGACATCAAGGAACTGGCCCAAGCCATCCGCCGCCCACCCCACCGCTGGACCACCGAAGCGCTGTGGCAGGCCTACAAGACCCTCGACGCCTCCAGAGTCAAGGGCTCAGGCCACCGCGTCAGCACCGACCTGGTCAGCCTCGTCCGCCACACCCTCGGCCAAACCGACGAACTGGTCGCCTACCCCGACCTCGTCAACGAGCGCTTCAAGACCTGGCTCCACCAACAGCAGACTCTCGGCCGCCACTTCACCGACGAACAGACCACCTACCTCCACCTCATCAAACAACACATCGCCGCAAGCCTCACAGTCGCCCCCGCCGACCTGCAGAACCCACCCTTCAGCACCCACGGCGGCCTCGGCCGTGCCCGCCAACTCTTCGGCAACAACCTCAACCCCCTGCTCGAAGAACTGACCCTCGCCCTAGCCGCATGACCAACGGTCTGCCCGACAGTTGGATCTGGTCAACGGTTGCTCACATCGCCGAGGTGCAGCTTGGGCGCCAGCGTTCGCCTCAACATCACGTAGGCGAGCAGATGAGGCCCTACCTCCGTGCGGCAAACGGGCTCTCCGCGTTTTAGGTCGGAGTGAGGGTGTCGAGGAGCGCCCAGTTGGGTTTGCCGGCGTAGAGCAGTGAGCGGATCCGGTAGTTGGCGAAGTTGG
>Ga0209020_1000412_pt1 | contig 55354 bp, 50 predicted proteins | sample PinacodermBB_FD_187298 | JGI IMG/M metagenome (GOLD analysis project Ga0209020, IMG submission 187298) | Host-associated microbial community of the marine sponge Aplysina aerophoba from Gulf of Piran - sponge pinacoderm, lysed by bead... | ecosystem: Host-associated > Porifera > Sponge >... | reverse complement strand
GCACGTAGGGGCGGAATGTGGTCGACATCGAATCCTTCCGTCGTCGGCTCGCTCGCCTACAATTGTCGCATCTGTTTTTCTGCGGCGCAGACTCCTAGGAGCTTGCGCCGCAGAACGCAGCGAAGCGAAGTGCTGCGGCGCAAGGTCATGGAGCGGGGGGGATGGGCCGGAACGCCGAGCCTGCGAGGCGTTTCGGGGCGCTAGGGAGATCGCGTCGCCCGGAACTATACGCAGCCCGATGGCGTCATAGAGCGGTGTGATCAGAACAGCCCTCGCTCCACGACAGCCCCCGCGCGCGCTCAGACTCCGGCCCGGCATCGTCATCGTGACGCTGTTGTGGTCGACCTGGATCGGACTGCCGCTACTCGTTCCGGAGGCGGCGCCGATCGCCATGGTCGGCGCGCTTCTGGGTGGGGTGGGAGTCCTGGCATGGTGGGCGTTCTTCAGCGGGGCGGCGCCCATCGAGCGCTGGGGCGCGCCGCTGCTGATGCTGGGCGTCTCGCTCGCCACGGTGCCGCTGCTCGACGTCTCGATCTCCAGCTCGATGATGGGGCTGATGTTCCCGGTCTACACCGCCCCGGGGCTGAGCTTGGTCTTCGTGGCGTGGGCCGTGGCCACCCGCCGGATGGCCGACCGCCCGCGGCGGGTCGCTCTGGTGGCGGCGATCGTGCTGGCCTCCGGCTTCTGGACCACGCTGCGCACCGACGGGATGACCGGCGACTCGCGTCAGGCCCTGACCTGGCGTTGGACGGAGACCGCCGAAGCCCGGTTGCTGGCGACGACCGCCGCTGAACGACTTGCGCCGCCGCCGAAGGCGACGAGCGACGCGAACGACGCGAACGACGCCGACTGGCCGGGCTTCCGCGGCCGCAACCGCGACGGCGTCGTACGGGGCATCCGAATCCGGACCGATTGGGACACGTTGCCGCCGGAAGAGTTGTGGCGCCGGCCCGTCGGCCCGGGGGTGGGATCCTTCTCCGTCCGGGGGCGGCAGGTCTTCACCCAGGAGCAGCGGGGCGATCGGGAGGTGGTCTCCAGCTATCTGCTGGCGACCGGCGAGCCGGTCTGGCGGCACGCCGACCCGGTCCGGTTCTGGGACTCGCACGCCGGCGCCGGACCCCGCGGCACCCCGACGGTGGCCGGCGATCGGCTGTACACGTTGGGCGGAACCGGACTGCTGACGGCCCTGGACGCGCAGACCGGCCGGCGGCTGTGGGGGCGCGACGTGGCCGCCGAACACGACGCGTTCTCGTCGGGGTGGGGCTTCGCCGGCTCGCCGCTGGTGGTCGACGACGTCGTGATCGTCGCGGCCATCGGCACCCTGGCCGCCTACGATGCCGAGACCGGCGCCCCGCGGTGGTCCGTGCCGGACGGGGCCGACAGCTACAGCTCTCCGCATCTGGCGACCCTCGATGGAGTGCCACAAGTGCTGCTGCTCACCTCCGACGGCGTCACCAGCGTGGCGCCGGCCGACGGCAGGGTGCTGTGGACCCACGACTGGGCCACCGCCAGCCGCATCGTGCAACCGGCGCTGACCGCCGGCGGCGACATCCTGGTCGGCGCGGGCGGCTTCGCCGGGATGCAGCGCGTGTCGGCGACGCGGGCGGCCGGCCAGCACGGCGGCTGGACGACCGAGGTGCGCTGGACGACGAGAGGCCTGAAACCGTACTTCAACGACTTCGTGGTGCACGAGGGCCACGCCTACGGCTTCGACGGCAGCATCCTGGCCAGCGTCGACCTGGAGACCGGCGAGCGGGCCTGGAAGGGTGGCCGCTACGGCCACGGGCAGCTCCTGCTGCTGGCCGACCAGGACCTGCTGCTCGTCCTGGGCGAGCGCGGAGACCTGGCGCTGGTCGACGCGACGCCCACGGGGTTCAGCGAGCGGGCGCGGGCGCCGGCGATAGAGGGCAAGACCTGGAATCACCCGGTGCTGGTCGACGACGTCCTGTTGGTGCGCAACACCGAGGAGATGGCGGCGTTTCGGCTCTCCCGCCAGTGAAGCAACTACCCGCCGCCGTCCGGCTTGTCGACGAACCGGTAGCCGACGCCGCGCACCGTCAGCAGGTGCCGCGGGCGGGCCGGCCGCGCCTCGAGGTAGCGCCGCAGGCGGGCGATGAAGTTGTCGACCGTGCGGGTGTCGGTGTCGTGCCGCACGCCCCAGACCTCCTCCAGGAGCGCCTTGCGGGAGACGGTCTCCCCGGCGTGCCGCACCAGGTAGCCCAGCAGCGTCGCCTCCATCACCGTCAGCGGCTGCTCGACCTTGCCGCGGCGCAGCACCTGTTTGCGGAAGTCGATGGTGACGTCTGCGAAGCGGTACTCCTCCAGCTCCCGTTCCTGCCCCGCCGCGGCGTCGCCCCGCAGCCACGTGCGCCGGCGGAGCAGGCCGGCGATCCGGGCCAGCAGGATGGAGAGGTCGAACGGCTTGGGCAGGTAGTCGTCGGCACCCGCCTCGAACCCCCGCAGCACGTCGTCGGTGTCCGAGCGGGCGGTCAGCAGCATCACCGGCACGAACTGGCGCGCCGCGCGCAGCCGGCGGACCACCTCGAAGCCGTCGAGGCCGGGCAGCATGACGTCGAGCAGCACGACGTCGAACCCGCTCGCGCCGGCCCCGGCGCCGACGAGGCGCTGCAGGGCCACCTCGCCGTTGTCCTCCACCTCGGCCGCGAACCCTTCCGCCTCGAGGTTCAGCTTCAGGCCGCGGGCGAGGTGCTCCTCGTCTTCGACGATGAGGACGCGGCTCATGACGCCTTCAGCGGCAGCTCGAGGGTAAAGGTGCTCCCGCGGCCGGCCCCCCGGCTCTCGGCGATCGCGCGCCCGCCGTGCCGCCGCGCCACCGCGCGCACGATCGACAGCCCCAGCCCGGTCCCCCGGACCCGCGCCCGCAGGGCGGCCGGCAGCCGGTAGAAGCGGCGGAACACCCGCTTCAGCTCGTCGCCGGTGATGCCCATGCCCTGGTCGCGGACGCTGATCGCCACCCGCCGCGCGCCGACCCGCGCCACCTCCACCGCCACCCGCACCTGCGACCCGGAGTACTTGATGGCGTTGTCGACCAGGTTGGTGACCGCGGCCAGCAGCTCGTCGCGATCGCCCTGCACCACGAACGCCCCGTCCGGCGGGCGGTGGACGTAGGCCACCTCGCCGTTCACCAGGTGATGCCGTTTCCCGGCCAGCGCCACGCACTCGCCCACCACCTCCGACACGTCGACGTCGGCGGGGTGATCGACCCGGCGCGCGTCCCCGGTCTTGCCGGCCAGCAGGATCTGGTCGATGGTCCGCTGCAGCCGGTCGGAGTCGTCGAGCATCGTGTCGATGACCTCGTGCCGCGTGCCGGGGGGCAGGTCGCGCTGGCGCAGCGTCTGCAGGTACAGCTTGATGCTCGCCAGCGGCGTCTTCAGCTCGTGGGTCACCGCGTGGATGAAGGCGTCGTGCTGCTCGCCGCGGCGGATCTCGCGGATCAGGAACAGCGTGTTCAGCACCAGGCCGCCGACCAGGACGACGAAGCTGATCGCCCCGAGCAGCACCAGCAGCCCGGCGCGCCAGTTGACGACGATGAAGCTGACGTTGAGGAAGACGGCGACGGCGATCAGGCCGCTGCCGAACAGCGCCGCCAGGACGATGGACCGTCTGCGGTTGCCGCCGCCGAAGCGTTGCATGCGGGAACCAGGATAACGCGCCCGCGCCGCGCTCCACTACTGCGCGGCGGTTCCCAGGGCCGGACCCACGGGCTCGACCACCGCCCCGACGATGTCCTGCTCGGCGGTGATCGCCTTGTTCGCGATCTGGGCCGGGGTCGGCACCTTCACGTCCCAGGCGAGCCCCACCCACGACATCAGCTTGATCTGCATCCAGCTCAGGTCCACCTCGCGCCACGTCATCCCGTGCCGGGCCGACGTCGGGTAGGCGTGGTGGTTGTTGTGCCAGCCCTCGCCGAAGGTGAACAGCGCCACCCAGAACGAGTTCTTCGAGTCGTCGCGCGTCTGGAAGCGGCGGCTGCCCCAGATATGCGTCACCGAGTTGATCATCCAGGTGCAGTGCAGGCCGAAGACCACGCGCACGAAGACGCCCCACAGCAGCCACGGCAGGCCCCCGATGGCCAGCAGCGCCAGCCCCAGGACCACCAGCGGCACCCAGTGGTACTTCGACAGCGCGCGGTAGAAGGGGTCCTTCTGCAGGTCGGGCGCGTACTTGCCCATCACCTCCGTATTGCCGTGCAGCTCCTCGCCGAAGATCGTCCACAGCATGTGCGACCACCACTTGCCGTCGCGCGGCGTGTGCGGGTCGCCGTCCCGGTCGGAGTGCTGGTGGTGGATGCGGTGCAGCGCCGTCCAGAAGATCGGCCCGCCCTGCAGCGTCAGCGTCCCGCAGACCGCGAAGAAGTACTCCAGCAGCTTCGGTGTCTTGTACGAACGGTGCGTGTGGAGCCGGTGGTAACCCAGCCCGATGCCCCATCCGACGCACATCCAGTGCAGCAGCACGGCGACCAGCACCGCGTCCCAGGTGGCGAAGAACAGGGCGACGACCGCCAGCACGTGGAAGATGCTGAACGCGATGGCGGTACTCCAACTGATCCCGTCGGCGCTGGCAAAATCGATCTCCCTTGCGGGCATGGCAACTCCTCTGTGATCGGGCCGGGCACCGGCGCCCGGTCCAGAGGGCAGAGCCTATCAAGCCGCGGCCGTGGCCCGTGTAATAGTTGTGCAATTTCACCCGGTTGATATGGATTCGATGGAGATGTATAAATGATGGCATGGTAAAGACGCAGGTGCAGCTTCCCGACGCCCTGTATCGCGATCTCAAGCGGCTGGCCGCAGCGAGGGAATGGTCCCTCGCGGAGACCATCAGGCGTGCGGCCGAGCAGTTTCTCGCGCGACATCCGGCCGCCGCCGTCCCATCGCCTCCTCCGTGGCGACCCCCGGTATCGGACGCCGTCGGGTGGCGCGGTCTGAGCCACCAGGAGATTCGCGCGGCGGCGCTCGATGACCTCGAGCCCACCGCTGTCGAGCCCTCCGATGAACACCGGAGCGCGTCGGGAGAACACCGTTCGTGACGTCGTTCGACTCCAACATCCTGCTCTACGCCTTCAGCCGGGCGAGCCCCTTTCACGATGCCGCCCGCGGCTTCCTCGAGGATCTGACCCCGCAAGACGACGTCACAGTGTCGGAGCTCGTGCTGGTGGAGCTCTATACCCTCCTGAGGAATCCCGCCGTGCTCGCCCGGCCGCTCTCGCCCACCGCAGCGGTCGAAGTCGTGCAGTCCTACCGCCGCCACCCGCGATGGATGCTGCTCGGCTTCGACCCGGACAGCGTGGCCCTGCACGACGAGCTTTGGACGATGGCGTCCGAAACCGGTTTCGGACGCCGACGGATCTACGACGCGCGCCTCGCGCTCTCCTTGCGCCGCCAGGGGGTCACGGACTTCGCCACCGCCAACGCAAAGGATTTCGGTGATTTCGGCTTCGCACGGGTCTGGAACCCTGTCGGGTAGTGACGTCTGCACGACGGGCCATCCAGTATTTCGTTTATGATCGAATTTGCTTCTCGTACTCGATTTCATTCGCTGGTATCCGAAACAAATGGAGCTCCTGCGCCAGGATTACCTCGACCGCCTCCGGCAGTTGCTGGACGCCCCCGCGATCACCGCGGTGACCGGCATCCGGCGGGCCGGAAAGAGCGTCCTGCTGCGGCAGTTCGCGGCGTCGCTGCGCGACGAGCGGCAGGTGGTCTACGTCGACAAGGAGTCGTTCGCGTTCGACGCGCTGCGGACGGCGCGCGATCTGATCGATCACGTCGAGTCCAACACGCGGCGGGGCGAGCCGCGGGTGGTGATCGTCGACGAGGTGCAGCAGATCGCCGAGTGGGAGCGTGCGGTCGCCTCGCTGAACGGCGAGGACGGCACCGAGGTCGTCGTCTCCGGCTCCAACGCCACATTGCTGTCGGCCGAGCTAGCGACGCTGATCGCGGGCCGCTACATCTCGCTCCAGGTCTTTCCGCTGACACTGGCCGAGTTCGGGGAGCTCTACCGGCAGCGCCCCGGCGCGGCGGCGGACGACGCCGAGCTGTTCCGGCTCTACCTGCGCATCGGCGGTCTGCCGGGGCTGCTCCACACCGACCTGAGCGACCCGGTGGTCGACCAGATGCTGGCCGACATGGTCAGCACCATCGCCATCCGGGACGTGATCCGGCGTCACCGCATCCGGGACGTGGCCCTGTTCGAGGCGATCCTGCGGTTCGCGGTCGACAGCATCGGCAGCCTGGTGTCCGCGAAGCGCATCGCCGATTTCCTGAAGAGCCAGCGCAGAACCGCGGCAGTGGATACCGTGCTCAACTACCTCGCGCACCTCGGCGACGCGTTCCTGCTGACCACCGTTCCCCGCTTCGATCTGCAGGGCCGCAAGCTGCTGCAGGTGAACCAGAAGCACTACCTGGGCGACATCGGCCTGCGCAACGGGATCATCGGCTACCGCGAGAGCGACATCGGCGGCATCCTGGAGAACCTGGTCTTCCTGGAGCTGCGCCGCCGCGGCTACACGGTGACGGTCGGCGTGGCGGGCTCACGCGAGATCGACTTCGTCGCCGAACGGCGGTCCGGGCGCCGCTACGTGCAGGTCGCCTACCTGCTCGAATCGCCCGCCACCATCGAGCGCGAGCTCGCCGCCTTCGACGCGCTGCGCGACGCCTACCCCCGAGTGCTGTTCTCCCTCGACCCGCACCAGCCCGCCGACCTGCAGGGTGTGCAACACCAGCCCCTGACCGACTTCCTGCGCGGCGCTCCCCTCGGCGGCTCGGCGAGCGACGAGCCCTGATGCTGCGCCGTCCGGGCGACGCCGACGGCGTGCTACGATGCCCGCCAACATGGCCGGAATCCTGAAGCACCTTGCCGTTCTCGTAGCCGCCGCCGCCCTGGCCGCCTGCGCGGGCAGCCCGCCGCCGCCCGCCGAGCCGGGCGGCCTGGCCATCGTCGGCGCCCAGCTCATCGACGGCACGGGTGCAGATCCGATCCCGGATTCGGTGCTCGTGATCCGCGACGACCGCATCGTCGCCGCCGGGCCGCGCGCGACCACCGGGATTCCCGCGGGCGCGGAGGTCGTCGACGCCGCCGGCCAGACCATCATCCCCGGGCTCGTCGACATGCACGCCCACTACGGGGCCGACGCGGACACGGCCCTGGAGATGATGCGGACGCAGCTCTACTACGGCGTCACCACCGCGCGCAGCATCGGCACCGACAACCCCGAGCAGGTGGCGCTGATGCTCGAGGCCAACGCCGGCCGCCCCGACACGCCGCGCCTGTTCACCGCCGGCCGCGGCTTCACGCACCCGGGCGGCTTCAACGCCGGCGCCCGGCAGCCCACCTCGACGGACGAGGCGCGCGAGATGGTCCGCGCCCTGGCCGGCCAGGGGGTCCACTTCGTCAAGATGTGGGTCAACGAGATGCCGGAGCCGGGCCTGAAGATCACGCCCGAGATGCGCACCGCCATCGTCGGGGAGGCCATCGCCAACGGCCTCGTCCCCGTCGCCCACATCGACGAGGAGGCCGACGGCCGGCAATTGATCGAGGCCGGCCTCGGCGACTTCCTGCACTCCACCGTGCTCACCTTCGGCCCCGGCAGCGGCGCGCCGATGGACGACCCCGAGCCCTCGGCCGAGTTCATCCGGATGTGCCTGGACAACGACGTCTCGTTCACGCCGACGCTGTCGATCGTCCAGAACAACTGGCACTTCGCCGAGAACCCGGAGCTGCTCGACGATCCCGACCTGCGCGCGGCCATGAACCCGCAGGCGCTGGAGCGCTGGAGCGACCCCGAGGCGCGGGCGGAGGCGGTCGAGGCCGACAACTTCGAGGACCGCAAGGCGGCGTTCCGGCAACTGCAGGACTTCGTCAAGACCATGCACGACGCCGGCGTGCGCGTGGCCCTCGGCACCGACAGCGGCACCGCCAACGTGCCGATGGGCTGGGGGACGCACCACGAGCTGGAGCTCTACGTGGCGGCGGGGTTGACGCCGATGGAGGCGATCGTGGCGGCTACCGCGACCAGCGCGAGCGTGACGCCGCCGTTGGGGGAGGCGGAGTTCGGGACGTTGGAGGCGGGGAAGATTGCGGACCTCGTGGTGCTGGATGCGGACCCGCTGGAGGATGTTCGGAATACGCTGGCGATTGACGGGGTGATGAAGGATGGGGCGTGGGTTGAGCGGGAGGGGTTGTTGCCGGTGAGGTAGGGGCCCTCTTCACCAAGCTCGCCCCCTTCTACGCCAGTGAACCCGTGCTGAGGACGGGAGCGCAGCCAGCCGCATCGCAAAACCCTCGAGTACTACACCGACAGTCACTGATGCCTTTCCGGCGGGCGGCCACTGCCCGCCCGCTTCGCGCAAGCCTCAACTTCCCATCTCTGGCGGACCTCCTTTTCCAAGCAAATCACCTACGAGTTCCTGAAGTGCTTCCTCGTACTGCTTATCACACCTAAAGTCGACGTATTTGTGATCCCTCAAATAACCCGGCGGCCGATCCCCAGAACGATACACACCTATTATTCTTGCACCTTCCTTGATGCGCCGCGCATTCATCATCTGCACTTCGAATTGAAGTGCCCCGCCCTTTCCATCAGGGGCTTCGGCGGCCGCCACTGCACCGGGCGAAATCACGAACAGTACGACGTCCGCGCTTGCTATGCGCCGTGTCATATAAGTTGTGAAGGAGTCGCCCAGCTTCACCTCCCATTGATCGAGTACCGCGTTGATTCGCTCTTTTCTCAAATCCGCCGCCAACTTCCGCACCCAAGCCACATGCTCTCCCGACTCCCATCTATATGAGATAAAGGCTTCTACCGTCGCCTCGTCTTCTTCCATCGGCAAGTCCCGCACGAACCGTCTCAATCCCACGTATGACTGCTTGGACATCCAAAGCGACTTCGCCATCTCCGCGGCATCGTTCGTCTCCGCGGCTCCTTCTAGCTCATCAAGTGCCTTCCTCGCCCTGTTTCTACCCACCATACTCAGCCATGTGCGAATCGCGTTGAGTCGATAGCCGGTACTTTGGATGCCCCCGCCCCCATAGTAGCTATACAGCTGCTCCAAGAACTCCGCAAACGACCGAGTTGGATCCATCCGAAACGGAGCCCTGTACCCCATGATTTTCAATCCTCGACATCTACCTTCTTATCTTGTCATCGACCATTAGCGGCCTCAGTCGCCGTACGCGTCGACAATTGCACTTCTTATGTCATCCAAAGTTGGCCTATCTGAAGGGGCGTAGGAACACATCCTTCCAACAATATCAACGATGCCTTCACGAAGGGACGGCAGTCTATAGGCTCGCGCTCCAATTGCTTGTGGAGCCGGCACTGAGCCAACCAACATCTCAATCCATGTTACTCCCAAAGCATAGACGTCGCACGCGTAATCCACATCATGAGGCGATTCCTGCTGTTCGGGCGCCATGTAGAACCATGAACCAAGTTGCACCGAATGCCGCGTAATCGTCCCGCCCTTTGTGACCACAGGGTCGAAGTCACTCCATCTCACGATACCAAGATCTCCCAATTTAAAGTTGTTTTCAAACTCTAGAATGTTCGCCGGCTTTATGTCGCGATGCGCGTGCCCTCTCTCATGTAGACACTTGAGGCCCGCGATGCACCACTCAACGACTTCGGCCGCCTCTTCCTCGGGGATGGGACCTGATTCCTCTATCTTGTGCGCGACCGATCGATTCGCAAGTTCCATGATCAAGAACGGATTCTTCTCGATCTGACCAGTATCCAGATACCGAACGATATTTGATTCTTCCAGGTCTCGACCGTAGGTTGCTTCGCGACGGAAGCGTTCCCTAACGTTAGGCAGCTTGGAAGTCTGAAGCAGGTCTTCGCGCGGCAGCATCACCTTAGCAGCTACGAGCTTCGGTTCATCCGTCGGTCTCGCAGACCACACTCTTCCGACGGCACCGTTCCCGATCGGGGCCACTAGTTCATAACTGCCGCACTCGCCCTCTAATGTATCACCGGCGGCTAGAGCTACTGGCCGCGGGGCGGTCTGCGTGAATGTCTCGTCGAAGTACTGCTCACCAATTTCCTCTCCATCCAACAGCACTTTGAGCTCCTGACCCGCTAGTCGCTGCAAGAATGGTGCGATCTTGTTCTTGTGTAGATATGTCCTTAACGATACCGCACTCCACCCCGTAACGCTCATCACCTCCTGCCGCGTGACGACCGTGCCTGCTCGCTGTTCCTTGAGCCAATCGAACAAACGCCTCGAACCCTTCGTGAGCGCCATCGCAAAATCCTCCGAATGTCAAATTTGAGTCGGCAACAGCACCTGAACACGTTGCAGCGCGATGGAGCTGGACTGGAGCTATTCCCTAGCCTTCTACGTGCCCATGTCCTTTACTCCACCTTGCAGGCAACCTGCCCGCCGTACGCCGAATTGACAGAATGCGATTGTTGTTCCCCCGCGACAGTACCGCCAAGAGCCCGGCGCAGAATCACGCCACGCGCACCGGCTGCTATGAGGCGATGCTTGGCTACCTCAACAGCCTCCACACAAGTGTCGGCACCCATAAAGTTTCGGCCTAGCTTTACGGCGGCGACACCTGTTGACGCTGAACCCATAAACGGATCAACGACCATTTCGCCGAAGTCCGTGCTCTGGCGAACTAGGGTCTCTACAACCTGCACCGGCTTCTCAGCGGGGTACCCACGGTGGATGCGAGCGACGCGGATGATGTCCGAAATCCCGAGATCGTTTAGTTTTCGCTTGCCCTTCTCAAAAAACAGCACAAACTCGTAGCGTGCACGATAGTGATACCCCATCCCGATCTTCACTTTGTCCCACACCAGTGGCTTCCAGAATCGAAAACCCGCGCGCTCAGCAAAAGGCTTTGCAACGAACATCGTTTCCTGGTCACAAAATAGGTACACGTGCCGGTTGTTTTTCAAGACGCGGTACAACTGTCCAAACAACTCCGCAAAGCGGGAATTCGGAAAAACGGCAAACCAGTCGTTGCTGGAGGCTTTACTGTGCTTCAGGCGCGTAGTCGTTCCCACTGCGCGATGCTTTTCGATCGATTCGTAGGGTGGATCTGTCACGACCAGGTCAATCGACTCGTCAGGTAGTTGCCGGAGCCAGTCCACTGCGTCAGCCTGGAGCAAGACGCACTCTTCGGAATCCTTGGTCTGGGCTCGTACCAAGTCCCTCCGGGTCCGGTTCACGATGCTGCTTCGGCTCTTCACCGGAGGCAATTCTACACCGAATCCTATGCCGCGGGCAGCTTCATTGGCGTCGACTCTTTCACGCGCAAACCCACCCTGGAATCGTTGCAAGCGGCAGCCCGCGTTGCGCGCCGACCGGGAGCGCCGGCCTCAAGGAGCATCCCGCTCGGCTGGAGTGCTGAGATCCTTGAGAGACACCGTGACGAGATAAGAAAGAAAGCAGATGCGCGAGTGACATCGTACGCCAGCCTGGGCGATGAGCATGCGGTCGAAGGGATCGCGGTGAGGCCTGGTCAGTCTTCCGGCGCGTTCGGCATCACCGACGCCGATAGGCAGCTCCTCGAAGCCCTGGCCGGCAATGGCGGCGCGTATGTCCGCTCGCCAGCGCATCGGCCTCCGGCAGCTTGCCGAGCCGGTACTTCGTGGCGATTTCCCACGCCGATGCCGCGCTGACCAGAACGTCGTTGCCGTCGTCCGCGATTGCGCGCCGCGCAGTCTCGACCAGTCGCGAACTGCCGACCAGCCACCACAGGAACGCGTGCGTGTCGAGCAGGATTCGCACGGTTCTATCCACCCTCCCAGCGCTTCAGTTCTTCTTCCGGCAACGGCTCGAAGAAGGCGTCGGTGATCTTGATCTTTCCCTTCATGGCGCCGAAACGACGCTTGCCCCCGGGGTTGCAGCGCACGAGCCGGGCGAAGGGTTGGCCCCGGCGGGCGATGACCACCTCCTCGCCGGCCTCCACCTGCGCCAACAGTCGGGACAGTTGTGTCTTGGCTTCGTGGACGTTCACGACGGGCATCGGCGGCTCCTCTTCTACCGGCCAATCTAGCCAGGAAGCTGGTCAGATCCAACTCTCCACCATATCCATGCGCTCGACCTCAATCCCGCGCACGGCGCCGGCGTCGTCGACGCCGAGGAAGACGACGCGGCCCTCGGCATTCGCGAACGCCACCAGCTCGCTCGGAAGTTCTTCCGCATTGGGGGCGACCACGCCTCGTTTCCCAAGACGCACGTCCTCGAACTCGGCACGGCGGTCCTCGCCGGCGCGCAACTGATTCAGAATCTGGTCTCTGGTGTCGATCATCGAGTGCGCCGCCGGACTGTGCGTCGGTGTCACAACCGATGGGCGCCGTCCACGCGCGACATCTTCCTGTCGAACGTGCCCACCGGAACGTGTCCCGCCTTGCGGGCGACCTCGACGACGAGGCAATCGGAGAATTCGACGGCTCGCTCACGTGCGAACGTCGCGTGCGCGCGCCGGACGACGTCCTCATCCTGCAGGGCGAGGCGATCGTGCTCTACGAGCATGCTCACCGCGGTCCCGATGCGCTGGCGGTTCAGCCCGTAGACGGACTTCAGTACCCATACGGTCTCGACGAGCACCGGCAGCGAAATCCAGGCGCCGTGCTCGACGAACACCTCGGCGCGGGCGACCTGTTCCGGATCGTCGCGCACGATCAGGCGGACGAGGACGTTGGTGTCAACCGCGCGCATGGGTGCGCCGCAGGTGGGATCGGATACCCTCGTCCATGTCCTCGACGCTCCTGCGCGCCGGCGGTGCGCCGAAAACAGCTTCGTGAATGTCCAGTGACGAGTACTTCGACGCCCGTCGCACGACCACTTCGTCCCCTCGCTCGCACCACTCGACGGTCGAACCCGGCGTCAAGCCCAGCTTGCGGCGGATCCGGGCCGGAACCGATACCTGACCCTGTGACGTGATTTTCGATTCGATCGATTTCATGTGCCTGCTCCCTGCACGGTGCGCCACAGCATTGTCACTTTCATTACCTTGGTAAGTCAACCCCTCGGAAGGATCGAACGGATACGCCGTGAGCTGGTAGCGCAGGAAGCTGCGGACGACGTGTTCGGTGTAGGCGGTCGGGTTCAGCGCCATCCGACGAATGGCCTTGAGCCCAGGATTTATCCTTTTCAAACGGATATTATCATGGGCAGTTCACCTTTCGGAGAGGATAATCGGCGATGGACGCGAAGCACCCTCGCCTGCGACAGGCGTTCAGAGAGCAGCTCGCCGACTCGCTGCGGAAGCCGCTGCCCAGGCTCACACGGCGCCGCGTCTTCGGCAGGGTGCGGTTTCCCGGCAAGGCGACCGCGGTCGTGGGGATGCGCCGGGCCGGCAAGACGACGTTTCTGCACCAGCTCCGGCAGGACGGCATCGAGCAGGGTGTTCCCCGGCAGCAGTTGCCCTACGTCTCGTTCGAGGACGAGCGGCTTGCCGACCTCGACGCCGCCGACCTCGACCTGCTCGTGTCCGAATTCGGCCGCGCCTTCCCGGGCGCGGATGACGCCGCGCCGGTAGTCTGGCACTTCGACGAAATCCAGGTCGTCCCCGGCTGGGAACGTTTCGTGCGGCGGCTCCTCGACACCGAATGCACGGAGGTGATCGTCACCGGCTCGTCCGCCGCGCTCCTGTCGCGAGAGGTCGCGACGGCGCTCCGGGGCCGCGGGTGGCGGGTGCTGATTCACCCCTTCAGTTTCGACGAAGCGCTTCGCCACCAGGGACGGGCGCTTCCGGACGATACGACCGTCCTTACGGGCCGGGAACGGACGCGGCTCGAACGCGCCCTCCTCGACTGGCTCGGGACCGGCGGCTTTCCCGAGGCGCAAGGGCTCGACGCACCGTCGCGACATCAGCTTCTGCGCGACTACGTCGACGTGGCCATGCTGCGCGACGTGGTCGAGCGCCACGACGTACGCAACGTGACGTCGCTGCGCTGGCTCGTGCGTCATCTGCTCGGCAACGCCGGTGGGATGTTCAGCATCGAGAAGTTCCACGCGGCCTTGAAGTCGCAGGGTATCCCTATCGCCAAGGACACGTTGCACCACTTCCTCGGGTACCTGGAAGACTGTTTCCTCGTGCGGATCGTGTGGATGGAATCGGCGTCGGAACGCCAGCGCATGGTCAATCCACGCAAGGCGTATCCGGTCGACCCGGGGTTGATCCCGGTCTTCGACCGAACCGGTCGGGCCAACCTGGGCCACGCGCTGGAGACGGCGGTTTTCCTGGAGCTCGAGCGCCGGGGCTGCGAGGTGACCTACGTGCGGACCCCCGAAGGCTACGAGGTCGACTTCCTCGCCCGGGACGCGACTGGCGAAACCGAACTGCTCCAGGTCTGCGCCGACCCCTCGGACCCCGCCACCGCGACGCGCGAATGCCGGGCGCTCGCCGCGGCCGGCAAGCTGTTCCCGCGCGCCCGCCGGCGGCTGCTGACGTTGACGCAGGACGGCCTGCCCACCGAACCCCCGGCCAGAGTGGAGATGCATAGCGCCTGCGAGTGGCTGCTGGAGGGTGCACGGTGACGGCGCGTTGCCGTCGATGGCGCGAATGCTCGACCCAACGGACGAGGAGCTGGTTGCGCGTGAACGTGCGGTAGGGCATCTCGTCGAGCGTGATGGTGTTGGGCAGCTTGCCCGGGCTGTAGAGCTCCAGCCGATCGGCGAACAGGAACAGGCGGATCTTCGATCCGGAGATGGCGTAGTCGCGGTGGGCGACGGCGTTCACGATCGCTTCGTCGACGACGTCGAGGTCGTACCGCGCGTCGCCGCCGCCAGCGCTCGATCGGGTGTTCGGCGGCGGCTGCATGAACTGCGCGACGAAGGCGATCCCCGCGTCGATCTGGTCGGACACCGGCCCGGCAAGCCGCTCGGCGTGAACGAGGTCGTCGGACGACAACCGCTCGTCGCGATAACAGGCGGCTTCGATGGTGGCGGAGGGCAGGAAGTCGGCGGGTTCGGTGCCGAAGGTCAACGGCGCTCGGTGATTTCGGCGTTGCCGGCGGACCGGATGCAGAACGCCACCGCCAAAGCGCAGCGCGAGTAGCCTCCGCTCTCGTCCTCTAGAATGCGAAGAAGGCAAGGCCGTCCGGCGCCTGACGTGCAACGTTGTCTCAGGGAGCGCCGTCTCAGGGAGCGCCCAGCCCGGCCGGGAGAGCGAGATGAAGGCGGACGCTGACCAGATCGAAGGGACGATGACCATGCTGGCCACTGAGGACGCACGAGAAATGTGCTTCTCCCAGGGAAAGTCGTGCGTGTACGCCAGCGACGACGACAGGTTCATCATCTCCGAGACGCCCACGGGCGTGATCGACCGCCACGAGCTCGCGACGGGACAGGTCACCCGCGTATGGCCGGACGGCACCGAGGAGACCTTCCCCGCCGACAGTCCGAAGTACCGCGAGCATCCCGTGTGGCCGAGACCAGCCACCGCAGCATGCAGAAGACCAGACGCGGCCACCGCCCGAGACTGACGATCGTCATCGGCACGAACGGAGCCGGAGAGTCGACCTGGTGCAGCAAACACGAAGACGAACTGCCGGCGGCCTTCTACGACGCCGACTCGATTGCCAACAGCCTGGGCGATTGGAACGATCGCCACAACCAGTCCTTGAACTCGGGGCGGCCTCGCCGGCGCGCAACTGATTCAGAATCTGGTATCTGGTATCTGGTGTCGAACATTCGGCCGGCAGATGACGTGATGCTATGATGACGCCATGCGGACCACGTTGACGATTGACGATGACGTACTGGCCGTCGCTCGAGCGCTGGCTGGCCGGCGCGGCGTCAGCCTCGGAACCGCGGTGTCGGACCTGGCCCGGCGCGGCTTCCGAGGGACCAGCGTAGCCGACCACGAAGACGACGGCGTGCCGGTCTTCCGGGTTTCGCCCGACGCACCACCGATCACCAGCGAGGACGTTCAGAGGGCGCTCGACGAGTGGCCGTGACTCGATTGCTCGACATCAACGTGCTCATCGCGCTGACGTGGCCCCACCACGTGCACCACAACGCGGCGAGGTCCTGGTTCGCCGGAGTCCGCGGAAACGGCTGGGCTACCTGCCCGCTGACCGAAGCCGGATTCGTGCGCGTGTCGTGCAACCCGTCGGCCGTCAAGCGGTCCGTGACTGTCTTCGACGCGATAGCGCTGCTGGGCCGTCTCAGGCGGCTGGAGTCGCATGCGTTCTGGGCGCTGGAGCACTCCGTCACGGCGCTGCCGCCCGGAATCCTCTCGCGCATTCAGGGCTATCGCCAGATCACCGATGCGGTGCTGCTTGGACTCGCAGCGCAACGCGGCGGCCGGCTCGCCACGTTCGACACGGGAATGGCGGACCTCCTCGCGGAGGCGGAACGAGACTGGGTCGAGACGATTCCCGTGTGAACCGCGCCTGACCTGCCGCCGCGGTCGAGCGCTGGAACTCCGCTCTGGTTCCGGATCACCACCTCTTCGCCGGCCTCCACCCGCGCCAACAGTCGGGACAGTTGTGTCTTGGCTTCATGGACGTTCACGACGGGCATCGGCGGCTCCTCTTTCACCGGCCAATCTAGCCAGGAAACTGGTCGGATCGCAAGATCGTCGGCGACGACCATTGGCAGACTGGCAATAGTCATGGGCACGCAGCCTGCCCGCTCGCTGCTCGAGCGAATCGGCAACCTACTCGACCCGCAACGCCGCTATCGGCTCGACCCGCGTCGCCCACCGCGCCGGCACCCAACTCGCCAGCAGACATACCGAAACCAGAAACACCGAGACGCCGTAACGCTCGCTGCCGGAACGCGCTGCGGTCGGAGGAGGTGGAGCTGCGAGGAGAGCGTCATGCTCTCTCACTGTAGGGAACGTCGCGGCCGTGAAAAACCGCTTCTCAAGCCATCGATGTGTTCAAACAGGTCTCGAGAGACGTTCTGCCAGAGCGGATCGAGAATGAACTGCATTCCTTCGCGCCGCGCCAGCTTTGCAGCAGGAACGAAATCCGCGTCGCCGGAAACGAGAACGACGATCTCCGCTTGGCGCTTCAGCGTAATGGCTGCGATATCCAGGCCGATCCGCATGTCCACGCCCTTCTGACGCAGAGCGGCGGCAAAGTCTCTATCAGAGACATCATTGAACGTGATTTCACCGCGCAGGAGGCGCCGCTGTGGCTCCGGCTTCAGAATCCAGGCTCGGTCACTGTCCCGGCGCACTTCACCGAGTCGCAGGGCGAGATTCGGACGTCGACGCAGCGCCTCGAAGAGCTCGTTACGGAAGATCGCCTGCTCCGTCTTGCTGTAGTCGATCGCACGTTTGTCAACGGCCGTGTGCCCCTTCCGGTCGTAGGGCCGGGCGTCGTAATAGAAGCTGCGGTACAACAGCGACGCGGGACTCGGTACCCGCAGGGCTTCGTTCAACTGCCGAAGGTGACTGTGAACAAGTTGTCCAACCGAATCGGCAACCGCCTTCGCGTTCGCTGCGTCGACGTCGGGCCGGACAACGGGCAAGCGCGTCAGGAAATAGCCACCGTCAATGAGAATCGCCGCCTTGGTCATGCGGATCATTCACCGCGAACGTAACGGAAGTCCCAAGAAGAAAGCCCCAAGGGCTCGGCCTCACTCTTGATGACCGAACTGACATCAGTCCGGGAGTGCGGCGTAATGCCAAGGGGCGAATGTCCAGATTCTCTCAGGTCACGTTGCCTGCGTCAAGAGGGATGCCCGGCGTCTCAGTCGTCTCCATGAAGTCCCCATCGGGCGTCCTCCTTCATGAAGGCTACGGTCAACTCGGAGGCGTGGGACTCGAGGAAGCGCCGCAGGGCTTCCGCCAGCAGGTCGTCGAGATCGTTCGCACATCCCTCGGCAACGAACGCGCGCGCCTGCGCTGCCAACGCTGCCGGCAACTCTGCCTCGATTCGGGCCTTCTCTCTGTCCGCCCGTTCTGAATCACCGGCGGCGACAGATCCACCGCCCAACCCCTGAGCCTCGCAACATCGACACCGGCCCGATCCAGCAGCGTGACCAGCTCCTCCTGCCGGGGCTGCCCGAAGACCACCCGGTAGGCGGCAAGCTGCCGCTTCAGTCGGTCGAACGCCTCCACCTCCGCCGTGTACGGCAGTTGCGGCACATGCCGCTCCACCCGGTGTTCACCGAAAGCGATCCAGTGCGGAATCAGGTCGCTCTCCTCGGCGTCGCGGGCGGCTTGGTCGGCCAAGTCGAAGATCAGATTCCAGATGTCCTTACCCTTACCCGCCCGCCATGACGCGAAGGCGTCCTCGCCATGGGACGCAGCGACGTTCCGGCGTGAGCACGAAGGGCCGAAACGGGCTGTTGAACCGCGGCGCGGACGGCGTCCTGGCTGATGTGCTCGCCCTCGTCCGTGCGAACGTGGCCGAAGCGTAGGGCGAACACGGTGCGGACGCGGATCTCGTCGCGTTCGACTCGCGCGCCGGATCCTCCTCGCTCGGGCCGGAAGAACTCGGCGTGGACACGCGCGCGCGCCGGGTGCACCACCTGGACGACTGGACGAGCTTCCGCGCGCACGCCACGGCGGTTTCGTCGGCGCTGGCGTCCTCGGACCACGAGTCCTGCTCCCAGAGCAGGTGCCACTGCTCGTCGAGCACCGCCTGCAGGTTGCCCTGCCGGCAGTAGTGCAGCACGAGCCGCCAGTAGGCCGACTCGTCGCCCACGGCCCCGTTCCGCACAGCGAGCTGGCGAAGCAGCGAGATGACGGCCGGCCGGTTGAAGAGGCGCCAGAAGGCCTGCCCGGAACTCGTCGATCGACTCGTCCTCGTCCGAGTCCAGGACCTCGCGCCGGCGTTCCGCCACGACCAGGTTGTAGAGCCACGGCAAGCCTTCGACGTGGAGCGAGAACCGCCGCGCCAGCTCCAGGGTCTCGCGAATGCCGTCCGGTGCGCGCAGCGCATCCGGATCGTCCCAGACGTCCGGCGCCGGCGATTCCGATCCGTTCCGAACCAGCCACGCCAGCAGCGTGCCCGCGCAGCGCTCCTCCACGCGGCCGCGCAGGAAGTCGGCCTCGTCACGGGTCAACGCGAATGACGCTTCCCAGGGAAACCCCGCCGGGGGCTTCGGTAGCCGCGGATGCCAGTGCGGTTGCCGACTCCAGACCACGCCCGGATCGTCCGCGCGACCGACGGCGCCGCGTCCACTCACCAGGGCGTCGAAGCGCGACTGGTACCAGCCCTGGCTCTGCTGCGGCTGGAAGACGCCCCACCGCGTGAGCGCGCCCCAGTAGACGGAGCTCGGCAGCCGCACGAGCGCGCCGCGGGCCCTCTGGCCGATGATCCCCGCGCCGTCGGAGTTCGTTTCGAGCGGGCCGATGAGATCGATCTCGGCCCTCCGAGCCGCTTGCTGCACCTCGCCGGCCCTGACCTTCCGATCCTCCAGTCGGCGATAGAGCCACGGGATGAACAGGACGTACCCCAGCCGTGTCTGGATGGACGACGTGCCGGGGAACAGCGCTTCCGAGAGCACGTCCCGCAGGCTCCCGAGGCCCATCTCGTCGAGCGTGCCCTGCTCCTTGAACAGGTCCAGCACCCGCCGCATCTTGTCGCGGTCGCTCGCCGTCAGGTCGAGCCACGTCAACGTCGCCTGCATGTTTCTTGCAACCCTTGGCGGCAGGCTCGTAACCCGGCCGCACTTCTCCTCGTCTGTATAACGTCCGGAAGAGGCCAACCGCACAGGTGAACCCGCGAAAAATCAGGTCGAGAGAGGCGCTATGCGCCGGAAGGTGTCAACGTGGAACTCTCTCGCGCCGCGGGCTCCCCGGATGCGATCGGCGTACGAGCTCGACCGGACCCGCCACCGATGCGCGGAAAGTCGCTCCGCGTATAGAGCGGGACGTAGGTGCCGACCTCCTTGCGGATATTGGCTGCGCCGTCCTGTTCCCCGCGGTCGACGAGGGCCATGGCGGCGACGACTTCGCAGTCGGCGGCGCGCGCTTCCTCGACCGCCTTCAGCAGGGAACCACCGCTCGTGACCACGTCGTCGACAATCAAGACCTTCGTTCCCGGTTGCGGCGGATTCTCCAGTCGGCGCTGCGTGCCGTGGCGCTTCGGCTCCTTGCGGACGTAGAAGCCCCCGATCGGACACTCGCGGGCGTACGACAGCGCCACCATGGAGCTGACGATCGGGTCCGCGCCATGCGTCAACCCACCGACCGCCCCGGGGCGGTCCGGGAGCTTCTCGAGCGCGTCGAGGAAGGCCATCCCGACCAGGTAGGCGCCGTCCGCGCTCAGCGTCACCGATTTGCAGTCGAAGTAGAAGTTCGACTTCGCGCCGGTGCTGAGGGTGATCTCACCGGTTCGAAACGCGCGCGCTTCCAGGAGATCGCGGAGTTTCCTGCGTGTGTCGGTGGAGATGTCGATCATTGTCTGGAATCACCTAACTCATTCAAATTCCGTGAATTGTACCGCTCCGGTCAAGTCGGCTCAGGGTGTCGGCGCAGCGGTCGCCGCCACGTCGCCCATCCACGCCGCGCTCGACACCAGGCGCAACGCGACGAGAACGAGGACGGTGCGGTAGAGGCGCGTGAAGAGAACCTCGTCGACGCGATCGAGCAGTCGGCTGCCCGCCGCCGCACCGGCAATCACCAGCATGGACATCGCCACCAGCAGCCCGAGGTGCTCGCGGTACGAGAAGCCCACCCAGCCGAACGCCGCGATCTTCGCCAGGTGTCCTGCCCCCTGACAGGCCGCCGCGGTGCCTACCACCCCCCGCCGCGAGAGGCCGAGATGCGGAAAGAACGGCGCGACGAGCGGCCCGACCGCCCCGACCAGGCTGCCCAGGAAGCCGGCGATGCCGCCCAGCACCGCGAAGCGGCGCGCCTCGCCGCCCGCACCGGCGGGACGAATTCGCAGCCACTCGGGCCGCAACGTGGCGACCAGCACGAAGACGCCGATCAGGGTCGTGCCGAGCGCTGCCGGCATGGCGAGCGCCACGCGCGCCCCGGCCAGCGCCAGCGGCAGCAGGAAGAGCGAGTACCAGCCGACGACGCTCCACGCCACGTGGCGCCCCTGCACGACTGTGCGCGTGCCGTTGGAGACCAGTTGGATCACCCCGTGCAGCGGAATGGCGGCGGCCGGCTCGAAGAACAACAGCATGGTCGCCAGCAACACGGTGCCACCGGCCAGGCCGACCACCGCCGACAGCGCGGCCGTCGCGAATGCGACGGCGCAGAGCAGAGCGACGGTCACCGGGTCCATGCGGGGGAATGATAGAGCCCGGCCGTCGATGCTCGCGGCAGCAGGCGCGATGTTCCCGCCGGCCGCCGCGGCCAGCGTCACGTACCCAACCGGGCCTGTTGGAGGTCGAGAGCGCGGTCATACAGACGGTCGAGAAACACACCGCAGGGAGTTGCTCGCGGTACACAAGCTGCCTGTTTACAGTGGGTTACGCTGTCATCTATCGTGTCAAGAAACATGTCACAATCCCTCCTGGACTTCCTTCTGCGCAGGTACTGACTGGATTGCGATGGCGACACAACCAGCGGGGCGAGGACGCCGGCTGCTCGAGAAGGCCCAACTGATCCTCGCCCACGTCGCGGCCGTGGTCATCGGGTTCGTCCTGATGGTCTTCGGCCTCGGTCTGGGGGTGACGATGGTCATGCTGCCGGTCGGTCTCGTCGTCGGCCTGTTCGGCGTCGGGGTGTTCGTGTGGGGTCTGTTGGGTCACCTGGGAAGCGACGAGTGAGACAGGGCCTGCCCGACAGCCGGTGCTCCCGGCCCAGCTCCGCCAGATGCGGCTCAGGCAGCGGCGAGCCTGCTCAGTCGAGGCCGGGCACGCCCCTGACCCACGCCGTCGGGCCGTCCTCCCACTTGTTGTGGGTCAGCCGGACCACCGTACCGTCCGCCAGGCGGACGGCGTGCAGCTCGCCGTACGGCTGCGGCTGGAAGACGACGCGCAACAGCGGCAGCTCGTCGCTGAACTCGCCGCGCTGGGAGGTGAAGAGCACCCACTCGTCGTCCGGCGAAAACCGCGGATGCATGTCGTGGCCGGGGCTCCGGGTGAGGCGTTCCGGCGCGCCCGGCCGGCCCTCCGCGTCGAACGCGATGGTGTAGAGCTCGAAGTTCCCGTCCCGGAGCGACGTGAACGCGATGCGATCGCCCGCCGAGGAGAACGCGGGCATCGTGTCCGTCGCCTCGTGGTGCGTCAGCCGCTGCACGCCGGCGCCGTCGGCGTTCATCACGTAGATCTCGGCGTTCCCGTCGCGCATGCTGCGGAAGACGATGCGGCGCCCGTCGGGAGAGAAGTCCGGGAACGCGTCGTTGGCGTCCGAGTCGAGGGTCAGGTCGACCCCCTCTCCGCCGTCGGCGCGGATCTTCCAGATGTCGACATCCACGTTCCCGGCCGCGAACGGCGGCCCGACGGCGAACGCCAGCCATTGGCCATCTTTCGACCACGAAGGTCCCCAGACGGAGTCGGGACCCCGGTACCGATCCGCCCCGGCCAGGTCGAAGACCACGCGCTTGCGGGCGCCGTCGACCCCGGACGCCACGAGGCGCGCGAACGCCTCGCTGGTGGCGATTTCTCCCGAGGTGGGATCGATCGCCGGCAGATAGCCCCGGATGCCGATCAGCGACACGCTGCGGTCCGGCATGTCGACGGCGAGCGGCGGGTGGATGAGAAACGCCCCGGGCGCGTCGCTCTCGAACCGGGGCGCCGGATCGCCCGGTCCCGGCCCGTGCGCCAGCAGGCGCCCCGAGACGGGGTCGTAGGCCGGCGCCCAGTAGTCGCGGGCGGTGTCGCTCTCGATCCGCGGGTCGGAGCCGTCGGGCTGCGTGCTGACGATGGTCCAGCGGTCGTCGCGGCGAGTCGTGAAGGCGAGCCGGCCGCCGGGCGCGGGAACCGGCGAGAGCGCCGCTTCGCCCGCCGGGGAGATCGGCTCGGGCCTGGCGCCGTCCATGCCGTCGATGCCGGTGCGGTAGATGCGCGGGTCGCCGTCGCGCTGCGAATAGAAGACGACCTCCCGGCCGTCCGGCGTCCAGGCCGGCGCGCCGTCCCAGCTCTCGTGGTGCGTCAGCCGCCGCACGTCGGTCCCGTCCGCCCGCATCACGTACAGCTCGCTGGCCAGGTAGGTTGCCGGCGGACCGGCCCCGGTGCTCGTCGCCACCGTGGTGTCGCGGCTGCTCGAGAACAGAATCCGCGCGCCGTCGGGCGAGAAGGCCGGGTTGTAGTCTCCCGCCGCGTGCCGCGTCAGGTTCACCGCCGCGCCAGCCGCGGACGGTTCCTCGGGTCGGAACGGGATCGCGAAGACGTCCGCGTTGCCGTCCCGCGTGCCGACGAAGAGCAACCGCCGCCCGTCCGGCGAGATGGCGGCCGCATCTTCCATCGCCGGGCCCTCGACCAGCGGCCGCGGCCCCGCGTCACCCTCGAGGTCGAGCACGTAGAGGTCCGGATTGCCGCTCCGCTCGGAGGTGAACACCACCCAGCGCCCGTCCGGGGAGAGCGTGCCGTTGTAGTCGAGCCCCGGATCCGTCGTCAGCCGCCGGGGCTGCGAGCCGGGGCTCTCGAAGAGGTACAGATCCCAGTTGGACGGCTGGATGCTGCTGTAGACGATGGTCTCCCGGACCGGCTCGGACTCCTGCGTGCCTTGCAGGCGGCCCGTCGCGACGACGACGACGAGGAACCCGAGCAGGCCGGCCCGCGTCAGACTCTTGCTGTAGACATCCATGGAAGTGTCACTCCGGCAGAGCGAAGACGTAGAGTGCGTTGCCTCCCTCCGGCTGGAAGATCTCCGGGCGGAGCTGCGCGGTGAGGCCCCGGAACGCGCCCCCCAGCGAGGCCGGGACGGCGAGGAACTGGCGTCCGCCCGCCTCGTAGGTCATCGGATAGCCGTGCGCCGCGGCGCCGAGGCGCGTCTCCCAGAGGACGTCCCCGGTCCGGATGTCGAACGCCCGGTAGTAGCGGTCGGCGTCGCCCGCGAAGACGAGGCCGCCGGCCGTCGTCAGCGTCGACGTCAGGAAGGGGCGGGCTGCTCGCGGCTCCACAGCTCCTCCATCGTCCGCACGTCGTAGGCGGCCAGCTTGCCGACGTTGCCGTTCGTGCCCGGCATCTCGCGGAACTCGGAGCGGCCCGCCGCGCCGCCGCCTCCCTCCACGAACTCCACCTCGCGGCCGGTCAGGTACATGCAGGCCTGGTGGAGCGGAATCACCAGGGCATGGGCGCCGGGGTGGTACGCCGACGCCTGCCAGTTGTGGCCGCCCAGCAGGCTGGGGCAGGCCGGCACGCGGTCGCCGATGCGCGCGTCGATGATGTCCTGCCGGTAGGTCAGCTCGCCGGTCGTCCGGTCGATCGAGGCGAAGACGTCCTGGTGGACCGTCTCGCGCAGGTCGACGAACGCGCCGGTCCGCCGGTCGAGCTTCCAGAGGATGCCGTCCTTGCCGATGGTGAACAGCCACTTCTCGCCGCCGGCGTCGACCAGCACCCGCTCGTAGACGATGTCGAGGTCGAGCGTCTCGCCCGGCGCGTGCTGGAAGTACCACTGGACCTGTCCGGTCCGCGGGTGCAGCGCGAGCGTCGAGTTGGTGTAGAGCGCGTCCTGCCGCGTCGTCATGCCGCGGCTGGCCGCCACCCACGGCTTGGCCTGCGCCGTGCCGATGTAGAAGAGGCCCAGCTCCGGGTCGTAGCTGCCCGGGATCCACGAGTCGCCGCCCGCGCGCAGATAGGGCGGCGTGTCGCCCCACGACGCGTCGTTCGGGTCCCCGGGCAGCGCGATCGTCGACGTGCGCCACAGCTCCTCGCCGGTGTCCGGGTCGTGGCCGGTGATGAAGCAGGTCTGCTCCTTGTAGCGGTTGCAGCCGTTCATACCGCTGACGACGACGCCCTCGGCGACCACCGGCCCGGAGTTCTGGCGGAAGCCCTGCGTGTAGTCCGCCTTCACGTCGCGCCACACCTCGGCGCCGGTCCGCGCGTCGAGGGCCACGAGCGCCGCATCGTGGGTGGCCAGGTAGACCTTGTCGCCGTAGAGCGCCAGGGTGCGGGTCGCGGCCCGCTGCGGCGCATCCTCCGGCAGCGCCCACCGGTACTGCCAGATGACGTCCCCGGTGAGTGCGTCGATCGCCTGCACCACGTTCCCGGGACTGGCCAGGAACATCACCCCGTCGTGCACCAGCGGCGTGGTCTGGTTGTTCCCCTCCCGGATCGCCAGCGTCCAGGCGAGCTGCAGTTGGCCGACGTTGTCGCGCGTGATCCGATCGAGCGAGCTGTAGCCGTGGCTGTCGCGCGTCCGCCGCCAACTCAGCCAGTCGCCCGGCGGCGGGTCCGCGAGCATCTCGTCCGTCACCGGGCTCAGCTCCTGCGGCACCTCCCGGTTGACGAACCGCGCCGGCCGCCGCCGGGGCACCTCGCCCGCCTCCGCCGCACGCCGCGCCTCGGCGATGTCCGCCGCGTCGCCGATGGTGACCGCCGCGTCGGCCGTCAGCGGCGCGTCGCCGGGCCGGGCGCCGTTCGCATCCAGGAGGTAGGCGACCAGGTCCAGGTAGACCTGATCGCCGAGCGATCCGCCGCCGCCGGGCGGCATCGCGTCCCGCAGATAGGTGAACAGCTCGTCCGTGGTCTGCCCCGCCCAGCCGTTCAGGAAGTCCACCCCGCGCAGCGCCGGCGCCTCCGCCCCGTCCAGCACCTCTCCGTGGCACTCCCCGCACTGCCGAGCGTAAACGGTCCACCCGGCCGCGGCCTGCTCCGCCGTGAAGCCCCCGTCCACGCCCGGGGGCTGTGCCGCCGCCGCGACGCTCCCCGGCCGGACACCCGGCTCGCCGAGGGAGCCGACCGCCGCGATGAGTGCGGCGACCGCCATCCGGACCACCACCGCCGCCGCGACGCCGCCGCGAGTTCCCTTCGACATGATCGCCACTCCCCCGGCGCCGTCGGAAGGCGCCTGCAGACCGCGTGGCCGCCCGTGCCGCCCTTATACCACCAACGGGGCGGCAGAGACGCGGCAAGGTTACGATGGAGCGGCGATTCCCGACGAGAGCGCGACTCGATTCGGAGGCTTCCATGACCGCGAAACCGCTCGCGACCTCGCACGAGGACCTCTCGGTGCAGACCGTCGTCACGCCCGACGGCGTGGAGCTGCACGCCGAATCGGTGGGCCGCGGCGACGCCATCCTCTTCGTGCACGAGTACGCCGGCGATCATCGAAGCTGGGAGCCGCAGATCCGGCGGTTCGCTCGCAGCCATCGCTGCATCGCCTACGCCGCCCGGGGCTACCCGCCGTCGCAGGCGCCGGCGGACCCCGGCGCGTACTCGCAACAGCGCGCCGTGGAGGACGCCGTCGCCGTTCTGGATCGGCTCGGCGTCGAGGCGGCGGACGTGGTCGGCATCTCCATGGGCGGCTTCGCGGGACTGCATCTGGCCATGCAGCACCCGGCGCGGGTCCGGTCGCTGGCGATCGCGGGAACGGGCTACGGAGCCCATCCCACCGAGGCGCCGCGCTTCCGCAAGGAGAGCGAGGCCATCGCCGGGCTGATCGAAGAGTCGGGAATCGAGGCGTTCGCCCGGCAGTACCTGTCCGGACCGGCGCGGGTGCAGTTCCGGAACAAGGATCCGCGCGGGTGGGAGCAGCTCGTGCGGCAGTTGGGAGAGCACTCCGCGGATGGCGCGGTGCGCACGATGCGCGGCGTGCAGCGGGAGCGGCCGTCGTTGTACGCGCTGGAGGCGGAGCTGTCCGCAATCGAAGCGCCGGTGCTGATCCTCGCGGGCGACGAGGACGACGGCTGTCTGGAGACCAGCCTGTGGCTGAAGCGCGTCATTCCCCGCAGCGGTCTGGCCGTCCTGCCGAAGTCCGGCCACACGCTGAACCTGGAAGAGCCCGACCTCGTGAACGCGTTCATCGCGGACTTCCTGGGCCGGGTGGCGGCCGGGGCGTGGGGGCCGCGCGACCCGCGCGCCACGCCGGGGGCCATCACGGGCATCTCCTGACCCGCGCACATCGCGGACGAGGAGGAGGCCGACGAGGTCAACCTCCTCCTGATTCGCGGCGCCACCTCCGTCAGTCGTTGGTCATCGCCTGCCCCGGCCAGCGGTCGTCGATGGGCTTGGCGGGATCGGCCGTGATCTTCAGGTCGGCGCAGTGATGGTAGGAATAGCCCCCCGGCGTGTTGTACACGTGATCGGCCATGAACTGGATGACCTGCAGCGTGCACTTCTCGCAGTTGATGTTGGGGATCGGGATGTCGGCCTCCCAGGGATCCATCGGGGTCTCGGGCCGGAACGACGCGCGCTGGTCCCCTACGGGATAGTGCGTGAACAGGCCGTCGGCGAGGACCGGGATCTGCGGCGGGCTCTGGATCACGCCCCAGACCGAGTAGAGGCCCCGGTCCGTCCACTCTTCGACCGCGGTCGGATCCGCCGGCAGCTCGTTGCGCGAGTTCACCGAGAGCGCGACGCGGTAGTGGCCCGAGTGGAAGATGGTCTCCTGGATCTTCAGGTGCAGGTTGGACCCGCCGGTGACCTCGGTGACGATGCCGGACAGGATTGCCTCGTTGTCGCCGGTCGGGTTGCCGCCGCACGGTCCGACCTTCTGGGGGTTGCCGAGCCGGTCCAGGTTGATCCAGGGCGCCGGCTCCAGCAACTGGAAGTGCGCTTGCGTGTCGACCGGCAGCATGGCCAGCGCGACGGCCGCGGCGAACAGGAAATGCAGAAGGCGTTTCATCTTGTCGTTCCTCCTCGATGGACCCGGTGATTCCGATGGATGGCAGCCTCCGGAGCGCGCCACAACGCCGAGTGGCGCGCCGAGGCGCCCCGTATTGTAGCGGCGTTTCGTGGCGCCTTGCCACGCGGCCGCCTCCCCACTCTCGGTGCTGCGCGGCGCTTCACCAGGGGCTCCCGGTGGTCGAGGCGTCCACTCTCCAGCGACCCCGGTCTCCGCGGTGTCGACTGCTATCATGGTCGCCGGTGGCCGGCGCAAGTCGAGACCGCAGGCCGTCGGGTTCCGCAGCGGAGGGCACCATGAACAGACGCGACTTCATCAGGACGTCGGTCGGCGCCGGGTTGCTCGTATCGGCCTACCCCCGGTCCCTGTTCGCGCGATTGCAGGCGCAGGGGCGCCGCGGGGCGATGTTCGACAAGATCTGGGATGCGCACGTCGTCGCCAAACTCGGCGGCGAGACCGATTTGCTCCAGGTGGACCGTTGCATCGGCGGGAGCCCCACCCAGGTCATGCGGCTGGTCGAGCAAGGCGTCGAGCTCCGGAATCCCGAGATCTTCTACAACGTCCCCGACCATACCGTCTCCACCTCGCCGGATCGTTACACCGACCCGTCGCTGGGGTGGGGCTGGCAGCCGTACGAAGAGCTCGCCGACGAGATGCGGGAGCTGGGCTTCACCAAGGCCTTCGGCCAGTTCGATCCGCGCTACGGCATCATGCACGTCGTCGGCCCCGAGACCGGACTGAGCCAGCCGGGCATGGTGCTCTGTGCGGGCGACAGCCACACCTGCACGCACGGGGCGATGGGCCTGATCTCCTGGGGCGGAGAGAACTCGGAGAACATCCTGCGCACCGGCACGGTCATCCGGCGCCGTCCGCGGACGATGCGCGTGAACATCGTGGGCACGCTCGGTCCGGGGATCCGGGCGAAGGACGTCATCCTGCGGACCATTGCCCAACTCGGCACCGACTCGGGCACCGGCTACGCGGTGGAGTACGCGGGTCCGATCGTGCGCGCCCTGTCGCAGGAGGCCCGCTTCTCCGTCTGCAATCTCGCGGTGGAGATGGCCTCGCCGACGGGCATGGTCAGTCCCGACGACACGACCTTCGAGTACCTCGCGGGCCGCGAGTTCGCCCCCTCGGCGCGCTACTGGGACCAGGCGCTCGCGTTCTGGCGCACCCTTGCCACGGACGACGACGCCGTGTTCGATCGGGAGGAGACGATCGACATGACCGGGGTGGAGCCGCAGGTCACCTGGGGCATCAACCCCGAGCACGCGATCGGGATCGGCGAACGGATTCCGGATCCCGACCAGGCGCCCGCGAGCAAGCGGGCCACCTACCGGCAGGCGATCGAGTACAGCCGCCTCACGCCGGGCGAGCCGATCCTGGGGACGCCGATCGACGAGGTGTTCATCGGCTCCTGCGTCGAGAGCCGGATCAGCGACCTGCGCGCGGCGGCGGCCATCGTCGAGGGCCGCCGCGTGGCGTCCAACATCGCGTCGGCCTGGGTGGTTCCGGGGTCGAACGCGGTCAAGGCCCAGGCCGAGGCGGAGGGCCTGGATCGCATTTTCAGGGATGCGGGGTTCGAGTGGCGCGAGTCCGGCTGCTCGAAGTGCTACGGCTCGAACGGCGACTACGTCGAGCCTGGCCACCGCTGCGTCTCGAACTCCAACCGCAACTACATCGGCCGGCAGGGGCGGGACACGAACACGATCCTGGCGAGCACGACGACGGTCGCCGCCTCGGCGATCGCCGGCAGCATCGCCGACGTGCGTACGTTCCTGTGAGTGGGGGCCGGGACCATGGGACAGGACATCCAGCGCGGCGGGCACCGCTTCGTGGCCCACGAGGGCCTGGCGGCGCCCTTCATGTTCGACAACGTGAGCACCGACGTGATCGCGCCGGCGCTGACCAACCTGACCGAGGGGCTGGACGCGCCCCGCGGGGGTCTCGGCTCCAGCCGGGGCGCCACGGCGTTCGCGAACGTCCGCTACAACGCGGACGGATCGCCGAGGCGGGACTTCGTCTTCAACCAGGAGGCGTACCGGACCGCCTCGATCATGGTCGTCGGCAAGAACTACGCCACGGGCAGCTCGCGGGTCACCGGGGTCACCCGGCCGCTCGCGGCCTGGGGCGTCCGCGTCTACATCGGGGAGAGCTTCGGGCCGATCTTCCTGACCAACGCGGTGCAGTACGGCGTGTTGACCGTGGAGCTGCCGCGCGAGACGCTGAACGAGATCGTCGAGTGGGTCGAGTCGCACCACGGCGTCCGGATAAACGTGGATCTGGAGCGGCAACTGATCGAGATGCCCGGCCGCGACCCGATTCCGTTCGAGACCGACCCCAGAGTGCGGAGCAAGCTGCTGAACGGCCTGCACGACCTCGAGGAGATCGAGCCGCACCTCCCGGCGGCCCAGGCGACGAGGGAACGGGACAAGCAGGAGCGCCCCTGGATCTACCAGCCCGGTGACGGCCGCTGAGGCTGAGGTGCCTGCTGCCCTGTCTCGGCACCCGGCGCAGTTCGTGCGGCATACCGGCATCGCGGCCCAGTTCGTGCGGCATACCGGCATCGCGGCCCAGTTCGTGCGGCATACCGGCATCGCGGCGCCCTTCCGGCAGCCGGATCTCGAGAGCGAGCTCATCGCCCCCGTCGGCGTGGAGCTGCGGGATCTTCATGCCGTGCACCTGGACGGGGGCAACGTGCGGCTCGACGCCCACCGGCACGATGGGTCCTGGAACGGCCCGCATGCGTTCCCCGGCTTCCGGTACCGACCCGACGGCACGGAAGACCCGGACTTCGTCCTCAATCGGGAACCGTATCGCGAGGCTTCGATCCTGCTCGCCGGACGGAACTTCGGCCAGGGGAGCCAGCAGGCGTTCGCGGCCATCCGGCTCCGGCAGTGCGGGATGCGCGCCATCATCGCACCGAGCTTCGGGCCGGTGTTCCATGACGACTGCTTCGACTTCGGTCTCCTCCCGGTGACGCTCGACGAGCAAGTGGTGCAGGAACTCGCGGATCGAGTCACTGCGAATCCCGAGATCGCGGTGACGGTCGATCTGGCGCGACAGGTGGTCGAGCGTCCGGGCATGGCGCCTATTCCGTTCAGGATCGACTCGCGACGGCGGGCGAGCCTGCTCCAGGGCGTGGACACGACGTTGCTCGAACGGTTGCGGCACGACGCGAGCGCCGAAGAGATGCGGGAACGAGATCGGCGTCGCCGCCCCTGGATCTACGACGGTCCCGACCGTCGCGACCGGTGAGCGTGTCCCTGTCTCTCCCGGTGGGTTCGGGCAAGCTCTGCCAGCAGCTTGTCCCGCGGCATGCTACTTCGGCGTGCCCGACGAGACCGTCGATCGGATGCGGTAGCCGGTCTGCGCGTCGCCCTCACGGTACGTCGCGTGACATGCGTCGCAGGCGCGATTGACACTTCCGAGGACCGCGGTCACTGCCGCCGCCTCGACCGTTGTCGCCGACAGCGCCTTGTCGAGCGCATCCAGCGCGGCCACGGCCTCCCTGTTCATCCGCACGGCGTCGGGCTGCCCGTTGTTCTCCCACTCGGGTCTGGTGGAAGCCAGCACCTGTCGTGCGAGCGCCAGGGGCGTCTTGGCCTCGACGAACGACGCCGACCCAAGGGCCTCTTCGACGCCTTCGACGGCGGCGCCGATGGTCTTCATCGCGCGGTCGAACTCCTCTGGGCCCACCACTTTCTGCGCGACCGCGAGGGTCCCCGTTCCGAGCACGATCGCGACCGTCCACCCTGCCGGACGAGGTGTCATTCGACCTCCGTGGGTCCTCGATCGCGCGTCCGGCACGGTCGTCTACCGGGGCGCCACCAGCCCCCGCAGACGCTCGTGGATGGTCCCCGGGATCCCCAGGCGGGTGTCGGCTCCGAGCTCCGCGAGCAGGGCCGCCGTCTCCGGCCACGCCTGGTAGTGGAACGACTGCTTGGCGCCCTCGGCGAGGCGGAACGCCGTCCGGCCCCGCCAGTCGCGCGCGTCGATGTCGGCGCCGTGCTCCACGAGCAGTTGGATCACCTCGTTGAGGCCGCTGAAGGCGGCGCAGTGCAACGCTGTGAAGTCGCCCTCGTTGGCGGCGTTCACGTCCATGCCGGCCTCGATGAGAATCCCGATGGCCTCCTCCGCCATGGGCTGGCGGGCTGCCCGCGGCGTGTTCGTCCAGTGCCCCCACCGCCCGCAACCCGCCGCGGCCATCATCGGCGTGGTGCCGTCGTTCGACGTGATCCCGGGCCGGGCGCCCGCGGCGAGCAGACGGCGCAGGACGTCGCCGGTGGAGCTGTGCGTGCTCCACCCGTTGCGCATCCGGCCCGGGCCGGGGTTGGTCGCGAACGCCGCCACCCACAGCGGCGTCGCCCCGGCCACGTCTCCGGTGCCCGTCGCGAACGTGTCGTAGGCGCCGTTGCGGACGAACCCCTGCTCGGTCACGTCGGAGGCGGTCATGCGCGCGTTGGGGTCGGCGCCGCGGGCCAGCAGGGCGTCCACCAGCGGCAGCCGCTCCCCCAGCGCGAGCCGGCCGGCCCGCGCGCCCGCGCCGCCGTGCTTGCGGTTCCATGCCTTCAGCCACGTGCGGACGGGGCCAGCGGCGGCGTGCAGCGCCGTGACGCCGTCGACCACCCCGTTCGGATCGGCGCCCCGCTCCAGCAGAAAGTGGGCGAATGCGACCTGCCCGACGATGACCGCGTAGGCCAGCGGATGCGCGCCGTCGGATCCGGTCTCGTCCACCCCGGCTCCCGCGGCGAGCAACAGCTCGGCCGTCTCGATGTCGCCGTTTCGGGCGGCGGCGATGAGGGGGGAGAACGCCTGCCGCGGTTGGGGATGCACGTCGGCGCCCCGCTCGACCAGCGCGCGGACGACGTCCCGGTGCCGCCCGGCGACCGCCCACATCAGCGCCGTCTCGTGGGTGGCGGCGGTGGCCGCGTCGACGTCGGCCGCGCCGGAGAGCAGCGCCCGCACGACGTCGAGGCTGCCGGTGCGCGCGGCCGTCATCAGCGGCGTCAGGCCGTTCGCCAGCGCCGCGTTCGGATTCGCCCCCGCCGCGAGGAGCCGCTCGACCATCGACACGCTCGCGTTCTCGCACGCCCGTGCCAGCGGCGTCACGCCGTGATCGTCCGCGGCGTTCACGTCGGCGCCGGCGCGCAGGAGCAGATCGGCCGCCTCGCCGTCGTCCCAGTGGGCCGCCCAGAGCAGCGCCGTCGCGCCATCGGCCCGCGCGGCGTTCACGTCGAGACCTTCGTCGGCGAGCAGCCCCCGCAGGCGGGCGGTGTCGCGCTCCGCCATCGCCTCCACGAGGCGCAGGTCCGGCGCGGCGGCCGCCGCGCCGCCGGCCGCTGCCGCGAGGAGGACGAGACACAGGCTGGCGAGACCCTTCGTCAGGACGCGCATTCGGCTCCTCCCGCGTTCGGCTCCGTGCGAGTATCGATTTCGGCGACGCGCCACACGTCGGAAAGCTCCGATTCTAGGAGCTTGCGCCGTTGAACACAACGAAGCTCCCATCTTCCTTGCGTGGCGGGCGGCAAAGGTGATAAGTAGGGCGGCAACGCTCGCGGGTGGGCGCCCGCCGGAAGACCCGGGGCTGCATTATGTTGTCTACGATGAGAGTGCTTGGCGCGGCCTGTCTCGCGGGGATGACGGTGGTGGCGGCGCCGGCGCAAGCCGTCGCCGGGACGGAGGCGCCGTCGCGCGCGCTGCTCGACCGCTACTGCGTGACCTGTCACAACGAGCGGCTGCAGACGGCCGGCGTGATGTTCGACCGGGTCGACATCGACCGGGCCGATCTGCACCGTGAGCTCTTCGAGAAGGTCGCCCGCAAGCTCCGCAGCGGGCAGATGCCGCCGCCGGGCCGCCCGCGGCCGGAGCCGGCGGCGATCGACGCGTTCGTGACGGCGCTCGAGGCGGAGCTCGACCGGGTGGGCGCCGCGGCGCCCGACCCGGGGCGCGTGGCGTCGCACCGCTTGAATCGAACGGAGTACGTCAACGCCGTACGCGACCTGCTCGACCTGGAGCTGGACGGGGAGGCGCTGCTGCCGAGCGACATGGCGGGGTTCGGCTTCGACAACAACGCCGACGTGCTCGCGATGACCCCGGCGTTGATGGATCGCTACATCACCGCGGCCACCAAGGTCAGTCGCCTCGCGGTCGGCACGCTGGAGAATCGCCCGGCGATCCGGACGTACAGGCTGCCGAACGCGGCGCGGCAGGATGCCCGGATGGGCGAGGACCTGCCGTTCGCGACGCACGGCGGCCTGGCGGCCCGCCATGCGTTCTCGCTCGACGGCGACTACGTCTTCCGGATCCGGTTGCAGCGGAGCGATATCGGGGGGACGATCCGCGGCAACATCGCGGAGCGCGAGTACCACATCGAGCTGCGCGTCGACCACGCGCTCGTCGGGCGCCTCACGGTGGGTGGCGCGTTCGCGGGGCAGGTCCGGTACACCTTGTCGGGAGGCGGCATCGCGCCGCCGGACGACGATGTCGTGCACCAGCAGGTCGCGCTCTACAACCAGACCGCCGACGAGGACCTGGAGGTGCGCCTGCCGGTCAGCGCCGGCACGCGGCTCGTGTCGGCGGCCTTCACCGACATGGCTCCCTCCGCATCGGCCGGCGTGGGCGACAACGTGGTGGGCGGCATCGCGTCGCTCGAGATCCATGGTCCGTACGGCGGGAAGGTTCCCGCGGAGACGCCGAGCCGCCGGCGGGTATTCGTGTGCCGGCCGAGCGGTCCCCACGACGAGGAGCCGTGCGCGCGGACAATCATGGGCACGCTGGCCCGGCGGGCGTACCGCCGCCCGGTCACGGACGTCGACCTCGCACCCCTCATGGAGATCTTCGAGATCGGGCGCGCCGCCGGGGGTTTCGAGACCGGCATCGCGCGCGCCCTGGAAGCGCTCCTGAGCATGCCGGCGTTTCTCATGCGCGCCGAAGTCGACCCGGCCGAGGCCTCGGCCGGCACCATCTACCCGCTAAGCGACGTGGAGCTGGCGTCGCGCCTGGCGTTCTTCCTGTGGCGGAGCATTCCGGACGACGAGCTGCTGGAGGCGGCCACGCGCGGCCGACTGCGCGATCCCGTCGTGCTGGAACGGCAGACGCGCCGGATGCTGGCGGATCGGCGGGCCGTGCGCTGGATGAACGACTTTCTCGGGCAGTGGCTGCAGGTGCGCAACCTGCAGACCATGGTGCCGGATCCGGTGCGATTCCCCGGCTACGACAGCACCCTGCGCGACGCGTTGATGAGGGAAACCGAGCTGTTCTTCGAGAGTCAGGTGCGTGAGGATCGCAGCGTCCTGGACCTGTTGCGCGCCGACTACACGTTCCTCAACGCCCGGCTCGCCGAGCACTACGGCATGCAGGGCGTCCATGGCAGCCACTTCCGGCGCATGCCGGTCGCCGATCCGGCGCGGGGTGGGCTCCTGGGGCACGGGAGCGTTCTGACGGCGACCTCGTATGCCGACCGGACGTCGGTCGTGCTCAGGGGCAAGTGGGTGCTCGAGACGCTGCTCGGCTCGCCGCCGCCGCCGCCGCCGGCCAACGTGCCGCCGCTTCCGGAGAACGACGGCAGGAGCGAACCGGCATCGCTGCGGGCGAGAATGGAGCAGCATCGGGCGAACCCGGTGTGTGCGACCTGCCACGCCAACATGGATCCGCTGGGCTTCGCGCTGGAGAACTTCGACGCGATCGGGAGGTGGCGCGAGAGCGACGAGGGCGCGCCGATAGACTCCGCGATTACGTGGCGGGATACGGCGATCGACAGCCCGAAGGCGTTCCGCCAAGCGCTGTTGCGACAGGGCGAGGACGAGCTTCTGCGCACGATCGCGGAAAAGCTGCTGACCTACGCGCTCGGTCGTGGCGTCAACTATCTGGATGCGCCCACGGTGCGGCAGATCGTGCGGGAAGCGGCGCGCGACGACCATCGCTGGTCGTCGCTCGTCCTCGGCATCGTGCGGAGCGCCCCGTTCCAGCAGCGGATCGTGCGGGATTCGGAGTCGGAAGCGCGTATTGCCGCCGATGTCGGGCGCGAGCGATAGCGATCGGGCGCGAGAGTACGCGGACAGCAAGGGGAGCGCGTCGCCGGGAGGCAGCGCGTCGCCAGGACGCGGGGAGAAGCCCATGTTCATCACCAGGAAGCACCTGTCCCGGCGTGCCGTGCTGCGTGGCGCCGGAGCCACCCTCGCCCTCCCGCTGCTCGACTGCATGGTGCCGGCCCTGACCGCCCTCGGCCGGACGGCGGCGGCGCCGGCGCGGTTGCGCCGGCTGGGGGTGTTCTACGTGCCCAACGGCATGTCGATGGGCTACTGGTGGCCCAGGACGGAGGGACCGCTGCAGGAATTGCCGCCGACGTTGCGGTCGCTGGAGGCGCTCAAGGACCGGGTTCTGCTGCTGGGCGGCCTGGCCGACAAGCCGGCGGATCTCATGGAGGGCGGCGGCGACCACGCGCGATCCGCAGGCACGTTCCTGACCGCGACCACGTTCAGGCTGACGACCGGCGCCGACGTGTACGCGGCGGTGTCCATGGACCAGGTGGCGGCGCGGGAGCTCGCCCGGGAGACGCAGCTCACGTCGCTGGAGCTCGGTATCGAGTCGAACGCGATGGTGGGCACCTGCGACGGGGGCTCGAGCTGCGCCTACACGAATACCGTCGCGTGGCGGACGCCGACCACGCCGTTGCCCGTCGAGCGGGATCCGCGCGCCGTCTTCGAGCGCCTGTTCGGCACCAGCGGCAGCACGGATCCTGCCGCGCGGCTGGCCCGGCTCGAGCGCGACCGGACCATCATCGACGCCGTCTCCTCCGAGCTGAAGCGTCTGGAGCGGATCCTGGGGGCGGGCGACCGGGCCAAGGTGTCCGAGTACGTCGACTCGGTGCGGGACGTGGAGCGGCGCATCCGCACCGCCGAGCTGCAGAGCTCGCGGGAGCTACCGCTGGTGGACGAGCCGGCGGGCATTCCGGACGACTACGCCACGCACGCGAAGCTCCAGATGGACCTGCTGGCGCTCGCCTACCAGACCGATCTCACCCGCGTCAGCACCTTCATGCTGGGCAAGGAGGTCAGCGGCCGGGCCTATCCCGAGATCGGGGTTTCCGATTCGCATCACCCCCTGTCGCATCACCAGGACGAGTACGGCAAGCTTGAGCGCCTGCACAAGGTCAACGAGTACCACTTCCAGCAGTTCGCGCACCTGGTGGCGCGAATGGAGGCGATGCCGGAGGGCGACGGCACGTTGCTGGACCACACGGCCCTCCTCTACGGGACCGGCATCAGCGACAGCAACACGCACTTTCACGACGACCTGCCCGTCGCGGTCGTCGGGGGGCAGAGGGCCGGGATCAGGGGCGGTCGCTATGTGCGGCACCCGCAGGGGACGCCGATCGCGAACCTCTACGTGGCGCTGCTCGACCGGCTCGGCGTGCACGTCGACAGCTTCGGCGACAGCACGGGCCGGCTCGAGACGCTGACCTGACGAGATTCGGGAGCGCGCCGCGGTCGCTGCGGGTTCGCTCAAGCAGGCCGTGATGACTGCCATCCACCTCAAGCCCAATGCCGAGGTGCAACTGCAAGCGATGGCGATCGGGACGCCGCGAGGCTTGTCGGATCGCGAGGTCGAGCTTTCCTGCGCGACGCTCGCTGCCGATCGAGCACCGACATGCACTACGACTCCCACCGAGCACTGGATCTCCTGAAGCGAGGCACGGGGCAGCAAGACGCACGCTTTCGCGAAGGACAGGAAGAAGCCATTCGACACCTCGTCGAAGGCCGCCGCCGACAGCTCCTGGTCCAGAAGACGGGCTGGGGCAAGAGCTTCGTCTACTTCAGTTCCACCCGGCTGCTGCGCGAGGCGGGTCTGGGGCCGACGCTCCTCGTCAGCCCATTGCTGGCGCTGATGCGCAACCAGATCGCCGCGGCCGAGCGGATGGGCGTCCACGCCGAGACGATCAACTCGGACAATCAGAACGAGTGGGACCGCGTGGAGAAAGCGGCGCGCGCGGGCGAGGTAGACATCCTGCTCATCTCGCCGGAACGACTGGCGAACGAGCGATTTCGCGAACAGGTGCTGGCGGACGTCGCCGAGCGCATCGCGCTGCTCGTCATCGACGAGGCCCACTGCATCTCCGACTGGGGCCACGACTTCCGACCCCACTACCGCCTGATCGAGCGCATCGTGCGCGACCTGCCGCCCAACCTCCGCCTGCTGGCGACCACCGCCACGGCCAACGCCCGCGTGATGGCCGATCTCGAGGCGATCCTCGGACCGGACCTCCAGGTGCTGCGGGGCGATCTCGACCGGCCGTCCCTGTCGCTGCAGACCATCCGCATGCCCGGTCAGGCCGAGCGCCTCGCCTGGCTGGCCGAGCGACTGCCGTTGCTGCCGGGGAGCGGTATCGTCTACACGCTGACGGTGCGAGACGCCGGGCTGGTGGCGGCCTGGCTCCGGTCCCGCGACATCGAGGTGGCGGCCTACACCGGCGAGACCGGCCCGAACCGGCAGGCGCTGGAGCAGGCGCTGCTCGACAACCAGGTGAAGGCGCTGGTGGCCACCACGGCCCTCGGCATGGGATTCGACAAGCCGGACCTGGCGTTCGTCATCCACTACCAGACGCCCGGGTCCGTCGTGGCCTACTATCAACAGGTAGGCCGCGCCGGCCGGGCGCTCGAAGCGGCCCGCGGCGTGCTGCTCAGCGGCGGGGAGGACACCGAGATCACGAGCTACTTCATCAGAAGCGCGTTTCCCACGCGAGATGAGGCCGAGCAGGTCCTGGCGGCGCTGGAGGCCTCTGACGAGGGGCTGACGCAACGTCAGATCGAGGCGAGCGTCAACGTCAGCGCCGTCCGGATTCAGAAGACCCTTCAACTGCTGTCGCTGGAATCGCCCGCGCCCATCGTCAGGCAGGGCCCGTCGTGGCAGTTGACCGCGGCGTCGCTGAGCGACGCCTTCTGGGATCGGGCGGAACGGCTCACGGCGCTGCGGCGGGAGGAGCAGGCGGAGATGCAGAAGTACGTGCAACTGTCCTCCGGCCACATGGCGTTCCTGATCCGGTCGCTCGATGGAGACCCGCGGGGTGTCTCGGCACCGCCGCTGCCGCCGCTGCCCGCAACGTCCGGCCCGGAGACCGTGGCCGAGGCGGTCGCCTTCCTGCGCGGTTCGAGCCTGCCGGTGGAACCGCGACGGCGGTGGCCTCCGGGGAAACGCATCGACCCGGAACACCGGGCGCAGCCGGGAAGGGTGCTCTGCGTGTGGAACGACGCGGGCTGGGGACAGCTGGTCAGTCGCGGTAAGCTGCAAGACGGGCGGTTCTCGAACGAGCTGGTCAGCGCGTGTGCGGCCTTGTTGCGCGAGTGGCGTCCGGACCCGCCGCCCACGTGGGTCGCCGCCATTCCGTCACTGCGGCATCCGGATCTCGTACCCGACTTCGCACGCCGTCTGGCTGCCGCGCTGGACCTGCCGTTCAGGGACGTGCTGCAGAGGAGGGGTGCCCGACCGGAACAGAAGACGATGGAGAACAGTGACCGCCAGGCCCGCAACGTCGTCGGTTCGCTGGCCGTCGCTGAAGACGCAATCCTGACTGGATCCGTGCTGCTGGTCGACGACGTCGTGGACTCCCGATGGACCTTCACCGTCGCCGCGTGGGAGCTGCGCCGGCGGGGATGCGGCCCAGTGTGGCCGCTGGCTCTCGCCAACGCGGGAGGCCGGTCGTGAACGGCGCGCCCTCTCTGAACACACGAGCGATTCTGCTGCTGACCGCGCCGTTGATCGTCGGTCGAGAGAGGCGGTCTTCTCCCAGGCCGCTTGCGGCCGGCGAGTACAACCGCCTCGCGCGGCGGCTCAGGGAGCTGCAGCGCCAGCCCGCCGACCTGCTGGGGAACGGCGCGCGGCCACTGCTCGAGGAATGCCGGCTCGACCTCGACGCCGACCGGCTCGCCGGCCTGCTCGAACGGGGCTTCCTCCTCAGCCAGGCGATCGAGCGCTGGCGCACGCGCGCGCTCTGGGTCACCAGCCGCGCGGATGCCGAGTATCCGCGACGGCTGAGAAGACGCCTGCGGGAACAGGCGCCGCCGGTGCTGTACGGTTGCGGGAATCGCACGAACCTCGACACGGGGGGGCTGGCTGTCGTCGGCTCCAGGAACGTGGACGACGACTTGATCGCCTACACCGAGGGCGTCGGACGGCTGGCCGCGGGGGCGCGGCGCACGTTGGTCTCGGGGGGCGCCCGCGGCATCGATCAGGCGGCGATGCGGGGCGCGTTGGACGCCGGCGGGACGGTGGCGTGCGTGCTGGCCGACGGCCTCGAACGCGCCGCCATGCGCCGAGAGCACCGCAACGCGCTAATGGACGGCCGTCTGGTCCTTATCTGCCCGTACGACCCCGCGGCTGGCTTTCTCGTCGGACACGCCATGCAGCGCAACAAGCTCATCTACGCGCTGGCCGACGCGGCGCTGGTCGTCAGCGCGGAGTTCGAGAAGGGCGGCACGTGGGCCGGCGCGGTCGAGCAACTCGACCGCCATCGATTCGTCTCGGTCTACGTCCGCGCCACCGGCGAGATGGGGAAGGGCCTCGATGCATTGTTGGAGCGCGGAGCGCGCCGATGGCTGAATCCCCAAGATCCGGATGCTCTTGGCTCGCTCCTCGATACGTCGCCCGCGGCAGCTCCCGCATCGGGTCTCGCCCGTTCGATATCGAGCCGCTGACGCGGCGAACTCCGGGTCGGGCTCTGGGGACGGTTTCCTACCCGCGGGGGCCCTGTTCGCCAGCGCGAGAGAAGGCCTTGGCCGGCGCGTCCCCGTCAAGGCAGGCGGCCGAGCAGTCGGAGCGTCGCGTCGGTCGATGCGTCGAGCGCTTCCAGCAGCCGGTTGCGTTCCCGCAAGAGTGACCTCGCCTCGCCCAGCGCCCCGACCTGGCTCGTCGGGTCCACGGGCAGTCGCGGGGCGCTGGGCAGGCGGGCCAGCGCGTCCGCGTACAAATCCGTGTCGGTCTTCAGGATGTCGAAGTCGATCGCGGCGGCCTGTTCCTCGGGCCCGCGGGGCGTGACCAGCTCACGCACCGCGGCGGACAGCCGGGACTGCACCGTGGAGCGCTCGGCGGCCCGTGGCGGGTCGTTCCTGTAGACGTGTCCCCCGCGCATCACGAAGACGACCCGGCCCAGCGCGGCGGGGTCGGTCAGCGGGTCGCCGTCGAGCGCGATGATGTCCGCCTCGAATCCGGTCGCAATGGCGCCGATGCGGTCCTCCAGGCCCAGCGACTCGGCGGCGAGCGAGGTGGCCGAGACCACCGCGTCCATCGGGTCCTGCCCGCCCTGCTCGACGTAGGCCACCAGCTCGTCCGTGTTCGCGCCGTGGCTGCCCGCGTTCGCGTCGGTGCTGTAGACGATCCGCACGCCGGGGGTGGCCGCCGCGGCCCGGAAGAAGGCGAGGGCGCCCGGCCGCGAAGCCTGGAGGTTGGCGAACCCTTCCAGCGTATAGCCCCCGACGCCGGCGTAGCGGTCGCCGCGCTCCTCGTAGTTGCGGAAGAGCAGGTCGATCTGGTTGCCCAGATACATGCCGCTCTCGACGAACACGTCGACGTCCCCCGGCTCGAGCATCCAGCCGTGCTCCACCTGCGTGCACCCGGCGTCGGCGGTGAGCCGCAGCGCGTCGGACCGGTGCAGGTGGACGACCGACCGCAGCCCCTGGGCGCGCGCCTCCCCGCAGGCGGCCTCGAGCTGGGCGGCCGTCATGTTGGTGACCCCGCCGAAGCGGATGCTCGTCGACGCGAAGACCTTGATGACGTCGGCCCCCGCGGCGGCCCGCTCGCGGACGTACGCCCGGATCTCGTCGGGCGAGCCGGTGTCGTTGCGCACCGCCCCGAGCGACGACAGCAGCCGCGGGCCCGGAATCTCGCCGCGGTCGATCCACGCCTTCAGCTCGGCGTCGTCCGGCGCACCCAGGCTCTGCATCGTCGTGATGCCGTTCATCAGCGTGCGGTACGCGTTCTCGGCCCCGTGCAGCGTCAGGTGGGCGACGCCGGGGTCGTTCTCGTCCCGGTGGACCTTGCCGTCGTCGTCGAAATGGTTGCCGATGTGCACGTGGGTGTCGATGTAGCCCGGCAGCACCGTCAGGGCGGTGAGATCGTAGACGCGGTCGCCACGGCCGTCGCCGCGCGGCACGATCTCGGCGATCCGCCCGTCGCGAACTACCAGATCGCGGTCCTCCAGCACGGCGCCGCGCCCGTCGAGTATGCGCGCCGCGCGCAGCACCGTCGTCTCGCCCGGAGGCTGCCCCAGCGCTGCCGTAACCGACCATGCACTGGCCAGGACCAGCAGCAGGGCCACCACGAACCCAGGGTGTTTCGTGCGGTTGATTCGGTCGTTCACGGTCTCCTCCGCGACACGTGCCAACCACTCTCCAACAGGAGTGATTGACAAGATGCGTTGATGCTTACGCGTGAGCGTCGAGGTGTCTGTTTCCCCTCAGTACGGCATGATGACGTACCCTGACGACAGTGTGCAGTACATCCTGATGCAGGCCCGCGGCGGGTGGCAGCGCAACCCGGAGCGTTCGCGGCGTGCGCAACCCGGAGCTGCTCGTGGCGGGCGGCCGCGGGACGACGCGATGCAGTAGACATAGAGGAGCAGGCATATGAGCGTGAATCGCAGGACGTTTATGTTGCGCGCCGGTGGCGCCGCCGTCGGCCTGTCGGTGACGTTCGCGGAGAGGCCGGCGGCGGGGCGTGCGCCGGCAAGCGCGCCCACCGCCGCTCAGCCGGCGCTGGAGGGGTTCGATCCGCGGGCGCTCTCCACCCTCGTCAATGCCGATCCGGAGTTCGGGCTCGCCGCCCGCGAGTGGGATGCGTTGGTGCAGCTCGGGATCGATGACTCCAACCATGGCGTCTCGGTCCGCAACGGACGGGTGGTCGAGGTCGCTCCGGCAGGTCCCGGCTCGGACTTCGACGTCCGGATCGCGGGTCCGCTGGACGCCTGGCGCCAGGGCTTCGGGGACTACGGTCTCCAGACCGCCGGCGACGACGCCGATCACCGCTGGCCCTACCAGGCGGCCATTCTGCGGCTGGCGGCGCTCGTGCGAGAGACGTTGGGGGCGCCGGTTCCGGAGCACCTGGCCGACGAGGTCGACCGCGAGTTCGACTCGATCGTCGGTCGCTACGTCTACGTACGGATCCGCGGCACCCAGTACCGGGTGTATTTCGAGGAAGCCGGTCAGGGCATGCCGATGGTGCTGCAGCATACGGCCGGCTCCGACAGCCGGCAGTGGCGGCACCTGCTGGAGGACCGCGAGCTTCAGCAACGGTTCCGGATGATCGCCTACGACCTGCCGTTCCACGGGCGATCGCTCCCGCCGACCACGGCCCGCTGGTGGACCACCGAGTATCGGATGGACACGCAGCACCTGATGGATTCCATCGTGGCGATCTCGAACGCCCTGAGCCTCGAGCGCCCCGTCTACATGGGCTGCTCGGTGGGCGGCTATCTCGCTCCGGACCTCGCCTACTACCATCCCGACAAGTTCCGGGCGGTAATCGGGATCAACTCGTCGATTGCCGGAACGCTCGTCGAGAACAAGGGCAAGCCGTACGTCAGCCGCTTCAGCCATCCGCAGAACGGCACCGCCTACATCGGGTCCCGGATGTACATGATCACCTCGCCGGAGGCCCGCGAGGCGTTCCGGCGGGAGACGGGCTGGATCTACAGCCAGGGCGGTCCCGGGATCTTCGGCGGCGACCTGTACTACTTCTCGGTCGAGCACGATCTGAGAGGGAAGGCGCACACCATCGACACCTCCAGGGTCGGGGTCCACCTGCTCAGCGGCGAGTACGATCCGACGGCCAGAGGGCCGGCGGAGTCGCTGGCGGCGTCGATCGACGGGGCGACCTATGACGTCATCGAGGGCGGGTCGCACTTCGCGATGAGCGATGACTATCCGCGCTTCCGACAGTATCTCCTCCCGGTGCTCGATCGGGTCTACCGGGAGCGGGCCTGACCGGGTGCTGACGACGGTCGACGGCTCGATGGATCGCGTGTGCGTGACAGAACCGCGTGTGCGTAACAGAACCGCGTCTGCGTGACAGAACAGGGAGAACCATGCGCCTGATTGAAGGACGTCTCATTGCCCTCGTCATCGGATCGTTGTGCTTCCTGGCTCCATCGCCCGCGATGGCCCAGCAGGCGGAGGCGCCCGCCGCGCTGCGGTCGCTCCTCGAGGGGACCTGGGAGCTCGTCGAGTGGCACGTCGACGGCGAGGTGGTCCGTCCGCCGCAGGCCGGCGGCCGCTGGTCGAATCACGATGGCGTCGTCGTGGCCACGTTCCACCGCGAGACGGCGGCCGGGTTCGAGTCGTTCGTCGGCTACGGGACCTACGAGATGGACGCCTCGCACTGGAGCTATACGTACGAGCGGGTCCAGACCGCGAGCGGACCGACCTCCGGGGAGGCCGCGGTCACGGTGCGGTCGGGGGGAGAGCCGCGGCGGTTCAGGGTCGTCCGCGACGGGGGCACGATCGTGCTCGAGGGAACGAACGATCGACGCGAGTACGCGGACGGGTACTTCTCCTACATGCCGAACGGCAGGCTGTTGCGCAAGTACCGGAAGGTGGACGAGTAGCGTGGTGCCCCGCAGCTTGCCGCCGCGCTCGGGGTAGGCCGGCGTCGCCGGATCGCAGCGGGGGCGGCAGGATCCGGGCAGCCTGGGGTCCCTCGTCGGAGATGTAGCACGTGAATTCACGTGGGAGTACTGACTGCTGCCCGTCAGCGGGCGATCACGTCGAGTGGCGCCTGCCGCCGCTCGCGCCGCACCACGTCAAGCGCCCGCGCCAGCGCGGCGGGCAGCCGGGCAGGATCGTCGACACGCTCGCCGTACCCGCCGTTCGCCTCGCAGATCGCGGCGTAGGCCGGCGCCGGCGCCAGCTCGCACAGCGGCATCGGCGGGTTGCGAACGGCCCAGCCCTGCGGGGCGTGCGCTCGCGTGGCCAGCCGCGTTCGCTCCCAGCCGGCGTTGTTGCAGACCACGAACAGCACCGGCAGGTCGCAGGCGCGGGCGGTGTGGTGGGTCGCCGTCGGCACCCCGAAGATGTGGCTGCCGTCGCCAACCGCGCAGACCACGGTCTGGTCGGGGTGCGCCAGCTTGGCGCCCAGGCCGTGCGCCAGGCCGCGCGCTGCTCTCCGTGCGCGGCCGACCACCGGCGGCGCCGAGCCGCGAGCGCGGACTCGTCGAGGGAGAGTCGATCCAGCTCCGCCGCCAGCGCCCGCAGCGTGCTCCCGGCGTGCCCGGCCAGGCCGACGTCGGTCGCGAAACCGCGGATCGGATAGGTCGTATACAGCGGGTCGTCGTCGACCTGGATGGCGACGGCGTCGCCGGAAGGCTCGGCGTGGGCCGGAAACCACGGGGTGTCCGATTCGATCTCCAGGACGACGTCCGCCTCGCCGACCAGCGCCCCGGCGTCGAAGCCCTGGCAGCGGATGATCCCGCGGGAAGTTGAGATGGGTCGGCCAGGTCTCGACCACCGGCAGCGCCAGGCGGTCGGCAAGCTGGACCAGCGCCTCGGGCGCGGCCGGGTCCCGTCCCAGCGACGAGGTGATCGCCAGCGGGTTGATCGCCGCCGCGAGCGTCTGCGCGGCCTCGCGCAGCGCGTCGGGCGCGGGCTGGGACGGACGCGACGGCCGGAGGCGGGCGGACGCGCCGACCGTCAGGGGTGGCAGCGGCGCGCCGATGACGTCGGCCGGCAGCGTCAGGTAGACGGGGCGGCCCTGGGCCTGCCGTTTGGCGAACGCTTCGATGACCGGAGGAAAGTCGGTGCCGGCGCCGCCCCCGAAGAAACAGCGGACGCCGCGGGACTCCAGCAGCTCGAGCAACCCCTCGGCCACGCTCTCGACGTCCAGACGATGAGTCGACATGGTCGCGTGGGCCTCCAGCTCGTGATCCCACTCGACCTCCCGGCCCAGCGTGATCGCGTCCGTCACGTCGACGACGAGAGCGTCGTGCCGGTGCTCCCTCATCCCACTATACCTGCGCACCTTCCCGGTACCCGTTAACTGCACGCCGGGCGCGGATCGGCGACGAGGTCGCTCGACGAGGAGACGCCGTACGGCTCTTCCAAGGGAATCGAGCCTCCTACGAAACCGGGGCGGTGCAGCCGCAGAGCGGGGCGCCGGCGCCGCTTGCGGCCACAAGGCGGACTGTCACACACTGTAGACACGCGACGACCGACCAATGCGACCGACCGACGGGAACGACCGGCGAACGCAGCTCTACCCGAGACCACCGACGCTTCGGAAGCCGGAGGTGTTCGCCGACGCCGAGCCCACCGCGCACGATACGCAGCGACTGAGTCGCGCGCGCGGGCCCGAGGAAACAGGACGCAGCAGCATCACGGTCGAGCTGCGACTGGCGCGCAGTTGCGCCGCCTGGGGCGAACGGCCGAAGAGCTGGGAATTCTACGACGCCATCCGGGCCGAGAAACCCGACCGGCGGCAGCGGACGATCCTCCACGTCTTCTCTCAGGAAGCCGAGTGGTACGAGCTCATCAGCGCCTGGGCGGAGGGCGCCTACACGCTGCGCCAACTGGTGGCGGCGCTCCACCGGGCCGGACACGCGCAGTGCCGCGCGGCGCGGGCGCTCAACAGATGGGCGATGGTGCCACCGGCGGAAGACGAATGACGCCACCGATCCTGACACTGCCATCCCCGGCCGAGACCCTGTGGCAGGCAATCAGCGAGACGGTGCGCGAAGAACTGCGAAGCATAAGCGACGGGCAGGCGCAGTACGCCATCGGTGGAGGCTCGATCCTGGCCGCACGATGGAAGCACCGGGATAGCTACGACATCGACCTGGTGGTCCAGCCGGACGCGCCGCTGGGCATGCTCGCTCAGGCGAACAACCCGGCTGCGCAATTCGAAGCGCGAATGCGCACATTGGGAGGACGGCCGGCGTTCTACCCCATGGCCCGGCTATGGACGGTTTCGTTCGACAAGGGCGAGCGGAAACTGGACCTGTGGGCGACCGCGCCACTGCTCGGCGCAGGGCGGCAAGCGTGCACGATAGACGGCAGATTGGAAGCAGCGTTGTCGAGCGCTCAAATCCTGCGCGGCAAGCTGGAACGGGCCGAGGAGCCGCTGGCGCGAGACGTCTTCGACATCATCAAGGCGAACGAGAAGGAGCCGGAAGCTCTCGAAGCCGCCGTCAACGCGATAAGCCGAGAGGCGGCAGTGAGCATCGCTCAGAACTATCACTGGGCAGCCCCGACAATCGCCGCGGACAGCGAGAAGGCACTGCGGGGCATTCCGGACCACGAACGAATCGAACCGAGACAGCTTGGCCACCGGGCGGCGCACGCGATCGGCAACGCCCTGTACACGACGTGCCGGATCCGGACACGCAACGGCGCCATCGAGGTGACCACGGCGACGAACGTACGAGGCGAAAAGGCAATTCGCATCCAGCCGAACAAGGCCGAGCACCACTTCGAGGCCACGGGACTGAGTGCCCACCTGCAACCCAGAGGACCGGGCGCGAAGGCGCTGCTGGACTACGCGCGAACAGCGTGCCGGCAGCAGCTCGACAGGGTGGTGTTCGAAGCCGGCGCGGACGGAGTAAGGGCCTGGCGAACCGCGAAGGCCGGGATGAACCTGACACCAGGAAACGCGGCAGACGCCGAAGAATGATGCGTGACGAGCAGAACAGTGAGGACGCCGCCCATCCGTCGACGACCGGTCCGACGCTGAGCATGGCCGCCCATACGTGTGAACGTGAAGACTTCCGAAGTCACCATGGCCCGCGGACCAGGAACGGGTATATATAGGGGGGGTCCGATCCAGGTGGGAGCAGCCCCGGAGGAGGTCGAGCATGAGCGCAAAGTCCTGGGACGCCGCAACGGCATCGGAGTTCGTGAAGAAGAACCTCGTCGGCATCGCAGCCGGACTGGGGATAGTGGTCGTGGCCGGGCTGGCCGTCTGGACCGTGAACTGTCCCTGCGAGACCACCCCGGGCTTCATCCTGCTGGGTGACGCCCACGAGGAGGCGGTCGACGACTGGACCTTCGCGAACGACGTCTCGCTGTGCGCGATCCAGATCGGGATCTGGGGGCGGCCCCACTCGGTGAACGTCAACTGCATGGCGACTCCGGAGGGCGAGCTGTTCATCAGTTGCTCGGTCGGCGACCAGAAGTACTGGTGTCCGCGGGTGAATCAGGACCATCCGGGGCGCCTCCGGCTCGACGGTGTGGTCTACCCCGTCGTCCTCAACCGGGAGATGGACCAGGCCCAGCTCGACCACGTCTGGGCCACCCGGATCCGGAAGCTGCAGAAGCCGGATGTGCAGGCGCGGCAGCCTGGAGGCGGCGGCGAGCCGCCGCCGCTCGACACCCCGCGGCCGGAGAGCTGGTGGACGTTCCGCGTCGAGTCGCGCTCATAGCGATGACTGGACCGTCCGGCAGGAACAACGTGCGGCGTGGTGTCGCGTGGCTGGTGCTCGCGCTGATGGCCGGCATGGCCGGTGGTGCGAACGGCCAGCTCCCGGCTCCGCCCGCCCCGGGCTCCGGCGCTGCCGTGCGGCTGTTCACCGGTGGGCGGGTAATCGTCGGGGACGGCCGCGTCATCGAGGACGCCGCGTTCCTGGTCCGCGGCGATCGCATCGTGCGGGTCGGAAACGCGGGCGAGGTGGCGGCGCCGCCGGGGGCGAGCGTCGTCGATCTGTCCGGGCGCACGGTGATGCCGGCGCTCGTCAACACCCACGCGCATCTCGGCTGGGAGCGGTACGCGAGCTGGGGCTCGGAGAACTTCACCCGCGAGAATCTCATCGATCATCTGCACCGCCACGCGTACTACGGCGTCGGCACGATCATCTCCACCGGCAGCGACCGCGAGGAGATCGCACTCGAGGTGCGGCACGCGCAACGGGTGGGCGAGGTCGAGGGCGCGCGCTACATGGTGTCGCCCGGCCTCGGGATCCCCGGGGGCGGACCGAACCCCCGGTTCACGAACGACGCCGGGTGGTGGGGGCTGCACGGGGTGAGCAGCCCGGCCGAGGCGCGCGAGGTGGTGCGGGCCGAGGCCGCGCGCGGCATCCGGATCCTGAAGATCTGGGTGGACGCGCGCGACGAGCGGCGAGGCGCACGGGTGAAGCTGCACCCGGACATCTACGCGGCCATTCTCGACGAGGCCCAGGTGCGGGACATTCGGGTGATCGCGCATGCGACCACGCTGGAGGATCACAAGCGGCTGATTGCCGCCGGCACCCGGCGTTTCATCCACATGCCCTATGACGCGGCCGTCGACGACGAGTATCTGGAGCTCGTCGCGGCGCGCAACGTCTTCATCGTGCCGACCATCGGCATGGTCACGCGGCGCGAGCCGTACCGGCGGCCGGTGTACGAAGACCCCTTCTTCCAAGAGCAGGTCCCGGAGGAGGTCGTCGCGATGCTGCGGGAGGCCGCGGCCGGTGATTCCGAAGCCGCCCCTCGGACCGCCGCGGACGAAGCGCGGTCCAGGCTGATCCGGAACAACTTCCTGCGGCTGCGCGACCACGTCATCATGGGCACCGACGCCGGCGCGGTGGGCGACTTCTTCGGCTACGCGGATCACCTGGAGCTGGAACTCTTCGTGCGGCTGGGGATGACGCCGGCCGAGGCGATCGTGACCGCCACGACCCGGGCGGCGCGGGCGTTCGGGCTGACCGACACCGGCAGTATCGAGGCCGGACGGAGCGCCGACTTCCTCGTGCTCGACGCCAACCCGCTCGACGACATCACGCATACGCGGGAGATTGCCGCGGTCTACCTCCGAGGCGTCGAGGTCGACCGCGCAGCGTTGCGCGAGCGCTGGACGGATTGATCCCGCGGAGCGGTCGGCCGGGAGGAATTCCTGCCCGGACTTCCTCGACATTCGGGAGTCCAGCGGCGCGATGTGTAGGCGCGGGTTACCTCCCCGGCCGGCGGCGGCGCTTGGCCTGTTCGTTCTTCTCGACGCGGAGCTTCCACGCGGTCCGAAGCGCGCCAGCCAGGGTTTCCTCGTCGGCCGCGGCCAAGCGAATGTGCGTCGCGCCCATGCGTCCCCAGCCGCCCGCGACCGGCACGAAGGTCTCGGGCGCCTCGGCGACGAACGGCGCCTGAACCTCCGGTGTGAGCATCAGATTGCCGTAGCCCTGCGCCTGGTGGGCGAGCGTGGCGAAGATCCGGCCGCCGACGCGGAAATCCGGTGAGCCCATGTGCGAGCGCTCCTCCGCCCCGTCGAGGCTGAGCGCGAGCCGGCGGAAGTCGTCGACCGTCGCCACGCCACCAACACTACCACCCTGCTGCGCTGAGAGCTCCAACGCTGCACGGCCCACGGGGTTGAGGGTCGCTTCACCTCACTCCGGCACCCGGAACACGATCAGCCCCGGCACCTCGCCCCCGACGGTCAGCGCGATGTGCTGCACTCCATCCAGCAGGTAGGTCATCGGCGCCCCGAGCGCCCCGCCGGGCAGGTCCAGCGAGGCAATCTCGGCCCCGGTCGCCTTGTCGTAGGCCACCAGCCGCGGCCCGCCGTCGGTGCCGCCGGCGGTCAGCGCATGGATCAGCAGCGTCCTGGTGAGCAGCGGCCCGCTGCGGCCGGCGTCACCGCCCAGCGGCGGCAGGTCCAGGTCGCGCAGCATCGGGTTGTTGCGGATCCGGTCGCCGTTGCCGGTGGGGATCATCCACGCGTGCTCGCCCGTGTTCATGTCGAGGGCGGTCATGCGCGTGTAGGGCGGCTTCCACAGCGGCAGCCCGCGCGGCATGACGGGGCCGGCCGCGATCGAGCGCCGGATGTAGCGCAGCGTCGACGGCTCGTGCGGTTCCGGCTCGGTGAGCCGGATCGTCGAGTGCCCGTTGAACGACGGCACGTAGAGGTAGCCGGTCTCGGGATCGACGGCCGCGCCGGACCAGCTCGCGCCGCCGCCCACGGGAGGCCGCATGATGGTGCCGCGCAGGGTCTGCGGCGTGTAGAGCGGTCCCAGCCGGAAGCCCTCGACCGCGTCGATGGCCATCTGCCGGATCTCGGGCGTGAAGTCGACGAGGTCGTCGATGGAGGTGCCCTGGTACTCGAACGCGGCCGGCCTCGTCGGGAAGGGCTGGGTCGGCGAGAGGATCTCGCCCTCCAGGTCGGTGTCGGTCGCCACCGGCAGCTCCTCGATGGGCCACACCGGCTCGCCGGTGATCCGGTCGAAGACGTAGACGAAGCCCTGCTTGCTGACCTGCGCGACGGCCTTGATTTCCCGCCCGTCGACGGTGATGTCCAGCAGGTTCGGGGCCGCCGGCAGGTCGTAGTCCCACAGCCCATGGTGGATCGTCTGGAAATGCCACTGCCGCTGGCCGGTCTCGACGTCGACCGCCACGATGCTCTCGGCGAAGAGGTTGTCGCCCAGCCGGTGCCCGCCGTAGTAGTCGTTCGTCGGCGTCCCGATCGGCAGGAAGACCCAGCCGAGCTCCTCGTCGCCGCTCATCATCGACCAGATGTTCGTGTTGCCGCTGTAGCGCCACGACTCGTCCAGCCAGGTGTCCGACCCGAACTCGTCGGCGCTCTGCGGCACGGTGTGGAAGTCCCACCGGTGCCGCCCGGTCCGTACGTCGTAGGCGCGGGCGAATCCCGGCGTCGCCTCGCGGGTGATGGTCCGGTCGTTGATGGTCGAGCCGACGATGACGGTGTCGCGGATGACGAGCGGCGGCGACTGCGACGAGAGCGGCAGCAGGTTCAGGATGTCGCGCTCCCCGCGGGTGGCACGCGGCACGCCGTCCATGAGATCGACCCGGCCGTTGTCGCCGAAATCGGGCGCGGGGATCCCGGTCTTCGCGTCCACCGCGATGAGGAAGCCGTCGCCGGTGGCCCACACGATGCGGGCGTCGCCGTCATTTTCCCAGTACGCCACGCCCCGGTGGCGCCACTGCGCGATGGCCGGATTGCCCGACTCGTAGGCGCGCGGATCGTGCACCCACAGGGTCTCGCCGGTCCGGGCGTCGATGGCCGCGGCCCGGTAGAGCGGCGTGCTCACGTAGAGCACGCCGTCCACCATGAGCGGCGTCGCCACCAGCGAGCGTATCGACGGCCGGCTGCGCGTCCTGCTCACGCCGTCGAACGCCGTCCACAGGTCCGGCTCTTCCGCCTGCAGGATGTCGAACAGGGTGTCGGCGGCGACCAGCGAGTCGCCGAGGCCGGTGGAGTGGACCAGGTGCGAGTCGACCGACTGCCAGTGCCACCGCACCTCGAGGTCGCCGAAGTTGTCGGCCGTGATCTGGTCGAGCGGGGAGTACTTCGTGCTCCCGCTGTCACCCGCGTAGCTCCGCCACTCGCCGTCGGCCGGCGCGCCGTACTGCGCCTCGGCCGGGCTCGCAGCGAGACACGCTACCATCGCCGCCGTGGTCGCAAGGATCCATCGCATGGTCAAGACCTCGTTTGCTCTCGTTTGCTCAGGTGGAGTCTACGCTCTTGGGCGCGCATCGCGGCTGCCGAATAGCACGGTCGCGTCCGCGTCGGGGCCTTGAACGGACGTAGCTCCGCGTTACGTCGGGAGCTTGTGCTCCGCCCGATTACCGCAGGACGTCGCTCTCCTCCGCCATCCGGATCAGCACCTCGGCGTCCTCGGGCAGCAGCAGCCGGCGGGCGACAGACTCGTCGGCGGCGCGCCGGACGGCGGCGACGAAGCCGGCGTGGTCGTCGTAGCGTTCCTCCAGTGACAGGCGCGGATCGCCGCTGGCCTCCCGCTCCGCCCGAGTCCGGGCGAACGGGAAGAACGACCCGGTTAGCGAGCAGAGGTCGCGCCCGCGCGGGCCTGCCGCGTGCAGGTTCCAGCCGGTGTTGGTGCCGACGGGGACGGCGATGTCCACCGTGTGGATTCCCGCGACGTCGTGCCCGTCACGGTCGGTGGTCGGCACGAGCACCTGGTACGACCCGTCGCGGGTCGGGGGCAGCACGGTCTGCCGGCCGCCCTGCGGTCCGAACGTCGGCCCGAAGCCGAGCGCGTCGAGCCCGTTCACCCGCGTCGGAAAGCTGACGCCCGGGATGGCCGGGAAGGTCCGTCCCACCTCGTCGACGGTCGCCAGCGTCCCCCGCCGCACGTTGGGGTAGCTGCTCGGGGGCGGCTCGACGCCGCGGTCGGCCCACGCGTCGAGGGCGACGAGAAGCGCCCGCATCGCCGGCGCCGCGCTGCGGTAGGTGTTCGTCACGTACGCGCACGCCCCGCGGTCGGCGGGCATCGCACCAACCCCGGCGGCCCCGCCGTGCGGGTGGCTGGCCAGCAGGTACAGGCGCACGTTGTCCGGAATCGGCACCGGGTCGCCGTGGCCGTCGTGGACGTTCAGCGACGCCTTCATCTGCCAGAACTCGTTGCTCGTGTCGACGTGGAAGACGAGCGGATCGGTGGCGGGCCGCTTCAGGATGCCGTCGCGGACGCCGGTCACCGGATCCGTGGTCACCGCGTAGGTGAGCGGCGGATAAGACTGCGACGTGAAGTCGGACGTGCGATCCTGGCGGGAATAGATGTTCGGGTCGGCGAACTCGACGTTGGCGAACAGCCGGTGCGTTCCGGGGATGTGGATGCGGACCGCGTCGAACACGCGGCGGCGCGCCTCGTCCTCGTTGAAGCCGAGGTAGAGCCAGTCGCGCAGATACATCCCGGTCGACGAGATGCCGAGCCCGTAGGCGCGGCGGATGCCGGTCGCGTCGGCGCTCGCGGCCAGCGGATTCGGGTTCCCCGCGTCGTCGGCCGTCGCGTAGCGCAGGAACGAGGCGACGTCCCGGGTGACGGCGTAGCCGAGCCCCATGACCCACGGGTCCTTCGCCGGGTAGATCAGCTCGTACACCTTGTCGGGGTCGAACCCGTCGAAGACGCAGATGTCGGTCATCGAGGGCGCAAGGGACGCCTCGCCCGACGGACACGTCCCGAACGCCCACCGGTCGGTGGGGACCGACCGGCGCTCGCCGTCGATGGCGTCGCGGACGGTGAGCGTCGAGTGCGCCGTGTCGGTGTCGGCCGTCGCGTAGCTCACGAAGCGATCGTTGCCCTTGAGCGGCAGCGTATGGGCGAGGGCGCCGGCCGCCGTCGGGTCCGACGGGTACTCGATGCGTATCCGGGAAACGATCGGGCTGCCGTCGGCCTGCACTGCCACCGGCAGGTTCGCGCCGAGCCGCGTCGCCGTGGTCGTGACGTCGCCGGCCCAGCCGGCGTCCACGAACGTGTACCCGAGGCGAAAGAACAGCCCGTCGCCGGACTCGGGATCGGCCCCCGGCGGCAGCGACGGGAAGGTCTGGAAGGGGAGCTCGATCGCGTTGCCGCGGTTGTTGATGCCGTACAGCAGCTTGCGGTTGCCGCGCGCCATGTCGACCGGCTTGATGATGAAGAACGGCGCGCTGAACTCGACCATGCCGCGCTCGTTGCGCGGGGCGCGGTCCAGGTTGACGATCACCGCGTTGAGCGGATCGTCCGGGTCGACCTCCATGTGGACGGTGCCGTCGAGGCGCTCGAACGCACCGGCATCGCCGAACGCCTTCCCGCCGGCGTACGGCGCCGTCCGCTCCACCTCGATGCGGACCACCCGCGCGTCGGCCGGCGTCGCGGCCAGGGCGCCCAGCAGAACCGCCGGAACCACGAGCGCGATTGTTCGTCTCATCACTGCGCCTCTCCTTCGTCAGCGTCTCCGCTGGATGCCGAGGGGCCTTGCCACGGGCTTCTAGCGACGTTCCCGGAACTGCGTCTCGGTGCAACTGACGAAGTCGATGACGCCCAGCATTTCCCGTTGCAGGGCCCGGAACTCGTCGTCGCCCATGAGAATCTCGGCGAAGTCCTGGCGCATCTCGGGATCGGCGTGCCGTTCGCTGAAGAGCATCTGGTCGACCGGCCGCTCGATGTTCTGAGCGCCCGTCATCCAGCGGCCCGTCTGCACCGACATCTCTGCGCCGGGATAGTTTCTCTGAACCAGGTCGACCATGTCCCGCGCGAGCGCCCGGGCGGCGGCATTCTGCCCCGGCTGGATGTTGCAGATACGGCGGAACACGAACGCGCCTTCGTCCTGCGGTGCGGCCTCCGCCGTTACGGCCCCGGTGACGCCGAGCAGCGCGAAGGCGACGATGGAATTCCTCATGGAGTTGCCTCCCTCACGCGAGCGGGTTTCACGATACGGCGCGCGGGCATCGGGCCGCGCGAACTCGGACGGCAGCCGCCGCGCCGTCACGAAGCTGACGTATCCAGCAACGCGACGTCCGGGAGTCGCGCAGCCTTGCGATCGAACGTGCACAGCGGACGCGCTCCTGCCCGCTCCGCGGCGGCGGCGATCATCAGGTCGGAGAAGTCCGCCACTCCGCGGCGATAGTGCACGGCCGACCGGGCCACGTCGGCGGCCGCCTCGACGACGAGGCCGTCAGTTGCTACCAGGTCTTCCAGCACGGTCGCGATCCGATCGGGTGAATGACCATAGGTCCGTCTCAGCACCCAGACGAGCTCCACCATCACCTCGCGGCAGACGAATCCGGGCCGCGCCGGCGTCAGCGCGTCCAGCAGCACCCGGGCCGTTTCCGCCTGCTCCACATCGTCGTCCACCAGGTAGCGGACGAGAACGTTGGTGTCCAGCGCGAAGATAGATAGCGAAGTCCCAATCGTTCCGATGTTTTCCAAAAACACCAATACAACTGGGGTCAATTCCGAAATCACGTTCCCAGATACGCCAGAGGAATCCCGTCCAATCCCGTGCAAAAAGTGGTAACCTGGTGGTAAGCCGATTTCGCAGGGGACGCGATG
>Ga0209020_1000398_pt1 | contig 57190 bp, 45 predicted proteins | sample PinacodermBB_FD_187298 | JGI IMG/M metagenome (GOLD analysis project Ga0209020, IMG submission 187298) | Host-associated microbial community of the marine sponge Aplysina aerophoba from Gulf of Piran - sponge pinacoderm, lysed by bead... | ecosystem: Host-associated > Porifera > Sponge >... | reverse complement strand
ACTGGGAGGACTCCGCCGGCCCGGGCGAGTCGCGAGGCGGCCTCGGCATCCGGGTTTCCTATCTCATGGAGGCGGAGACCCTGGTCACATGCTTCGGCGACGGCAGCGACGAGCCCTACGGCCTCTTCGGCGGCGAGCGGGGAGCGCCGAACCGGATGATCATCACGCCCCCGGGTGGCGAACCCTTCGAGCCCGCACCCAACTCCTCGACGTCGGTGGCGCCCGGATCGATCGTCGAGATGTTCAACGCCGGCGGCGGAGGCTACGGATCGCCGGCGGCGCGGCCGCACGCTCTGGTCGCCGGCGACGTGCGCAACGGCATGGTCTCAGCCGACACCGCCCGCCGCTTCCACGACTTCAGCGCTGCGTGAGATCGACCGTTCCGGGGCCAATCAGAACACGGCGATCGAATGACGGCTGATCCGGTGCTGCGCGGGGGTGGCGTCTCCCTCCCTCCGGTTGTGCCGAGAAGATCCCGGGTCAGAGACGCTCGTAGGTCCAGCCGACCGCCCGGTCGCCGGCGTAGGGCATGGTTCCGTGGAACGGGCGGGGATCGTCGTCGAAGACCAGCGGCAGGAAGTGACGGTCGCCGTCCCACAGCACCAGGCCGGCGGCGCCGCGCACGCCCGGATCGGGGTCGCAGGCGGCCAGCAGGCGGGTGCGCGACACCCAGATGAGGCCTCCCTCGTCGTTGCTGGCCGGGGGCTCGCCACTCCAAGCGTCGGCCAGGAACACGAACCCCAACCAGTCCTCGTCGCGGGGGCCGAAATCGGTCCAGGAGATCGTGCCGCGCAACCGCAGCGACGTGACCTCGAGGCCGGCCTCCTCGCGCAGCTCGCGGCGCATGCACTCGACGACGTGCTCGCCGGCCTCGAGCTTGCCGCCGAGGCCGTTCATCTTGCCGTAGTGGTCGTCGTCGGGGCGGGCGTCCCGCTGCACCATCAACACCCGGTCGGCGTCCCGATCCCACAGGTAGGCGAGCGTGCCGACGATCGGGGTAAGCGTCACGGCGCCACGGTAGCGAACCTCGACCGGGCACTTGTGGGGGTCTCCTCCAGCCGCCCCGGCGACCGGCGAGCACTGAGCTATTGCGCCTCGGGCAGCCCAAGAGCTAGGCGGCGCCCTCGGCGGCTGCCCGGTCCAGAACCTCGCGGGTCGGCACCCGCCAGCTGACATAGGCGACGCCGACCGCGCCCGCGGCCACGACGATCGCCCGCGGCGTCCAGCTCTTGATCGCCAGGCCTGTGCTGATGCCGACGGCGATCACGATCATGCTTACGGCCATGATCTTGGCCCGGCGGCGCATACCCAGCCCGGCGCGGTAATCGCCCACCATCCGCCCGACCACCGGCAGGCTCAGCAGCCAACCCTCGAGGCGTGCGCTGGACCGGGAGAAGGCGCCCGCAGCCAGGATGAAGAAGATCGTGGAGGGCAGGCCCGGCACCACGATGCCGACCCCGCCGATGGCGACGAGCACCAGACCCACGACGATCCAGATGCCGCGCACGAGCGGGCTGCCGGAGATGACCGAGCCGCCCGCCGAAGCGGCGAAGCCGGGCCCCGACACCTCCGAGCCGGGCGCCGGCGCATCGGGACCGTCCACCGACCTGCCCCGCCCTACCATGCCTGATCCCTCGCAACTCAGCCGGCGAGTTCGGCGATGTCGCCGGCGGCCAGGAAGCACATCAGCCCGATCACCGCCACGTTGACCGCACTCAGCGCCCACTTCAGCCGGTGATTCACGCGCCAGAACCGCCGGATGCTCACCACGTTGAACACGACCGCCACCGCGCCGATGGCCACTCCCACCGCCGGCCCCACCACGTCGGTCACGCCGAGCAGCGGGAACACGTAGGGGAAGACGATGTACGCGAGCAGGCAGCGGGTGCCGGAGACGACCATGGACTGGCTGAAGCGGCGTTCAGCGGCCTGCCGCGAGGCAGTCTCGGCGGGGGCGGTACCGGAGGTCATGGCGGGAACCAGCCCAGCCTAGGCGTCGCCTTCGGGTACCGCCGTGGGAGCCGAGCTCAGGATTCGAATTCGCCGGTGCTGAACTTCAGGGTGGACGCGTTCTCGCTGACGGTGCGCTGGGTAGCCTCGTCGAAGCCCTCCGGGGCGTTGCCCTCCACCTCGATGGTGATCTCGACGGTGGCGCCGTCAGCGCGTGCGAGCTGGTTGACGATGGCGTCGGCAATGTCGGCGGCCACCCGGGTCCAGCGAAGCGAGTCCAGCGTCACACGACCCCAGTAGCGCGTCGGCAGGCCAGGACCGAAGGGCTCCTGGACGGGCTCGTCACCGCCGGCGGGACCGCCGTCGCCGCCCGCACCGGATTCCTCGGGGCCGTCCACGCTCTCGATGCTCTCGGCGACCATCTGGGCGTTTGCAACGTCGGGCCGGACTACCAGACCGCTCGGAGCCAGGGCGGCAAGAGCCTGGCCCGCTCGCAGGCCCACGTAACGACCGCTGTCTGCGTCGAAGCCGTCAGCGTAGGCGAATCCGTCGGCGCGCCATGCCAGCGAGGCCACGCCATCGCGCACCGCCTCCTCCAGCACCGACCGGTCCCGCAGGCGCGGCAGGTACAAGTACTGGGTGTAGTCCTCCCACAGTTGGGCGACGCCGACGTGGTCACCCCGCCAGAGCGGCACTCGCTCGATATCCAGCCGTAGCCGCGGCCCCGAGTAGCCTGAAACCAGGCCTTCCTCGGCGATCAGCTTGCGCGACACGCGCTCGGCGAGCGACTCGGCACCGGACCCGGCGCGCCGCACACCCGGGCTCGGCAACCGGAACGTGTCCCAGACCATCGGCCCCGTGGGATCGTCCGCCGGCTGGTCGGGGTTGAGCACCCACTGGTAGGTCTCGGCGATCCGCTGGTCGACCGTCTCGTCGAACTCTTCCGCCTTGGTCTCCACCTGGCGGGTCTGGAAGGCGTCCAGGTTCAGAGTCTCGCTGTCGCTCTGGATGGAGTCCCACGCCAGCCACTGACGGGTCGCGTCACGCAACTCCGACAGCCGGGCGCTGTCGGGCGCCAGGAGCACCACCATGTTGCGGTGGCGCCGCGCCCCGCTTGCCCGCTCGTCCAGCACGGTCGTGGCGAATTCCTTGGCCTTGCTGTCGTCGCTGCGGCGGTCGTGCTCGGAGCCCGGGTCGATGATCACGAGGCGCGCCGTGTCCTCGTCGGGCACGTCGCCCGGCGACCGCGGGCAGGGATGCACGGCCTCGAACTCGCCGCGCCGGGTGGCCTGCGGGCCAAGACGCCGTCGGATCTCCTCGTCCACATCGAGAGGCTTCAGTTCGGCGGCCCGGTCCTGGGCCAGACGCGTGACCGTCGGCGCCAGCGCGTACCAGTAGCGAGAGGCGTCGCGGTACAGATACATGGCCCGGTCCGACAGCCGCCGAAGTGCGTCGCCGAAGGTGGCCGGTCGCTCCCCCGGCTGGACGCAGCCCAGCTTGATCGATCGGTCGTCGAGTCCCTTGTTGGCAGCCTGCTGGCTGGGCGCAGAACCGAAATACACGGTGCGGGCCACCCGCCGCGCCGCCGAGTAGCGACCCAGCGGGGCGTTCTCGGAATCGAGGCGCCATGACAGCGCCTTCGGACCGTCCACGTCAACCTCTAGTACCGGGCGCCAGCCATCGTCCAGGTAGCGGGTCATTTCGGCAGCCACATCGGCGTCGTCAACGGGAATAGTGCCCGGCATGATCAGGAGATTCGCGTCCTCGTTCATCCACAGACTGTGGATAACTTTGGCCATCAGACGCAACACACCGCGGGTGCGCTGGAAGCGTTCCAGATTTGACCACTCGCCGAACAAGCGGTCGAAAAGTTCCGGATGAACCGGGTACGCGGCAAGCATCCGGCGCCGGTAGTCGCCCTCCCGACAATCCGATGGAAACTCGCCGCTGTTGACCCCGTAGAGCTCGGCGAACGCCGCCACCACCGCCTCCCGTTGGCGGGCCCCCGCCGCGCTCAGCGGTTTGAATAGCCGGCGCCGGACGATCTCGAAGCTCTCCTCGGTGGAGGCGGTGCGCCAGTTGGCCTCCACTCGCGCGAACAGGTTCTCCAGACGGGTGAGGGCCGCCTGCCCGCCCTCGCCACCGACCTCGATCTGCGAGGCTGGAATCGTGGCCACCAGCAGCGCCCGCGGCGTGGCGGCGACGGCGTCGGCGAGCGCTTGGGCGAAGCTGAAATGGGCATCAAACGTTCCGGCCGGCAACCCCTGCTGCCCATAGAGCTGGCGGGCGTAGGCCACCCACTCGTCGATGAGGATCAGGCAGGGCGCGCACTCCCTCAACAGGTCACCGAGCGCAGCTCCGGGGCTGGTGCCGGAGCGATCGGCATCAGCGATGCGAGAATATGCACTAACACCACCGAGTTGCCATGCAAGTTCACCCCACATGGTGTTAATCACGGTCCCATCGGCCTTTCGGGAGGCGCTCCCGGGCTCGAGTTGATGGCCCACGAGCACCGCCCGGCGCACCCCGCCACTGGAGAGTTGTAGTCCCGTCCTGCTCAGCAGGTCTTCCACACCGGGTAGGTCAGAGGCTTCGGACGTGCCCGCAAGGTGGTACAGGGCGATGAGGGCGTGCGTCTTGCCCCCGCCAAAGTTGGTTTGCAGCTTGACGACGGGGTCGCCGCCAGCGCCGGCGAAACGCTCCGCGGCGCCGGTGATCAGCGTGCCGAGTCCGTCGGTGATGAAGGTGCGCCGATAGAACTCGGTCGGGTCCCCGTACTCGGCGGCCGCAGCGCCTCGCCACACTTGGTGAAGGTCGGCAGCGTACTGCGCCATCTCGAAGCGCCCGGAGGTTACGTCGTCGTGTGGCTCGATCACCTCCCGCCAGGAAGGCAGCCCGGCCTCCAGCCCGGCCTGGGTGCGCTGCGCCCTGCTGCGCCGGGCACTACGACTTTGCTCCTCGAACTTAAGGCGCAACAACTCCTGGTGGAGACCGGCGACGTCGTTGGCCTGAGCGCCGGCGGCGACGGCTTCCAGCAGGCGCTGCGAGGTGTCCAGCCCCCGGAGAGCGTCATCTGTGGAAAAGGTCTCGTTGTGAGCCCATGAGTTACGCACAACCTGTAATTCCGCGACATAACTGCGGTCGGCCCGCGACAGCTTGCGGGTGAAGACAGAGTTCCATTCATCCCACAGCACCTTCAGCAGGAACTGCGGATCACGTGGATTCACCTGCCGCGGCCGACCACCCCGAGTCTCGGTCCGCTGAACGGCCCCCGGCCAGTCCGGACCGAACGTCGCCTCACACTCGCGGGCCACGAACGGCGCCAGACCATCGCCCAACAGGGCGATCGCCTTTCCGATCCGCTCGTGGTTGCTCACCGCCACAAGAACTCTCCTCGCCGCGCCTCGGCCGGCAAGTCAGCCGGCAACTCCAATCGCCAGAGCGAACAAAGGTAGCAAGGAGCATGGTCAATCTCCCTCAGCCGGCTCTGAATCCGCTGGATTCCGTACCGAGCATCCCGTGACTCCTCCATCGCTGACCTCTTGCGCCCTGTCCTGCGTTGCGGAACTCAGAACAGGGCCCGCTCGCCAACAGCAGCGAGGCGGGTCAACTCGGGCCAGGAGGCGACGAGGCCGTTGTAGGCAGCGGCCTCCGAGGCGCTGTTCCGTCGGGCGCAGACTTGAAATAGCCGGTAGGCCAGATCGCGAGCTGCGTCTGCGGTAGCCGCGTCGAAGCGACTCAGCAGTCCTGCGGCGGCAGGTTCGCCATCGTCAAGGAGGCGCCGTAGCAGATGCTGTGCGGCTTCCCACACGGTGGGGCGCTTGTCGGTGGCGGGGTCCCAGCCGGCCTCCAGTTCGTCACGACTGCAAAGGCGGACTCGGTCGGCCGAAGTCGTCACGATCCCGGCGGCCTCCAGACCGGCCACAGACGTGTTTCGCGCCTTCGAGAGTTGCTCGGCCCGGCCAAAAGGACCATCGGCAAAGTCGTACTCATCAAACCAAGTGAGTGCCCAGCGAGTGTCGGCATCGAGGTCGGCACCTACACCAGTGAGCGTCTCGTCAAGAACCTCGTTGATCAGCGCCAAGGCGTCTCTCACTCCGAGGGGTGAGCCGTCCGCAGTCAGAACCCGCTCGTAACGTGTGTAGACACCCATACCGGGACCGATGGCAGCCTGCGCGAGATCCAGCGGCGCGACGTTGCCCTGCTGCAACAGCCGTATGGCACCGGGAAGTTCGGCCCGTAGCGCGCGACGCAACTCACGGACTGTCGTCACGGACTGGTCGGAACCGTCCTCGGCCACCGGGCGGCAGACCAGCAACACCGACGAGGCCAGAGACTTCGTGCCCTTCTTCACGCCTTCGGGGCGCTCGGTCCGCAACGGCCACGTGGCGGTGATGCGCAGGCCGGCTGCGATGAGACTCTCCAGCAGCGCCTCCCACGCCGTGCCCGAACCCCCGGCCTTCCCCTTCTTCACCGTCTTCTCGACCTGCTGGTAGCCGTAGTAGACGGTGAGCGGATACCGGGGGTCGTGCACCTCGCGCATGCGCTCGAACGCACGGCGCAGCAAGGTCTCGAAGTGGGCATGTGCCGCCGCTCGGTCCCCGTCGAATCGTGCAGCGTTCGACACGATCTGCTCGTCGCTGGGAGCGAGCAGTGGGCCGAGGGTGCCAGGCCAGACGTCCCCGAGTGTGGCCCGCAGCCACACGAAGAACAGGTTCGAGACCGATGCGTAGTCGAACATGTCGTAGTAGGGCGGATCGGTGCTCACGACCCCTTCACACCCATCGAGGGAGGTGAGCATGGAGCCGCAACGCACTTCCCCGCGGCCGACCCGGGGCGGAGCGTTGAGATCACCGGCTTCGGCAGTCCGCGTTCGTTGTGTTGCGCTTGCTGCTCGGCTCGGCGCAGGCAGGGCCTCGACAGCCCGAACGACGTAGTCGAGGCCGCCGGCCCACGATCCGGTGGATCCCGAGAAGGGGTTGGCCTCGGCGAACTCGCACGAGAACCCGTACGTGGGGCGGATGAACGACTGCTCGACCGAGCCGTTGGCCCTGTTGTGGGTCGTCATCGTCGTCGTGCGGTTGGCCATACGCGACAGCGCCAGAGCCAGGTAGGTGGTAATGGCTTCGGCGTAGGCACGGGCGCCGCTACCGCCCTGCTCGATACCAGCTTCGCCGTCCGCCATGCCTGCGGCGAGCGCATCGCGGTGAACCGCTGGGGTGATCCCGGCGATCACCTCGGAGAACGTGGCCATTGTGCGGCGCTGGCGGGGCGACAGGAGATCGCCGAAGGTGCGCAGCCCATACAACGTGGCGTTGCCGCTCGGCACCGGTAGTTCCCGCTGCAACACCGCCTCGGAGCCAGCGCACGGTCTCTCGACATCCGTTAGGCCCGCCTGCTCGGTCGCGGCGTCGGGCTCGAGCCAGACGCGTCCGCCCCGGCGCCGGCTGGGATCGGCGAACGCCTGCACGGCCACGAGGCGTAGCCCGAGGCCCGACGACTGTCCGCAGCGCTGCACGGTGTCGCCGTCGTTCACGGTGCCACAGAAGAGGCACCGGAAGTTTGTTCCATGCCCCACCTTGAGATCGGCCAGATCGACCGGCTGTGGCCCAGGCTCCACCCGGAGTTCGAATTCGCCGCCGACGATCACGGGGCGGGCGTGCCAGCGGTTGGTGGGCTTGCGAGACAGGCACCACGTCCACAGCAACGGCGTACTGCGGCGACAGCCCGGGTTGCCACACGGAATGGTCCGCGCCCACAGATAGGAGATCGCCACGGTGCGCCCACCTGGTGCATGCGGGCTGAACGGCGCTTCGAACAAGTACGCGAGGCGCCGCCGGCACTCGTCCTCGACGGCTTCCCCGTAGAAAGCGATATCGGCGGCTATACCTGTCAGGCCATGCCCGCCCCCGAGCGTGCCGGAGTTGATCGCGGGCTGTCCGGCGAACCGCTGGGCAATCGACAGCCCGGCTGCGCTCACCAACGCGGCAACGGGATTCAGGTCGATTGCGAGGCTGTCCAACCCAAGCCGCAGCGCCTCGGTGGAGATCGTCCCGCCCCCGCTGAACGGGTCGATGATCTCCGGCAGGTCGCCGCCGGCCGAGGCCTCGATGCACCGCTGCACCTCGGCCAGCAAAGCCGCGTCGCCGCTGCGCTGCCATTGGGCGAGCCCTCCCGTCAAGTCGAGCAGCCGCCGACGCTCGGCCTGCTGTGCCGCCTCGGTGGGATACAGATCAGGTCGAGTCGACGGGTCGTCCACCAGCGACGCGAACAGCACCGCCCGCGCCACACCTCGTGGCTTGCGTGACCACCACAGGTGCATCGTCGAGGGGTGCCCCTTCTTGGGCACCGCCTTCTCGTCTCGCCCGCCGGCGTTCACCACCTCCAGAGGTAGCGCCACCTCGATCAGCTTGCGCGGCGACGACTTCGCATGCGACGAGTCCACAACTGCAGGTCTACACCCGAGGTGTGACAGGTGCTTGAGGCAGCAACGCGCTCGCAACGATGTCACAGGTATCGGGAACCGATGAGGGGGAGCCTCGAGGTGCCGGTGGTCTCCCGCAATCGGTAACACGGGTTACGTGTTACACTGATTACGTGGCAAATCTGACGCTGGCAATAGACGATGAGCTGCTGCGTCGGGCGCGCATCCGAGCCCTCGAGTCAGGGACGTCGGTGAACGCCGCCGTCCGCGACTTCCTGGTGTCCTACACCGGAACCACGCAGCAAGATGCCACCGTGCGGATGCTCATCGCCCACGCCGACGACGCCGGCGCCATGAGCGGCGACACGGGCCGCAGGTGGACCCGCGAGGACATCTACGAAGAACGGGCAGGCCCCTGAGCGTCTTCGTCGACACGAACGTGTTCGTGTACCTCTACGACCACGCCGAGCCCGAGAAGCAACGCATCGCTCGCGCAGTGCTCACGGAACAGCCCAAGGAGATCGTCATCTCCACCCAGGTCCTCTCGGAGTTCTTCTGGGTGGCCACCAGGAAACTCAACCTCGATCCCCGAGCCGCTCGTGAGGGTGTACGCCAGATGGCCATGCTCCGCGTCCTGCCCGTCGATCACCGGCTAGTCCTTCGCGCAACCGACACCGTCCTCAGCACAGGGCTCTCGATCTGGGACGCCCTAATCGTCGAGGCAGCTGCCACGGCCGGCAGCGACCGCGTACTCACCGAAGACCTCAACGACGGCCAGACCATCCGAGACGTGCAAATCGTCAATCCCTTCATCGTCGGCTGAATTACGCAAAGTGAACTTTCCAATCTAATATCATTGCTGACCAGCGCTCACTGCTCGAGTGGAAAGTAGGTTGAAGATGCGGCCGCAGACTTACCACTCTGCTAAGAGTCTCGAGGAAGCTGTCGTCGACTTGGTGCGCGTGGGCGCAACCGGGTACGCCGCGGGTGTCCGCCAACTCGCGACTCGTCTTCTCCGGACGGTCCCTTCGGACGTTACCGACCCCGCGGAGTTCCGGGCAGCGGTGCACGAGGCCCTCTCGGCTTCCGGCAGCACCGTGGGACTGCGCTACGCGGAACCCGAACTCCCACGGGAGGAGGGCACGACACATTCCCTCGTGAGCGTTGATCCCTTCCCGGAAGCCGACGGACTCACACTTGATCCGATCGTGGCAGACGAGCTGGCGGAGATCGTGGCGGAGCGGTCGCGCGCCGACGAACTCGCCGCGGCAGGGATCGGCCTGACACAGACGGTGCTGTTGAGCGGCCCCCCTGGGGTTGGCAAGACGATGGCGGCTCACTGGCTGGCGGTCGAGATTGGAGTGCCTCTCGTCTCTATCGACCTCGCAACGGTCGTGTCCAGTTACCTGGGAACGAGCGGTCGCAATATCCGCTCCGCGCTGGAATTCGCCAGGTCCGGGGCGTGCGTGCTGCTCCTGGACGAGTTCGACGCTTTGGCCAAGCGCCGCGACGATGACACCGACATCGGGGAGTTGAAGCGGATCGTCAACGTCGTGCTCCTTGAGTTGGACCGATGGCCGGGTACGAGCCTGCTGGTGGCCGCCACGAATCATCTGAGACTCCTCGACTCAGCCGTTGACCGGCGCTTCGACCGCCACATCCGGATTCCCCTGCCCGGACCCGGTGAGCGTCGGCGGATCCTGGCGTACCTCGCGGGTAGGACCGAATCCGCCCACGACTCGATCCTCGAGTTGGTGGTGGCGCTAACCGATGGCTCCAGCGGCTCGGACCTGACCCGCCTGTGGGAGAAAGCACAGCGACGCTCTCTGCTCGCTGGGAGGGCAGTCGACGACGTGCTCCTCGATGCGCTAGCCGCGGGATCGCACAGGCCGGGGCTCGACCGCGACCTCCTGTGCATCGCCATGAGCGAACACCTCGGCCTCTCCAACCGTCAGATCGCGGCCCGACTCGGCGTGAGCCATCCCACCGTCGCCGCGGCGATCAGACGTGCTCGGGAGCAGCGATGAGCGACATCCCTCCCAGCCCGGTGCCGTCGCCAACTCCTGTACCGGATCGACGTGTTCTCGTCGGCGGTGAGCAACTGCGGATTGACGTGGAAGATGCCCCTTCGGGCGGAGGTGAGAAGTTCGAGCCTCAGACCTCGGAAGAAGCTCGCGAGCTATTGCTGCCAATGGTCCGCGAGGTCACGCAGAGGGCCGTCAGCATGCCTGCGCAGTTGCGCGGATCCCGCATTTTTGTCGAGGCCCGTCTGCTACCGAACTACCTGGCCGCAAGCCACTTTCCCGAGACGCTCCTGCGCGCGGTCGACGCCGTGCCGGTCGGCTCGCGCGCCGACAAAGGGATCTATCGGACGAAGCGCAAGCAACGCGAGAGCGTTACACGGCGCGTGATCCTCGCAATGAGCGACAGGGGTCTAGAGCGATTCGGGCATCTCATCGAGAGCCCCGGCCGGGCCAGGTCCGAACAACAGGCGTTCTCGGATATCCGCAAACTCGACCATGTCGGCATCGCAACCCCCGAGTCGGTCGTACTACGCGATCCTGAGCCGGATCAGGAAACGACGACCTGGGAGGCGGTGCTTCACCCGATCCCTTCCGGCGCCTGGGAGCCAGCACCACTGGACGATGCAACCCTCGATAAGTGGTTCACACTCGTGGAACAGACGGGCGGTGATTGCCACCGCGACTTCGTGCGCCGTTTGGGCGGCCTCACATTCTCTCCAGTCACGATCCCGGCGGGCACCGCGGACCGTTTGGCCAAGTTCAACCCACTTCGAGCCATGCGACCGATGCCAGCGATCCGACCGCTCCCGGTCATCACAACTCGGAGTCGTCAGCGGGTCGGACTACCTGCTACCCGTCAACCTGAAGCAGATACGCCGAAGGTGGCCGTGTTCGACGGCGGACTTCACTCCACAGGTGCAAACTCTCTCTTCGGCGCCGTTTCCACCTCCGATCTGACCCCCGAACCGGCGACGATGAAGGACATGGACCATGGAACCGCTGTCGTCGGCGCAGCCATCTTCGGTCTAGCGAACGCGGAGACGGCGCTACGTCAGCCGCCGTGCCCGGTCGAGATCTTTCGTGTCCTTCCACCCAGGAACATCCCGGGGGACCTCGCTGGCTACTGGGTGCTCGACCGGATCGTGGAGACGGTACGTGAGAACGACTTCGGCATCGTCAATCTGAGCATCGGACCAGAACTCGCCATGGAAGACTCGCACGAGCCTGACCGTTGGACGAGTGAACTGGATCATCTGGCGTGGGAGCACGACGTCCTCTTCGTCGTTGCCGCCGGGAACGGTGGCACACAGCCTCAGGCTTTTGGCCTACATCGTGTTCAGGTTCCAGGGGACATGGTGAACGGCGTGACAGTCGGTGCCTGCGATGCCCCGCCACCCAGCCGTCCATGGAGTCGGGCTGACTACTCGTCGATGGGGCCAGGGCGACATGGCAATCGCGTACAGCCCACGGGCGTGCAGTTCGGCGGGACCGACGAGACCCCGATCGACGCACTGCGAGTCGACGGCTCGCTCGTCCCCACGGCAGGCACGAGCTTCGCAACTCCGCTGGTGACACGCGCCCTCGCTGACTTGGCAACACGCCTACCGGTGACCCCCAGTGTGCTCCGCGCCTTCGCTGATCTGACGAGGCGCTCGGTTCGAATCTCCGTCCGCGCCTCGGCCAGTACTTCGGCGTCGCCGCTGCTTCCCTACGGAACCAGCCGCTCGATGATCTCGAACAGGCGCCGACGCTCCGCGGCCTGCCCTTCAGAGGTCGGGAACCGCTCAGGCTGAGCCGAGGGGTCGTCCACCAGCGAGGCAAACAGCACCGCCCGAGCTGCCGCAAGTGGCTTACGTGACCACCAGATGTGCAACGTCGACGGGTGCGCATGAAACACCTTCTTCTCCGCCGAGCTCGCCGCGTTAATGGCATCCAGCGGCAACGCCACCTCGATGAGCTTCTTGCGCGGCGCGGTCACGGCATTTCCCTACCACGCTGCCGCGCGGAGGACGGAATCAACTTGGTGCTACTTAGCTTGCTTGCCTGACGAAGGCTTGGCGCCCGGTGCAGGACCCTTGGGTGGGGACTTCAACTTCGGCAACGGCTTAGACGTGCTATAGCCTCCTCGCTTTAGACTTGCGTCCCCTGCGCGACGTTCTCTCCTGCGACTCACTCGAATCATCCTCCTTCGGTGAATGAATGAATTCCATCAGTTCGATTTCTTCCCACCGCATCAATAGACTTCCCACACCCTGAATCGGCTGTTCATTAGCGTCATACTTGAAACGTCCATCTTCTGGATCAACCTCAAGTGAGCGGGTCAGGTAGAGTTCTTGAACCTCCGGATACCCAGATGCGTATGGGCGCTGATTGTCGATTTCTGCGTATGCGCCACCGACCCACGAGCCCGACTTCATTTTACATCGCACCAAACCCGATTCACGATCCTGAAACAGATGATCCCAGGCACGAGGGGCTCGATCAGGCCCGGCCAAGGCGCGTGCCCAGTGGGTTCCATTACGGACTTGTCGACCGAATGCCCAACCCAGAGTGCCAGGAATAGCGACGTAGGAGATCGGTGCAACGACCAGCCACGGAGACAGTGGATCACCCGAGGCAAACGAGTGCCAGTACTTTGCATAGAGCCAATACAATACCGAGGCAAACAAAGCGAGAAAGACTGCGGACGTTCCTACCAACCTCAGAGCACGATCTCGGAGGCCAATCCCATAGCGACCCGCGTTACGTTCGAGACCCCAGACAAAAAATGCCCCAGGCAGCAGAGCGACAACGAGGACCGTTAGTGCTTGCAGACCGGACGCCACCGCAGAAACCTCCATTCTTCGCCGAAGTCGTAGCGCGAGAGTATCGCCGCTCGCGTAGCTCCGCTACGGGAACGACTTGAATCAATCACGAGGTCAGATCGCTCAGATTGGAGCCTCGGCCATTTCCCAGTAGGCGTCCCAGGACAGGCGGCGGTCGTATTCGGCGGCGCTGGGTTCGTGCTCACGGCTGGTGAACGGGTCGTAGAGGTACCGGACTGTTGTGACATCGTCCTCGTCGACTCTCACGAGGGCCAGGATGTGGCGGTCGGCGTTGTTCAGGCCGTAGTTGATTTCGCGGTTGGTGACCGTGAAGCGGTCGGCGCCCGCCACCCGGCCCTTGATCTCGATGAACAGCAGGCGGCCGTCGTCGGCGCGGGTCTCGACGTCGTAGCCCTCGTTGTTGTGGGGCATCTCGGTGGGATCTCGCCCGAGTTCTCGCTCGGCGGCGAGCACCGCTGCCACGGCGAGCTTCTCGGTTCGCACCGAATCGTGCGCGTAGGCGGGCACTTCGGTCCCTCCCAGCTTGGCCACGAGCCCGGCTGGCACCACGAGGGCTCCGCCCACGACGCGGGGCTGGCGCACCGACAGCTTGCGCTGCAGAGCCAACTCGGCCCGGCGGCGCTGCAGGCGCTCCTCGGCCTCGGCAGCCCGGCGACCGGCGAGAGCCGAGTTGAGCCTGGCGCCGCTCTGTCCGGCCAGTTCCTTGTCCTTCAGTCGTAGGGCTTCGGCACCCCAGTAGCGGATCTCCTCCTTGAGGCGGCTCTCGACGGCGTCGAGGGTGCGCTTGACCCGCCACTGCACCCGATCTTGCACCTCCTTGAGATGTTGCGGAGCGTTGTGCTCGCCGGCGTGGCGCAGGGCCGTTGTCTCAAGGCCGGCGATCACCCAGTCGGCCTCCGCCAGCGGAGCCAGCAACGCCTGCTCATCGGCGTCGGGAGCCCGCAGGTCGATGTGGGGATCCCTCCCGGCCTCGCGCACATCGCCGTCCTCGGTGATCTCCACGTACTCGAAGCGCCGCGAGACGACCTGGCGGCGCCCGTCGCCAGCCGTCGTTCCGTCCACAATCTCGTGTTCGAGGAAGACCAGGAGCCGCGGCGTCTCCGTCCAGTCCTGTGGGTCGATGAGGATTGTGCCCTGCTGCAAGACTGCTCCGTGGCGCTCCAGAGTCACGCCGACGATGGAATCGAGCAGCGGATGGCCCGGCGCTACCAGATCTGCAACCGGCCGGCCGGGTACCGACAGATGGTCGTGCTCGAAGCAGATCCGCTCGTAGTTCCGAAGCAAGCGGCCACGCCGGTTGTCCTTGTCCCAGTGGCGCAGTGATGCGGGTACGCCGGCGACCTGGAATCGCCCAGTCTCGCGCCGGGCGGCGCGCCCGCCGAGCTTCTCCAAGGCCGCGAGGAAGAAGCTGCGCACGAAACCGGGTTGAAGTTTGCGGGCGCGTGCGCGCTCCAGCTGGTCACGGATGCCCGCGGTGCGCTCCGGCGGCAGGACGTCTGTGAGAAGCGACTGGGCGTCGATCAGTTCCTGCGTCCTGGCACCGACGGACCCATCGATCACAGCCTCCATGCGTACCCGCTGCAGCACCGGGTCCTCACTACGGATGGCATCGATGAGCAGTTGCCGCAGCGACCGGTCGGAGAAGGCCTCGCCCAGCACATCGAAGACCTTCCCGCCGAGGGCGCGGCGCTGTTCCTCCAGCTTCGTGAGCAAACGCTCGAACACCAATCCCTCGCGGGTGCCGTCGGCCACCAGGTTCCACAGCCGGCAGGTGTTGGTCTGACCGATGCGATGGATGCGCCCGAAGCGCTGCTCGATGCGGTTGGGGTTCCACGGAAGGTCGTAATTCACCATCAGGTGGGCACGCTGCAGGTTGAGGCCCTCGCCGGCGGCGTCGGTTGCGACCAGGATCGTCACATCGGCGTCCTGGGTGAACCGGTCCTGCACCCTGCGTCGCTCCTCGCGTTTCACGCCGCCATGGATGGAGACGATGGCCGAGGGTCTTCCCAGAAGTCCGGTCAGCTTGCGCTCCAGGTATTCGAGCGTGTCACGGTGCTCGGTGAAGACGATCAGCTTGTGGCGCCGCCCCTCGGCGTCGAGCATCTCGGGCGTGTTCTGCAAGAGGTCGGCCAACTCCTCCCACTTGCGATCAGCGCCGGACCGGTACACCTTCTCGGCGAGTTCCTCGAGGCGGCCCAGATCGGCGATCTCAGCCTCCAACTCCTCGACGGTGCGGGCGGCGGTCGCCGCATCGAGGATCTCGGTCTCGACGTCCTCGACCTCACTTCCCAGCAGGTCATCGGGTTCGAAGTCGTCGTCGAAGCTGTCACCGAAGTCGTCGGGTCGGAAGCCGCCCGGAAGCTGCGCCACCTCCAGAGTGGCTCGCATGTCCCGCACCTCGGCGAGCCGCGCCCCCAGCCGTGCGCGGCGCCGCTGAACCGACCGCCAGATCGCCAGCGGCGACGACGCCAGGCGCCGTTGAAGGATCGTCAGAGCGAAACCCACGACAGCAGAGCGGCCGCCCTGCCCCTCAGCACGTAGCCGCTCCGCCCGGTTCATACCGGTGCGGACGTACTCGGTGACCTGCTCGTAGAGTTCGTGCTCGCCCTCGCTGAGCGGGTACTTCGCCGTCTTCGCCACCCGTTCGGGAAACAGCGGGGACCCGTCGAAGCGAAGCAGCTCCTCCTTGACCATGCGACGCATGAGATCGCGGGGCGGCTCGTCGCTGTGTGTGCCCTTGCGGAACTTGCCGGCGAAACGGTCGCTGTCGAGCAGCGCCATGAACAGCTGGAAGTCCTCGGGCTTCCCGTTGTGCGGGGTGGCCGTCATCAACACGAAATGGCGGGCAACCTGTTCGAGTTGCCGCCCGAGGCGGTAGCGCTTGGTCTCCCGCACCTCGGTGCCCTGGAACGACGCCGACATCTTGTGGGCCTCGTCCACCACCACGAGATCCCACTCGGTCTGCGCCAGGCGGGCCTGCAGATCGTCGTTGCGGGCCAGCATGTCGAGGCGGGCGACGAGCAGCGGGCGCTCGAGGAGGGGGTTGCCGGAGCGGGACGCCTCCACCATCTCGCGGCTGAGCAACTCGAACTCCAGACCGAACTTCTCTCCCAACTCGTCCTGCCATTGCTCGGCGAGTCCGCCGGGTACGACGACCAGGCACCGCCCCAAGTCGCCGCGCACCATGAGTTCCTTGATGAGCAGTCCCGCCATGATCGTCTTGCCGGCGCCCGGGTCGTCAGCCAGCAGGAAGCGCAGGGGCCGCAGTGGCAACATGTCGCCGTAGACCGCCTCGATCTGATGCGGCAGAACCTCGATGTCGCTGGTCTCGGTGGCCAGGTACGGGTCGAACAGGTAAGCGAGCGAGATGCGCTTCGCCTCGGCGACCAGCTTGAACAGCGCCGGATCGGCGTCCAGCGACCAAGGGCGACCGCCGTCGGCCAATTCCAGGTCGGCCTCGTTGGCGCGGTAGAGGATCTCGCGGTCCACTGCGCCGCCGGCGTCCTCGTACGTGAGGGTCACCGTGTCTACGCCAACCCATTCGACGTCGATAACCGTCACCGGCCCGGTCGGGGTCACACCCAGCACGCGGGAACCCTTCTTCAGATCCTCCAACCGGGCCACCACATCCCGAGCGTAGGGGCTACCTGTGATTCCGACGCGGCGACGTGAGCAGGGTCGGAAGACCGACAACCAATCGCGGCTGCGCCCAAGTACTAATCTACTACTAATCTGAGCTAAAGTAGTAACAATCTAGAGTTGAGGCTTCCGCCCACGGTCGGCGCCGGAAGGCGGGCTTCGTTGACCACGTCGTCTCGAGTCCGGACTAGAGCAGTCGATCTGACTACTAGTTTACTACTAATCAATACTAACTTAGTAGCAATACCCTATCTGAACTGGTACTATATCGTGAGTCCTTAGGCGCAAGATGGGAGAGCTTGTGAAACGCCCCCAGAGCCCACCCGAACTCGGTCCCCTGCTGGAACAGGTCACCAGCGGCGATCCCCAGCAATTCGCGAAAATCTTCTTGAGTAGTCGACCGGTCGACGACAAGGGTCGCTACGTCCATTGGGACAAGCTTCGCTACCTCACGCCGCCCGACGGCCTCACTCACGAGCAGTGGTGGCTTGGGGTCTCGATGAGTCGGCACGCAATCTCACGCCCGCTACCGCCGGTCGACAGTAACGGCAACGCTTTCCGGTTCAGCAACGTCGATCGGATCCAGCAAAAGGTCCATCACATCGATCAGCATGCGAGCGGCCAGATTCTGGCTGACGAACGGATCGCGGATCCTCGATCCAGCGATCGCTACTTGATGAGTTCGCTGGTCGAAGAAGCGATTACATCTAGTCAGCTCGAGGGGGCTAGCACGACGCGGCCCGTCGCGAAGGAGCTTCTCCGCTCAGGGCGGCGTCCGCGCGACCGCGGCGAGCGAATGATCCTCAACAACTTCACCGCGATGCAGAACGCTGCGCGGATGGCCAGGGGCAGCGAACCTCTGATGCCGGATGACGTCCTCAGACTTCATCGGATCGTGACCGACGGTACGCTCGACGATCCTGCTGACGCGGGACGCTTGCAGACGCCCGATGAGGAACGGATCACAGTCGGCTCGCCGCAGGACGACACGATCTTGCACTGGCCCCCACCCGCTAGCGAACTCCCCGAACGGCTCCAGCGCATGTGCGAGTTCGCCAACGGCAAATCGGGTGACGGTTTCATCCACCCGGTGGTCCGAGCGATCGTGTTGCACTTCTGGCTCGCCTACGACCATCCCTTCGTCGACGGAAACGGCCGCACGGCGCGGGCGCTGTTCTACTGGTCAATGCTGCGCTCGGGCTACTGGCTCGCTCAGTACATCTCGATCTCGAGCATCCTCCGAAAGGCCCCGGCACAGTACGCCCGCTCCTATCTGTACACCGAGACCGACGACAACGACATGACCTACTTCATCATCTACCAACTGCGCGTGGTCGAGCGCGCCATCGAGAGTCTCAGGCGTTATCTCGAAATAAAGGTTAAGGAGATCAGAGAACTCGAGAGCCTTCTACACGACTGCTCGTGGCTAAATCATCGGCAACTCGCTCTCCTAAGTAGCGCGGTGCGGGATCCGGCGCAGCGGTTCACGATCAAAGCTCAGCAGCGGATCCACCAAGTGGCGTATCAGTCTGCTCGTACCGACCTGCTACGCCTTGAGGAGTTGGGGCTGCTGACACACGCGCAGTTCGGCAGAGAATTCGTGTTCGCCCCAGTGCGCGACCTACCCGACAAGCTTGGATCGCTTGCCCAGTGGTGAAGCGGAGCGCCACCTCGATCAGCTTGCGCGGGGGAGGGATCCGCAGGTGCAGACTTACGCCCGGCCGCGCGAGGACAGATCGACTCTCCCTGACATCCACCACGAAGCTCGGACAACCTCGGCCGGCCGATGGGTTTGCCGGGCCCCGTGATCGGCGGGCGGTACCATCGGCGGATCGCCCGGCAACCACCCCAGGAGTCGAGATCGTGACCGCCCGCACCACGTGCACCGCGGCATGACCTCCGTGCTGGATCTCCGGCTCGGCGTGGCGCCGCAGGTGTCGGTGCGGCCCGAGCGTTTCGGCGCGCTGCTGTATCACTTCGGCACGCGGCGCCTGTCGTTCCTGAAGGATCGGCGCCTCCTGGAGGTGCTCGAGCGTCTCGACGGCTCGCCCACGGCGCGAGCCGCCTGTGACAGTGCCGGCGTCGGCGAGGCGGCGCTGCCCGCCTTCGAGCGGGCGCTGGAGCGGCTGGTGGAGACGGACATGCTGCAGGAGCGCCGATCGTGAGCGGGGCGACGCCGCTGGTCGAGCACTTCGCCGCCGGGCTCGACGCACCCATCTGCCTCACCTGGGAGCTGACCTACGCCTGCAACCTGGACTGCCGGCACTGCCTGTCCAGTTCGGGGCGGCGCGATCCCCACGAGCTGACCACCGCCGAGGCCAAGGCGCTCATCGACGAGTTCGAGGCGATGCAGGTGTTCTACGTGAACATCGGCGGGGGCGAGCCGACGATCCGCGGTGACTTCTGGGAGATCGTCGACTACGCCGTCGCTCACCATGTCGGCGTGAAGTTCTCCACCAACGGAACGCGCATCACCGCAGAGACCGCCCGGCGCATTGCCGGCAGCGACTACCTGGACGTGCAGATCTCCCTCGACGGCGCCACCCCCGAGGTCAACGACGCCGTGCGGGGCGAGGGCACCTTCGCCACCGCCGTCGCCGCCATGGAGCACCTGGCCGCCGCCGGTGTGCGGGGATTCAAGCTGTCGGTGGTGTGCACCCGCCACAACCTGCCCCAGATCGACGACCTCAAGGCGCTGGCCGACCGCTACGGGGCGCAGTTGCGGCTCACCCGGCTGCGACCGTCGGGGCGCGGCGCGGAGGTCTGGGGTGTGCTGCACCCCACTGCCGACCAGCAGCAGATGCTCTACCAGTGGCTGCTGGCCCACGGCGACGAGGTCCTCACCGGCGACTCGTTCTTCCACCTGGCCGGCTACGGCCAGCCGCTCCCCGGCCTGAACCTCTGCGGCGCCGGGCGCGTCGTGTGCCTCATCGACCCTGTGGGGGACGTCTACGCCTGCCCGTTCGCCATCCACGACTCCTTCCTGGCCGGTAACGTGCGCGGCGCCGGCGGCTTCGAGCACCTCTGGCGCCACTCCGAGCTGTTCACGTCGCTGCGCGAACCCCAGGCCGCCGGCGCCTGCGGTTCGTGCTCGGAGTACGACGGCTGCCGGGGCGGCTGCATGGCGGCAAAGTTCTTCACCGGTCTCCCGCTTGCCGGCCCCGACCCCGAGTGCGTCAAGGGACACGGCGCCGCCGCCTTGGCGGCCATCGAGCCGGGCTCGGTGCCGCGCCCCTCCGGCGATCATTCCCGGGTGACGCTCCTGCGGCGCCGTGGTGACCGGGCCTGCGAGGAGCACCCGCTGGCGGGAGCCGGACTGGCCCCGGCCAGAAGCATCTGATGGCCGGCGACTGGTTCGAGTCGGTGGCCGCGGCCCGGCGGCGCGCCGAGCGCACGTTGCCTCCCTCGGTCGCCGCTGCACTGCGCGCCGGCGCTGAGGCGGGCGTCACTCTGAGCCAGAACGAGGCGGCGTTCGGCGAGTTGGGGTTCGCCCCGACCGTTGCCGGCAAACCCGGCGGGCGCGACCTGTCCACCAGCGTGATGGGCCAGCCGGTCTCCATGCCGGTGCTGATCTCGCCCACCGGCGTACAGGCCGTCCACCCCGACGCCGAGGTGGCCGTGGCGAGAGCCGCCACCGCCCGGGGAACCGTCATGTGTCTCAGCGCCTTCGGCAGCAAGCCCATCGAAGAGGTCGTCGCGGCCAACCCCCAGACCATGTTCCAGATCTACTGGTGCGGGTCCCGGGACAGGATCCTCCAGCGCCTCGAGCGCGCCAGCGGCGCCGGAGCCACCGGGCTGATCATCACCCTGGACTGGTCCTTCGTGCACAGCCGCGACTGGGGCAGCCCGTTCATCCCCCAGCGCATCGACCTACAGGCAATGCTGCGGCTCGGGCCCGAGGTGATCCGCCGCCCCCGCTGGCTGTGCCGCTGGCTGCGCGCCGGGCACCTGCCCGACCTGGCGGTGCCGAACATGACGATCCCCGGCGAGGACCCGCCGGGGTTCTTCGACGCCTACGGGGAGTGGATGCAGACCCCGCCGCCGACCTGGGAGGACCTGGCGTGGCTGCGCCGGCAGTGGGACGGGCCCTGCATGATCAAGGGCATCGGGCGCGTCGACGATGCCAGGCGTGCGGTGGACATCGGGGCCACGGCCATCTCGGTCTCGAACCATGGCGGCAACAACCTGGACACCACTCCCGCGCCGATCCGTGTGCTCCAGCCGATCGCCGACGCCGTGGGAGGTGACATCGAGGTCCTGGTTGACGGAGGGATCCGCCGCGGCAGCGACGTCGTCAAGGCGCTGGCGCTGGGGGCGCGGGCCACCCTCATCGGCCGCGCCTACCTGTGGGGCTTGGCCGCGAACGGCCAGGCCGGCGTGGAGAACGTGCTCGACGTGCTGCGAGCCGGCATCGACTCGGCGCTGCTGGGTCTCGGCCGCGGGTCGGTCACCGAACTCACCCCCGGCGACGTCCTCGTGCCGCCGGGCTTCGGCGTCGCCGCCGGCAACGCCGAGTGAACCGCTCCACACCCGAGGGCGCCGACCCCCGCCGCCTCCCGTGATTCGCGTCGCCGTGCTCGGCGCCACCGGGTACGTCGGCGGACGGCTCGTGCCCGAACTGCTGGGCGCCGGCGGTGACGTGCGCTGCATCGTGCGCAACCCTCGGCGCACCGGTGGCTTCGGCTGGCGGGAGCAGGTGGAGGTGCTGCCCGGCGACGTGCTGGACCGCGACTCCCTCGAGGCGGGTTTCGAGGGCGTCGACGCGGTCTACTACCTGGTGCACGCCATGGGCCACAGCGACCGATTCGCCGAGACCGACCGGCAGGGTGCTGTAAACACCGCCGCGGCCGCACAGGCCGCCGGTGTGGGTCGCATCGTCTACCTGGGCGGGCTCGGCGCCGACGACCCCGCCGTCCTGTCGCCCCACCTTGCGAGCCGCCACGAGGTGGGGCGCCTGCTGGCCAACGGATCGGTGCCGGTCACCGAACTGCGGGCCGCTGTCATCATCGGCTCGGGCAGCGCCTCCTTCGAGATGCTCCGCCACCTCGTGGACGTGCTGCCGGCGATGACGTGCCCGCGCTGGGTGACCCGGACCCGCTGCCAGCCGATCGCCATCGGTGACGTCCTGCACTACCTGGTCGCCGCGCCGCAGGTCGAGGCGCTGGCTGGACAGATCACCGAGGTCGGCGGGCGCGACGTGGTCAGCTACCGGGACATGATGGATCGCTACGCCGTCGCCACCGGGCTGCGGCCCCGGGTCATCATCCCCGTGCCGGTGCTGACGCCGCGGCTGTCCTCGCACTGGGTGCGGCTGGTCACGCCGCTGCCTTACGACCTGGCCCGGCCGCTGGTCGACAGCCTCATTAACGACGTAGTCGTGAGCCCCGAGCGGGACATCCGGCGTTTCGTGGACCACGAGCCGCTGGATCTGGATGCGGCGCTGGCCCGGGCGCTGCAGCGGGTACAGGACCTCGACGTGCAGACCGCTTGGATGGGCAGTTCACTCGATCGCACCGTCGCAGGGCCCATGCCGCAGGATCCGCCCTGGGCGGGCGGCACGGTGCTGGCCGACGAGCGGGTTCTGACCAGCGAGGCCTCGGCGGAGGCGCTGTTCGCCACCGTCTCGGGGGTGGGCGGCGACCGCGGCTGGTACGTGGCGCAGTCCCTGTGGGAGCTACGCGGCGCGCTCGATGCCCTGGCCGGCGGGGTGGGGATGCGCCGGGGACGCCGCCACCCCGACGAACTCCGGGTGGGTGACGCCCTGGACTACTTCCGCGTCGAGACCCTCGAGGCGCCTCGCCTGCTGCGGCTTCGGGCCGAGATGCGGCTTCCAGGCGTGGCGTTCCTGGAGTGGCACATCGCCGAGGAAGATGGCCGTCGGACCCTCCGCCAACTGGCGCGGATGTATCCCCGAGGCGTGCTGGGCCGCCTGTACTGGTGGGCGCTGTTCCCGATCCACTCGCTGATCTTCAGGCTGCTGGCGAAACGGCTCGTACTTGCCGCCGAGGCCCGCCCACCGGACTAGATCCCCGCCGCCGGGCTCAGCGCTGGGCGTCCTCCAGCCGGGCCCGCATCCGCTCGTGGGCCTCAGGCGAGCCGTCGTGCCAGGTGCCCATCCAGGCGTCGATGGGGATCACCTGCAGTCCGTAGTTGCACTCGAAGTACTTGTGGTGCAGGTCGTGGTAGTAGGTGCCGGCCGGCATGGTCCTGCCATAACCGATCTCGAAGCGGTCGAAGCCGCAGTGGCCCCTCGCCGGGTCCATTGCGGTGAAGAGGTTCGTCAAGATGACGACGAACGGGCTCACCGGTATGACCAGGAAGAACAGCACTGCGGAGAAGTACAGCAGGTGCTCCACGGGGTGCATCGAGAGTCCCGACCACGGTCCGGTGTTCACGTTCTTGTGGTGCAGGAAGTGGGCCCAGCGGTAGAGGGGTTGGGTGTGCAACAGCCGGTGGGTCACGTAGAACCAGCCCGACACCAGGAAGAACGGCAAGACGGTCATCACCAGCAGGTAGATGACCGACGCCGGCCCGCCGCCCCAGTCCACCCGAGGAATGTGGTCGTTGGCGTAGGCCCACAGCAGCAGCGACTCGTAGGCGGTCCAGAAGAAGGCGCCGCTCGTGAGCGCCCAGAACATGTTGTCCCGTGTCTGGCTGCCGAAGAGGAAGCGGCGGCTCTTGTTGCTCAGCCAGCGGGGGTCGTACTTGTAGGCCTTCCCCTGCGCCCGGCGCACGTAGAGCCACAGGTGCAGGCCGCCCGCCGAGACCACCAGCAGCACCACGTTGCGCAGGTAGATCTCGGCGATCCAGCCGACCGCGAACCGCTCCATGCGCTCCATGGCAGGCGTGAAGAAGTTCCAGACCAGGGCCGCCAGGCCGGCGTAAACGAACCCATAGGGCCACATCGTCATCCAGACGAGGTCCCGGATGGTGCGCAGCGCCTTCCGTGGACCACCCCGCAACGTGGGCGGCTGCATCGGGATGGCCTCCGCGGGCTCGTATCCCACCTTCCGCTCCATGGCCTACGTCCCCCTCAGCCGATCTGCGGCACGCGGATCGTACCAACCGCACCATGGGCGCGTAGTAGGCCCGATTTGTGCCAACGTATGCCTGTGGGGGACTCACCGATGCACCAATAGGAGCGCTGAAACGATGACGACGATCAGGTCGCTGCTGGACAACGTGTGTGCTGGAGGGGTGATGACCGTCGGGGACCTGGCACAGGTCACCCGGACCACCCGGCGCGAGGTCGTCCGCTGGCGCTACCGAGGCGCCACCGTCCGCCAAGACGTGGAGAAGCGGCTGCTCGAACTGAGGCCCGTGGTGGATCTGGCCCGCCAGGCGATGCCCGACCGCCAGGCGCGCAGTTGGCTCCGGTCGCCCCAGCCCCAACTCAACGGCCAGCGGCCGCTCGATGCCATCTCTGATGGCAGCGCCTACGTCGTGATCGACTTGCTCGAGACGCTCCTGCTGACCGCCGTGGAGTCTGCCGCCGAGTGACATGCCAGACGGCTGACACCTCTCACAGGCGTCGCCTGTGCGTGATCCGCCAGCGCTCCACCGCGGTGTCCACGATGGCCTCGGCCTCGCCCAGATAGCTCGCCGCGTCGAGGCGCACCTCATCCTCCAAGCCACGCTCGGCGAGGAACGACCCAGCAGCCTCCGCCAGAGGCACTCCGGAGGCCCGAGCCGCGGCGGAGAGGTCGTACACCGCGTCATGGGCCTCGAGGCGTCCCAGCAACGGGGCGAGCCGGATCATCAGCGCCTCGGCCATGATCAGGCCACCGTCGATCTCCAGGTTGGCGACCATCCGTTCGGAGTCCACGTGTAGACCGCCGATGAGATCGCCGCAGCGGGCCAGGGAACTGCCGGTGTAGGCCACCAGCAGCGGCAAGGAGTCCCACTCCATCTGCCACTCCCCGGCCGAACGCTCGTGGCGGCCGGTCATCGCCCGCAGCGGCACGGCGGCCAGGGAGGTGGCCATCCCGCTGAGACCCACGATCGTCTCGGACAGGATGGGGTTGGCCTTCTGGGGCATCGTGGATGACGCCCCCGCCAGCCGGCCGCCGCCCTCGCGCACCTCGGCGATCTCACTACGCGCAAGGTCGATCACCTCCAGGGCGATCCGGCTCAGCGCCGACGCCAGCAAGCCCAGCGCGGCGGCGACGCCTGCCAGGCGGTCCCGAACGCTGTGCCACGGCACGTCGTCGCAGCCGAGACCCAGGATCTCCGCCGCCCGCCGGCGCGTCGCGGCGCTCAACGGCCCGTAGGCGGCCGACGTGCCCGCCGCGCCGTAGAACTGCACCACCTCGGCTGCGGCCCGCGCATCGCCCAGGCGGACCAATGATCGGGCTACTTCCTCCAGCCAGCCGGCGACCTTCATGCCGAAGCTGATCGGCACGGCCTGCTGGCCGTGCGTGCGGCCGGCCATCGCCGTCGCCCGGTGGGTCTCGGCGTGGGCAGCGAGGGTGTCGCCCAGCGGCACCCCGGCGGTGATGATGTCGGTGCATGCGTCCCGGAGCAGCAGGATCAGCGCCGTGTCCATGATGTCCTGCGTGGTGGCGCCGAAGTGCAGCCAGGCCGCCACGTCGGGATGTGTTCGTCCGAGCTGCTGCAGCAGCGGCAGGATCGGATAGCCCACCAGCCGGGTGCCCTCCTCGAGCTGTTCGCGATTGATCTCGACCGATGCCAGCTCTCGGTGGATCGCCTCGGCCGCGGAGGCGGGAATCACGCCGTACTCGGCCTGAGCCTGCGCCAGCGCCACTTCAACGTCCAGCCAGGCCTTGATCGTCCGATCAGCCGAGAACGCCTCGACGAACCGCGGCTCGCCGAAGATCCCCAGCAGGGGAAGCTCCATCCCGCTCATGCCGCCCACCGCGAACACATGCGCCCCGGGATCAGTCCGCCGGCCACCGTCCCGAGCGTAGGAGCTAACGGCCCGGGTGCCGAGCGGCCAGGGGCCGGCCGGGTACATCCCGCACGCCAGCGCCGACCCCTCGACACGCTGTCCCCCCACGAGACACTAGTGGAGCCCGTGGAGCAGTGCCGAGGGGACTGTGTTCCCGGCCAACCGTCGGTTCGCAGTTGCGGTCCGCCGGCACTGCGGCAGATCGCCATGCAACTACTAGTCAACTACTAATTCCTCCTAAATCAGTAGCAAAGCCAGTTCGGAAGGTCATGAGGCTGACGTCGAGAATTGGGTGCATCAGTCCCCTCAGCGGGAGGTGTGGCCGGCGGCCTCGCGGCGGCCTCGCATCCTTTCGTGGGCCTCGGGGGAGCCGTCGTGCCAGGTGCCGACCCAGGCGTCGACAGGGATGACCGGGGTGCCGTAGTTGCACTCGAAGTACTTGTGGTGCAGGTCGTGGAAGTAGTCCCCGGCCGGGAGCGTGCGGTCGCCGGCGACCACGATCCGGTCGAAGTTGGAGTGGCCCAGCGACGGGGCCAGGCCGGTGAAGATCTGCGTGACGATGATGATGAACGGGTTGGCGGGGATGAACAGGAAGAACACCGGCGTGGAGAAGTACAACAGGTGCTCGATGGGGTGCATCGACAGCCCCGTCCACGGCCCGGTGTTGACGTTCTTGTGGTGCAGGTAGTGCGCCCAGCGATACAGGGGCCGGGTGTGCAGGAACCGGTGGGTCACGTAGAAGTAGCCGGCCACCAGCCAGAACGAGAAGACCGTCATCGCCACCAGGTAGACGACCCAGCCCGCCCCGTCGCTCCAGCGGACGTGGGGGATGTAGTCGTTGGCGTAGCACCAATACAGAACCGCCTCCCAGAAGGTCCAGAGGACCGGCGCGCTGACGAGGGTCCAGAAGGCGTTGTCCCACGCCTGGTTGCGCCACATGAACCGCCGTGCCGTGGTGCTGAGCCACCGGTCGTCGTACTTGAACCGTTCGCCCTGCGCCCGGCGCACGTAGAGCCAGAAGTGGATGGCGCTCACCCACACCGCCACCATCACCAGGTTGCGCACGTAGATCTCGGCAACCCAACCGATCTCGAAGCGCGCCATGCGGGCCAACGCCGGCGTGAAGTAGTTCCACACCACCACCGACAGCCCGATGTAGATGAGCCCGTAGGGCCACAACATCAGCTTGGTCAGGTTGCCGATGTTCCTAAGCGACTCCGACGGCCGCGTCCAGAATCTGGGCGGCTCCATCGGGATGCCATCCGGAACGTAACCCTGAGTCCTGGTCATGCGCTCGCCCCCCGGGAGCCACAGCCGACGCCGCCGACTGAGCGGCCCGCTTCTATCCGACTTCTAGACAGTACCGAATCCCGACGGCGAGGGAAGCGCCGGTCCTAGCGGCCGGCGAGGTGTTCGACGACGGGGGCGAACTCCTCTGCCGCCTCGGCAGGGATCGTCATGTACGAGAATCCCCAGCGATCGCGGCGTTCCTCGAGGGTGGCGATGCACTCGTCGACGGTTCCGAAGAGGGCGTGGGGCGAGGCCAGAGCCTGCTCGGTCGTGAGCCCGAAGCCGGGCGCCAGAGCGGCGGCGAAGCCATCACGATCGTCGATGATCGTGGCTATGAACGCCCCGACGCTGAGTTCAATGTCGTCGAACCGTTCGCCTGCGACCTCGCGCACCAGCGCCACCTTCGCGTCGGTCGCCTCGGCTGTGGCACCCGCCGCGATGCGCTCGTCAATCACGCCGGTGTGCAGGCTGACGTTGACCGCCACGATGTCGGCCCGCTGAGCCGCCAGCGTCAGCATCTTCGGGCCGCCTCCGGCCAGCAGCAGAGGCGGGCGCGGGCTCTGAACGGGCTTGGGGCTGGCGTCGAGCCCGCTGACGGTGTAGTGATCCCCAGCGAAGTCGAACGGCCCATCGCCGAAGCAGCCCTCCAGAACCGACACGGCCTCCGCCAACCGCTCGATGCGCACCCCCGGCCGGTCCAGCGTGAGGCCGGCCTGCTCGTAGTCGCTGGTCATCCAGCCGGCCCCGATGCCAACCTCCAGCCGCCCGTTCGAGATGCGGTCGAGAGTGGCGAGTTCCTTCGCCAGAACGACGGGATGGCGGTAGTCGTTGCAGAGCACCAGGGTGCCGACCCGCAGCGACGATGTGGCCAGCGCCGCAGCCGTGATCGTCACGAGCGGCCCGTTCCGAGCGTCCATATGGTCGGTCATGACCATGCTGGAGTAGCCGAGGTCCTCGGCCCGGCGGGCCTGGCCGGCTATGTCGTCCTGATTGCTGGTCCTCTCCAGGGTGACGCCGAACCGGAATGGGCGTGTCATGGCTGCTCCTGTCCCGGCCCCGCTCGTGCCGAGCCGTCAACGGCCACGCTACCGGTACCCCCAAACGGCAATGCTGCCCAGTTGGCTCGGAGACAACCGGACTATCCGGGCGCTTGGGATTTGAGCGGGCAGTGAGGGTGTCGAGAAGGATCGAGTCGGGCTATCAGACCGACCTGGATCCGGGGCTAGAGGATGGGCCGCGTCACAACCACGAGGACTCTCGTGGGAGTGTCGGCCTTAGAGACGACGCGATGTGGTCGGCGGGCATCGAACGTGATGGCATCGCCCTGATTGAGAACGATTCTCTCAGCGTCGAGTTCCAGGGTGACGGTTCCGGACATCACGAGCATGAATTCGTCAGCCTCATGAGCGATGGGTTCGCGAGTCGTGGTGCCCAGCGGGACGAGTTCCGCCACGGCAACCTGCAGCGACCCGAGAGACGCCGGAGTCAGGAGTTCCCATACGACATCGGTGTCGGGAAGGTCGAGACGAAGGCCGCTCCCCTTGACCACATGGTGGATGGGTGGGTCCTCTGCTTCAAGCAGCTTGAACGCCGTCGAATTCAGACCGGCCGCGATCTGGCGAAGCGACGATAGAGATGGATCGACGATGCCTCTCTCAACCTGGCTGATGAGGCTGACAGAGACGTCGGCCTTGGATGCGAGTTCTTGCAAGGTCATGCCAAGCTCCTGGCGATGCAGTCGAATCGCGCTGCCGAGTCGCCGTCGGGCATCCGTGTGAGATATGTCAGCGGACTTTGAGATTGCAACCACCTCGCAATTGCAAGCACGTCAAAATTGCAACCACGGCACAAGTCTAGTGGTGCGGCGCTGTCTTGGTCCGAGTGGCATGGGCTTGCACGCAGAAGATGAGCACATTGTGGACTTTTGGCGCCGAGATCGGGATCAGCTGACACCCTGAACCCATCGTCGTACCACGTGGGCAGCCCCCTTCAGCGCCCCACGCGCCGGAGCCGTCGGCGGCGCGTCGTCGTATCCCCCACACTGCACGCCCAACCACTCGCAGCCGGAACCGATTCCTGTCCGGCCGACTCATTGACAGCACCGACAATTTTAGCTACGATGTAATTCTGCACGACGCGTCGGGTCGACTTCAGTCGAGGGCTACATGATTGCAAAGAATGCACCGTTGCTCTCTGTTTCTGGGCTCTCCAAGGTCTACCCGCCCGCGGTGCAAGCGTTGCGCGATTGTGAGTTCACGCTGGCAGAGGGTGAGATCCATGGGGTCATCGGCGCGAACGGGGCGGGGAAGAGCACGCTCATCAAGATCCTCGCCGGTGTCGAGACACCAACCTCGGGAACAATCTCGCTGGCCGGCTTCGGGGATGTGACGATCAGCAGCCCTGCTGATGCACACCGGTACGGAATCGGGGTCGTTCACCAGGAGTTACCGCTATTCGAGAACCTCACGGTGGCGGACAATCTGTTGGTTGGTGTCGAAGGCCAGGGGCTTTGCCGGGTCACTGCGCGGCGGAGGACCACCGCCACGTACGACCGGATCGCCGAAGGCTTTCCCGGCGCGCCCGATTCCCGGCGACTGCTTGGTGAGTTGACCATCGACAAGCGGCAGATCGTCTCGATCATCCGGGCGCTTGCGTGTGGTGCCCGGATACTGATTCTCGACGAGGCGACCTCGAGTCTTCCCGCCGCGGAGCGGGCGAGCCTGCACGACAATCTCCACCGGGTCGCGGCCAGTGGTATCGGGATCGTCTACGTCAGCCACTTCATCGAGGATGTCATGAGTGTCTGCGATCGCGTCAGCGTCATCCGCGATGGTGGCAACGTCGCCTCGAAGCCGATGGATGAGACTGCGTCGTCGCGCGAGCTGATCGAGGACATGACCGGTCAACCGATTGTCGTCCGCGATGTTGCCACGACCGCTTCCCATGGACTGGCTGATCAGCCAGTTGCTGTCTCACTCCGCGGCTTCGCAACCGATCAAGTGCAGCCCCTCGACTTCGACGTCCTCCGTGGCGAGTGTGTCGGCCTCTACGGGCTTGAAGGCTGCGGGGCACGCGAAGTACTGCATGGGGCGTTCGGGCTCGAGCGCCATAGCGGTGACGTCGTCGTCAACGGTGAGACCGTGTCCGGCGGCACTGTCCGCCGCATGCGAGCCGGCCTCGCGATGGTGTCCGGCGACCGGCGGCGGACACTCATCACTGAGGATACTGTGCGCGCAAACATCGACCTGCCAGCATTCGCTCACCAGAACCTCAGCCGTCCGGCAAAGTCGAACGACCAGGTGGCTGCCATCACGATGAAGCAGTTCGCGGTACTCGGTCAGCTTCATCAGAAGTTGAACACGTTGAGTGGCGGGAACCAACAGAAACTGGCGCTTGGGAGGTGGCTGCACCCGCTACCGGTGTGCTTGTTGGCTGACGAACCAACCCGCGGAATAGATGTCAATGGACGCGCCGCGATTCATCACTATCTGAGGCAATTGTTGGCCGACGGCCTCTCGATCCTTCTCAACTCAACCGATCCCGAGGAACTCGTCGCACTCGGCGACCGCGTTCTCATCCTTGCTGATGGAACGCAAATCGACGAGCTCGGTTACGGGCAAGTCACCGTCAGCGAGATCGAACGCTCCACTCGCACGAGAGACGCGAACGCACCGACGGTCGTCGCATCATGATGTTGGCCAAGATAGCCGCCTTGCGCGAGCGGCTTGCGCGTGCCCAGCTGCATACCTATGCCGTTGCTTTCCTACTCGTGGGCATGGGGTTGTACTTGAGTTTTGCGACCAACAACTTTGCGACTTACCTCAATATCGCAAATGTCTTGGAGCAGGTGTCAACCATCGGGATCATCGCTGTCGCGATGACGGTCTTGCTTGTGACTGGAAACTTCGATCTGTCGATCGGGGGAATCGCGGCATTTGTTGGCGTGACTGGCATCGCCGCAATTAACGAGTTCGGGACTGTCACGGGTTTTGTTCTGGCCATGTTGGTTGCAACTACCCTCGGCGCAATCAACGGATTCATTGTTGTAAACCTCCGAGTAAATTCGCTCGTAGCGACACTTGGCAGCGGTCTAGCATTCTCTGGGGTCGCATTTGTGGTCACCGATAGTTCGCCGGTGCCCTCAAGGAATGACGGCCTGCGAGACTTCATGTCGGCAAACGTTTTGAAGGTTCCGGTCCCGGTCCTTATCTTTGCGGCTATGGCCCTTCTCTTCTTCTACATCTTGAGATTCAGCGTATTCGGTCGACAGTGCTACGCTGTCGGCGCAAATCCAGAGGCAGCTCGATTCGCAGGCATCCGGGTGCCTTTGATCCAATTCCTACCATTCGTCATGGTTGGCATGATGGCTGGCTTGGCAGGAATGGTCCTGGCCGGCCTCTTGAACTCCGGACAACCGAGTGCGGCAGCATCCTGGCCATTGGGTGTGATCGCAGCCGCGGTCGTCGGCGGTGTGTCCATCAGCGGGGGCCGCGGCACCGTGTTTCAAGCGATCGTGGGTGTGTTGTTGATCGGTTTGATTGACAACGGATTCAATCTGCTCGACCTCCATCCGAGTTACCGCAACATTTTCACGGGTTCGGTCATTGTCGGAGCCGTAGCACTCGATAGCGAAGTGCGGCGACGGATAGCCAAAAAGATTCGGCAGACGGCAGTGGAGGCTGGTTCCGAGGACACTTCATCGAACGCTCCCGCTCACGACCAGCACGAAGATCAACTTCATCAATCAACACAAGCACCAAGGAGAAAAACATGACACGCCACAGAAAGTCACGAACAAGACAACGCTACACCAAACTCGGAGGTCTGCTACTCATAGCAGCACTGCTTGCGGCGTCGTGCAGTGACGGTGATTCAGCGGAGGATGCAACGCCGGCAACTACCGCCGCGCCCGCAACAACTGAAGCACCGGCAACGACGGCCGCGCCCGCGACGACCGAGGCGCCTGAAGTCGCCGAAGATCTCGCGGAGGATGCGCTGATCCAGCTTCTGCAGCCCGGTGAGCACTCGTACATTCAAGGTGGCAATGACGGATTCGAAGCAGAAGCTGCCCGACTCGGTCTGCAGAATGCGGAGGTCAAGGTCGGCGATTGGAGCGTCGAGTCACAGGTCGCACTGGTCCAGAATGCGATTTCTCAGGGGGCACAGGGCATAATCATCCAACCGACCGACTCGGTGGCGATTGCCCCGGCAATCGACGACGCAATCGAAGCGGGCGTTTGTGTCGTCATGCTTGTTGCGAATGCAGGAGAAGACAGCAAATCGGTGTATCCCGGAACCAAAGGGTTTGTGGGCTGGGACGAGTACGAGAACGGACAAATCGTCGGTAGAGCCCTCGCTGAGAGAATTGGTGGGAGCGGGAAGATTGTCATCGTTGCAGGGACACTCACCAGCGGCGCAGTTCGCTCCCGGGTCGACGGCGTGGAGGACGTACTCGCCGAATCCTTCCCTGACATCGAAATTCTCACGCTCAGGGACGCCGGCTTTGCCGCGGAAGACGCGCGCAAGACCATGCAAGACCTGATCCAGCGATACGGCGACGAGATCGATGGGGCCGTCTTCACGCAGAACGTCTCCTCAGTCGCAGCCGCGGACGTGATTGAAGCCTCCCCCTTGGAGAAAGAGATTCCCATCGCGAGTATGGGTGGCCAGCAGACATTCATCAACTACATTGCCGAAGGCAAGCTGTGGGCCACGACCCCCGAGGCGCCGTTTGACACGGCGGCGAAGGCACTCGAGCTGACGGTTGACTGCATCAATGGGGACACGGAGCCGGTCTATTTCAGGACCCAGCAGCTGGACAGCGTGAAGGTCCTCGCTGACTACAACTACCTGATCACTGAGGAGAACCTGGACCTGTTCACGCCGCAGTGGGACTAGCGGATTAGGAAGCAACGAAGGTACGGAGAATGAGAGTCGGAATTGACGCTGGAGGCACGTTCACGGACCTGCTGGGAATCGATCCGCTAACGTCGCGCGTGACGGTAGCGAAGGTTCCGTCATCCCGAGAAGCGCCGGAGACGGCAGTTCACGGGGTGTTGAGCGAAGCGGACGTGACCGACTGTGACGTCGACATCACAGTCGGGACCACGGTGGCCACCAACGCGCGGATCACCCGTTCTGGCGCGACCGTGATCTACGTCACCACTGCCGGATTTGAGGACATTCCATTCATTCAATGGGGTGCTCGAAAAGAAGCGTTCGATCCCAGCTGGCCCAAGCCTGACCCAGGTGTCATGCGACGCAACTGTGTCGGGATTGATGAGCGGATCAACAAGAACGGCGACGTCGTCGTTCCATTGACCGATTCGGCTCTCGCTGCCTTAGCGACGGCCGTGGGACAACGGGTTCGAACTCATCCGGACCAGCAATGGGCAATCGCCCTGAACCTCTTGTTCTCCTACGTCAACGACTCTCATGAGGTAGGCGTTGCGGACTTTCTAGCTTCCGAGTTTCCAGATATTCCGGTGTCGGTATCCAGCGTCATCTGCCCGATGTGGCGTGAGTACGAGCGAGCGACGACGGTGATTGCAGACGCGTATGTGAAGCCGACTCTCGGACGCTTCATGGGCCAACTTGGCACCGGAATGGTAGAACGTGGATACACCAGCCCACTTTCGATCATGAAATCGAATGGTGGTCAGATGTCGGCCGAACGCGCCGCCGGCCGAGCGGCAGAGATATTCCACTCTGGCCTCGCCGGCGGTGTCCTCGGTGGTCAATACCACGCCAGACTCGCAGGAAGCGGGAACGCCGTCACACTCGATATGGGCGGCACCAGTGCCGATGTCGCTGTGCTGCCCAATTGTGAACACGGCTCCGAGACCGTTCACGAGCTTGAATGGGGGATTCCGCTCAACGTTCCGCACGTCGACTTCAGCACAATTGGTGCGGGTGGAGGATCGATCGCCTGGATAGATTCCGGCGGGATGCTTCGCGTCGGGCCTCGCAGCGCCGGCGCGAAGCCTGGCCCGGTTTGTTACGGCGCAGGTGGTACAGAACCGACGGTCACCGATGCGAATCTCCTCCTCGGACGGTTGAATCCAGAGTCGCTACTCGGTGGTGGCTTGCCCGTAGATCGTGCTGCCGCGGAGCGGAGTCTGGAAACCCTCGGGCAGTCCCTCGGGCTGACCGCCGTCGAGGTCGCGGCGGCGATCTTGGCGACTGTCAATGAGAACATGGCAGGTGCCATCCGGCTCGTCTCGGTTGACCGCGGCCACGACTACCGGAAGTTCGACCTCGTCGCCTTCGGTGGCGCAGGTCCCGTCCATGCGGTCGACCTCGCCGCCGGCCAAGGTATGCGTCGAGTTGTCGTACCGGTGCATCCTGGCAGTTGTTCAGCGTTCGGAGCGTTGCTTGCCGACCCGCGCGTTGATCGTATCCGGATGATCCTTCAGCGCTCCGATCACCCTGACCCGGCGACTCTTGAGCAACGCCGCGCTGAACTCGTCGACAGTGCTATCAGGGACCTGCGTGACGAGGGGTACTCGGGCGCCTTCGAGGTAATACTGACACTACAGATGCGGTACCTCGGCCAAAGCCATGAGCTCCCCGTCGCCGCACCGAACGAGCGCTTCACTGATGAGATGTACGGGAAGTTGGTTGAGAGCTTTCACCGAGAGCACGAGAACCTGTTCGGCTACAACATGCGAGGCAAGCCAGCAGAGATCATCCGCATGAACGTCACCTGCTTGGGAACACTGGGAGAAGTCGAGCTACCACTGGTCCCGACCAACGGTGCCGCCAATCCAAATACCCACCGTCCAGTGTTCTTTCACGACAGAGGCTTTGTCGAGTGCCCCATCTACGACAGGTCATCTCTGCCCGCCGGGACCGTCATCGAGGGGCCGGCGGTGATCGAGGAGCTCAGCTCAACCACTGTCGTGCTACCCGACACCACCCTCGAGGTACATGATCGCGGGACCATGGTCATTGCATTGCCTGCGTTGACAACAACGGCTCTGAACGAGATCGATGTTACGACGCTCAGTGTGATCGACAGCCGGATGCGTAATGTCTGTGACGAGATGGGGAGCGTGTGTGTGCGTGCTGCCTATTCAACACTCTTTAGCGAGTGTCGGGACTTCACCACGATGCTCTTCGATCGCGACGGCCAACTCCTGTGCCAGGCGGAGAACAACCCTGCCATTATCGTTGCCGGGCTGCGCACAGTTCCCTTCGTCATCGAAGAAGTGGGCGTCGAAAACTTCGGTCCCGGTGATGTCTATGTTCACAACGACCCTTATCGCGGCGCCTGTCACATGCCCGAGCATCTCCTTCTAAAGGGTGTGTTCCACGGTGGAGAGCTTGTTGGATTCGTCGCCAATATCGCGCACATCGCCGAGATTGGAGGCATGGCCGTAGGTTCGTTCGCCGCGACGGCTACCGAAGTGTTCCAGGAGGGGCTGCGTCTCCCACCAATCAAGCTGATGGACGCTGGAGAACCCATTCGCGACCTCTGGCGCGTTATTCTCGCCAACCACCGGACACCGGACATGTCCTGGGGTGACTTCCACGCGATGCTCGCGTCCCTCACGACGGGAGAAAGGCGATTTCTCGAGTTGCTCGACGAGATCGGCGTCGACTTGTTCGAGCGCGCCACCGCCGAACTCATCGATGCATCCGAGCGATGGATGCGCAGTCAGATCTCCGCGATTCCCGACGGCATCTATTCGTTTGAGGACTACAAAGAGGACGACGGGATAACCAACAATCCGATCTGGCATCGGGTCAGTTATCATGTCGAGGGTTCTGAGGTCGTCGTGGACTACGGCGATTCGGATCAACAGTGTGGCGGCCCGATCAATCTTACCTACGTGGCGACAGCGGCTGGTGCGTGTACGGCCCTCCTACAGATGATCAGGACTCGCGACGTCCCACTGAATTGTGGGGCGTATAAGCCGATCACCGTTCTGGCGCCGCCCGGACAGGTCACAAACGTCGCGTTTCCTGGCGCATCCGTCGCCGGCAACACGGACGGCCAGCCGCTTGTGATTGACATCGGCTGGGGGGCGCTGGCCGAAGCAATGCCCGACACCGCGACGGCGTCGCATAGCGGCACCGATCCCTGCCTGATCCTCGGAGGGTTGCATCCTGAGACAAATGAGTTCTACGCGCACGTTCATCCGGAGGGTGTTGGCTGGGGAGGACGCCCGGACGGCGACGGGAATCATGCACAGGTGGTAGCTCACGCGAGCATCGCACGGATCGCGTCCGTCGAGGTCACTGAGACGCGCTATCCCTGGCTGAACCGGGCGTTCAACCTGGTGGGGGACTCGGGAGGGACCGGAAAGTTCCGCGGTGGCTGTGGGACATTTCGCGAATTCGACATCGAGGCGCCGGAGATGAGATTCAGTGCAATCATGGACCGAGCAGAGCACGGCCCCTGGGGATTGCAGGGAGGGAACGAGGGTGGTTGCCTGGAATTGCGAGTCAGACGCGCCGGTACGAGCGAGTTTCTCACTTTCCCCGAGGCCTTCGGCACGAGGAGCGCGACGAAGTTTGACAACGTCGTACTTCAGCAGGGCGACACCGTGAGATGCACCTCACCCGGTGGCGGGGGCTACGGCGCGCCGCATGAGCGAGACGTGGCGACAGTGTGTGATGACGTTGCCGACGGCTACGTCTCAGTCAACGAGGCTGAGGCCGTATTTGGGGTGGCCGTCGAGCTTGCTGACGGCTTGCTCACAGTGGATCAGCAACGCACGCACGCACTCCGCGCAGCCCTGAGTTCGGCAACGTGACTGGATAGAGAGTATGTCAAACGGACAATGGCACAACATCGACATACCGTGGTACGAGTCGAGGATTGTGAATTGTGATCGCTGCGGGCAGATGATCCCACGTCGCATCTGGGTCGTTCGTTCCAACGGTGGGGAGAAGCAATACTGCTCCGAGACCTGTGGTGAGAGGGACATCTAGATCCACATCCCTCACCGCTGTGTGATCGGAGACGAAAATGGCTGACGTATTCCCCAACGATCATATTCGCTGAGGGACCTGGAAGGGACGGTCAAGTGATTCGATTTGCAGAATATCTCTCCTCGGAGCCCGATGAATTCAGTATTCACCTCCGGCAAATTGGCGTGAGAGACGTGGTGATCGAGATGCCTACTCAGGGGCCCAACGGGGAGGCTCCATGGTCGGAACGCTCGTTACAGAGAGTTGTCGACGCGTATGCTGAAAGGGATCTTCGGGTCGAAGCAATCGAAGAAGACGACTCGCCACCACTGAATCGAACACGTCTGGGTGCCGATGGGCGTGACGAAGAGATTGAGGTCTACTGTTCGCTGATCGAGAACATGGGTAAGGTCGGCATTCCTGTGCTCTGCTACAACTGGATGGCTGTGATCGGGGTGCAACGCACCTCGCTCGCGATCAAGGGCCGGGGCGGAGCATTGGTGACCGGATTCGAGCGTGACCACGATTCCATGCTGGAGGGGACCGATGCCGGACATGTACCTGGCGAACAGCTATGGGATTCGCTTGGATACTTCTTGGATCGCGTGGTGCCGGTGGCTGAGCGCAGTGGCGTGCGGCTGGCCATGCACCCCGATGACCCCCCGTTGCCTTCGATTCGGGGTGTTGATCGAATCATGTCGAGTGTCGACGGCTTTCAACGACTAATCGACCTGAATGACAGTCCAAGCAACTCAATTGCATTGTGTCAAGGTAACTTCACCCTAATGACGGATGATCTACCCAAGACCATTCGCCACTTTGGTCATCAGGATCGAGTCGCATTCGGGCACTTCCGGGACGTGTCTGGCGACGTGGAGAACTTCGTGGAGACGTTCCACGACGACGGCAAGACCGACATGTTGGCCTGCATGCAGGCGTGGGAAGAGATCCCATTTCGCGGTGTGCTTCGGCCGGACCACGTCCCAACCTTGGCAGGCGAATCCAATGACCAGCCAATGTACGCTCGACTCGCCCGACTCTTCGCGCTCGGATACATGGTCGGACTTCGTGAATCCACAACGAGCTGACGTTCCAGTCAGCCCAGATCCTGCGCATCTGTTCTGCGTGGCCACCCCGTAGTGACCCAACGTCGCGCCACCGGCACCTGGCAACCCGGCCGGGACCCTCCCGACCCGGTCAGCGCATGGCGGTGAGGACCCGGCCGACGGTGTCGTGGCTGCGGCCCACGATCGCCTCGTAGGCGTCGGGGTCGGTGGCGCCCTCGGTGACGGTCACCATGACGCAACTGCCCGACAGGTCGCCGAGCGCCTCCCGGGCGGCGGGGTCGGCCAGCAGGGCCACCAAGCCGGCCAGGGATGCGGCGCCGGTCTCGCCGGCCACCACGGCGGAGTCGGCCAGGTCGCGCATCGCACCGCGGGCGGCGTCGTCATCCACGGAGGTGAACCAGTCCACGCCGCTGGCCAGGCGGGGCCAGGCGACCGGTGACGGCTGCCCGCAGTTCAGGCCCACCATGATCGAGCGGTGCGGGCCGGGCACGTGCGTGAGCCCTCCGGCGAGGGCCGAGGCCTGCACGCAGTTGGCGTCGCTCGGCTCGACACCCACCAGCACCGGGCGGTGCGATCCGGACCGGTAGTGCGTCACCGCTGCCGACATGAACGCTCCCACGCCCATCGGCACCACGACCAACTCGGGCTGCTCCAAGCCGCTGGCGGCGATGGCCTCGTCCACCTCGGCGAAGATGGTGGTGTAGCCCTCGATCACCTGGGCGGGAATCGTCTCGTAGCCCGGCCACGACGTGTCGGAAACCACGATGCAGCGCTCGCCGGCCTCTTCGGCCGACCGGGCCACGGCGTCGTCGTAGTCGCCCGGCACCATCGTGACCTTGGCGCCCTCCCACTCCATGGCCTCGATACGCGCCGCCGCCATGCCGGCCGGCACGAATATCTGGGCGTCGAACCCCAGCAGCCGGGCCATGAAGGCCACCGCCCGGCCGTGGTTGCCGTCGGTCGCGGTGCACAGTTGCAGCGGGCGCAGGTACGCCAGCCGAGCCGCCAGTTCGTTGATGTTGCCCCAGCGCGCCGGTGGCGCGCCGACGTGCTCGCAGATTGCCTGGTAGGTGGCCCACGAGGCACCGAGGATCTTGAACGACGGAAGACCCATGCGGCGGGTCTCGGCCTTGACCAGGAGACGCCCCACGCCCAGCCGCTCGGCCAGGTCGGGGGCGTCGAGCAGGAGTGTCGGCGAGTAGGCCGGCATGCGGCGGTGGAATCCCGCGACCTCGGGCGGCGCCGGCGGCCAGTCTCGATCCTCGCGCAGGGGATTGGGGGTGACCAGTACAGACATCACGACTCCTCGTTGAGCGTGCGGTACGGGTCCAGTTTTACCGGAATCGGCGCCGATCCGACGTCAGGGACACCGACCCGGTGCGGCTGGGGTCGAAGCCGGCATCGGTACGGCGCCATCGCCGGCTCCAGCGCTTCGCCGTGCGGGAACCGATCGGGGGCCTCGGGCGTCGTCATCGGTGATGGAAGCTCTTCTCGCCATCAGCGCCGACCGCGCGGTAACCCCGCTGAAGGTGTTGGATGATGGCGTGACCGCCGTCGACTTCGACGACTTCTACCGGGCCGAGTACGCACCCATGGTGCGGCTGGCCCGCGGCCTGGTCGACACCTCGGAGTGCGCCGAGGAGATCGCCCAGGACGCCTTCGCCAAGGTGTTCGAACGCTGGCACCGGCTGGACTCACCCGGTGGCTACCTGCGCACAGCGGTCGTCAACGGCGCCCGCAGCGAGCTGCGGAAGCGAGAGGTACGGCGCCGCGTGGGGCTGAACCATCCCCCGCAGGCGCCGGCCGAGCGGGACTACCTCGTTGACGCTCTCGACCGGCTGCCCCCGAAACGCAAGACCGCGCTGGTGCTGCGCTTCTACGCCGGCCTGTCCGAGCGGGAGGTCGCCGAGACCATGGGCGTCCGGCCGGGCACCGTCAAGAGCCTGGTGTCGCGGGGACTGGCGGAACTGCGGGAGGTGATCGAACGATGAACGACGACAGGGACCGCGCGCAGCGACCCGGCGACGAGGTGCTCGGGGCAGCCCTGGGCGAGGCCGTCGGCAGGGAGGCCGACTCCCCGGTCACACCCCCACCGGTGGCCGACATCGCCGAGCGGGCGGCCGCACGTGCCAAGGCACGACGAGTCCGCCACGGGGTGGTCGGCATCGCCGCCGCGGCCGCGCTGGTCGCGGGACTGGTGACGTGGAACACGCTGAACGGCGACGGCGGGAACGGGAACATCCAGGTGGCCACCCAGCCGACCGTGCCCCAGACGACCGGGCCCGAACAGGCCGAGCCCGCAACGGGCGAATCCGATCCGGCCGGCGAGGAGGGCGATCCGGCTGCCGCATCCGCCGCCGCTGAGGACGACCCGGCTGCCGCATTCGCCGGCGAGGAGGGCGACCCGGCTGCCGCACTCCCCGCCGCTGAGGACGATCCAGCCAGTGCCGCCGCCGCACCCACGGCAGAGGAACCCGCGGTGGCTGACCTGCAGCCCACCGATTCACCCGCAACCGAGTTGGGCGGCACAGCGGAGCCGGCCGGCTCGGGATCGACAACGCCCGATTCGAGCGTCCTCACGCCCGAGGAGTTGTCCACCGGACCCACCCTCACGTGGATCGAGGTGGACTTCGACACCAGCACAGGCCTCAGCGACATCTACCGCATCCGCTCCGTCGGCGACGGCCGCATCGTCGCCCTCGGCTGGGGTGATGCCGGCGACCAGGTCGTTGTCACGACCGACGGCACGACGTGGACAGCCATCGGCATGCCGGACGGCATCCACCCCGAGTTCCCCGACATCGCCGGGGACCGCTGGGTGGCCGGCGGACCGGACACCACCGATCCGCAGAATCGCGGTCGGGTGTTCTTCTCCGACGACCAGGGCGCGAGCTGGACCGAACTGACCATCGACGTCGTCTCCGATACCGAACCGCTGCCGTCCTACTGCATCGGGCGCTCACGAGTTTCTTCGGTGCTGGCCTCCGGCGACCGGATGGTGGCCACCGTCGAGACCCACACCGATCTCAACCTCCAGGCGTTGCTCGTGGCGTCCGGCCGGGCCCCGGACCGGGACTCGATCCTGCACTGGCGCTACACCGACAGCGCCCTCGTCGTCCATCTTGGCGAGGGCACCGACGCCGAGAGCATCGAGATCCCGTTCGACGAGTTGGGCATGGCGCCCGGTCAATCAGCACCCTGCGCGGGGCCGGACGGTCAGCACGACCAACGCGTCCACATCCTCACGAGCGACGGCGCCGGCACCGAGTCGGCGGGTCGCTACAACGGGGTCAACACCTCGGCGATCAGCACCGCCGAAGGTTTCTTCCTCACGCTGCGCACCGGCGAGGGTGCGTTGCTGCTCACCTCGCCGGACGGTCGCACGTGGACCGAGCAAGCCATCGGCGAGCAGGGCTACGTTCCCGTGACGCGCGGGCCCGGCGGCGCCGCGTGGCGCAGTTTCCGGAGCTACGACTCCTACCGAATCGAGCGCCTCGGTGCCGGCAGCGGTCCGGGAACGGCCGCCGAGTTCGGGGGCGTGCGACCCGGTCAGATCCTCACCGCGGGCCCCGCCGGCGTGGTCACCACGGCGGAGCCGATATCGCGCGCCGGCACTGGTTCCCCGTCTGAGATCCGCATCGTCAAGGACGGCTACGAGCTGCGCCTCGACCAGGCCTGGGGCGACCTGGCCCTCTGGGACCTCGCCGCGGACGTCGCCGTCTACCAGTTCGCCGCCCCCGAGATCATGTTCAGAGCCTCGCCTCCGGAGGGACTCCGCTTCGTCACCACCGACGACGGCTCCCAGACCCTGGTCTTCGAGGATCCCGACACGGGTGACGATCTCGTGGCCTTCACGACCGCTGATCTGGAGCGCAGCGCCGCGCCGTTCACCGACGGTCTCGGAGCGTTCGAGCCGCCTCCGACCTGGATCGGATGGTCGGCCGGCGGAACCGTCTGGGGCTGGCAGAGTGTCGCCGACGCCTTCGGGATCGACACCGGCGGCACGTATCCACGGGTCGAACTCGCCGTCGGCAACGACTTCGTGCTCGCACAGGTCTTCGTCGTGACCGACGGCGAGTCGGTCTCACAGTCGATCTCGACCGACGGCAGCGAATCGCAGCGGTCCGGTAGTCGCAGCCCCGAGGCCCGCTGGTTCATCGCCCCGGTGCCTTAGGCCGCCACGAATCTCCCCCATGCCCACGCTGGCCCCGCCGCACGGCGGGGCCCGCTCGCGTACCCGGAAGCCGTAACCCCCCAACACTGCAATCGCTGAAGCAGGAATTCTGTCAGCCCGATGAACCGAACGCCCCCGCCGTGCGTCGGTAAGGGTGATGGGCACATCCTCCACCGCCACCTGCGACGGAGCAGTGGCACCGACCGAAGTCTTGGATGAACGAGTGGCCGCCGACGTCTTCGCGGAGTTCTACCGGGCCGAGTACCTACCGATGGTGCGACTCGCGTTCGGGCTGGTGGACACCCCCGAGGCCGCTGAGGAGATCACGCAGGACGCCTTCGCCAAGGTGTTCGAGCGTTGGAACCGGCTCCAGAATCCGGGCGGGTACCTGCGCACGGCGGTCGTGAACGGCGCCCGCAGCGAGTTGCGCAAGCGAGAGGTGCGGCGCCGCATCCGCCCGGGTCGGCCACAAGGGGTCCCGGCGCAGCAGGACTACCTGCTGGACGCCCTCGAGCAACTGCCCACAAGGAGAAGGACCGCCTTGGTGCTGCGCTACTACGGCGATCTGTCCGAGCGGGAGATCGCCGAGACGATGGGCATCCGCCCCGGCACGGTCAAGAGCCTGCTTTCGGGCGGGCTCACGCAGCTGCGGGAGGTGATCGACAGATGAACCAGAACCGGGACACCGGCCCGCGGGCCAGCGACGAGGATCGGACTCTCGGCACCGACCTGGGCGCGGCGATCGGCAGGCGGTCGCAGTCCCTGGAGCGCGTTCCCCCCGTGGCGGGCGTCGTCGAGCGGGCGGCCATGGCGGCGAGCGCGCGGCGTCTCCGGTACACGTTGGTGGGCGTGACCGCAGCCGCGGCTCTGCTGGCCGGCGGCCTAGTGGCCCGGAACACGCTCAGCGATGACGGGGACGGGGCAGTCCGCGTCGCCACGGCACCAGCCACGAGCGCCGCGGCGCCGGTATCGCCCGGACCCGACAGCTCCCCGGCGGCCGGTCCACAGCCCCCCACGCTGCAGCCCTCGGATCCGCTGCCCGCCGGGACGGAGCAAGCAAATGCCTCCGCCGGCGAGGCCGGCCTCGACGGGTCCGAGCCGTCCGACCGAATCCCCACGGAGCCGGCGGATGATCCCGAGACGGATTCGGCCGGCTGCGAGACCCTCGCTCTCGCGGACACCATGTGCGAGTGCCCGTGCCCCAAGGCGCCTTTCGACCACTTCTTCAAGGGCCGCATCGCCAAGGACGGCTACGAACTCCGCTTCGGCGAACCCCCGGGCGGAATGACCCTGTGGGACCTCACCACCGAGGCTCCCGTCCACGAGTTGGAGGCCGAGGCATTCGAGGGTGGTCCCGTTCCCGATGGCGTCCGCCTGACGCACAACGAGAACGGCTCGGTCACCGTCGTCTTCGAACACCCCGAGACAGGCGAAGAACTCGTGACCGTCACCACCAGGAGAACGTCTTCGACCGGCCTCACGTTCGAGGGACCGTTCGAGGGTCTGCCGGATCTCTGGTTCGAGGATTTGCCGGACCTCTCGACCGAGGAACTGCTCGAGCATCTCGACAAACGGATCGAGAACCTCGACGATCAGCTGGAGGATTTCAACGATTGGTTCGAGGACTTCGTCCCGGATGTCGAGTGGTCGGCGCCCGGTCTGGGCGACCTTCTCGAACGGCTGAGGGAGGCTCCACCTGACCCGCGGCAGCCCGCCCGACCGAGCCAGGCAACTTCGACGTCCGCGTGAGCCAGACGGAGGCGACACGGCTCCTTCGCCGACGGTTCGTGGCGTAGACCTACGACCTCGATATATCCAGAGCCCATCAATTGGATATACTGGCACCGTGACGAAGCGGCTGGTCGACATCGAAGACGATCTGCTGGACGAGGTGCGGGTGTTGACGGGCGCCGCCACCATGAAAGAGGCCGTCAACGCCGCGCTGCAGGAGGTGATCGACAGCGAGTTGCGCCGCCGGCACCTGCAGCGACTCGAAGCCGGTACGGGCACCGACCTGTTCGATGACGAGGTCATGCGGGGCGCATGGCGGTAGCGCCGCTGTACCTGGCCGACAAGAGCGCCCTCGCCCGGCTCCATCACCGGCCCGTCGCCCGCCGCCTGGGTCCGCTGCTCGTCGACGGCCTGGTGGCCACCACGCCGATCATCGACCTCGAGGTCCTCTACAGCCCCCGCTCGCTCGCCGACTACGAGGAGATCCTGGCCGAGCGCGGTGCCCTACCGTCGTTCCCGCTGACACCCGAGGTGACCGACCACGCCATCGATATCCAACGCCGGCTGGCGCAACTCGGCCGGCATCGGCTGCCGCTGCCCGATCTTCTCATCGCCGCGGTCGCCGGACTCAACGACCTGGCGGTCATCCACTACGACGCCGATTACGACCGCGTCGCCGAAGTCACAGGCCAGCCCTGCGAGTGGGTCGTACCCCGAGGTTCGCTTTGAGCGCCGATGACGAAACGCACGGTTATCGGGTTCGGGCGGTCCGGTCCGGTAACTGGTGGTCCATCACGGTTCCCGAACTCCCCGGCGTGTTCTCGCAGGCCCGACGCCTCGATCAGGTGGAGGCGATGGCCCGCGAGGCGATCGCCATGATGCTGGACGTCGACACCGGCCGGATCGGGGGGATCGAGGTGGAGCGGTGGGCGGGCCGATCAGGGGGCGGCGCGCTCGGTTAGCCACTGGCGCCAACGGGGGTCGTCGCGGGCGGCTGCTGCGGCGCCGTCGGGGCCATAGAGGTACGACCAGATCGAGGTGGTGACGTGCTCGCCGTCTCCCTCCACGGCCAGGAAGGCGGTGCCGGGGGCGGGCCGGTCGAGCAACAGGGCGACCCAGCGCGGGTCCACGTCGACGACGGTGCCGGCCAGCTCGGGGGCGTCGGATGCCGTGACCTCGATGCGGTCGCCCACCGCAGGGTCGACCGGGATGCCCAGACCGCTGCTCAGGGCCGACCAGGCCGCCTCGCGGGGTCCCGCCCACAGTGCCATCGGGGTCACCGCCGTGGCGGTCCGCCCGGCGAAGTGCTCCAGGTGCAGCCGCAGGTTGAACATGAACAGGCGCCAGCCCTCGGTCATGCCGTCGAACTGGGCGTCGTCCTCGGCGCTGGTGCCGAAGCTGCCGTTGACGAGCCGCACGACGCAGGTGTCGTCGCCGCGCGGCTCCACCGTCCACTCGAACGTCAGCCCGCCGAATTCCTCGCCCCCGGCGAAGACCACACGGCGCGGTGGCTCCCAGACCGCAACCCTGCCGGGCACCTGCATCTCGGGCTCGGGCCCGAAGGAGGCCGTCCCCACGCCACCGGCACGTTCCTCGACGGTGTGCGGCACGTACCACGAGGAGATCCCCGGCCCCGTCGCCACGGCCCGCCAGACCTCTTCGGGCCGCCCCGGCACCTCAACCTCAAGTTCAATGGACCGCTGCTCATCGGACATGGTTCACCTGCTGCTCCTCTCACCCCACGCCACAGTCATTCCACCACCGCACCGTCGTACTACCACCCACCGAGTGTCATTCCGGCGAAGGCCGGAATCCATGCGGCGCGGCATCATCTCGACGCTCACCACTCGGGAGTTCACAGGTGGCGCCGGGACGAGATGACGCCCGTGTCGAAGCCGGCACGGGCCAGCCCGCCGGAGAACCTGGCGTGCTCGATCTTCAGGCAGCGGTCCATCACCACCTCCAGGCCGGCGGCCAGGCAGAGCTGGGCAGCTTCGGGGTTCCACAGGCCCAGCTGCGCCCAGAAGACCTTGGCGCCGATGGCGATGGCCTCGGCGGCGACGGCGGGCAGGTCCGCCGAGCGGCGGAACACGTCGACGATGTCGGGCACCACCGGCAGGGCCTCCAGGGTGGGGTAGACCGTCCGACCGAGGATCTCGGTCTCGCGGGGGTTCACGAGGTACACGTCGAAGTCCGTCGACGACGACAGCAGGTAGGTGACGACGAAGTTGCTGGACCGCGCCCTGTCGCCCGAGGCGCCCACGACCGCCACCGTGCGCGAGCGGCGAATGATGTCCCACCGCTCGGCGGCGCCGGGTGCGCTCCAGCCCTCGACGGGGCGACGCTCAGGCACCGGCACCGCCCGCAGCGGCGGCGAGGGCCTGGTCGAGGTCCCAGATGATGTCCTCGACGTCCTCGAGGCCGACCGAGAGCCGCACCGTGTCGGCCGTTACGCCTGTGGCAGCCAGGTCGGCCTCGGAGAGCTGCTGGTGGGTGGTGGAGGCCGGGTGGATGACGAGCGACTTGGCGTCGCCGACGTTGGCCAGGTGGGACACGAGCTGCAGTGCCTCGATGAACCTGGCTCCGGCCGCCCGGCCGCCCTCGACGCCGAACGTGAAGATGGAGCCCGGCCCCTTGGGGAGGTACCGCTGGGCCCGGGTGTGGTGAGGGTGATCGGGCAGGCCGGCCCAGCGCACCCAGGCCACCCGGTCATCGGCATCGAGCCACTTGGCGACGGCGCGGGCGTTGGCCACGTGGGCGTCCATGCGCAGCGGCAGCGTCTCGAGGCCGCCCAGCAGGAAGAAGGCGTCGAAGGGCGACAGGCAGGCGCCCACGTCGCGCATCTGCTCGGCCCGCAGCCTGGTGCAGAAGGCGTACTCACCGAAGTTGTCCCACCAGCGCAGCCCGTTGTAGCCGGCCACCGGCTCGGTGAAGCTCGGGAACCGCCCCGAGCCCCAGTCGAAGCGTCCGGCCTCGGCGACCACCCCGGCGATGGTGGTGCCGTGCCCGCACAGGAACTTCGTGGCCGAGTGCACGACGATGTCGGCGCCGAACTCCAGGGGCCGGCACAGGTACGGGGTGGCGAACGTCGAGTCCACGACGAGTGGCAGGTCGTGCGCGCGGGCGACCTCGGCGAGACCGCTCAGGTCGGCGATCTCGCCCGCCGGGTTGGCAATGATCTCGGTGAAGAGCAGCTTCGTCCGGTCGCCGATCGCAGCGGCGAAGGCGTCGGGGTCGCTGCTGCGAACAAACGTGGTGTCGATGCCGAGGCGGCGCAGCGTCACGTCGAACTGCATGTACGTGCCGCCGTACAGCCCGGCGGCCGAGACGATGTGATCGCCGGCGCCGGCCAGGGACGTGATGGCCAGGAACTGGGCGGACTGGCCGCTGGAGGTGGCCACCGCCCCGATGCCGCCCTCCAGGTTCGCCATCCGCTCCTCGAAGACGTTGACGGTGGGGTTCGAGATCCGCGTGTAGATGGATCCGTACTTCTGGAGGGCGAAGAGGTCGGCCGCATCCGCGGTGTCCTCGAAGACGAAGGCGCTGGTGTAGTAGATCGGCGTGGTCCGGGCCCCGGTCCCCGGATCGGGACGCCCGCCGGCATGCAGCGCCCGCGTCCGGAACCCCCACGCCCGATCCGCCATGGTTCGCTACCGCCCCGAGCCCGTGTTCACGACCGGGGTGGTCTGCTGCTCGCTGGTCAGCACGACGAGCAGATTGGCCACCAGCGACGCCTTGGCGTCTTGGTCGAGCTCCACCACGGACCGCTCGGTGAGCAACTCCAAGGCGTCCTCCACCATGCCGACGGCTCCCTCGACGATGGTGCGCCGGGCGGCAACCACGGCGGCGGCCTGCTGGCGGCGCAGCATGGCCTCGGCGATCTCGGTGGCGTAGGCCAGGTGGTTGAGCCGGGTCTCGATCACCTCCACACCGGCGCGGTCCAGCCGGGCCTGCACCTCGGTGTGGAGCGTGGCCGCGACCGTGTCGGGATCCGAGCGCAGCGACACCCTGTCGCCGTCGAAGTCGTCGTAGGGGTACTGCGTGCCGAGGTGGCGGATGGCGGTCTCGCTCTGCACGTACACGAAGTCCTCGAAGTCGTCCACGTCGAAGATGGCGCGGGCCGTGTCGACGACCCGCCACACCACCACGGCGGAGATCTCGATGGGGTTGCCCTCGGCGTCGTTCACCTTCGACACGCTGGTCGTGAAGTTGTGCACCCGCAGCGACACCTTGCGCGAGGCGGCGCGGGTGAACGGGTTGACCACGTACCAGCCGGCCTTGGTCACCGTGCCCCGATAGCGGCCGAACATGATGAGCACCAGCGCCTGGTTGGGCTGCACCACGTACTGCCCCGGCAACACGATGATGAACAGGATCGCCCCGACCGGGATGAGCGCGGCGAGGCCGCCCGCCACGGTGGCGCCGACGCCCCCGCCGGCAATCAGCCCAAGCCCGACCAGCGCGAGGAGCACGCCGACGATCCCCGGCAGAGTCTTCGCCGGGCGGGTCTGCACCGAGACGATGCCGGGATGTGCCAGAGGCTCTACGCCGCGATCGCCCGCGCATTCGGATGATTCGGTCATGCAAACGACGCTATCGGCAGCCGGTGCGGGAGGTGACGGATGGTGTCGGCCAGTTCCATCGGTCGGTGCGCAGAGCTGAGACTCCCCAACCTGTTGCCACCGCGAGCGAGACCTTGCCCGGAATCGCGGACCGGCGCGCACGCGGCTATCGAACTCGGCGGAGCGGCGATCGGTAGTCAGGCGCTATTCGGCGAGTTCCACAGACGCACAGTGAATCGGTTTGCCTCCGCAACAAGGTCGGGCTCAGTTCCATTGTGCATGCGCATGCCTGGAATGATCTTGTGCCGCACCCCCATACCTCGAGCATCGACATATCCGTAGTCGCGCATGATGTTGACGAGCGTTTGGTTGCGCGCGTAGCGAAAGCCCGACCTCATTCCGTCCACCGTGACCGTATTGGGCAATCCTCCGGGACTCTGAATCTCGAGGCGATCGGCGTAGAGAGCCAGCATGATGTCCGTACCGCCGATGCTGTAGTCACGATGGACGAGCGCGTTGACGACGACTTCCCGAACCACAGATTCCGGATACTCCCAGCTGTCACGGCGTCGAGCACCTTGGAGATGGCTGGTGGGCGTCGTGTTCCGACGGATAAAGTCCCACGCCCTCTCGACCAGCCCAGATTCGACAAGCGATCCGCCCGCGGCTCTTAGCGGTACCATGGGTCCTCGCAGGTCCTCGTCGGCTCGTGTCGCATAGTCGGGTTCGGCCCCCGTATAGCAGATAGCACGAATTCCCGACTGCGGAACGTATTTCTGCGGGCTTTTGCCGAACAGCAGGAGACCATCGATCGTGGCAACGACCTGGCCTGCCGAGTACGTCATCAGCTCGATATTCTGCAACAGCGTTTCCCAACCATCGAGATCAGCGTCTGGCGGTGTGGCGTCATCTCCGAGTCCGATCAGATAATCGCGCAGTCGGCGAGAGTCAAAAGCATCGAGAGCGGCACCCGACACGGGTTTCAAGCCGTATTGCAAATGCCCTGAAGCCTGATACATCCTCTGGAGTTCCTCGCGACTTGCCTCCCGGGATGTGTTGCCGACACGGATGTAATAGGTCTTGCGGCCATTATGAAAGCACGCATAAGGCTTCGCTGCACCTCGCGTAACGCTCACAGCAAGAACGTCTCGACCGGGCTCGATATCCCTCGTCCACGACACCAGAGGAATAATTTGTGGTTCGACCTTAGCCCGGCCCACCTCCATCACCCATTCCACAAGGCGATCACGGTAGGTGCCACGAATGCTTCCATCATCGTCAACGCCAAGCAGAACGGTTCCACCTTCAAGGTTCAGGAATGCCACAAGCGCCTTAGCTAAAACGTGGTTCTCGATGCCGTCCCGCTTGAATTCCAGCCGCGAGTCCTCACCGTTACGAATCAGCTCGAGGAGTTCAGTCTTGTTCATCGACCTCGTTACCCCTAGACGTGGGATCTGCTCACCGGTCAGCTCAGAACCCGTATTTCAACCGTCTGGTCTCGAAGGCTTCTTTTCCGCCTTCAAGTAGCTCTTCGACCAACTCCCGCACCGTTTGCGAATCGATCGAACCCATGTGTTCACGTGCAATTCTCGCTGTTCCGCTATCCGCTTCCCCTGTCGCTGTCAGCCCAAGGATCAGCTCAGCATCGCCAAGTACCGGAATATTAGCATTGTGGGTCGAAAAGATGAACTGCCGCTTTCCCTTCTCGGCGCGTATCCTGGGAATCACGCCCTCGGTTATAAAGCGATTGTCGAGATCGTCTTCGGGCTGATCCACGATCAGAGGAGCCTCAGAGTCCAAGAGCAACAGCAACAGGACGGCGGTAGCTTTTTGACCCACCGACAGGTCTTCGAGGGCACGCCATAACGGAGGATCACCAACCGAAGCCGTATTGAGTTGGATTGCGGTTGTGGCTGGCAACTCCAACTCCTCAATAAGCATCAGAGTCTCTTCCGACGCCTTGGCAAGGCTCTGTGATTGGGCAGGCGGGGCATTGTAGGCGTTCTGAACTGCATCAGATCCTCTCCGACAACTATCAGCAAACGTTGACAGCGAGAAGTCACTCGCCCTCTTCAAGCAGGCAATTGCCTCGGAAAGTCTGCCGCTGATCCGTTCTCGAAGGAGTTCGGCCAATGGCTCACGATTTCCAGCAGCGGTCACCTCCACCTGAACATGGTTACGAAGCGCCTTGCTAACCTTCCTTGCAGCGCGATCCAGAAGACGAAACTCCTCTGCCTTGACGTCCTCCCACTCAACAAGGAATGCGTGACGACGCTCCAAGTGATCCTTCTCCAACCGCCGGAGGAGTGACCTACGTTCTCGTAGCGGGCGTAGTTCCTCAATGCGGCTCTGCAGTTGAATAAACTCCTCCGCGTTTACCGCTTCCCTCTCGAGTCGGCGCAGCGTCTTCTGATAGTCGGCTTGGACATCGCGTTCGCGTAACTCCCAGCGGGAGCGAACGTCGGCAATGTTCTCGTCCGCTCGTGCCAAGGCTTCCTCCAGATCGCGCACTACCTTGCCAATGTCACGATTCAACCGTTCGAGAACGTCATCCAAGCCCGAAAGAATCTCCTTGCCTGGCAGGTCGGCCAAGGCTTTTGGCGACAAGAACACGCGGTCGATCGGCACATCTCGACGGAGACCATCCAGATGCTCGCGGAACGACGCCAGGCGCTCCGGCACTGCCTCAATCACTCGCTCCTCACGAACAAGTAGCGTGCGCTCCCGGAGAAGCTCTTCCAATCCCGCCTCCCGGAAGCGCTCCAGGGTTTCCTCCAGGCCAGGCAACGTATCCAGTCTCTCCTCGATCTGGCCGAGTTCGATCCGCACGTCCAAGATGTCTCGCCGAGTCTTGCTGAGGTTCTGCTTCAGGTCGGTCTTTCGTCGAGACAGGGACTCATCAGGCTTCGCGAAGCGGTCGAGAAGACGGGTCCGCTTCTCTGGACTCCTCGTTAGTTCGGAGATCTCGTGCTGCCCATAGACCTCCACTCCAGGGAGTATCTCGACCGGACGGAGGTTCGAGACCTGTCCTTTCTCGTCGCGGACCACAGGTTGATTCGGAACGATTCGCTCGATCAAATACTCGCGTGGCGCCGGACGATGGCAGCGCGCGCGAACGGAGATCTTCGTGCCGCTGCGAAGTACTTGCTGTACGATGCCCTTATGGGCTTGGCGCGCCTGCTCACCGACCGGATCTAGGTCCAAGGCGTAGCGGAGGCTCTCGATGATCGTGGACTTTCCGGTGCCACGACCGCCGATGAGGACGTTGAGATTCGGATTCAGGCGTACTTCTGCACCATCGAGGAATCCGCCCTCCCAGGCGACGCTCAATAGTTCGGCGTGCTGCTCCGACTCTGGAGTACCGTCTCGGGAATTGAGGCGAATGCGCGATTCCGGGTCCATGAACGCCTGACGTAAGCCCTCGATACTGACTTCGGACATCTTGATCCAGCAGGTGGCAGATGGATCACTTAGATTCTCAGGCTTGTGGACATCCCGGGCATTGACGGCAGCAATTGCAAGATTTTCGCCAGCAGGATGGTCTCGCCTATAGTCCGGATTCTTGTTGACGACTATCTGGCGGACTTCGGGAGGAAGATCTCCGACGGATCCCGGAATCTGGATCGCCAAGAGGTGCTCGCTGCGCCAAACCTTGATCCGCGCTTGTCCCGTGAGAATCTTGAAGAGGCCCTTGTCGCCCGTCACATGTGCGGCAATCGGAAGACCTCCTTTTACTCGGACCGATGCCAGCACTTCATCCAGAGTCTTGTTCGACAAGTCCGAGGACGGGGCTACCTGATCAATACCGAAGGCGCCAAGGTACCGGCCAAGCGTTTGCTCATCGGTATCAGGCGGATAGATGCAGAGAACGTGGATTCCCTCGGAAGACGAGAGTTCGAACCCGGGAAAGATGGTGATCTTCTGGCCTGCGGCGGCATCGCGAAACAACTCGACGCAACCGACGTCGTTGTGGTCGGTAATGGCGAGAACCGAGACTCCGGCCTCGAGCGCCTTAGCAACCATGACCTCGGCGTAAGATCGTGCGTCACCCTCCGTCGTCTGACCTCGGAACGTACTCGCATAGTGGTGGGGGTTGACCTGCAGCGCACAACGACGAAATACAGCACCAGTGGGCTCAAGTTCGCTCAAATTCTCTCTCCATCCGGCCCGGATTGGCGGTCAATTCCTCCCGACAGTCCTACCTCGCTGCGCTGCTGGCGACGGCGCCGAGCCAGATATTCTTGCCGATGGCAGCGAGGTTGGCTTTCTGCAGATCGTAGCCGGGCATGAGCCGGCCGAGGGTCGCCCAGAACTCGGGGGTGTGGTTGGTCTCGCGGAGATGGGCGAGTTCGTGGACGAGGACGTAGTCGATGAGGCTGGGCGGGAGTTGCAGCGTGGCCCAGTGGACGTTGATGCGCTGTGGGCCGTCGCTGGGCCGGGCTGAGCCCCAGCGGAAGCCGAGATCGCGGACGGCGACGGCCACGGCGTCCTCACCCAGGCGGGCCGCCCAGGGGCGGATCCGGCGCCGGAGCCAGTGACCGCCGACGTCGATGTACCAGCGGCGCATCGCGGCGGCGCTCCGGTCGGCCTCCGCGGCAGCCAGATGGAAACGGCCTCGCTCAAGGCGGACAGGGGGCGGGTCCGCCGCGCGCGCCGAATCGGGGCGGGCCTGTTGGACGGAGCGACCCTGGTTGAGGCGGACGCCAGGCGTGTCGGCGGTGAGAGAAAGCCGGTAGCTTCGGCCGAGGTACGCGAACCCCTCGCCCTCGACGAACTGCTTCACGATCGGCGGGCCGGTCAGAGCGTCCTTCTCGGCCAGCTTGCGGTACACCCAGCGGCGCTTGGCGGTCACGAACTGCGTGGCACGTTCGACCGTCACGTCCGGCGGTGCCTTCAGGACCAGTGCGGCGTCGCGCTCGACGACGATCTCGATGGTCGTACGGTTGCTGAGGGGCGCGACTGTGAGTACGAGGTCGCCGACCACCAGCGCCGGGAGTTCATGGATCGGGGTCGCAGTGGCGGCAGCCGTGTCATCCGCGGCGATAGCAGCACCCGTCACGTCGATAGCCGAGGCGACAGCAGTGGCAGTCATCGCAACCTGTCCTGGTTGGCCTTGGCGAGGGCGACCAGTTCGACGGCCAACTCGTCGAGGCTCTCGTAGGCGAACAGGTCGCTCTCGTCGAGTGTCCGCTTGATGGCCTTGCGCAGGTCGTCCTGCTTGGTGGCGTTGTCCCAGAAACCGACGGCGCCGATGATCCGGCGGATCTCCCCGACGAGTCCCCGGGTGAGCGCCACGAGCCGCTCGGGGGTGTCGGGCCCGGAGCCAGCGACCTTCTCGGCCATCTGGTTGTAGAAGGGCAGCTCGGTGGTCGGCTCCAGCCCGGTGTCGTCCTCGTCGGTGCGCCCGGCGTTGATGTCGGCGATCAGCTCCTCGAACTCGAGGGCGATCTGCTCCCACCGCTCCTCCAGCCGTTCGAGGATCTCGTCGATCCGCTCCGAGAGCCGTCCGTAGTAGACGGGGTCCTCGTCGAGGTGCTCGCGGATGTGGTGACGCACGGCGTGTTCCATCTCCGACGCCCTGGCCCGGGCGGCGCCGATCCCGGCGACGTGGGCGCCGAATGCGGGGTCGGTGATCCGCACGGGGGGAATCCGCCGGCTCAGGTCGAGGACCGTCATGTGCTGATCGATCAGCCGGCGGACCTTCTCGGAGTACTTGCGCGGGTCGAAGTCGCCGTCGGGAGTGTCGCGGTAGCGCCGCCGGGTGAGGATCTGGATCTCGCCGAACAGGTTGGCGTCGGCCACGAACCGCAGCGCCTCGGGCCGGGTTAACACGGTGTCGAAGGTGGTGAGGAACGTGCGCAGCGCAACGTCGAAGCCGGCCCGGAGGCGTTCGTCGGCGAGCAGCTGAACGCAGGTTTCGAGGGCCTCGACGGTCGCCGCCGGCTCGACGCCGCGCTGCACGAAGATCTGCCGGACCCGCTGGCGTTGCGGTTCGAGCTTCTCGATCTCGGCGGTGAGCGGGCGGAGCGCCCCGTCGGCGTCGGGGTCGATCTCGCCGTCGGCGTTCGTGTACACGGTGAGGGCGGCGGTGAGCTGCGACGATACGCTGTGGTAGTCGACCACCAGGCCGTAGGACTTCTTCAGCGCGGTCCGGTTGACGCGGGCGACGGCTTGGAGCAGTTCGGCCTCCTGGATCAGCCGGTCGAGATACAGGGCCTGGGCCTGCGGCGCGTCGAACCCGGTGAGAAGCATCGACTGCACGATCAGCAGTGCCAGCGGGCTGCGGTCCTCGCCGGCGGGCCCGAGCGGGAGCTTGAAGCCGTCGATGCGCCCCTGCTGGCGCCCCTTGTCGGTCCAGGGGGCGTAGTGCGCCGGATCATTGTGCTCGCCGGAGATGACCGGGGCGAACTCGAGGCCACCGATGAGGTCCACCTGGCCGGCGGCGGCGCGCATGAACGATCCGTCGGCGTCGAGCGAGTCGCCGGGCCGCTCGAGCAGGTCATCCCGCCGCCGGTCGAGTTCGGCCACCAACTCGTCACGCGCCCCGTTCAGCGCCGCGTGGTACCGCAGGCACGCCTCCCGGCTGGTGGCGACAATCATGCCCTTGAAGCCGTCGGGCATCACCGTGTCGATGTAGTGCCGGAGGATGTCCCGAGCCTTGGCGGCGATCAGCTCCGGCGCTGCGAGCACATCCTTGGCGGTGGCGTACTTACGCTGCAGAGTTTCCCGCTGACCCTCGCTGAGGTCGGCGAACCACCGGTAGAAGAGGTCGTCCATCCTCGAGGCGCCCCGCACGGCGGCCTCGGTCGTGCGCCCCTCGTAGAGGATCGGCACCGTCGAGCCATCGGCCTCGGACTCGGTGAGCGTGTACCGGTCGAGGTAGCCGCCGAAGATCTCCAGCGTCCTCTTCCGCTCGCCCATGATGATCGGCGTGCCCGTGAACCCAATCCGCGCGGCATTGGGCAGGGCGCCCATCAGGTTGGCGTGCAGCGTCGCTCCCTGCGAGCGGTGCGCCTCGTCGACCATCACCAGGATCGACTCCGACTCGTTCAACGTTCCGAACGTGTCCCCTTCGCCCAGCCCGTCGGCATCGTCACCGTTCCCGGCCGTGTCGCGCCACTTCTGGATCATCGCCATCACCACGGCCGGGCCGTCCTGGCGCAGCAACTCCCGCACCTCGGCCGCGCTCCGGGCCACCTTGATCGTCTCGCCGGCGAGCCCGGCAGTGTCGCTGAGCTGTTGCTGGAGGTCGGTGCGGTCGGTCACCAGGACAATCTTGAACCTCCGCAACTCGGGGTGACTCCGCATCGCCCGGATCAGGAACACCATGGTCAGGCCCTTGCCCGACCCCTGGGTATGCCAGATGATCCCGCCTCGCCGGTCCACGTGGCCGTCGGCTGCCCTGGTGTCGCCCGTGAGCAGCCGCCGCATCGCCTTGTGGACGCCGCGGTACTGCTGATAGTGGCCGACGATCTTGACCGTGCGACCCGAGCCGACCTCCACGAACAGCGTGAAGTGCCGGACGATGTCCAACAGCCGCTCCGGCGTCAACATCCCGGTCGTCAACAGCTCCTGCTGCGTGACAGCAGCGATCGGCTTGCCGAGCGACGCAGCAACCTCCTCGACGGTGGCCGGGTACGGGTCCTTCCAAGCCAGGTAGTGCTCGGGCAGAGCCGAGAACGTCGCCGCCTCCGCTCGCTCGCCGGTCGTGGAGACCGTGAACTGATTCGTCCAGAACAACTGCTCCGCGCCCTCGGCAACCTCGCTACCGCGCTGGTTGGCATAGCGGCGGAGCTGATCGATGGCATCGGTGATGCTGCTGTCGCTCCCGGGCGGCTTGGCCTCGATCACCACAAGCGGGATGCCGTTGACGAACAGTGCCACATCAGGCCGGATGTTCGGCGCCCGCCCCGGCGTCGCCACGGGGAACTGCGACACGGCGAGGAAGTCGTTGGCCGAGGGGTCCTCCCAGTCGATGTAGTCGACGCTCCGATCCCGACCACCGTCCCACCCGTCGAGCCCGGCGACCGTGGTGCCGCGGAGCAACAGATCAGTCGAGAGCCGGTTGGCCTCCAGCCGCCGGGCCCCCGCCGGCGGGGATCGCAACTCCGCAATCGCCGCATTGATCCGAGCCTCATTGAGCCACGGCGCGCCGTCCGGGCCAGGGTTGATCCTCAGCAACGCCGAGCGGAGCCGCTGCTCGAAAAGCACATCGCGGTCCGACGACCGGTCGACGTTGTGGGCAGGATGTCGGTCAGACCAGACCAGCGTCTCCCAACCGAGCGAGTCGAAATGCGCCAACAGCGGCCGCTCGACCTTCTCCCACTCGGGACCTGATGTCATGCCGCAACCGTTCGGACACGGCTCGACAGCAGATCGGCGGCAAGACCAGCGCGCGTCGCGATCAGCTTACGAACCGAGTCTCGCTCGGCTGCAAGCAATTGGTTGATGCCATGGATTGCGTTCACAGTGCCAAGCTGCTCGACCAGGCCAACGTTGGGCACCCGCAAGCGCTCGACCAACTTGATATTGAATACTGGCTGTGCGCTCCCCGCAGTCATCGCCTGTACTTGCTGGCCGATCAATTGAGACTCGAACAAGAGCGACAGGAAGCTACTCTCGAGGAGCGGACCCGATCGAATAATGATCATATTGGCACAGTTGGCCCCAGCAAAGTG
>Ga0209020_1000378_pt1 | contig 58729 bp, 43 predicted proteins | sample PinacodermBB_FD_187298 | JGI IMG/M metagenome (GOLD analysis project Ga0209020, IMG submission 187298) | Host-associated microbial community of the marine sponge Aplysina aerophoba from Gulf of Piran - sponge pinacoderm, lysed by bead... | ecosystem: Host-associated > Porifera > Sponge >... | reverse complement strand
TGGCGGGACTCTTTGGCGGGACTCTTTGGCGGGACTCTTTGGCGGGACTCTTTGGCGGAACTCTTCGGGGGCATCTTCGTGTTGCCACACCCTTTGTGGCACTCGTTGTGACGCTCTTTGCGTTGAAACCCCAAAGCGAAAACCCAAAACTGGCGAATGGGCCCTCTGACTTCTGCCAATCGGGAGCCTTCGACACCGGACAACCGGAAGCGCTGGTCAGATGATTCGAGTGCCGCAACCTCGGCGCGCAGACAGTGTCCCAACCTGTTCAGAAAAATGCGCAAAAACCTTTGCGACCTCTCCAGAAGAAGAGGCCCCGGCGATACGCCCAGTCAGCAAAACAAGGCCCGGCAGAAGGCGAGCCAGGACAAAAAACAGGTCAGGATACGCAAGAATAGGCCTTCCTGACGCGCGCCAGGTGCTTCGGGTCGGGACTCAATGTTTTGCCAGGTTCATCCGATATTTTGGCTACCGGACGCCCGTTGCAGAATAAAAGCTTGACCACAGCGTTGAGCGGGGCTCCCCCGGCATCATTGGTCAACCATGTACCTATGCCAAAACTGGTGGCAATACGTCCTGCAAAGTGCCGATGAATCTGAACAGCCTTGCCAAAATCCAGGTTGTCACTGAACATCAGGGTCTTATCCTGCACAGCCACACCCAGCTCTTCATAGTGGCGCAAAGCCCGCTCACCCCAGGTCAGAGGGTCGCCAGAGTCATGGCGCATGCCCTTGTATCGTCCCGCCAACGAGACATCGAAATCACGGAGAAACGCCGTCATGCCTATGGTGTCTGTCAGTGCTACACCCGGCTGATGCGGATACTCTTCCAGCCAGAGCTGCAGGGCCCTGCGCTGGCTGGAGCCCAGCTCCTGCGTCAACCCCTGGTGGGCCTGTATCCACTCATGCCCCATAGTCCCCCGGACCGGAAGTGCGAGAGTCCGGGCCAGCATCACATTGCTGGTCCCTTGCAGGACCTCGGGCAGCCTCGCGTGGAAAGTCTGCAAGAGCTCCTGCTGCCAAGCCCCACTCAAACGACGGCGAGTACCGAAATCAACAACAGAAAGCGGGGGTGTCTTCAGCCCCTCAGCCTCCAGCCAGTTCAGCTTGTCCGTCAAGCGCACGCGGGCCTGCGCCAGCGTTTTTTCCACTGGCCGCTGGCGGGCATAGAGCTCATTGACGATCGTCAGAATATAGATTTCAAAAAGAGTCACCTCCGCCCAGATGCCGCGCACATCAATGCACAGCTGCCCTCCGCTGACCCGCACCTGCACCCGGGACGGATCCAGTCGCAACCGCTCCAGCCAGTCAAGATAGTCCGGACGCAGGATACCAACCTCCCCCAGCCAGCGCCTCTCATCCGCTGTCAGACGCAGATCACCCAGAGCCGTCACTTGTTCCCTGACAGCACCAGCCAGATGTGTCAGGTCAACAGGGGAACGACAGATAAAGCTGAACACCACCTCTACGTCGGGGTAGTGCTGATGTATAGCCTGCTGCATAGAGAACTTGTAGCTATCAGTATCCAGCAGGGATGCAACAACAGGATCAGACATACACCAGGCTCGTCACCATTATGGGTGGGTTGTAGGGGTGGGTTGTACGAAAGGCAGACCAGATTCAGGACGCAATAACCTGTGCCAGGTCTGTCACACACACCACGCCAGCTTGCGCCAGTTCACGCAGCGCATCGCGTCCGGCGTCCGGACAGAGAGCACGCGTGGCCGGCAAATTGATCACCACCTTGAAGCCAGCCTCATTCAGCTGCTCAGCCGTCACTTTCACGCAATACTCCAGGGCCAGACCGCCGAGAATCACCAGCTGTATCTGGTGCGCACGCAGAAACTCGATGACCCCCGTGCTGAGCTGATTCTCCAGGTCGTGGAAGCAGGCCCCGTAAGGATGCATATCCGCCTCCACCCCCTTCCAGACGAAATAATCGTATTGAGAAGGCTCAGGCAAGCCCTCCAGAAAAGAAAAACCAAAGGTACCGGGCACCGCATGACGCGGCCAATACCTGTCCGCATGCTTGCTCGCCAGAGGCGTCAGGGCAGGCGCTTCCGGCGTGGCTTCCCAGATAGCTCCGCGCGGATGCGCATCTTTTGACCCCAACCGCAAGCGGGCATACCGGGCCTGCGCATTCAGCGCGTCCACGATGGTGTGCCCATCCGGCACAGGCAGCTCTTCAGGACACAGCGGCGTAAAGCAGTGCTGCGGGTCCACATCAAAAGCCGCCACCCGCTCCCTCGTGCTCATCACCAGGGGTTTGGCAGGCTGAATGTCCAGTACGTCAAGCATGGGCTACTGATCCAGAATCCAGGGCCGTCGAATAGTGAATCTGATTCCAAAAGCTGTCAAGATAGCCGGACTGTTTTTTTGACCTGAATCCGGTGTTGCATGAGCCATGAGCACAGAGTTGAATCAGACGCACACACCTTTGTCGACCGCGCTTATTTCCGTAGACGTGGTTCCTCTGCGACTGGCGGGTGGACAGCTTCAGGTTCTGGCGGGCCCGGCCAGGGAAAGCGGCGCTGAAAATTGTGCTGTCCTGCCCTCCGGCCGCATAGACCCGGCCCACGACCAGACCCTGGAAGAAGCCGCCCGCCGCCATCTCGCGGCACTGACGCAGACCGCGCCCCGTTGGCTGGAGCAAGTTGAAACCATAGGAAACAACCACCGTGACAGTCGGGGCTGGTCGCTGACAGTCGTTTATATGGCTCTTCTTGAGCACGAGCAGGATGCACAAAACCCGCAGGCTCAATGGCGCACCCTGACGCCCGGACAGGGTGCCCACGACAGCGCCCCCTTTCTTGCCTATGACCACAATCAGCTGATGTGGCGCGCCGTTGAGCGCCTGCGCAGCAAGGCGCAATACACGACCCTGCCGCTCCACCTGCTGCCCTCAACCTTCACCATAACCGAGATTCGCAACAGCCTGCGCAGCCTGCTGGGACAAGCACCCCCCTTGCGTTCGATCCGCAACCGTTTTCTGGAGAGCGGCGTGATAGAAAGCACAGGCCACAAGCGGCGCGGTCACAATCGCCCGGCCACCCTGTACCGGATTTCTTCTGAAAAAAAGACCCGCCTCTTCAACAGGATCTACGAATCTACTTGCAAATAGACAGCCGGCCCGGGCCCGGCGAACGGGAAAAGGAATCAGTGGGAAAGACTCAGGGAAAAAGGAATCAATGCGCACGCCCCTGCGGGCGCATCTTCTGGATCCGGCTGGCGGGAACAAAGTGGACATGCCGGACGCAAGCTTTCTGACAACTCGCCTCCAGCGTCAGGCAAAACGCCCAGCCCCAGGGCTGTGGTTGGAGCAAGCCCTGGGGCAACTATCGCCGCATGAACAGATACCACCTCGTGGCCCCACGACTTTCATGCCCGTTTCCGCCACGGGAAACCCGGCACGCCAGCCCTGTCCGCCCGAGGAACGCAGGTCAAAATGCTGCGTGCAACCACCCGGTGCCCTCACGCCTTGCGCAACAGCCACCTGAGTGTTCAGGCCAGGCGCGCGCCCATCCTCGCCCGATTGAGCCAGAGGCCCTGTCAGCTGTGCCTGACCGGAGGTCCGGGAAGAGGTCCGGGCAGAACAACGACCGAACACCGGAAAAGGACAATAACCACAACAGCCTCAACGGGCCGGGGCAGCCCAGCACGAACACAGCGGACGGGCTCCGGTCAGAAGCCCTGCCGGGCAGCCCGGAACACCCTCAATAGTTTTCGTCACACGGAATAACATCCTCGGCCTGCAGCCCTTTCTCCCGTTTGGCGACGACAAACTCAACCCGCTGCCCCTCGCCGAGCGCGCGATGCCCTTCTCCGCGAATAGCCCGGTAATGCACAAAAACGTCCCCTCCCTGATCACGGGTAATAAACCCGAATCCCTTGGAAACGTTAAACCACTTGACTGCACCCTCTTCGCGCTCAGAATTCTCCGTCACGGCAGCCGCAGTACGGGCAGGGCGGCGGAAACTGGCCGGATTCAGGTGATGCAGGTTACACAGAACGTGCAGCACAGCCCCGACCAGAAGCAGGGCCACACCAACACTGCCGACCCAGGCCAGCCGGGGATCCAGTGCCATACGCCCCAGGGCGTTGGACGCCGATACCCATGCAGCCAACAACAAACACACAGATGCCAGGCGCTGCAGGGGCAGTCGGAAACCGGAAAGCATCCTCTGATAACAGCCTGTCATCAGGTTGGCAACGGCTCCCGCCAACGTCAGCAGCCATGCAGGGTTGTCCGTATAAAAAGTGGCAAAAGATGCAGCCGCATAGACCCCTGGATAGAGTGCTGACATCAGTGCCGGTGAAGCCAGAAACAAACCAACGAGCACCAGACCCGTCAGCAGCTGCTGGTATTTGATCACTGTGGAATGCATGTTACGTCCGTCAAAAATAAGTTAATGAACAGCGGGGGTAGACTGTACAAGGAAAACCGGAGTCCCGGTACAACTGACACGCAAAAACGGGGCCTAACTGTAACCCGATTGCCACAGGGGGCTCAACCGCTCCAGAGGGGAAGAGTGCAGCAGGCAAGCGTCACCATGCCAGGCAAACATGGCCACCAACCCCGGCCATGCCGGTGCAGCCAGCACCGCCCCGCACAGCTTCAGCGCAGCAAAACAACGGCTGGACACAGTTCCGGCCACCGCAGCGACCTCACCGGGGAGCGGCCGCTGTTCCCGTGCTTATGTCACGGCCACCTGAGCCTGCCGGTTGTCAGACTGCCTCACCAGAAGGTCAGCGCTACTGCCAGCTTGACGCCAGTCTCTTACGCAATATTGATCAGATCCCCTTTGCTTTCCAGCCAGGCCTTGCGGTCCGATGCTCGTTTTTTGGCCAGCATCATATCCAGCACCCCCCGGGTATTCTGGCCCTCATCCAGAGTCAGCTGCACGAGCCGCCGGGTGTCGGGATCCATGGTCGTCTCTCTTAGCTGTACAGGATTCATTTCTCCCAGCCCTTTGAAACGTTGCACATCGATTTTTTTCTTTCCCTCGGCGCGCAGTTGATCGAGGATCCCAATTTTTTCTTTTTCATCCAGCGCGTAAAAGACGCGCTTGTTGACGTCTATGCGATACAAGGGCGGCATGGCCACATGTATATGCCCGGCGCGCACGAGCGGAGTGAAGTGCTGCACAAACAAGGCACACAGCAAGGTGGCAATGTGCAAACCATCGGAATCCGCATCGGCCAGAATACAGACCTTGCCATAGCGCAGTCCCTCAATCTGGTCTGAACCCGGGTCCACGCCAAGCGCAACAGAGATGTCGTGGATTTCTCCAGAGGCCAGCACCTCTCCCGACTCGACCTCCCAGGTGTTCAATATCTTGCCGCGCAAAGGCATGATGGCCTGGAAATCCCGGTTCCGGGCTTGTTTGGCAGAGCCTCCTGCCGAGTCGCCTTCCACCAGGAAAATTTCGGTCAGCGCCATATCCTGGCATGTGCAGTCGGCCAGCTTGCCTGGCAAGGGCGGTCCCTGCGTCACCTTCTTGCGCACAACCCGCTTGGCTTTGCGCATGCGCTGCTGGGCGCGCGCAATGCACAAATCTGCCAGCAGATCTGCCTGGTCCGTATGCTGGTTAAGCCACAGGCTGAAACTGTCCTTGACCGCTCCGGACACAAAAGCTGCCGCCTCTCTGGATGACAGTCGTTCTTTGGTTTGCCCGGAAAACTGTGGCTCTGCCATGCGGACAGACAGAACCCAGGAACAGCCTTCCCAAATATCGTCCGGAGTCAGCTTCATGCCCTTGGCCAGCAGATTGCGAAACTCACAGTACTCGCGCAAGGCTTCCAGCAGGCCGGTGCGCAGTCCGTTGACGTGACTGCCTCCCTGAGGGGTGGGTATGAGGTTGACATAGGATTCTGTCACGCCTCCTCCCCCTTCCGGCAGCCAGGCCAGCGCCCAGTCAACAGCTTCCCGCTCTCCGGCCAGACTGCCGGTAAAGGGCGAGGCTGGCAGCAGGATATGCTCCGACAAGGCTTCGGCCAGATAGGTTTCCACGCCCTGGTCGTACTGCCAGACCTCTGTCTGACCCGTGGCCAGATTCTCAAAAACCACTTTCAGCCCTGAACAGAGCACCGCCTTGGCCCGCAACAAGTGCTGAAGGCGAACCTGCGAAAAGCGATCAGAATCAAAATAGCTGCCATCGGGCCAGAAGCGCACACAGGTACCAGTAGTGCGCTTGTTGCAGCTCCCTGTCACACGCAATGCCGACTGCGGCTCGCCATGGTGGCAGGTGAGCTGGTGCACCTGCCCTCCCCGGCGCACAGTGACATCCAGCCGGGAGGAGAGCGCATTCACAACAGAAATCCCGACGCCGTGCAGTCCACCGGAAAAACGGTAACTGTCACCGGAAAATTTTCCGCCGGCGTGCAACCGGGTCAGTATCAACTCTACCCCGGAAATGCCGTGTTCAGCATGGATGTCTACCGGCATGCCGCGCCCGTTGTCCGTCACTTCCAGTGAGTTGTCTGGATGCAAAGTCACTTTCAGTTCCGTGGCTTTGCCCGCCAGAGCTTCATCCACACTGTTGTCGATCACTTCCTGCGCCAGGTGATTGGGACGATGGGTATCCGTATACATACCCGGCCTTTTACGTACCGGATCCAGTCCCGAGAGCACTTCAATCGCTTCAGCTGTATATTCTTTATTCATCATTTATCCCCGGGCCGCAGAGCAGGCCAGCGTACTCCGGTGGGCGCGGTCTTGACCCACAGCCTCCAGAGAGCTGACCGTTTTCCAGTGTAGAGTCTTACGGGTGCACATCAAAGCCTGAAGCCTGTCAGCCAGACCCGGGACAGCCGGCCCCAATATCAACACCCGCAGCCGCACCTGCCCGTCAGTTCGGCGTGCAAGGCGCAGGCGCCGGCGTCAGCAGATGCGCAGGTCGCATCCCTGCCACCAGCAGTGCCAGCACGTAGGCCACAAAGCCACCCACCACCAACAGCGCCAGATGCCCACTCCTTTGCCACAGACTCCAGTGCAGCCAGCTGTCTGCCGGCGGCATCAGAGCAACAAGAACAACGCTCATACAAGCATTGCCCAACAGAAGACGACACCCGTAAGCCACCCAGCCCGGACTGGGTGTGAACAGTTTGCGCAGCAATCCACGCACCAGCAAAACGGCATTGAGCAAGGCTGACAGCGCGGTGGCCAATGCCAGGCCAGCATGGTGCAGGGGACCAATCAACAGCAGATTCAGGAACATATTGGCCACCATGGCCACCAGCGCTATGCGCATGGGAGTGCGGGTGTCCTGACAAGCGTAGAAGCCGGGGGCCAGCACCTTGATCAGCATGAGAAAAGGCAGCCCCACCGCATAGGGACGCAGTGCACTGGCCGTCATATCCAGATCATGCACCCTCATGCTGCCATAGTGGAACAACGTGGCTATCAAGGGACCTGCCAGCAGATACAAGGCTACAGCTGCCGGCAATCCCAGCACCAGCACCTGCCGCAGGGCGCGATCAAGAGTGGCGGAAAACAGCTGCGGCCTGCCGCTGGCCTGTTCACGCGACAGCGACGGTAACACAACTGTCGCTATGGCCACACCAAAAACACCCAGAGGAAATTCCAGCAACCGGTTCGCGTAATACAGCCAGGAAATACTCCCGGTCTGCAGGAAAGACGCCAGCACCGTATCCAGAAGCAGGTTGATTTGCCCCACGGAGACACCCACCAGCGCCGGCACCATCAAGGCCAGAATGCGACGCACATGGGAATCCCGCCAGCTCCAGACCGGCCAGGACAGCATGCCGACAGCCTGCACGAAAGGCAGCTGGAAAAGCAGTTGGGCCACACCGGCAATCAACACGCCCCAGGCCAGCGCCATGACCGGATTCTCAAACCAGCCAGCCATCACCAGTGTCGCCACAATCAGTGATACGTTGAGCAGAACAGGCGTCACGGCCGGCACCGCAAAGCGCCCATAACTGTTGAGAACGGCACTGGTCAGGGCAGTCAGGGAAATCAGGGGTAGATAGGGAAAGGTAATCTGGAGCATGGAAGCCACCAGCTTCATCTGTTCTGGCTGGCCGCGAAAGCCCGGCGCGAAAAGAGATGCCACAAGAGGCGAGGCCAGGATGGCAAGAACCGTCAAGGCCACCAGCATCACGCCCAGTGTCCCCACCACCCTCGCCACCAGAACGCGCGCAGCCGCGTGCGATTGCTGCTCCTTGCAGGCGACCAGCACAGGAACAAACGCCTGGGAGAAAGCACCTTCCGCAAACAGACGACGCAAAAAATTGGGAATCCTGAAGGCAACGAAAAAAGCATCAATGCCAGACTGCGAGCCGAAGTGGAAAGCCATGACGACATCGCGTACCAGCCCCATGATTCGAGAAATAAAGGTCATGGCACTGAACATCAGCGATGAGCGAAAGCCACTCGGGTGCGCACTGTCTGCTGGCGGACTGCTGCTTTTTTTCATGGTGATGGAACCTCAGGAAAGTGCGGGAGTCTACAACCGGGTCAAGGCAAGAGCCAGGCCACGCAGGCCAGACAGAGCACTTCCTCTTCCTCCGGACTCCGGAACGGAACCCCTGATGCTGACCTGCCAACTGTCGTCTCACTGAAACCTGGGGAAACTGCACCGTGATACCGGAAAAAACTTCATCTGTTCCACACCCTTGTGTCCCACACCCACGTTCGTCGCGCGCAGAGGCTGGAGCCTCCCGACCCTCACCGCCAGGAGACAGCTCACTTCAGCGCCGGGCTGTCTCGCAGAGCATTCGCCAGGGAGGCGTGACCTACACGCTGCGCGCCTCGCAGGACCTGAGTGAAAACCAGATATTCGACATCCTGTGCCAGATGGTCACGCGTTTACCGGACCTTGTTATCAGCACCGCCTACGCAAGAGGGACCCGGGGCGTAAGAGTCGGTGCTTTTGGTGCCGTCACCCCTGTGCAAGTGCCGGCAGCCAGGCGCCACAGCCCGCTGGTGGTGAAAATGAACCAGACACGATCGCAATACAAGGACTTCATCCGGGAAGCCCAGCTGCTACACAGTCTGAACCACACCCACATAGTATCTTGTCCCGGGATGGCATGGATCCCGCGCTGGGAGAGAGTGCTGATATTGATGCCAAGGCTGGAGGTCACTCTGCTCGACTGCATGCGCCATCAACAACTGCCCTGGTCGACAGGCTACCGGGTGTGCCGGCAAACGGGTGATGCCCTTGTCTACCTGCACGGCCAGAACATCATTCATCGCGATCTGACAACATCCAATATCATGCTGAGCTGCGCCCCGGCAGGAAAGGCGGTCATTGTGGACTTTGGGCGCGCCATGAATGAAGGCGCGCGCAACCCCAATACACAGAGAATTCCTGGACACAGCAGCCACACCATGTTCGGGGCTCTCGTCAATCTGCGGCTCCAGAGCGGTGATCTGAGACTGGCTCCGGAAATGTTCTTCGGTCGTCATGTGGCCGCGACCGGAGACATCTACGGATGGGGGCTGCTGCTGCTCCAGGCCCTGCGCGGGGACCCCTTCTGGATCAGCTGGACCAACGTGCCAAGCTGCCAGTTCGGACTGGACTGCCGCCCGGGACAGCCTCACCTTTCCCATTACATGACAGAACTGGAACATATCAGAAGCTGCATCGATTACGTCCCGACCTGGAGCATGAGTGACACAGTAGTCTGCCAGACAGAACCTGCAGCACTTCTTGAAGTACAGCGCCTGGCCAGAAGCTGTCTTGATCTGGATCCACAGCAGCGGCCGCAAACCATGAGCGCGGCGCTGGCAGTGCTGCGCTGCCTGGAACCGCGACTGGGAGTCGATAATGATGAAGGGCACGGCTGTACATAAAGCGGCTTCATGGCCTACCATGTCGCTCCTCTTCAGAGTTCACACACTGGTGCCATGTACCCGTCCGGGCGCCAGGCACGCGGGACGCGTCGGCCGTCGCCCGGGTACGTGAGGGGACAAGTCATGGATCACAGCTGCTTTCACTGCCACCTGCCCATCACAGGGCCGGCGCGCTTTCACGCCCGTGTGGAGGGCGTGGATCGTCCCATGTGCTGCCCGGGATGCCAGGCTGTGACCCTGGCCATTGTCTCCGGCGGTCTGGGCCGTTATTACGACTACCGCACCGCCCCGGCCCAGCAGGCCGACCAGCCCGGGCAAACGGCCTATGCGCTCTACGACCGGGCAGACCTTCAGCGCGACTTCGTCCAGGACCTGCCGGCCAGCCCCGGCAGCAAAGAGGCCCGACTCCTGGTGGAAGGCATCACCTGCGCTGCCTGTGTCTGGCTGCTGGAGCACCGGCTTCAGGCCCTGGCGGGCGTGGAGGGCGCCTGGGTCAATCTCAGCCAGCACCGGCTTCGTATTGTCTTCCAGCCGGAGAAAATTCAGATCAGCCAGATCATGGAGACCGTCAAGGGCATAGGCTACCGGCCGCATCCCTGGCAACAGGGAAGTCAGCGCGCTCTGGAAGCCAGGGAGCGCAAGGCCGCAGCCCGACGTCTGGCTGTAGCCGCCATGGGGGCCATGCAGGTCATGATGTACGCTGTCGCTCTCTATGCAGGTGCTCTGCAGGGTATGATGTCCCACCATCGTGACCTGCTGCGCCTGGCCTGCGCCCTGATCTCCATTCCGGTCGTCCTTTATGCGGCCCGACCCTTTTTCCAGGCCGCATGGCGAGATCTGCGCAACAGGCGCCCCGGCATGGACCTTCCTGTTTCTCTCGCCATAGGAGGAGCCTGGCTGGCCAGCCTCTGGAGCACCTGGCAGGGCGTGGGAGAAGTCTATTTCGACTCGGTCAGCATGTTCACTTTCTTTTTGCTGACCGGCCGCTGGCTGGAAATGCGGGTGCGCCATGCCAGCGGTCACAGCGGCGCCGATCTGCACAGCCTTCTGCCGGACTCCTGCCTGCGCAAGACACAAGGTCCGGACCACCACTGGGTACCCGTTACACCTTCTGATCTGCGCCCTGGTGACCTCATCCGCATACTGCCAGGCGACAGCATTCCTGCAGACGGCCAGATCCTGCACGGACAGAGCGCAATCGACGAAGCCAGCCTGACCGGCGAGCATTTCCCGGTCACCAAAGGGCCCGGCGACAGGGTACATGCCGGCACCATCAATGCCGAAAACCCGCTGGAGGTCCAGGTCACCCAGGCAGGAAGTGACACGCGCCTTTCAGCCATATCTCGCCTGATGGAGCAAGCCCGGGCCGAGAAACCCATGCTGGTACAACTGGCTGACAGGGTATCTGGCTGGTTTGTCAGTGCCGTTTTGCTGGTCAGCCTGGTCGTGCTGGTGTACTGGCTCAATCAAAGTCCCGACGACGCTTTCTGGATTCTGTTGTCTGTGCTGGTGGCGACCTGCCCCTGCGCCTTGTCACTGGCGACACCGACGGCGATGACAGCTGCGACCTGCAGCCTGCAAACCCGGGGCTTCCTGGTGTGCCGCGGCCATACTCTCGGCACTATGGTCCACATCAGTCATGTCGTTTTTGACAAGACGGGTACCCTGACCCGGGGCCAGCTGCGCCTGGACAAAATCGAGACGCTGTCCCAAGACTTTTCCCGCGAGGAACTGCTGGACCGGGCCGCCGCGCTTGAAGCGCACTCACGCCACCCTCTGGCCAGTGCTTTTCCAGCGCCGCTCCGGCCGATCCAGAGTGTCAGCAACAAGCTGGGCAAGGGGCTGGAGGCCAACCTGGACCAGCAGTGCTGGCGACTGGGCCAGCCCGGCTTTGCCTGCCCCGTCGCCACGCCCTCACCGCCGGACGCCCGGCACAGCTGGCTGCTGTTAAGCTGCGATCATGTGCCCCAGGCCTGGTTTGGCCTGACCGACAGCCTGCGTCCTGATGCGATGCAGGCCGTGCAAGGTTTGCGCCAGGCGGGGCTGCACCTTTCCCTGCTCAGTGGCGATAACAAGGCCGTCGTTGCCAATACCGGCCGTCAGCTGGGTTTTGACAGCTGGGAGGGTAATGCTTCACCAGAAGACAAGCTCCGCTATATCCGTCAGTTACAGGCGCAGGGCAAGCGGGTACTGATGGTCGGCGATGGCATCAATGATATTCCGGTGCTTGCGGCCGCTGACCTGGCTGTTACCATGAACAACGCGGCGGATCTGACCCGCACTCACGCCGATGCCATGCTCCTGTCCGGTCACCTGACGCTGCTGCCGACCAGCCTGACCCTGGCCAGAAAAGCGCGCCGCGTCGTCATCCAGGGCATCATCTGGGCGCTGGGATACAACCTGCTGGTGCTGCCGCTGGCAGCCTGTGGCTGGCTGGCACCCTGGATGGCAGCACTGGGCATGTCGTTCAGCTCCCTGCTGGTGGTGGGCAATGCCTTGCGGCTGGCACCTTCCCACTCCCGTGCCCGGCACCCTCGCAACATCAACGGCCCTGCCGCCCTGGGAGAGACATGATGGAAAGCCTGTACATCCTGATTCCCATCGCCCTTCTCTTTATCCTGACCGCAGGGTCCCTGCTGTTCTGGGCAGTCAGTGACGGTCAGTTTGACGATCTGGAAAATGCGGCCAGCAGCATACTGTTCGAAGAGCCAGCAGCCAGCATCCCTTCGCCACAAGAAGGGGCCAACTCTGACCTACAGCCCTCACCCGGGGCTCCTGAAACATAAAACAACCGGAGAACCTCATGGCTCCTGACTTGCAGCTGACAACAGCCCTGGTGCTCGGCTTATTGGGCGCTGGACATTGCGTGGGAATGTGCGGCGGTATAATGGCTGCGCTGAGTCTGGGAACAGGAGACAGCCAGTCCGGCACGCCCCGCAGAACCAGTTTTCTGATTCTGCTCTGCTACAACCTGGGACGCATAGCAAGCTACACCCTGGCCGGCTTTCTCATGGGCTCGCTCGGCTGGTTTCTTGGCGGCATGGGCAGCCAGGCCGGTGTCGTTCTTCGTACGCTGGCAGGTCTGCTGCTGGTGGCCATGGGACTGTACCTGGGGGGCTGGTGGATGGGGCTCACCAGACTGGAACGTTTCGGCCACAAACTCTGGCGCAAGCTCCAGCCTGCCGCGCGTGCAGGCTTCCCCATTCGCAATCCGCTGCAGGCCCTGGGCACCGGGGCCATCTGGGGCTGGCTCCCCTGCGGGCTGGTCTACAGCACGCTGGTCTGGGCAGCCTCCTGCGCCCATGCACTCAAATCTGCCGCCCTGATGTTGGCCTTTGGCCTTGGCACCCTGCCCGTGCTGCTTGTCACCGGCCTCATGGCACGGCAGGTGCAGCAGTTCCTGCAGCATCGTGCCTTGCGCAGCACGGCCGCACTGCTGGTGATTCTGTTTGGGCTATGGACTATCCCCGGAGCGCATCAGATGTGGGTCATGCATCATTTGAGTCCCGGGGCCTCCCACAGCAGTCATGCCGCACATAGTCAGAGTCACTGACAAAGCGCCCTTCTTCTCCTCGCCAGTTAGCCATGGCGTGATTTGCCCTGTGGACTGATATGCCTGACCTGATTAGAATGACCCCGCCGCGCTTGCGAGAAGCCGGCGGTGTGTGCTGGCTCCGGATAGCAGGAGGGAGTGGTCCGTGACTTTCGTCGTAGGTGAGAACTGTATCAAGTGTAAATACACTGACTGTGTAGAGGTGTGTCCCGTTGATTGCTTTTACGAAGGCCCTGAATTTCTTGTCATCAACCCCGACGAATGTATAGACTGCGCCCTCTGCGAGCCAGCCTGCCCGGCGGAGGCTATTTTTCCCGAGGATGAACTGCCCGATGACCAACAGGTCTTCCTCAAAATCAACGCCCGTCAGGCCGGAAGATGGCCCAACATCACAGAAAAAAAACCTCCCTGCCCTGATGCAGAGCAATGGGAAAACCAACCTGACAAGCGTCAGCATCTGCCTGAAGATGTGCTCACATTACTTGATGAACAATAAAACACACCCTGAATGACCTGAGAAGAGAGCGGATGCTGTCCAGGCCCCAGCCGTCCGCCATTGCCTGTTGTCCAGTCAAAAAGCTTTGATAAAGCGCAGAGCAGGCTCCGCCTTCCAGGGTGCAAGAGTGCCAATCAATCTGAAACCAAACTCCCGCAAGGCACCGCCCATGAGGCTGCCGCCTGTTGAGTCAGTGCTCGCTGCGAAGGCTGTTCCCGGCCCGTTCCCGGAAACAGAAGAATTTAAGGAATCCTATGTTTGAAGCTCGCTCGCTATTCGACCCCCGTTTCATGGAAGAAGACCCTGCCCTTCTCTGGGAGAAGATTTCGCCCCAGTACAGTGTGGATGAGTCGGCCTGGCTGAAGCAGCTGATCAGTCTGGCCCAGACGGGACGGGATGACAGGACTGCCATCAGTGGCCAGACCGCCCGTCTGGTCGGAAAGGTGCGTGCCCGATCCGATGCGGTGCACACGATTGATGCCCTGCTGCTGGAGTACAGTCTCGATACCCGTGAAGGCATTTTGCTGATGTGCCTGGCAGAAGCACTTATGCGTGTTCCGGATGCGGAAACGGTAGATGCCCTTATCCGTGACAAACTCAGCGTGGCTGAGTGGAAAAAGCACCTCCGCCAAAGTGACTCTTTCCTGGTCAATGCGTCCAGCTGGGGGCTGATGCTGACCGGGAAGATTGTATCACCGGCGGATGTGGCCGAGCAGACTCCGGGCCCCGTGATCAATCGGCTGCTGCGCAAAATGGGCGAGCCCCTGATACGCAAAGCCGTGAGTCAGGCCATGAAAATCATGGGGCAGCACTTTATTCTGGGGCGCACCATTGAAGAAGCCCTGAAAAACAGCCGAACCCCCAAAAAAGCGGGATACAGCTATTCGTTCGACATGCTGGGCGAGGCGGCTCTGACGGCTGAAGACGCCGAAAAGCACCTGCAAGCCTATCTGCACGCAGTCAAGAAAGCCGGTAGCGCACAGCAACACAAGAAGCAACCCACCAGCAATGAACACAGGCTACGGCCGGGTATTTCTATCAAGCTGTCTGCTCTGCACCCTCGCTACGAGGCCGCCAACGAGCCCCGGGTTCTGACGGAGCTGTTTGATGCTGTACGTACGCTCATCGTCCAGGCCCGCGCGCTGGAGGTGGACATTACCATTGATGCCGAAGAGCAGGATCGTCTGGAACTGTCGTTGAAGCTGTTTGAAAAGCTGTATCGTCATCCGGATTGTACGGGCTGGGGAGGCTTCGGACTGGCGGTGCAGGCCTATGGGAAACGCGCGCTTCCTGTGCTGGGCTGGTTGGCAGCCCTGGCGCGCCAACAAGGCGATTGCATACCGGTGCGGCTTGTCAAGGGAGCCTATTGGGACACCGAGATCAAACTGTGTCAGCAGGCTGGTTACTCTGGCTACCCCGTGTATACACGCAAGGAAGCCACCGACCTGGCCTATCTGGTGTGCGCCCGCTTTCTTCTCAGTCCTGGCGTGCAGGGGCATTTGTATCCACAATTTGCAACACACAACGCCCAGGCTGTGACCTGTGTGCTGACCGACGCCACCGCAGAAGCAGAGAAACAAGAAGAGGAACAAGAAGAGGAACAAGAAGAGCACAAGGCATTCGAGTTCCAGCGCCTGTATGGCATGGGCGATGCGCTGTACCAGACGCTACAAGCGGAGCACGAGGCGCTGAATGTTCGCGTCTATGCTCCCGTAGGCGGCCACAGGGAACTCCTCCCCTACCTTGTGCGCCGACTGCTGGAAAATGGCGCCAATTCCTCCTTCGTCCACCGGTTGGTGGACGCCAGAACCCCCGTAGCCGAGCTGGTGCACCATCCACTGGACCGGCTGGAGAAGCAGAGTTTCCTGGCCAACAGCCGCATTCCACTGCCGGCAGATATTTTTGGCACCGCCAGGAAAAACTCCCGGGGCTTGAACCTCAACATAGACAGCCAATGGGACCCTTTCTACCGCGCCGTCCAGTCTCACATGCAGGGAACCTGGCAGGGGGGGCCGGTCATTGATGGCAAATTGACAGCCACAGAAACGGCAACGGAAGTTCGCTGCCCCTATGACCGCAGCGAAGCGGTGGGCCACGTACATTACGCCGGCCCACAGGAAGTCGACCAGGCCCTGGCCGCAGCGCACCGGGCCTGGCCTGCGTGGAGCACAACCTCGGCTTCCGCCCGCGCCCGCTATCTGGAAGATCTGGCCGACCTGCTGGAAGCCAACCGGGCAGAACTGGTGGCGCTGTGCCACAAGGAAGCGGGCAAGACCCTGGGCGACAGCATTGATGAGGTCCGCGAAGCTGTGGACTTTTGCCGCTATTACGCCTGTCAGGCACGGGAAAAGTTTTCCCAACCTCTGCCTCTGCCAGGGCCCACAGGGGAATCCAACGAACTCTACCTGACCGGGCGCGGCCCTTTCGTTTGCATCAGCCCCTGGAATTTCCCGTTGGCCATTTTCCTTGGGCAGGTAACAGCGGCACTTGCCGCCGGTAACACGGTGGTGGCCAAGCCCGCAGAACAAACCAGCCTGATTGCAACACGTATCCTTGCCATGATGATGCAAGTCGGCATACCAGGGGGGGCTGTACAGCTTCTCACCGGGGAAGGGCGTCATCTGGGACGTCAGTTGACGGCGGACGACCGGGTCGCCGGCATTGCCTTCACGGGATCAACCCGGACAGCCCAGGCTATTCATCAGGTTCTTGCGGCCCGTGGCGGTCCTATAGTTCCCCTGATTGCAGAAACGGGCGGCCAGAACGCCATGATTGTTGATTCCACAGCACTGCCGGAACAGGTGGTACCTGATGTGATCCAGTCAGCTTTTGCCAGTGCCGGACAGCGTTGTTCTGCACTGCGTGTCCTCTACCTGCAAGAAGATGTGGCGGACCACATCCTCAAGCTGCTGCGCGGAGCCATTGCCGAACTGAAAGTGGGCGACCCCTCCCTGCGCGACACGGATCTGGGGCCCATCATCAGCAGCCCGGCACTGGCCAGACTCAAGGCTCATGTGACCCGTATGAAAAACGAAGCCCGACTGGTCGCCGAAGCACCTCTGGACGCGCGTTGTGCCCAGGGACATTTTCTGGCGCCAGTGGCCTTCGAAATCGACAGCATTCACCAGCTCAAAGAGGAGCAATTTGGCCCCATTCTCCACGTCATCCGCTACAAGGCGAGCCAACTCGACCGCATCATCGCGGAGATCAACAGTACCGGCTATGGGCTGACACTGGGTATTCACAGCCGCAACGAAACAACGGCTGCCTATATTGAAAAGCACCTGAGAGTCGGAAACACTTATGTCAACCGTAACCAGATTGGTGCAGTAGTGGGTGTACAACCTTTCGGGGGCCAGGGACTCTCCGGCACCGGGCCCAAAGCAGGGGGGCCTCACTACCTTTACCGCTTTGCCACGGAACGCACCCGGACAATCAATACCACGGCCTCCGGCGGCAATGCTGCCCTGCTGTCCCTTGATTCAAGTATCTGACCCTTTTTCCAGAAACACGCCGCCCCACAAGGGCTGCGAAGAGTTTCATCGGCCAGGTCACCAGCCCGCCGCCAGAGCATCAACTCCCTGGCGGCGAATCTAAAAAAACAGACAACAGACAACAGACAACAACAGGAACATCCAGGAATGGAAACGCATACAAGTTTGATTCTGGCCGTTTTTGCCGTGTATATGGCCGGAATGCTGCTGATTGGCCTATGGGCCTGGAAACGCACATCAGGCTCGGCTGACTACTTTCTCGGCGGTCGTGCTCTGGGCCCCTGGGCTGCGGCTTTGAGTGCCGGCGCCTCGGATATGAGTGGCTGGCTACTGCTGGGACTGCCTGGCTACGCTTTTGCTGCCGGCATGGAAGCTTTCTGGTTGGCCGGGGGGCTGCTGGCGGGCACCTGGCTCAACTGGTTGCTGCTGGCAAAGCGTCTGAGGGTCTACAGTGTCATTGTCGACAACGCGCTGACACTGCCATCCTACTTCGCCAACCGCTTTCGTGATCCCTCCAAAGCACTTCCGCTGGTTTCAGCCTTTTTTATCCTGCTGTTCTTCCTCTTCTATACGGGAGCCGCTCTGGTGGCCGGGGGCAAGCTGTTCGAAACCGTGTTTGGTCTCGATTACACCTGGGCTGTGATTATCGGGGCCCTTAGCGTTATCTCCTATACCCTGTTTGGTGGATTTCTTGCAGTTTGCTGGACCGATGTCGTACAAGGGCTCCTGATGCTGGCCGCCATGCTGGTTGTACCTGTGCTGGCTCTACAGATGACCGGCTCGCAGGAACCGCTGACAGCCCAGCTCAAGGCCATCAACCCTGAGCTGCTGACTATGATGACCAGCATGACGGGAGAACCCCTGGGACTGGTTGCCATACTGTCTCTGGTCACCTGGGGGCTGGGCTATTTTGGACAGCCGCATATACTGGCCCGTTTTGCCGGAATAGCATCCATAGACGATGTTCCCAGCGCAAGACGCATAGCCGTCACCTGGAGTGCGCTCTCGATGCTGGGGTCCGTTATGGTCGGACTTATCGGGCTTGTGTATGTGCATAACACCAATCTGACGCTCGGCGATGGTGAAACCATCTTCATGGTGCTGGTCAACGCGCTTTTTCATCCACTGATTGCCGGTGTGCTACTGGCAGCGATTCTCGCCGCCATCATGAGCACGGCCGACTCCCAGCTGCTGGTCTCTTCCTCGGCTCTGGCAGAGGATTTCTATCGGGGACTTCTGAAAAAAGATGCCAGCGAAAAAGCAGTCATGGGTGTAGGCCGGCTGGGCGTGATCGGCATCGCCCTGATCGCTCTTCTGCTGGCCATGGATCCCGAGAGCTCGGTCCTGGAGCTGGTGTCCTACGCCTGGGCAGGGTTTGGAGCCGCCTTCGGTCCTGTGCTCATATTCAGCCTCTACTGGAAGCGCATGAACCGCCAGGGTGCCCTGGCTGGCATGCTGACAGGTGGAGCGACGGTCATACTCTGGCAACAGGTATCAGGCGGCCTCTTCGACCTGTATGAAATCGTACCAGGCTTCCTCTTCTCCTGTATTGCCATAGTCGTCATCAGCCTGATGTCTGCTGCGCCCTCTGCCAGGGTTTGCTCTGATTTTGACAAGATGAAATCAAGTCTGCATTGACCTGTATCCAACGGCCGGCTTGCCCCATGGGCAGCCGCCTTCCGCTCGGAAAGACCCGGCCAGTGTCGCATCACGCGGCTGGCCCTTTCCTGGCCCCAAGCCCTTTGGGGAGCCGCCTTTCGGCTCCCTGTCCGTTTGCGCAAAACGCTCGCAGCCCTTGCCATCCAGACGTCGGCAAACCGCGTTCTGCCAGAACCTCACTCGATACAGAAAAGACAGGTTTCAGGCAGACAGTCGGGCAACAGGCAGCTGGCACCCGCTCTTTGTCCTTGCCTGCCCTCTGCCGAACTGCCTCTTCTGCCCACGTCGGAAAGCGCGGTCAAGCGCAGGCACCCCAAAAGCCGCGCCCCCGCCAACCCCCTTGAAGTCACGCCCCATCTGGAAAGCTGCCTGATGGGCACGCCTGAACCAGCCGCTGCTGCGTGCATCCTTGCTCGCCTGCGACATCAGACCCGCTGCGTATAAGGTCAGTACATCCTCGATGCGATCATCCATGCTGAGTCGACTGTCAGCTCCGGGTGTAGTCTTTTTTTGCGTCATCTGTCCCGCCTTGGCTGACTTTCCTTATCCGATGGGGCGCTATGTTACAACAGGTTGCAATGGCATAAAATCTTCGCCGCCAGGACGGGACGCTGCGGAGGCGAGCCCTCCACAGAGATCCCTCCCTCATACACCCACTGCCTGCCCAGATGTGAATCAGGACGGCGAGCCAGATTCAGACCCCGCCCACATTTCTTCCTTGCACGCCTGAAGATGAGCTCTGAGTGCACCGTTTTGCGAAAAAACTTTTGGACAGGTCCCGTGAGGACAAGCGAAATACTTCACACCGCCCTGGATCCACCTCAGCTTTTTGGCCGGCCGCTTTCTTTTCGCAGCAGCCTGCTCAGCACTGGTGTGGGCTTGTCGTTCCAACTTTCTCACTTCTGATCTGCCATGGGCTCCTGATTGCCAGACCGATGTTTGCGCCCTGTTTTTACGCAAGCGAGACGACGGCGGCTCATCTGTGTGCTGCCTCATGTGAAGCTGCAACCCCTTTTCCCGCGCAAAAGAACGCGAACAGCCTTCCCAAGGGCAATTGATGGTGGCAATCGGAACATGGTCTACCGCCATATGCATATCCAATTCCCATTTCTCAAAGAACGACTCCTCACAGTCTGCCTGTGGGCAGAACAACTCATCGTCTTCTCTCTCCTCTTCAGCGTGCTGCTCGTCACCCCCCTTTTCAGCGCCCCCGGATACCGCACTGCCGCTCTCCTGTTTCGCTGGCTCAGGCGCGTCTTCGACGCTTTTGTGCTCCTCTTCCTCCCTCTCTTCCTCCATCTCCTTCTCCATCTCCTTCTCCATCTCTTCCTCCATCTCCTTCTCCATCTCCTCTTCCTCCATCTCCTCTTCCTCCATCTCTTCCTCCTCCATCTCTTCCTCCTCCATCTCTCGCTCTGTCTCGTACAGGTCCTCCGCAGGGGACTGGCGCGAGCTTACAGACGACGCTGACCGTGTAGAACCGAGCATGGAATCCAGCTGAGTGCAACTGCGGGACCGCTCAGCAACAAGGATATCCGCAAGCTCTGCATCCACATCAGCATCAGCGCGTCTGAGCAACAACCCGAGATCTGGCGAAAGGCTGCGTGACACATCACGAAAGGAGCCAAAACGCCAAGGCGACAGCCCCGAAGTTTCTGAAGGACCCAAGGAGCCTGGAGAGCCAGGAGAGCCTGTTCCGGTGCTCCTCGTGGGCGACAAGTGCCCGACGCTCAACGAACTGGAAGGCACAGAGCCTCTGTCCGATCTGGGAGAATCAAGTGGTTTCATCGTTTTTCAGACCTGGTTTGTTTGGCTTTGGGCAACAACCTGTTACCGCATCGCCTTCTCATCTGGTCAGCACCCAATTTTCCCTGTCCTGACAATTTTCTTCCGTTGCTCGTGTCACGCAGCTGTCTGTACTTTCACAGAGCCTGTGGCAACCGCAGACAGCAGGCCACATGACATACCCGAACTCCCCTCCTCCGCGCAGACAGGCCTCGAAAAATTCCACGCCACAGGCAGCTGCACCGCGTAAGGGTAAGGCAACGGCCCCAAGGGCCTATGGGAACACTGTGTGACGAAGGCGGTGCTCACAGGCATGCAGGCGTTGAAATACCAGGGAACAGCCAGCTGCAGTGCCATAAGGTGGCGCGCAGGAGCACCTGGCAATGCACGCGGCTGTGATGGCATATGTCCTTGCCGCGCGACCGCCTGACATGACTGCGTCACCTCAGGGTGCGCCGCTGCTGCCTGAAGATGCTCCCTCGCACCGCGATGATTCCTTTTGAGGTGAGTCGCCAGTCTGTATGTCGTCGTAAAAACCCTGTTGCACGCGTCCCAGGCACATGCGAAACGCCTCCCCTTCAGGTGCCCCTTCAGGTGCAAATTGAGTGCACGCTTGTGACGCAGTTGTCGCGTGCATCCTTTCCAGGGACAGGAATGCATACCGGCGAGCCCGCACGAGCGGCCAGGGACGGCAGTGGTGGACATCTGCGCTTTACTGTCAGGCTGTGTCTTGCGCCCCAACGCAGGCCAGAGTTCAGAACGACCGCCAGCCTCCCATGGGGCGCCCGATGGCAACAGGACCTTGCGCCACAAGAAAGGTCTGCGGCTATGACCACCGATATCACCATCGGGTTGACGCGCATACGAACGCGCTGGAAGCGAGCTTATACCAGCACATGAGCGTATCTCAGCCGACACAGCACCCTGCGCACACCGCCGCCGGGATCGCGTGCGGGGCCTTTTCTTGCAATAGCGCGGATTGCGCCTTTGGCGGCTGGAGGGGCTCAATGAGCAGCTTGGGGAGCTTGTCGTTAACATAGGTCGCAGTCCAGGGTGCAGTGAAACTCCTTTTCAGGGAGTGCCCTTGCAGACCGGAAGTTCTCGCGACCTGACACAGATGTTCAGAAACTTGGCCGCCGCGGCAGGCAACAAGGCAACAAGGCAACAAGGCAACAAGGCAACAAGGCAACAAGCGAGAAGCCGCTCCTCGTTCGCATGGCAAGCCGGGTATCGATGGCAGCCTGGCCATGCAGGCCAAGCTGTGACTATGGGATAGATCCCCAGCCAGAAACCTGTCTGGCATAGGCGGCCAGGAAAACAGCCTGGCGTAACTGCACTGACGGTATGTCCGTCCAGCGGTCACTGCATCGGCCTGACCTTGCTTCTCATTGTGGACCGGAGAGAGGCCGTTGCTCACAATTCTTCTTTTCGTTCAAGGCGCCAGCACCGCCGTTCGGAAAAAGGAAAAAGGAAAAAGGAAAAAGGAAAAAGGAAAAAGAAGCCGAGCCATCCAGCCCCGGGGCACAGAGCCCCGGGGCTACGCAGTGACTCAGCTAGCCCGACGCAAGCATGAAAGCCCTGAGGGCTTCAGGAACCACTCCCCTGAGACCTGTTGACAGTTTTCTCTTTCTGCTTCACGAGCTGCTTATGGAGCCTGTCTGCCAGCACATCAATTCCTTTGTACATGTCATCGTCTTCTGCAGAAGCGGCTATCTCCGCACTACGCATGTGCAGGACAGCCTCGGCCTTGTGTCGCTGTTTGTTTACGCTGAGCGTGACCTGAATGCTGACAATACCTTCACAATAGGTAGGCAGCTTGCTCAGCTTCCTGGTGACATATTGGTGCAGAGACTCGGTTATGCTGAACTGATGACCACTGATTCTAAGCTGCATCTGGTTTCCTCCTGCTGGTGGACTCGGCCACAGAGCCCCCCCCTGAGAAACAAAGAGCGGGGGGGCACTTCTTCATGGGGCGCTGGTCCGATTCTATCACCCTCCTTCTGCTTTCGTCTCGCCGCCCCCGTGCTCTCCCCCTCTCCAGAACCAGATCCTGTTGCCTCTCCATGCGCACATGCACCTGACAAGTCCTGTGGGAAGAAATTTGGCATTTTGTTTGATCAAGAAAGCAGCCTCCGCCCGTCGCTGTAAAAAGATGACCTGATCGACACAGGCACCCAAACCCCGGCCTTGTTACAGGCCAAGCCCTGGCTCAGTCCCGTGGCTACGGGAGAAAACTGGTATAGAGACAGCGCACGGGCTGATGCGGGACAAGCCTCACAGCGAGCCTTCCGACGAGCAAGACAGCATCTCTTTGCTCATCTCTTGCTCGAAGTTGCCCCCACCAACGGCCGCCATACCCTCACCGCTCTGGTCCGGGATCAGGATAGCTCCTGTAGAGCTCCCGGAAAGGCCGTTTCCGCCGGCCGCCTGACATCCAGGCCAGTCACCAAGCCTCAAGCCAGCAGAAGGTCTTCAACCTCGCCATTCCCGGTTTGGATCCCGGACCCCATTGCCCCTGCATTCCCGTCAGGGTCCAGCTCAAACAGGGACACCATTTTCGCAAGAAACAACAGCCCCGCCCCCCTCTTCCAGGCAAAACTGTGAATACCCGGAAGCAGGCACCGATACACAGCAGTCAAGAAAACCAGGGAACTGGCATCAATACCCCACACCAACAATACGACCGAACTGCCCGCACACCACACCAACAACCAGCAGCAAAATGCGCTGTTTCGCGTTGAAGACCTCCGGAGCGCGTCCCCATCGCTCCCGGGTACACACCCGACAGCGATCCCGGTCGAGACCAGCCGGGGCAAGTCAACTACAGAGCGGGGCACTTCTTGCGTTCAGACCGTTCTGAAAAAAACTGGCGCCAAACACTGCAGCACACCGCTCCTCCCACACATCCCCCAGAGTCTGCCTGCAAAAAGACCAAGGCCCCGAAGACAAACCAGGCTCGACACAAATGCGCAGGACGAGGTCCCGCCCCCTCACCGGTCCGGATCTGTCTGCAACGGTCAATTCTCCTGGGGCCAGCACCGAGCACAGTCTGAAGCTGCGCACCAACGCCTTGCGCCGCTCGCCACCGAGCATCGCCCGGATCTGCCAGCAACGCGACCAAGTCCCGAAGAGCCAGCACCTGGTACAGTCTGAATGCGCGCAACGAGGGCGTGCGCCTCTCATCCGCAGCGCATCACCCGGATCTGCCTGCAACACGACCAAGCTTCCAGAAGCCAGCATCAGACACAGCATGAACGCGCCGAACGGGGGCGCAGGGAAAACGCCCACTTCATCGATGCCTCCAGCCTCCTGACCGCCAGGATGCAGCCGTAAGAGAAACCACCGAAGCCAGCAAAAACCCGGGCACCACCTCAGGAGTGGCGCACAAACGCTCCCTTTCAATCAGAAGGAGATGACAAACAGCCTTCCAACAAAGGCCGCAGCTTGCCCAAAGCGTTCTTTTCCAGCTGGCGAACACGCTCGGCAGAAATACAATAACGCTCGGCCAGCTGGTGCAAAGTCGCTACGCTTCCCTGCGGAACCAGCCAACGTTTTTTCACGATGTCCCGACTGCGTTCGTCCAGCGAAGCCAGTGCGTCATGCAAGCGATTTTTGGTAGTCTGATCCCAGTCGGCATGCTCCAGCATCAGCGCAGGATCTGCTGCCTTGTCTTCCAGGTAATGCGCTGGAGCCAGAGCCCCGGACGGCTCCTCATCACTCTGCCCGCTTCCATCAAAAGCTGTATCCTGCCCGCTCAGCCGGGACTCCATTTCATGCACAACAGCCGTATCAACACCTAGATCCCTGGCCACAGCTTCGGCTTCCCGAACACTGAGCCAACCAAGGCGTTTTTTGCAGGAGCGCAGATTGAAGAACAACTTGCGTTGGGATTTGGTCGTGGCAATCTTGACGATGCGCCAGTTACGAAGAATAAATTCGTGGATCTCAGCTTTGATCCAGTGCACAGCAAAGGAGACGAGACGAACCCCCACCTCCGGATTGAAGCGACGTACGGCCTTCATCAGCCCCAGGTTGCCTTCCTGAATCAGGTCAGCCTGGGACAGGCCATAACCCGCATAGCTTCTGGCAATATGAACAACAAAGCGCAAGTGCGACATCACCAGCTGGCGAGCCGCTTCAAGGTCATTTTCCTGGGTCAGGCGCTCGGCCAAACCGCGCTCCTGCTCAACAGAAAGCACCGGAATGGCGCTGACCAGATGAATGTAGGCGTCGAGGTTCTGGCCGGGGGCCAGCACATCAACAGGACGAAGAACAGTGCCCATGTGAGCCTCCCCAAAAAAGACGGCGGATTGTACCACCACTCTTGTTGGACAATGAACCCCTCATCAAAGTTCAATGGCCCAATTGCCCAGCCATGTACTGCTGTGAAAGCGCACGGCAACAGCAGCGGCTAGGGACGTATTCGACGGATCTGGGACCAGGCCGCCAGCAGTGCACCCAATACGCCCACCGCACAGCCACCTGCCAGCAGGAACAGGGAAAGATGCCAGTCAGGCAGCCCCGGCTGAAAAGGCACATGGTAGAGACCTGCCAGCTGCGCCATGGAATCGGATACCAGAAACCGGAGTGCCGCCGTGATCAGCCATGCCAGACACCCGCCCGTCAGGCCGTACCAGAACCCCGTGTAGAGAAAAGGCAGCAGGACAAAACCATCGGAGCCACCCACCAGCTTGATTACCCTGATTTCATCCCGACGGTTGGCTACCAGCAAGCGTATGGTGTTGCCCACAACCAACAACAACATAAGCCCAATAAGCGCCCCACCCCCCTGCAACAGCCGCTCCCCCACTTCAAGAAGCGCAACCAGACGCTCAAGCCAGACCGTATCAAGCCGTACCTGTGACACGCCCGACAGGGTCTTCAGACGCTCGTGCAAGTTCTGCACGGCTTCAGCAGCGGCTTCAACAGGCTCCAGCTCAATAACACCAGGCAAAGGATTGACATCCAGCAGGTCCAGCGCACTCCCCAGCCCGGAATAGCGCCTGAAGTCTTCAGCCCCCTGCTCGGGCGTTATGTATATGGCTTGCAGTACAGCAGGATCCTGGGCCAGCTGCGTTTTCATATCCCGAGCCCGCTCATCTGAAACGCCTTGCTCAAGATACAAGGTCAGACGGACAGAGCCCGCATGGCCCTCGCCCAGAACCAGTCTGAATGCGTCCAGAACAACACAAAGCCCGGCCGGCAACGCCAGCGCCAAACCCAGCACCAGTACAGTCATCAAGCTGGCAAGAGGGGTGACCAGAATGCGGGTCAAGGCATCACGCCCGGTCCGCCTGTGCAACTGCGCCAGCCACCTCCAGTCCTCCAGGGCAGAGCGTCCGGGGCGGGCTGTCTTTCTGGCCGCCCGCACCTGCGCGTCCAGCGAATCCTTGCGAACCCGTTCTTCCAGTGGACGGGGCTTGCGCCAGGTCGTGACGGCGGCCTTGCGCTCAACACGACCAACGCGGTCGCCCGAGCTCCTTTCAGTATTTTCTGCCCTCGACGACTTGCGCTTGCTCACTGTGCAGCACCCGACACAAGACGCCCTTTTTCCAGGGTCAGGGTCCGGTGCCCCATCTGTCTGACGAGATCAAGGTCATGGGTCGCCACCAGAATCGTCATACCTGCCTGATTGTATTTATTAAAACGCTGCATAATATCTGCAGATAGCGCCGGGTCAAGATTGCCGGTCGGCTCATCAGCCAGCAGCACGGTCGGTCGGGTCACCATGGCACGCGCAATCCCCACCCGCTGCAGCTCACCACCGGACAGAGCCTCCGGAAAAAGGGCAGCTCTGTCCAGAAGGCCCACCATATCAAGCGCCGCCCGCACCCGGCTGTCAATTTCATCCGGATAAAAATCCGCCACGCGCAGCGCAATCGCCACATTCTCAAAAACACTACGGTCCGCCAGCAGCTGATGATCCTGAAAAACAACGCCTATGTGGCGCCGCAGTGCCGGGATCTGGCCCCGACGCAGCCGGGAAAGACTGTAGCCGCCCACCTGTATACGGCCACTGCTGGGGCGGTCCATCAGCAGCACCAGCCTCAGCAGCGTGCTCTTGCCCGCCCCCGAATGGCCCGTCAGGAACACCATCTCTCCGCGTCTTATATGCAGGCTGACGTTATCCAGCCCTGTGTAACCATTGGGAAAACGCTTGCTGACATGCTCAAAAACTATCATGCCACCACAGCTCCCTGCCGGGGCGCCGCCGCTGTCTGCATCCGCCGGGCACAGTGCCCTTCGCCCATCAGACAGCCTCTCCTGCCGCATCCACAGCAACATCCGACAAGGCCGCGTAGTCAAGCAGCGTATCCACAAAGTCTTCCGCACAGAAAGGACGCAAATCGTCTTCCTGCTCGCCAACGCCGATGAAACGGATGGGCAGCTGCGTCTGCTGTGCAAGAGCAAAGGCCATCCCGCCCCTGGCGGTACCATCGAGCTTCGTCAACACCAGCCCGGTCACACCCACCGCCTCGTGGAACAGACGCGCCTGGCTGAGAGCATTCTGGCCAGTGCCCGCATCAACCACCAGCATTACCTCGTGCGGCGCCCCGGCATCCTGCCGCCCCAGCACCCGCCGCACCTTTTTCAGCTCCTCCATCAGATGATCCTTGTTGTGCAACCGGCCAGCGGTGTCAACAATCAGAACATCCACAGCGCGGGCGCGCGCCGCCTCGAAGGCATCATAGACAACAGACGCGCTATCAGCACCCGTTTGCTGCGCCACAACGGGAATGCCCTGGCGCTCTCCCCAGATACACAGCTGCTCCACGGCGGCCGCCCGGAAGGTATCACCCGCCGCCAGCATGACCCGCCGCCCTTCACGCTGAAAGCGGGACGCCATTTTCGCTATGGTTGTTGTCTTGCCGACACCGTTGACGCCGACCACCAGAATGACACAGGGACCCTCCCCGCCATTCAGGACAAGAGGCGAATCCAGAGGGGCCAGAATGGCCTTGAGCTCCTTCTTGAGAACCCGGAACAGGGCATCGGCATCATCCAGCTCCCTGTAGCTCAGCTGCTGACTCACCGCCTTCATCACCCGGGTGGTGACCTCTACCCCCAGGTCAGCCTGCAGCAGCTGACTTTCCAGATCCTCAAGGAGTTCGTCATCAATCTCTTTTTTGCCCACCAGAAGTGCCGCCACACCACCGGCAAGGGAAGCACTCGTCCGACGCAAGCCGCCCCGCATCCGGGCCAGAAAACCTTTCCCGGTGCGGCTCTGCTGTGGCGAATCGCTGGCCGCACCCGGCGCTTCATCGCCGGCTGGCCTCACTGCTGTACTGGACTGGGGATCTGAGTCGGCAAGTGACCGCTCGCCACCTGCCTGCTGCGCCTCCGCTCGTGCTGCACGCCCAAAGGGCCAGAAGCGGCGCTTTCCTTCCCGGCTTTCGGCATCTTTCCTGGAACCAAACATGTTTTCCGCCTGTCAGGGCCACGGGGAGCGCCCCCGGGCTGAAACTGCATCCAATAGTACCAGCTTCCCGACAAGCTGACAGCCACCTGTCCGTATAGAAAATGGACAAGCAGACAGCAGATCCGGCAAACAGCCTGCGCAGCTGCAGCACGGCGCGCCAGGTTCCAGCTCAGACGTTGCGTGCTATTGCCGTAGTCGACTCAGATGTCGTCTTGTACCAGAATTTCAAGGCCTCCATCAGTATTTTTACCTGGTCGCCAATCTGATTGCACTCTTGCAATATTTCTTCAGGACCCGGGTTGGCATTTGCGTCGCCCTCAGCAGTCTGAAGTTCGACCTGCTTTGCCTGCAGCTGTGTTCCATAGTCTTCGATCCCCTTAAGCAGTTTTTTTCCTACATCGTCCTGGGCCGTGCCCGACGGCGCAGAACGCCCCGACTTCTCGCCCGAATCTAGAGGCTTCTGCATTCGATCCTGCCCGACAGGCGGCAGCCGTCCATCCGCCTCGCGGCGCCGGGCTGCCCTGACTGCCGCAGTGGTCTTGACCATTGGCTGAGACGACTGGGCCATTCCTGCAAGAAACTTCCCCGCCTCGGCGATTGCCTGAGGACTGGATCTGTCGAACGGCAACTGGGTATTGAGCCTCTTCATCGCATCATCCACGATCTTTACACCTGCGTTCCTGTTCTTCTCAAAGGCACCCCCATCCTGCTGAGCGCGCCCGGCAGCATCAGTTCCCGGACGCAGCGGCGCACCTCCGCCCGGCGCAGAGGGAGAGAAAGGAGATACGGGAGGTAGCAGCGGCATTGCATCCCCTCCGGTTGCAAACCAGGGTCGGGGCAGGAGCCCTCTCAGGATCGGGGCAAGCACAAGACTCGCGAGCGGCAAGTGTAGCAGATACCAGAGACGGGGCATGAAAAAGAGCCTCAGGCCCGGGAGACAGAGCCTGCTCGCATTGCTACACCAAGGCGAGAGGAATACGCAAAGCGCACCCTGCCACCGCAACCGCGAGGCAAGGTGCGCCGCAGGTCATGAGTCAGTCAGAATGCACGCGTACCTGTTCCATACGCTCTATCAGCTTCTCGCCATTGAGCAGGGCCTGGCGGCGTGCCGCTTCCCCCTCACGAAACAGCAGAGCATTCATCTCTGATTCGCGCAGTCGCAAGTCCTCTTTTCTCCTTTTGCGCAGCGTACTTTGCCAATCCCTCAGGCCGTTTTCATCGGAGTGCCGCTGCCCAGCCAGCTCCAGTCCAGAACGACTCCTCTCCTTCTCGCTGCGCACCCGGCCCCGATCGTCTTCCCCATTGCGTCCGATCTGGCCCGCTCCTCCAGCATCAGAATCGAGCGCCCCACCGTGCTCCCAGAGGTGCTTCACATAATCGATAGCAAAACCGACAGTCCAGCCATACAAGAAACGCAGACTGTCACCCAGCCAGCACACTGATTCCAACATGTACTTTCCAGGGGACTTTATGCATTGCGCCCACCGGCCGCCAAAAGGCCCGCCCCCAGATTCAGGACTCGCCTCCGGGACAGGGACAGGGACAGCGACAGGGACGACGACAACGACAGGGACAAGGACAGGGACACAGTCAGAAGCGCACTGAGAATTCATACCAATAGTCGACATAGCAGCCTCCTGGCATCGATAACACAAAATGCGATGATTCAAGGTGCAGCGTATCAGCCAGACTCCCCTACTGTCCCTTCGACAAAAGTACCGCCCCCGCTTATCAGCCCGTCAGGATTTTCCTGTCACGCCTGTCCATGTCAACAGCGCCACCCTCTGCGCATCCTCAGCGCATAAAGGACAGCGTCCGCTGAGCGTTGCTCAGCGTAATCCCAGTGACACAGTGGGTCAGGTGCTGTCAGGGCCCTATTCTCCGACTACTGACAAGAGGGTGAGAGGTTTCATGCCTGCAATAAATTCCAGACGACTGAGGCTGGCCTGATACGTTTCCACCAGAAAATTCATGGCCTCCTCGTCCGAGTCACCCGGTAGTAGCGAATCTGATGCTGGACCAGCTTTCCTGCCTTGACAATCATGGCAACGCCCACCGTGCTATTTTCACCTGGTCGCCAACCCGGTTGCACTGCTGGAGTACTTCGTCCCCCCGGGAGTGTGCCGGCTTCAGCCTGTTCGAGTTTCACCTGCTGCTCCTCCAGTTTCTTTCCATAGTCCCTGATCCCTTTCGGCAGGCGTCGTGCTGCGTTCTCCTGAAAGGATGCAGCTGTCTGATCCTGCCTCGGCGATTTTTCATCCCCCCCCCGCAGACGCCTGCATCTGATTCTGTCCGTCAGGCAGAATCCGTCGACTTTCTCTACAGGGCCGGGCTGCCTCGCGTGCTGCAGCAATCTCGACCAGTGTTTGCGACGGCTGCGCTATCCCTGTCACCAGCTTCCCCCTCGGCAACGCCTTGAGGGTGGAATCTGTCGAACGGCAGCTGGGCATTCCGCTTCTCCATCGCTTCATCCACGAGTTTTTCACCCGCGTTTTTGTCTTTCGCACAGACAATCCTGTCCTGCCAGGCATACCCGGCGGCATCAGCTCCCGGACGCGACGGCGCACCCGCGCTGGTGAGATGGAGAGAAAGGAAACAGGAGGTAGCAAGGGCACAGCATCCACTCCGGCTTCAAACCGGGCCCAGGACAAGAGTCCTCTGCGCATCAGGGCCGGTATGACAGATGCAAGAGACTGGAAATGGAAAAGAAAACCTGCCACACAAGACAAAGACTGCAGGCATCAATACACCAGAGCGAGGGGGAAAACGCACAACGCACCCCGCCGCGCCAAAAGCGAGGCAAGGTACGCTTCGAATTATGGATCAGCCAGAACGAGCACGCGCCCCAGCCTTACGTTCGTAAAACTTCTCGGTCTGCGCCTGAACTGCCAGACGCATCATCCGCTCCGCCTGCAATCGCAAAGCTGTCATTTCTGACTCACTTACTGGCTGGCCAGTTTTTTGCTTCAGGTCTACCTCAGTTTGCAATTTGCTCAGTTCGTGTTTACCTGACAGCACCCGCCTGTCCAGGGCAGGTCCAGAACAACGCCCATCCTGTTGTCGCTCCTCCACATCTCGCGTGATAGCTGCCAGTACCAATGCCCTGTCAGCGTTACCACCGCGCTCAAAAAAGCTCTTGACATAACCGACAGCACGACCAACAGTATGGCCATACAATGAGCCCAGGCAACCACCCAACCAGCGCACTGGCATCAACAGGATTTTTTTAGGGCTCTGGATGCCTCGCACCCGCCCGTCTGCGTCTGGCGCCAACATAAAGCTTTTCGAGCTCTCGACGCATTCCGTCCGCCTGTCCAGGTAAAAGCTTTCCTCAGATTTGCGACTCTTTTCAATCGAAGGTGCAAAATTGCTATAACAGCAGTGACAATCTACATTCATTCTTGACATGTCCGCCTCCTTGCATCGAGTATGCCAAATGCGATGATGCAGTCAAAAGCGTACCAGCCAGACTCTCCCGCCGTCTCTTCAACCAAAGTGGCACCCCGCGTGTCAGCCCGTCAGGATTCTCCTGTCACGCCTGTCCCTGTCAACAGCACCGCTCCTCAACGCATCAAGGACAGTGTCCGCTGAGCGTTGCGCAGCGTAATTTCCCAGTGACGCAAGGGGTCAGGCACTGTCAGGGCCCCCGTTCCCTGAATACTGGCAGGAGAGTGAGGGGTTTCATGTTTGGCAATAAATTCCAGTCGGCTGCGGCTGGCCTGATAGGTTTCCACCAGAAAATTCATAGTCCCCTCGTCCAGAGGCACCCGATAATAGCGAATCAGATTCTGGGCCAGCTTTTCTGCCATGACACTCATGTCAACGCCCACCGCACTGGCCATGGCCTCGCCAATAGCAGCCTTCGTCTTGGGGCTCATGCCCGGCTCCAGCGGAGCCAGCGTCGACTGCGCCGTGCTGTCAATGGCACGCTGCACTTCCGGATCATGCAAATGCAGATGTGGCGTCAGGATCAGGACCGTTTCAATCGCCAGATCCCGGGCCCGGTTGACGGTAAGAAGCTTGCGATCAGACTCACCCACCTGACTGGAAGGACATACCCGGCGTTGCAGGCGCGTCTCCTCCAGCCAGGCACCCAGCCTGCGCGACACCATGATTTTCTGTTCATTGTCCAGAGCAATCGTCTGACTTGATATGCGCAAACCTCGCCTGAGCCCTGTTCCACTGTGCTCCTGCCATGTCTGACTGCGGCTTTGCCACACTTTCAACGCCCTGACAAAACGACGCCCTTCCCGGCCCTGCTGCTGTGCTGCCTTGTACACTTCCCGGTACAGGTCCAAAGCCTTCTCCAGCTGAGCCACCCGCACTGCAAGATCCGACACCGCCCCTCCCCGCACGCTCTGGCGGGCGCAGGCACTCACCTCCTTGACCAGATGATTGATCCCTTCGGCTGCGATATCCAGCAGCACACGCACGCCCAATCCTTGCCCCGAGCTGACATTCTCCTGAGGGAATATATAGTCGACATAGGCCGTCAGAGCGCAGAGCCGACTATAGACACGGGCCCTGGCCAGTCGGTAATCATTGCGACAGCGCTCAAGGCGACCCAGTGCTTTGCTCAGATTCCAGTCCCCCCCCGTATACTCAACCTGGAGGTAGGTCATATCACGTCCACAGATCAGCTCAAAACACAGGCCCAGCACCTGCTCGACATCCGGCAGCGTGATCAGATCCTCATTTTCCTGCTCCATCGCCGCCAGTATGCGTTCAAGAAACAGGGGTTCGCGCGCCTGTCCCTGACGGATGTCCGGCGCCCGTCCCGCCAGCCTCGCCCCCATGGCATCGGCTATGCGCGGATGGGTTTTGCGCAATTCACCCGTGTACTTCTCTGCCGTATCAGCAATGCTGCGCACTATGTCCTGCATGCGGTTGTAGAGCCCCGCCCGACGAAACTGCTCTATTCGCTCAGCACGCTCGGCCAGTGCAGCATCGCCGGTCAAATCCCGGATGGCACCGGCAACCCATTCTGGACCCAGATCAAACTTGCGCAGCAAAATACCTGCCGATTCAATGCGACGATGATCAGGCCCAAGATTGGCCAGCCGCAAATCCCGGACCATGTAGATGATCTCGGGCAACCGGTCAATGACGTCCAGAAGGTGATGCCTGTCTTCTTTTTCCTGGTGCGCCTGATTGGCGTTGTAGATCAGCCGGGTTACCAGCCCGAGAACACCGGCTATGACGGAGTAGACAACGAAGTAAGCAACACGATCCATTGGCATGGCGCGTCCGTACCCGACCCAGGTTGCCCCCCAGGCCGCCAGCAAAGTCACCGGACCTGCCGTCCAGGCCAGCATGGCCAGGGTCACACCCATGGGCTCCCCGTGCGGGTTGCGTGCCAGCTTCTCCAGCAGTTTCTGACCTCGCGTCTCAAGCGCCAGAGCACTGGACCGGGTCCTGGTCGCGCCCGACCTCCTGCGCGTTGAAGCCCACAACATAAGCCTTGGAATTGCCTGTCAGAAGATTAAAAAAAGAAGAGACAGGAATAACAGCCCCGCCCTGCCTGCATGAAAGACAGACTTCCGGACGCATTCCGGTCTGTATTGTATAGGAAATCTCAACCCATTCGATGCGTAATGCCGGACCGACATATCAAAAAGAAACGGGGTCCCGGCGGCGACGGGCAGGCAAGCGCCCGGCCGTCACCCGTTCATGACCGGCCAGATCGCGCGCAGTCGTCACGGCCACCAGCCCATGCGCCTGCATAATGCTGCGCACCCCAGCCCCCTGCTGATAGCCGTGCTCCAGAACCAGCCAACCCTGCTCCGCCAGCCACGCGGGTGCTTCCGCCGTAATACGCTTGATATCGTCGAGCCCATCCGCGCCGGACACCAGGGCACTGGACGGCTCAAAGCGCAGATCTCCACGGGAAAGATGAACATCTCCGCTGGCAACGTAGGGCGGATTGCTGACAATCAGGTCGAACCTGGCACCGCAGTTGAGGGCCGCGAACCAGTCACTTTTGAAGAATTCAACCCGATCCAGTCCGGTCCGGACCGCATTGCGCTGTGCCAGGGCAACAGCTTCCGGCATGCAGTCACAGCCCTGTACCTGCCAATGCGGTCGCTCACAAGCCAGAGCCAGCGCTATGGCTCCGGTTCCCGTTCCCAGATCCAGCACACGCCGGGGAGCCTCATCACAGAGCAACAGAGCCTGTTCCACAAGACTCTCTGTATCAGGACGAGGAATCAGTGTGCAAGGTTCAACCAGCAATTCGAGACTCCAGAACCCCCACAACCCAGTCAACAGCGCCACGGGACAGCCCGCTCGCCGCCGCGCCAGAAGCTGAAACAGGAACCTGCACTGCGACAGGCTCAGCACCTGCTCCGCATGACACAGCAGCCTGGCACGTGGCTGTTGCAGGACGTGAGCCAGCAGCACTTCCATATCAGAGCCGGGGCTGTCACTGCCCTCCAGCAGCGCGGGAGCGCGGGCCAGTAATGTCTTCAGGCGAACCACAACCAGTCACACAGCCTCGTCCGCAGAGGACTCAGCTTCGCTCGCGAGCGCCGCCAACTGCTCGGCCTTGTTCTCTGCCACCAGCGGTTCGATAAGCGGGTTCAAGTCACCTTCCAGAATGCCCGGCAGTTGATAGAGTGTCAGATTGATACGGTGATCCGTGACCCGCGCCTGGGGATAGTTGTAGGTGCGGATTCGCTCTGAACGGTCTCCACTGCCCACCAGATTCTTGCGTGTCTCGGAGAAGGCCCGGGACTGGGCTTCCTGTTGGGCAGCTTGCAGACGGGCTGCCAGGAGCGACAGGGCCCGGGCCTTGTTCTTGTGCTGGGAACGTTCATCCTGACACTCGACCACCATGCCGGACGGCAAATGGGTAATGCGCACAGCCGAGTCTGTGGTGTTGACATGCTGACCACCCGCACCTGAGGCCCGGAAGGTGTCAATGCGCAACTGATCCCTGGCGATATCAACAGCGGCCTGTTCACCGGGGTCAGCCAGAATCGCCACAGTGCAGGCCGATGTATGAATCCGGCCCTGCGACTCGGTGGCGGGAATCCGTTGCACCCGGTGCGCGCCCGACTCAAACTTCAGGCGTGCGTAAACATCCGCTCCCAGCACGCGAGAAATAATTTCCCGGTAGCCGCCTTGCTCCCCCGCACTGGAACTGACAACCTCAAACCGCCAACGGCAGCGCTCCGCGTAACGGCTGTACATGCGAAACAGATCTCCGGCGAACAGGGCCGCTTCATGCCCGCCGGTTCCCGCCCGTATTTCAAGAAATACGTCACAGGCATCATCCGGATCCCGGGGCAGCAACAACTGGTGCAGCTCGCGCTCCCGGTCAGCAAAGCGGGCTTCAGCAGACTGCACCTCTTCCTCGACCAGCCCACGCATTTCCGCGTCACTCTCCCCTTGCAGCATGCCCCGGGCCTCGTCCAGCGCCTGACCGACGCGGCAATAATCCCGGAAGCTCTCGACAACAGGTTCCAGCTCCGCAAATTCCTGCGATAACTGGCGAAACCGGTTCTGATCACCAATCACTTCCGGCTCGCCAAGCAGCCTGCCCAGCTCTTCAAAACGCCGGGCCAGCTCTTCCAGCCGGACAAGCAAGGATCTCTTCATGTTTTTTTGTCAGCCCTCGCGGCACTGACGTCCTTCAGGAGAGTGGGAGTAGTCTGATCGGCGTCGAGCCCCAAAAACTGCCAGGCCCAGTCCAGTTGTTCACTGCGCCCCTGACTGCCCAGCTGACGCAGCTGGACACAAGGAGAATGAATCAGCTTGTTGGTCAGTCCGTGTGCCAGCCGTCTGAGCACATCCTCGGCTGGACGGCCATTGTTCAACAGGCGCAAGGCAGCAGCCAGTTGCTGCTCCTGGATGTCGGTCGCTCTTTGGCGGAAGGCACACACCGCCTGATCAGCGTCACGTGCCCTGAGCCAGGCCAGAAAGTTGTCAGCACCCGCAGCAATGAGCTTTTCTGCCTCCAGAGCCGCCGCCTGTCGACTGTTCAGATTGCTGGCAACAAGGTCCTGCAGATCATCAATGGTATACAGGTACACATCTTCCAGGACACCGACTTCTGGCTCTATGTTGCGGGGCACCGCAAGATCGACCATCAACTGGGGCCGGTGGCGGCGTTGCCGCTGCGCACTTTCGACCGCCCCCTTGCCCAGCAAAGGCAGGGGGCTGGACGTGCAGGCAATCACAATGTCAGCGCTCGGCAAAGCCGCAGGAAAATCCGACAACGCCAGTGCCTGACCACCATAGCGCGCAGCCAGACGCTGGGCATGCGCCAGCGTCCGGTTAGCCACCATAATGCGTCCTACACCCTGACGCGACAAGTGATTGACCGCCAACTCCACAGTATCGCCCGCACCGATCAACAGCACAGTATTCTGACTCAGATCTGCAAAAATCTGTCGCGCCAGGCGCACAGCAGCGTAGGCCACAGAGACCGGCTCCACCCCGACCGCTGTATGCGTTCGCACAGCCTTGACTGTGGAAAATACATGCTGGAACAGGCGGTCCATGGCCGGACTCAGACTGCCCGCCTTACGTGCAAGAGAGAAAGCCGACTTCATCTGCCCCAGAATCTGCGGCTCCCCCAGAATCATGGAATCAAGCCCGGCCGCTACCCGCATGATGTGCTTGATGGCCTCTCGCCCGTAGTGCCTGTAGCTGTGTCTGACCAACAGTGCCGGGTCAGCCTGGTGAAAGCGCCCCAGCCAGGCCGTCAGAGTCTCGGCCTGCTGATCTCCCAGGGTGTAGATTTCTGTACGATTACAGGTCGACAGGATAATTGCCTCTGCCACTTGCGGCAGTTTTCGAATGTCCCGAAGAGCAGGCAGCAGACTCCGGGGAGCGAAAGAGACAGTCTCCCGCAGACTCAGCGGTGCCGTCCTGTGATTGATGCCAACTGCCAGAAAACTCATAACCTGCCGTTATTGTATTACCCCTGCCGCAGCCTGAATCCGGCTGCGCACACGCCAGCGGGATGCCCTGGAGGCTCCGCCGTATGTCGCCATTTTCAGCAACGGGGCGGGATTGTGCTATGGATGCCGGATAACTGCAAATCCTGTAGACTCGCTCAACTTGCGATCGGGCGGGGAAGTCCGGCATTCTGGATTCTGCACGGAACAACTGGAACAACTGGAACAACTGGAACAACTGGAACAACTGGAACAACTGGAACAACAAGACCATGCTATCGTCGCTTCGCCTGCGCTTTTTGCACCATCGACTCATTCGTGTGTCAGGCATTTTTTTATCCCTTCTGGTGACTGGAGGCTGCGCTCTTCAGCCCGGCGCCCCTGGACTCTCGGCTCCGGCCCGGGAACGGGCCTGGCAGAAGCATCAGCAACAGGTCACCCAGCTGACCACCTGGCAGATAGCAGGTCGAGCGTCCCTGTCAGGGCTGGATTATTCGGGCACTGCGACCATCAACTGGGAGCAACATCCGGCATGCTTCACCCTCCAGGCAACAACCTTCATGGGCCAGACTCTGGCCCGGTTTCAGGGCTGGCAGCCCCCGGGACACCCAGAACGCGCCCTGCTCAGAGTGCCTGGTCGTCCACCTGTCTCCTCACTGTCTGCCGACTTGCTCCTGAGGCAGCAGACCGGTCTGGACGTCCCCATGGAAACCCTGGCCCACTGGATCAAAGGCATTCCGGCACCAGGCCCCCATCGCACCCAACTGGACAAAAAGGGACGCCTGCACACCCTGGATCAACAGGGCTGGCATCTCGTCTACGAGCAATACAGCAGTGCAAGCCTTGCGCTCCCCATCCGCATACGGGCACACAGTTCCCACATGAAACTGACCATTTCCGTAAGGGAATGGGATCTTTCTGCCAAGCCAGTGTGCCCCGGGGTTGTTTGACAGAAGCGGGGGCAGCCAGTAGAGTGAATCCGCCTGCGAAAGCGGGTAAAAGTACGGCCACTGCCTTGAGCGTATTTCTGGAAGAATCTCTTGCGGAAACTGGCCAGGGATCAACGTGCTGCTCCTTATCCTTTACCGGTCGGCACTACTCCACGCGGGCCGAACGCTGTTGCTTTTGCCCCTGTTCGCAGTTGACATTGTTTCAGTGATCCATGGGTGCCTGCTGTGTCTCAAATGATGGTCTTCTCCGGCAATTCCAATCCTACTCTGGTGCAGCGAGTCGCCTCCCATCTCCGCATTCCCCGGGGACAGGCGACGGTCGGTCGTTTCTGCGATGGCGAAATCGCCGTGGAAATTCAGGAAAATGTACGTGGCAAGGATGTCTTTCTCGTCCAGTCAACCTGCGCGCCCACCAACGATAACCTGATGGAACTGCTGATGATGGCAGATACCATGCTGCGCTCATCAGCTCAACGAATAACGGCAGTGATACCCTACTTTGGTTATGCCCGCCAGGACCGCCGTCCGCGCTCGTCCCGTGTGCCCATCAGTGCCAAGGTAGTGGCCGACATGATAGGCTGCGTAGGTATCAACCGGGTGCTGACGATCGATCTGCATGCTGACCAGATTCAGGGTTTTTTCAATATCCCCGTCGATAATATCTACGGCTCGCCCGTTCTTCTCGACGATATCAAGAACCAGAACTTCAAAAACATCATGGTGGTGTCGCCTGATCACGGCGGCGTAGTCAGGGCCAGAGCCTTTGCAAAACATCTGAACACCGATCTGGCCATTATCGACAAACGCCGCCCTCAGCCCAACAAGGCAGAAGTGATGAACATTATTGGCGATGTCAGGGAACGAACCTGCATCCTGGTCGATGACATGGTAGATACCGCCGGCACCCTGTGCATGGCCGGACGGGCTCTCAAAGAGCAAGGCGCCACCAAAGTCGTGGCCTATTGCAGTCACCCGGTGCTCTCGGGCCGCGCCCTGGAGAACCTTGCCAACTCTGAACTGGACGAGCTGGTCGTCACCAACACCATCCCCTTGAGCCCAGAGGCCCAGCAGGCCAGCAAGATCAGGGAACTGGATATTTCTCCACTCCTGGCCGAGGCCGTACGTCGCATCAGCAACGCAGAGTCTGTCAGCGCCATGTTCCGCGAGATGCGGTGACAGGTGCGCCACGGCGGACGAGGCTTCCAACTCTACAAACCACAACCGGGACAGAGGGGGTGCTCCAGCAAGGTCGGACAATCCCCAAGCCCGCCCCCTCAGAACAAGAAACGACAGACTTGCGTCTGTCCATCAGCAGAGACGGCTGGATGTGTAACCTCAGGACCACCGGGAAACTGCAAGTTTGCGGCGCATAGCACCGCTCTCATGACAGACACGCCGGCCCGTCACAGCCAGTTCTTCCACTTGAAAGCCCAGTAGGTGCCCAGTCCGCTGACAACCATGAGAGCTATAGCCATGGGGTAGCCAAGGCTCCATCCCAGCTCAGGCATATCCGCAAAGTTCATCCCATAGCTGCTGGCAATCAGGGTGGGCGGCATGAACACTGTCGCCATAACCGAAAAAATCTTGATGATCTTGTTCTGTTCCAGGTTGATAAAACCCATAACAGCCTCCTGCAAGAAGTTGATCTTGTCGAACAAGAAGGCTGTGTGAGGCAACAGCGAGTCGATATCACGCAGCATGTCCATGATTTCCTGCTGCTGCGACTTGGCAAGATCCATGCGCCGATTACGCACCAGATAACGCAGGGATCTTTGGGTGTCCAGCAAACTCAAGCGAATCTTGCCATTCAGGTCTTCCTGCTGGGCAATAGCCTTGAGCGCAACATCCCGGGTCTCATCATTGGTGTCTTCCTGCAAGGTGATTTCACTGACCCTTTCGAGACAGGCGTAAACCTCCTCCAGCAGATCAGCAAGATAGTCCACTTTCAAGGTAAACAACGCGTTGAGAACCACCATGGGCGAGTCAACATCGACGTACCGGTGTTTGAGATAATTGCGCACCAGCCGGAAAAGCCCGACATCCTCATCACGCAGCGTGATCAGAAGATGGGGACGCAGATTGAACGAAACACTGGTATTACGCACGTCTTTTCCCGACCGGTGGGGAAAAAAACTGGTGATATGCAGTCCGTCCTTATCCTGATAAAAACGGGATGTCGCCTCAATTTCATTAAGATCCTCGCTGCCAGGAACTTCTTCCACGCAGTAGCGATTCAACCAGGAGCGCTCAGCCTCCGTCGGCTCAAGAATATCCAGCCAGACCGTGTTGGCAGGCAAGGAGTCGTTGGTACTCAGATGATGAATTCGTATGTGGCTGTTGTGGAGTTGATACGCTGTAATCATGCGGGATTCAGCCCCCTGCTAAGGTCAGGTGCAATTTTCCATTTTACCACAGCCCGATCACTGATCCCCCCTTCTTCAAAAACGCCCGGGTGTAGTGGAAGCCCTTTGTCTTGCAAATCAAAAATTCTGCATGGCAAAGGCAGAATTTGGTTCTACACTGCCCTGGACACGCCTGCTCCCGGGAAGACTCTGGCAAGCGCATCACTGTCAGTCGGCATGGATACACGAAGGGAGATCAGAGAGCGCTACACATCCAAAGCTTGCCCCGAGGACGGAACACGACCTTCAGACATCGGAAGAGCCAGCTGCCGCACAGGTCCGCCTGGCCTGCGGCCGGCCTGGGGAAAGCGCTGCACTCCGCTACGCAATCTGGGCCCTGGTTTCTGTGGAGGCGCTTCTGCCTGACTGACAAGACCAAACGGTAGCAGGCCATGCTCTCCGATTGACGCACTCCTACAGGACAAGCCCGGGGGAACATCACCCCTCTCCCCAAAGCTCAGCAAAAAAAGGAAATGATCTCGTGACACCAGCAATACGATCCTGGCTGATTTCGGCAGTCCTCCTTTTCTTCTGTCTACAGTTGCACTCTGCCATCGCACAGCCTGGTGGCGACCCGGGAGCTGAGCTGGCCAGCCTGAGGCATAAGCACAAAAGTCTGGCCGACACTGTTGCTCAATGGATACAGCAGGAAGCCGGGCAACAGTTGCCCGCAGGCTCGCCAGAAAGGCCAGAAGCAACAGGGGACAGGCTGGTACTTTTGCATCCGGTAACTCACGTAGTCATTCCTCTGCCATCCCGCCCGGGCACCGAAGCAGGGCGCACGACCAACTCCGGCCACCTTTCGCCTCCAGTAGCTGAGCTTTCCGACATGCTGAAAAAACAATTCCCTCAGCTGATGGAGGGCTGGCTGTACGCGTTTGTGAATGCGACCGGAGACATCACCCGGTTGTCAAGCCCCCTTGCCGGCTTAGGCAGCGACCCGGCCGGTCAGGATCCGAAAAGCGACACTTCTACGCCACCGGGCATCCAACTGCCGGCCCAGAACCTGGAAGTCCCGGTCCTTCTTGACATAAGCCAAGCCCCGGATCAGCCTCTGACAGTGCTGGGAGCCTTCGAATACGGCGCGGCGAATGAGGCCATTGTCTGGCTGGATGCTGGCCTTGTGCAGAAATTGCAAAGTCTCCCGCGCCCGCTGCGAGACAACCTGGTACTGGCAACAGGCATGGAGCAGTCCGGGCGCCTGCGGCTTTCGCGCATTCTGTTGCCGCTGAGCAGCCTGATCCTCGAACCGAAGTTCATTTCTGACAAAGGCAGACTGGCAGTCAATGCCAACTGGCCCGCACACCAGTGCGTTGTACGGGCAGCGGACCTGGGAGAACGGGCAGCGGACCTGGGAGAAAGTATCGCAAACGCACAGATCTCCCTTCCCGACTGGAAAGCGGACCCAGGATCGGCCAGGTCAGCGGACTCCCTGCCCGGCATAGAGTTGAACCTCTCCTTCCGCACCCAGGACGATCATTGGCATGACTACCCTGTAGCCAGCCTGCCAGACCCGACCCCGGCGCAGGACTCACAGCGGAGCCTGCCGCTCAAGTATTTACTGATGCTGATGACATCACCCTCTTTGTTTGACGGGTCTCTTTCTTTGATCCGGCAGAACAAGACAGGGAAAAGCCCCCAGGTTCTGTTCAGACTCTCCCTGAAAACAGTGGCTCTCAGCGCCCTGGGGCAAGATCCTGTGCTACTGGCCGATTTGCTGTCAGACCCTTCCGCCATTTATCGGCACACTTTCAGCGCCTTTCAGACGCCCTGGCCTGACGTAAATACCCTGGCACCGGATAAGCCATCTGCGTCAAACAGACGCGGCAAAGAACGCGCCCGGACAGGGGGCGCGCCACCGCCCTCCGCTGTTGTTTCTCTTGCACAAGAGATGGTTGCTCTTGCAGAAGAGATGAAGGCCTGGCTGGAAAATGACGCCCGCTTTGTGCTTCCCCATGCACAGCATGCGGGCGTAAGGCTATCACTGGCCCATCTTCCCACAGAGACCGTCCTCCCTGTTTCGCTCAGTACGGTACAATTCACGGGCGCTCCAGGCGAGGAACGGTTCAGGGCTGTCCTGCCCTGTTCCGGCGAGGGACTGGACGCCCTGGTCGCCGAGTTCCCGACCATCAAATCCAACTGGCTCTACGCCCTGACAAATGCCCACAACCACATCGTACAACTGTTACCGACACCGGACACTCCCTTGAGAAAACACCGAAGCTGGCACAGCCTGCCAGGCGGACACGAGGGACTGGACCTCCATCGTCTCACACCGAAAGAAGGCGTTGAATTCCCTTGTATCGGAGACATTACCCAACGCGCAACCTGTGGCACAGCGCTTAATACAGGTAGTGCTGGATCAGAACTCCTCACTCATATACCGGTCAGCGTACTGCGACAAATACAGACACTGGACGAAACCCTGCGCAACCGCCTGGCCCTGGTCTCCGCGACAAGGGGCCCTCAAGGATATCAGATGACGCGTCTGGTGCTCCCTGTCAGCACCTTGATCGATGCAGATATTCTCGACACTTTGGAAGCGAGTGAGAAAAGTTCACTCAGCCTGTCCCTGGCCTGGCCTCTGACGCTATCGGCCATAACCCAACAGGGGCAGCCAAAGTCGGGCACCTCAACCTCCGCATGGAATCTGCTGTCCTCGTCTGATGACGACCAGTACCGCTACGAGCTTGCCGTTTCTGTTGAAGACGCGCCAGAAAAGCCACTCTACCTGCGCGTGGCCGCACTACCCCCACCGGTTGACTGGAGCAGCCCCATGGGAAAAAGAATGATTCCTGGGGGACGACTGGAGTTCTCCCTTCGCTACCTTCTCTCCCTGGCCAGCTCACCCCTGCTTCGCCATGGCAAGCTGTATGTCGTGAGCCGCCATCCGCAGGAAGATCAGGTCAGAGCCAACCCTCTGCATCCCGAGCGCTCTCTGCTGGAGCTTGCCTACTATGTGCTGGGGCAGGATCGCGCTGCCCTCGACTATTGGCTGGCACACGCCTGGGCTGCTACCACTGCTACCGCACTGGAAGGCATGCGCGTAAGCTGCCAGCTCCCACCCGTCGATGAGAATGGCCGTCTTCTCCCGGAACAGGCTGTGAAAAACCCCAGCCAGATTCCCTCAAAACCAGAGAGCGGCAAGCACGAATCCAGTGCCAGGCCCGCAATCGAGATGGCGTTGCCCACCGGGCCACTGCCTCCGGCACAGGTTGAGCGAGAACGCATAGCCGGTCAGCGACACACGGAAACAACAAGCCGTGCTGCCATCGAGCCTGCACAACAGGCAGACAACAAGCAGCCCGCACTGAATCTTGCAGAACTCGCCGCTGCCAGACGCGCAAGGGAACACGCCCGGGTCAGCCAGAAACGGCAGCCTCCCGCACCCGGGAACGCCCCTTTCCCGTCGCCCAGCCCACAGGCCCAGAGAGAACCGCACTCAGACGATGACCTTTCTCACAACCCGACTTCTCACAGCCCGACTCCTGACGCTCCTCCCTCTCCCTCTCAACCCATTACGCCCGCTGAACGCGAGGGCCTCATGCGCTACCTGGATACCCAGCCCGTGGAGCAAGCCGCCCGCTGGCTGTGGCAGGGTCTTTCGGCACGACCATCTTATACATTGGGTTCCTGCCTGCTGCTGTACGCAGCGATAAACGGCTACCAAAAGTGGAGCGCACCCGCCGAGTCGGAGAAATCGGCTCTGATACGCAAGGCCTTGACAACCATGGGCTCCAGCGCAACCGATTTTCAGAAGACAGCCCTGAGGAAACTGGTTTTCGGCACCCCCGATGAGGCACTGCGGCTGTGGACACCAGAGAATCTGGCGTGGTGGACACTGTATAGCTGCCAAAGCTGGTGCAAACAGCAGGACTGTCAGGATGACAGAGTCCCCGATACTTTTTTGCACTATGTGCTGGCGCCGGTCAGTGCAGCAGAACCGGCCTTTCGCAAAGAACTGGAATTGCGATTCAGCAGGGCCGTCGGCAACAAAACCCAGGAGACAGACAGCGGACACAAAGATCCCTGGCGGCGCGTTGTCGAGCGACGCTGCCAGGGATTGCCGACGGCTCTGGACTACGACCCCGTCACAAGACATTGGTGGATGGCGGAGCTGGATGCCGGGGGACTGCTTGTGAAAGCGCACGACCAGGGTAGCCAGAGACACATACCCGTCAAGGTCCTGCGTCGCAGCTTTATCGAAACAGAATTGACAGAGGAACTTCATGAACGCTTCAAGGAAACCTGTGGTCAGGGACGCCTGACCGATGCCACCAACCAATACCGCCCGGTCTTCCCCTATCCACTGGGGCAGCAGCGCCGCGCAGCCTACACCTGCGCCAGTCTGGATGGAGACAGCTGGCGGGCACTTGACCGAACAGAAGGCGGACCGGGGCTTTACGGCGTCCCGGCTCTCCTGGGACATGCCCAGGCCGTAGACGACATTGGTCAATGTGTAACTGATACTCTGGAGCCAGAACTGACCGTGTTATACGGAGACGGCAGCGGCATGACCCTGACACCGGCGTTGAGCTTCAATATCCCTGTACAGCTGTCACTGAAAGAGGCCTTTACGCAGGTCAGCCCCGACAACACGCAAGCCCAGGTGCAGTTCTGGAAGGACAGAAGCTGGCAAGACTTGCCTGTTGCCACCGACGGTGCGCCGGGTACGCTGGGACTTGTTCTGCCACACCACACACTCTACCGGGTCAAGTACGAGGGCCAGACAGTGCTCTTTACCCTGGATCGCTTTGCCAGCAGGCTGGAATTGTGGAGCTGGCCTGCGCCGCAACCTCAGTCACCTTCTGCGTCATGATGACCGGACTGCATCCGGAGGACTTCCTCTCCCCCCCCCGGGGGGGAGGGCAAGCCAAAACATCAGATGGTGTATCTCCCGCCGATTTAAGGACACAATAGGGTACTTTGAGTTCCTTGAAGGTCCCGGACCGCGCTCATGCTGTTACTTATTGACAACTACGACAGTTTTACATACAACGTCGCCCAGTACTTCGGCGAGCTGGGAGCTGATGTTCAGGTACATCGGAACGATGACATCAGCCTGGATGACATCGCTGCCATGGCGCCGAACCACATTGTTATATCCCCCGGGCCCTGCACCCCCGACAAGGCGGGGGTGTCCATGCCTGTTATTCGTCATTTCAGCGGCACTATCCCCTTGCTTGGCATATGTCTGGGGCACCAGAGCATAGGCCAGGTCTTTGGAGGCCAGGTCGTACGGGCCAGACGCGTCATGCATGGCAAACTGTCTCCGGTCCATCACGCAAATACCGGCGTGTTCGCAGGTCTCACCAACCCGCTGACCTGCACCCGCTACCACTCATTGATAGTAGACAGGAGCACGCTGCCGGATTGTCTGGAAATTACCGCATGGACCCAGCACGAAGACGGCAGCATGGATGAAATCATGGGAGTGCGTCATCGGGAAATGGCGATAGAAGGCGTACAGTTCCATCCGGAATCCATCATGAGTGAGCAGGGACACGCGCTGCTGGCCAATTTTTTGAAAGGCTGATTGTCTAAAGCGCCACACAAGGAGAAGCCCATGAATATCAGGGACGCCATTGGCCATATCGTACAGGGACGTGATCTGTGCTTTGCCGATATGCAAACCAGCATGCAGCAGCTGATGACAGGACAGGCAACAGACGCCCAGGTAGCTGCCTTCCTTACAGGCTTGCGCATGAAAGGCGAGTGCGTGGATGAAATAGCCGGAGCCGCCGCTGTCATGCGCGCCATGGCCTCTGGCGTGAACATCAAGGTAAATACTGACCATCTGGTTGACATAGTGGGAACAGGCGGCGATGGCGCCCGGCTGTTCAATGTGTCAACGGCAGCAGCCTTTGTGGCGGCCGCTGCCGGTGCCTCAGTAGCCAAGCACGGCAACCGTGGCGTTTCGAGCCGTTCTGGCAGTGCCGACCTTCTCAGCCAATCTGGTGTCAACCTGAACTTGTCTGCACAGCAGGTCAGCGCCTGTGTTGAGCAGCTGGGTATAGGATTCCTGTTTGCACCACACCACCACAAGGCCATGCGGCATACAGCGCGCCTGCGTCAGGAACTGGGTTTTCGTACCTTTATGAACATCCTGGGCCCCTTGACCAATCCAGCAGCAGTTCCCAATCTCGTGATCGGCGTTTTTGATGGCGCTCTGTGCCGCCCCCTGGCAGAAGTACTCAAACGCCTGGACAGCCAGCGCGCACTGGTCGTGCATGCGCTGGATGGTCTTGACGAACTGAGCCTGGCGACCGGAACCCGGGTGGCCGAGCTGCGGGACAACCGCATCACCGAGTATCAAATCAATCCGGAAGAACTGGGCCTGAAACGCCAGGAGCTGGACGGACTGACAGTACAGGACCCGAGTGAGTCCCTGCAGCTGATATATGACGCGCTGGAGAACAAGCAAACGGCCCGCGCACGCAAAGCCGCTGACATGATCGCGCTCAACGCCGGTGCAGCCCTGTATGTTACCGGGCTGGCTCAGGATATGTCGGCGGGTGTGTCTCTCGCTCTGGACACGATCAGACAAGGAGGAGCCCGGCAGAAGATGAAGGCTCTGGCGCGTTTCACCTGTGCTTTTCAGGAAAACCAGCGGAGCGAGGGTGCTGCATGACACAAACGGCCGCTACTATCCTCCAGAAAATCGTCACCCGCAAGCGGGCAGAAATTGCCGGGCATCAGAACCCGGAGTCCATAGCAGACTTGTGTGCACAGGCCGCGCAGACTGCCCCGCCGCGCGGCTTCGGCCAGGCACTGCGTGCACGCCAGGAAAAAGCTGCGGTTGTGGCCGAAATCAAGCGCGCTTCACCCTCCTGCGGGATCATACGCAAAGATTTCGATCCAGCCGCTCTGGCGCACAGCTACGAGCAAGCAGGCGCCACCTGTCTGTCAGTCCTGACAGACAGGGATTTCTTCAACGGAGATGATGACCATCTCCGCCAGGCCCGGGCTGCGTGCAGCCTGCCAGTCTTGCGCAAGGACTTTGTTATAGCACCCAGCCAGATTTATCAAGCACGCGCCCTGGGTGCAGACTGCATACTACTGATTGTCGCCATTCTGGAAGGCAGCATACTGTCCGAGCTGCATGATGTCGCCACAGGCCTGGGGATGGATGTCCTGATTGAGGTGCACACAGCATCCGAGCTGGAACGAGCCCGGACATTGCTGGATGCCAATACTGTCCTGGGCATCAACAATCGCGACCTGCACAGTTTTTCTGTGAGCCTTGAAACCAGCTGCAAGCTTCGACAGCAAGTCCCGGAAGACCAGCTGGTGATCACCGAAAGCGGCATACACACCCCAGCGCACGTCGAACTGATGCAAGCCAATGGAATCAATGCCTTTCTGGTCGGCGAGGCTCTGATGCGGGAACAAGATCCCGGGCAAGCACTGAAGAAGCTGTTTTCTCCCTGGCTCTGATCTCAGAGCTCAGGGAAAAACCAGCTTCTTCGCCTCCCCGCTTGAAATCGGAAAAAATTTCCCCATATCCCGACAATATGCACATGCACAGCAGGAGATTTTCTTGGAACAATTCAGAGGGACAACCATCCTGTCGGTACGCAGAGAGGGCAAGGTGGTTGTTGGTGGTGATGGTCAGGTGTCTCTGGGTGAGACAGTCATCAAAGGCAACGCCAGAAAAGTACGACGCCTGTACGGGAACCGGGTCATTGTGGGCTTTGCCGGAGGAACGGCAGATGCTTTCACCCTGTTCGAACGCTTTGAGGGGCAGCTGGAGACACACCATGGACAGCTGGTGCGCGCTGCTGTGGAACTGGCCAAGGACTGGCGTACAGACCGGGCCTTGCGACGACTGGAAGCCATGATGATTGTTGCTGACAGCAAAGCTTCCCTTATCATCACCGGCAATGGCGATGTCATGGAGCCCGTTGATGGCATACTGGCCATAGGCTCTGGCAGCAATTTTGCCCGTGCAGCTGCCTTGGCCCTTGCCGGAAACACAGAGCTGCCCGCGCGGGACATCGTGGAAAAAAGTCTCGGCATTGCCGGTGACATCTGCGTTTACACCAATCGCTGCCTGACTCTCGAAGAGCTGGACAGTGAAGATTTGCCGCCACAGAGTTGAGATTTCCAGCATGCCAGATATGAGTCCGCGCGACATCGTTCATGAACTGAATAAACACATCATTGGTCAGGAAAAAGCAAAACGCGCTGTAGCCGTTGCCCTGCGTAACCGCTGGCGGCGCATGCAGGTTGATCCACAACTGCGCAATGAAATAAGCCCCAAAAACATACTCATGATTGGACCGACCGGTGTTGGCAAGACGGAGATAGCCCGACGCCTGGCACGGCTGGCCGATGCGCCCTTCATAAAGGTAGAGGCCACCAAGTTCACTGAGGTCGGCTACGTCGGCAGAGATGTAGAGTCCATCATGCGCGACTTGATGGATGCAGCAGTCAAGATGCTGCGTGAACGGGCTTTGGAAAAAGTCCGGGACTCAGCCCGGGACGCCGCAGAAGAACGTATTCTCGACGCCCTTCTTCCACCCGCACGCAGTTTCTCCGAAGAGAGCGAGTCACGGCAAGACCTCAGCAGTGCCCGTCAACTGTTCCGCAAAAAATTGCGTGAAGGTCAGTTGGACGAGAAGAAAATTGAAATAGAACTTCAGGAAGGTCATGCAGGCGTCGAGATTATGGCGCCTCCCGGTATGGAAGAAATGACGAACCAGCTGCAAAACCTGTTCTCCAGCATGCAGACTGGACGACGCCGGGCCCGCAAGCTGAAAGTAAAAGATGCCTTCAGACTGGTCAGGGACGAAGAGGCCGAAAAGCTGATCAACGACGAAGAACTCAAAATCCAGGCCATAGACGCCGTCGAACAAAATGGCATTGTGTTTCTGGACGAAGTGGATAAAGTTGCCAGGAGAGCTGGCAGCAGTAATGCCGACGTCTCACGCGAAGGCGTACAGCGCGACCTGCTTCCGCTGATCGAAGGATGCACCGTCAACACCAAGTACGGCATGATCAGAACAGACCACGTTTTGTTCATAGCATCAGGAGCCTTTCACCTGGCCAAGCCGTCTGATCTGATTCCTGAACTTCAGGGACGCCTCCCTATCCGGGTGGAGCTTGAGGCGCTGAGCACTGAGGATTTCCAGCGCATACTGGTCGAACCCGACGCCTCGCTGACCGAACAGTATCGAGCGTTGTTGGCAACGGAGAAGCTGGAGCTGGAGTTTTCGGAGGACGGCCTCAAGCGCATAGCCGAAGTCGCCTGGCATGTAAACGAACGCACCGAGAACATAGGTGCCAGGCGGCTGCACACAGTGCTGGAGCGCTTGCTGGAGGAGGTGTCATTTGAGGCAGACACCCTGGCGGAAGCCGGAGGCAAAGTACGCATTGATGCCGATTATGTCAACAAGCATCTTGGCGAACTGATCAAGGACGAAGACCTGAGCCGCTACATTCTTTAGGGGGTGTTTGGCCAGAATTTATCTGTGTGCGTAATCGCAGCATCTGCCCGGCGAGAAAGAGCCCAAAGGCTGCCTCGTTTTTTCGTCCCTTGCGTAAGAAGATACTTCTTCATGAAAGTTCTAGGCATAGAAACCTCCTGTGATGAAACCGGGCTGGCGATTTACGACAGCGAAGCTGGCTTGCTGGCCGATGCCCTGCACAGCCAGGCCGCCATGCATAACGCGTATGGCGGCGTGGTTCCCGAGCTGGCGTCCCGCGATCATATCCGGCACCTGATTCCCTTGCTGAACAAAGTCATGGCCCAAAGCCAATGCCAAAGCCAGGACATAACAGGTGTAGCTTATACGCGCGGGCCCGGCCTGATAGGCGCACTGCTGACCGGCTCTGTACTGGCCCGCAGCCTGGCCTGGACCCTGGGGGTGCCGGTTATCGGAGTGCACCACATGGAAGGCCACCTTCTGGCCCCCATGCTGGAAGACAAGCCTCCTGCCTGGCCATTTGTCGCATTGCTGGTGTCCGGCGGGCACACGCAACTGATCGCAGCCGAAGAGCCCGGATGCTACCGGCTCCTGGGAGAGTCTGTAGATGACGCTGCCGGTGAAGCTTTTGACAAGGTGGCAACCCTGTTGGGACTGAGCTACCCGGGCGGCCCGCAAATAGCGGCACTGGCGGAGCAGGGGAATCAAGACCGCTTCCGATTTCCCCGCCCCATGACCGACCGCCCCGGCCTCGACTTCAGCTTCAGCGGTCTGAAAACCTTTACGCGAACCCGGATTGAAGAACAGGAAGGCCCTTGTGGTGGAGACCTTCAAACCCGCCAGGATATTGCCAGAGGATTTGAAGAGGCGGTGGTCGATACGCTGACAATCAAGTGCCGCCGCGCCTTGCGCCAAACAGGAATGAAACGGCTGGTCATTGCTGGAGGCGTCAGTGCCAACCGGCGCTTGAGACAAAGACTGGAAACCATGGCAACGGCAGAGGGCGCAGGCCTGTACTACGCACGCCCCGCCCTGTGCACCGACAACGGAGCCATGATCGCCTATGCCGGCTGCCAACGCCTGTTGGCTGGCGAGCAGGATCCTGCTGATGCTGCTCCCCGGCCGCGCTGGCCGCTGACCGAAGTCGGCAGGATTCCCGCATGACCACCACGCCGGAGCCACACTCCTGTGATAAAATCCTGATCTCGGACCTGCACCTGGAGACCATTATTGGCCTGTACCCTCAGGAGCGAAGAAGGCCCCAGCCACTGATTATTGACATAGAGCTGGGAACGAACTTCACGCCGGTTTTTGACAGCGACGACTTGTCGCAAACGCTTGACTACGCGACCATCAAGCAGCATGTGCACAGGCTGTGCATGGACCGCCGTTTTGACCTGCTTGAAAGTCTGGCCGGCTACCTGCTCAGAAATCTGTTTGCCTCTTTCCCCGCCCTCTGGATCCGTCTGACAATACGCAAGCCTCAGGCGTTACAGGATGCCATGGCTGGTATCGAGACTTTTCGGACACGAGAGCAAATGGGGGTGCCATTTACGCAAAACACCGGACAGAGCTGAACAGAAAGTCCCGATCCGCAGCATAAGAGAACACCAACAACAGAGATTCACGCTCATCTGCCGCCGCCTTTGTCTGCTGTTCTTTTCAAACAACATGATAAAGACGACACATCACCTGACCAACGGCTTTTTCTTTCCAAAGCTTCCATCGTTGCGGCAGCAGAGCTTGAGGCAGATCGCGCTCCGACTCAACATAAATGACAGCATCCCGTGCCAGGCAGGCAGAAACATGCAATTGCTCGCTGACTGATGCAATAAACCCTTTTCCAAAGGGGGGATCAAGGAAAACCAGGTCGAAAGGCTGACCTGTGTACTGAGTCAGCCATGACAGGGCATCAGTACAAATCACTTGAGCCCGGGTACACTCAAGCTCGACCAGGTTAGCGCGCAAGGTTTGGCAGGCTGGGCTGGACAACTCCAGGAAGGTGGCACAGTCTGCTCCGCGCGACAAGGCTTCAAGACCCAGCGCCCCCGTTCCGGCAAAGGCATCCAGGCAACGCGCGCCTTCGAACAATCCCCCAAGCCAGTTACAAACCATTTCCCTGGCTCTGTCAGGAGTCGGCCGCAACCCTTCAGCAGCGGCAATACAAAGACGCCTGCTGCGCCAACCACCGCCAACTATACGCAGACGTCCCTGCTCTGTGCGAGAAGAAGCATTGCGACTGGAAGGACACTTTTTACCGGCGGAAGAACGCGGTGGCATGGCAGACTCCAGAATTCAACCTCCAGCAGCGCAGCTGCATAAACATGTCTCCATCACTCCTCACTGATACTCCGGCCCCATGCTCATTGCCTTCCGGCTCGAAATCGAGACCACTCACCCGAACAAGCCACCGCCGCACGCAGCAGCTTCAGGCCTGCCGGGGAATCCAAAGTTGACATCCTTCTCCCCCGATCTTCCGACACTCAATGTCAAAAAGGCAGGCTGCGCGGAGTACGAGGAAATGGAATCAGATCACGAATATTGTTTACACCTGTGACATATCCCAGCAAACGCTCAAATCCCAGGCCAAAACCAGCATGAGGCACAGTTCCATAACGACGCAGATCACGGTACCAGCTGTAATCATCCTTGTTCAGCCCCCCGGCAGCCATCCGTGCATCCAACACAGCCAAACGCTCTTCACGCTGACTTCCGCCCACCAACTCTCCCATCCCTGGAACGAGAACATCCATGGCAGCTACCGTTTTTTCGTCATCGTTCAGTCGCATATAAAAAGGCCGACTCCCAGCAGGATAGTCAGTGACAATCAGCGGCCCCCCAATGTGCTCCTCTGCCAGAAAGCGCTCGTGCTCAGACTGCAGGTCTGCTCCCCACTCAACAGGATGCTCAAAGGAGCGCCCCGACTTCTGTAAAAGCGTGACCGCTTCTGTGTAAGTCATCTGCACGAACCGCGCCTTACACAAACTTTCCAGCCGGTCCACGACGTTTTTGTCAACTCGCTTCTTAAAGAAAGCCATGTCGTCAGCTCGCTGCTCAAGCAAGTCCTTGCAAACAGACCTGAGAAGCTCCGACGCCAGCTCGGCCAGAACACCCAGGTCAGCGAAAGCCAGCTCGGGCTCCACCATCCAGAACTCCGAAAGGTGGCGACTGGTGTTTGAATTTTCAGCACGGAAAGTCGGTCCGAAGGTATAGACCTTACCCATGCAACAAGCCAGGGCCTCAGCATTCAGCTGACCGGACACGGTCAAAAAAGCGGGACGACCGAAAAAATCTTCCCGAAAATCAACCTCTCCCTTGTCATTACGGGGCGGCTTGTCCAGATTGAGCGTGGACACCCGAAACATCTCACCCGCCCCTTCACAATCCGAGGCCGTGATCACTGGCGTATTGACCCAGATAAAACCATGGCGATCAAAAAAATCATGGATCGCCATGGTTGCGGCATGACGTACACGATTCACTGCGCCCATAAGTTGAGTACGGGAACGCAAATGAGCATATTCACGCAAATGCTCCATCGTGTGACGCTTGGGCTGCATGGGGTAGGTTTCAGGATCATCCACCCACCCCAACACCTCCACGGCCACAGCCTGTATCTCCCAGTCCTGACCTTTTGCAGGCGAGGGAACAAGCGTCCCTTGTACATGAAGGCTACAGCCGGCGGTCAGCCTCTGGATATCGGTCGTATAGTTGGCAAGGTCGTCAGTGACTACCACCTGTATCGCATCCAGGCAGCTACCATCCTGCAAGCTCAGAAAAGACAGGCCGGAGCGAGAATCACGACGGGTACGAACCCACCCGTACAAACTGACAGGCCCATCTTTGGGCGTCTGACCGCGCAGCAGATCAGCAACAGACGTGCGGGCGGCAAGGGAAAGCAGATTACGCATGGACTGCAGAGTTCAACCTGGGACTGGATGACAGAAAAAAAAGAAACCGAGCCCGGTTCAGACAAGTGCACATCAGAACGAGCCCGCATAGCAAGAACAAACCCGCATAGTATACAGCGTCCTCCCGGCAGCCAACAGCCACAAGAGACACCTGCTATACCCGTCAAGAAAAATTGTTCAGCAGTCAACGGCAACGCCTGCCAGAATACTCGAAAACGGCCAACGCGGCTGATCGGACGAACCGGAAATGAAACACGGCCTTGCGCGCCTTCTGCTCACAAGCAAAAGCGGCTCATTCGGCCTGCCCCTCTTCCGGACCTGATGAACCAGTGATGGCCTGGCTGCTTCACCGGCAACCTTCGGGATCTGTGTCGCCGGAAACTCTAGCGGAAGCTCCGGGGCAGATTCTGCGGATACCGTTCCTCAACAGTCGTGTGCTCTTCCCGAGCTGGCCTGCAATAACAGCAGCTACAATAGCCAGGCTTTCCTGGCTTCACTGATGCCGCCCTACATCAAGAAAAAACTTGCAGTGCAACACCTCTATTCAAGTCCAAACCTTGCTGAACACGCATCTGAATATTCTCCACAACACAGCGCCACCAAATCGCTCGCACATCCGGCTTGCTGTGGTTGTGAACCCTGTCGGCCCTCACTCTCAGGTCCATCCTGCCGGGTAAAGCTGCACGACGATTTTTCAGCGTCAACAAGCCGCTATCAAAACCTTTTGCATTCAGCCCCCGGAAAGGACGGCTCAGCGCAGGTTATCGTCATTCGTTATTCACAAAAAAATGGCCAACCCCAAAACCGGGGTTGGCCATAGCAAACGGGCTGCAACCTCTTTTTTCAGCCCTTCAGCTGACTACAAAGACAAGTCCACATCGAAGTGCTGCTGCACACAACGGCCGTAATCACCAGTGTTCAGAGCAGAGAAGGCTGTCTGGTAGCCTACCAGCTGGCAAGCAAAAGTCTGCCCTTCTGGCTTGCTGGGATCAAAGCCCCAATCTTGTTCCCAGTAGATAGCCAGTGCGCCAGCACCTTCGTTGGCAAACTGAAGCATGTTCTTGCAGCCCAGCACTTCCTGCTCTGGCACAGGAACGCCCAGATGAGCGGCAAACGATCGATAGTAGGAAATGCGATTTTGCGACTGAGCCACTTCAACAGAGCCCCCGCACTCAACACCACCATTTATCACCTGCGTAGTCACACCAAAACCTGGCACAAGCCCCGAGTCCCGATCATGGGCATTAGGCTGCCAGGTTCCATCGACTATGTGCAGCATGGAAGGCTTGGGTGGTTGCGGGTAAACGAAGAAAAACACGGCACTGGCAAGATTGTACCAGGTATCGGCCACTTGCTCCGGGTTATCCAGAAGAGTGCGCACGTCACCTGTCATCGCCAGCGAAAAAGGACCGTAGTTGTAGTTGTAGCTCAGCTGCTTGGCACCCCGACCAAAATAGCTTTTGAATGTGCCATCACTGAAGGTACCACAAGGCCAGGCTTCCCCTTGCCACACGGAGGGATTGCACTCACCGTTGTAGCCATTACGCGCGTTTTCAGCCCATCCGAGTTCACGTACGTGCACCAGGCCTTGCCTCCACTCCGGCTCGTCCCAGTGGGCGGTGTGTCCCCCCGTTTCCTGAGTAAAGTGTGCGAACATGGTAGCCAGCGCCTTACGGCAAATGGCATCGCTGTCACGTCCGTCAGTGTAAGAGCCACAGAAGGCCGGGAATTTTCCTACAGCCCGCAGGAAATTGGTATAGGTATACTCCGGACTGCGACGCGGAAACAAGAACTCCCACGCAGCTGCATCCACCAAGGCTTCGACACGACGCACATTATCAGGATTTCCGGCTCGCAGAGGCTCAATTCTGTTTACCTCTGCATTATCCAGGGTCGCAACAGACTGACGCACCAGACGCAACAACTGCCCTTCGGTCAATGCTGCTTCGGCGGCATCCAGATCAGCCTGGGAGATACGATAAGCAACGCTACTCTCACCTGCGTTTGCGTCTGCACCAGCTACAACACTGTCAGCAGGGTCAGAATCCGCCACTGGCAAGACACCGACCTCTGGATCGGCTGACTCCCGAGGGGCGTCAGAAGGATCAACTACCGTCCCCACATCGGCAGAAGCTCCCAGATCTTCCCAAGGACCCCACTGCTCCGTACCAGGCACATTGTTACGCGTCCACCACTTGGCCTGATAAACACGCCCCTGAAAGCTGACCAGCTCACCACCGGTGTAAATAGCGTCTGCATCCCAGGCAGCCTGACCAATCTGTGCAACTGGATTAGCTGGTGCAACTGGATTAACTGGCGCAACCGGATCAGCTGGTGCAACTGGATTAACTGGCGCAACCGGATCAGCGGGTGCAACCGGATCAGCTGGTGCAACCGGATCAGCTGGTGCAACCGAATCAGCGGGTACAACCGGATCAGCGGGTACAACCGGATCAGCTGGTGCAACCGGATCAGCTGGTGCAACCGGATCAGTCACCGCTTCACCTGGCGCTGCAGGCTGTTGCTCATCCCAGGGACCCCATTGCTCTGTACCAGGCACATTGCCCTGGGTCCACCATTTGGCCTGATAAACAACGCCGTTGTAATTGACAAGCTCTCCTCCTGTATAGACGGCAGCCCTGTCCCACAAAGCCACGCCGACCGAGCTTGCAGTTCCACCCGCATCACCATCCTCGGGCATAACATCGTCAACGACAGGTTGTATCGCGTTATCGCCGGGCTGATCTTCAGGCGACGCAGGCTGCGGAGGCAGGGCAGCAGGCGGTACACGACCTTTGTAAAAACCGTCATAGACAACATCCAGCAACTCCGTTCCTTTCAAAGGAGCGTCCGCAGTCACTTCCCAGAAGATGATGCCTCCGAGCCGATTCTGGTTAACATACGCAACCTTTTGCCCAACCGAGCGCGTGTCATCATAGGTATACATCTCCCCCCTGGAGGCGCTGTACAGATAGGGGGCCTGAGCGACATCATCGTAGTACTTGACAAAGTCCGGGCTGGCCTCGAGTTCTTTCACATGCCAGTAAGGGTTAACGCCTCCGGCACGACCACCATCCCAGATGCCATCGGCTCCGCCACTGGCTCCAGCAAACAGCCCAGGCAACGCATTGATTTTCTCTTCTGCCCTGACACCTTTCCAACCACGGGAATAGAAGGCAGCCCCTACAACCAGCTTGCTGGCAGGCACTCCTTTCTGGCGAAAGTGATTTATGGAATCATCGATACTCAATGCTGCTACAGGAGCATCTGGTCGGCTGTAAAGTGCGGTCTGGTGGTTGGTGACATTTTCCCAGGCACCGTGCAGGTCATAGGTCATCACATTGACAAAATCGAGATACTGGGCGTAGTCGACCGGATCCGTTTTATCAATCAGGTTTTTGTTGGCACTGACGGCAGCTGTCAGTTGGTAGTAGGTTTTATCTTCAGCACCAGCGACATCCAGCGCCCGGCGCAACTCTCTCAGCAACAGGGTGAAGGTTTGTCCTTCCGAGTCGTCCCCCCTGGGTGTGCCTTGATCATTGGGGTTGTCAACTGTATCGCCCTGGCGCCGTAATCCGGGAAACTCCCAGTCAACATCCACACCGTCGAAATGCCACTCCCGGACAAAATCGACGACACTGCTTGCAAACTTCTCGCGGGCCGCCTGGGTTGCTGCTACATCACGGAAGTTGGCTGACTGGGACCAGCCACCAAGCGATATCATAAAGCTGGTCTCAGGATACTGGGACTCCAGTTTTTTGAACTGCCCCAAAGCGCCCTTATAAGCGCTGTCGTAGGCTTCTCCGAACTGCTGAGCGATACCTGTAGCAGCCCAGTCGTCAAAAACTGCAATTTTACCGTTTCTGATAGTGGCAAAGGCATAATTGACATGCGTCATCTTGCCTATGGCCATATCAGCAGGGTTGTACATCTTGTGTCCGGAATAAACCCCCCACTCCGGGTAATAGCCAACAATTTTTTTCATGGAGGCAACCGCCTCCTTGTCCGGCGAAGGCGACGCTATAGAGGCCAGCGCGCTGACTGCCCCCATAGAGCTACACGCCAACAGGCCAGACAAAGCAAATCCTGTAAAGAAACTTATTTTTTTTGCCATACACATCCGTCCTTGGAACAACAACCACCTACAGAGCAGGCCTTAAAGAGGCATTTGTCCATTACCTTGCGCATAAACCAAGGTTTCAGCTACCTGCCTTGCTACCAGCACTGCTACCTACTGCATTTTTCTCGAAAAACACACTCACACACGGGCCCGGGAACACAAGCGTCACACTAGTTGGGCCAGCTCCACGTAACAACAAAAGGGAGCCCGAACGGCACATACAACCAGAAGTCTCGTGAACCCGAGCCCGAATCCGAACAACTGAGGGAAGCACAGATCAAGGATAGCCATGGACACTGCAAAAAAACCGTCAAAATACAATCGCATCACAGCACAAAACCAGACGCACCCGCAGCACCCATACAGATTCAGTCATTCAACAGCATGCGTCTGTTTGCAACCAGTCCAGACAAGGCTTGATGTCTGTACGAAATCACGGTTAAAGCAACGAAAAACTACTCGAACCACCCTCCCAAACGGGTGCCGCTTGTACTACAACATGCGCCCGGTGGCGGTGTGTTTCTGCTGCAAGCGTGATTGAGTGAACATGCCTACACTGGATAAAAAACTTACCTGCTCTCACAGATGTTCGTTGGGAACAGCAGGGATCAGAATGCACTGCAAAAATTCTCGCAGCCGGCATTAATGCCATTTCAGATGAAGACTGGCAACATTGTCATCCTTATATTGAGAGAAGAAACTCTTCAAACATTAAATTCGATGTGATCTTGCGCAAGAAAAAAACCGCACCTAAAGACGATCAACTTGTTTTTCTGCAAATTAACGATC
>Ga0209020_1000368_pt1 | contig 59667 bp, 57 predicted proteins | sample PinacodermBB_FD_187298 | JGI IMG/M metagenome (GOLD analysis project Ga0209020, IMG submission 187298) | Host-associated microbial community of the marine sponge Aplysina aerophoba from Gulf of Piran - sponge pinacoderm, lysed by bead... | ecosystem: Host-associated > Porifera > Sponge >... | reverse complement strand
CGCAGCCTCGCCCTCGACCTCAGGTGCACCGCCCATGCAGGCAGGTCCTCCACCACATACACCCGCTCGAGCGCGGCCAGGTACTCCGCGACCACGTCGGACGAACTGGACTGAGACCGGCCTCTGCGCTCGGGGAACGGGCCGGCTGACCGCTGAACGGCTACCGGCCGACCCTCGCCGGATGACCTGAGCCGCCTGAAGGACGGAAGGGCTAGCCGGTGAAGCCCTCGGCGGCTGCTTGGGCCTCGACGTAGCGGCGGACGGTCGGGTCCGCGAACACGACCCTGCCGCGGCCGGCGGAGCTGATCAGGCCCGCTGCAAGCAGCCGCTTGCGGTAGGTGCTGAGACTGCGGGGGCTGTGGCCCCAGCGCCGGCCGATGTCGCTGACGGCGCTGCTGGCTGCGTCCAACAGCATGGCTGCCAGGAACCTCTTGTCAAGGTCCGACAGCCGATTCCACACCGGGCCGTGGACATGGCGGCCGAACTGCCCGCTCGCATCCGCCGCGGCGCGGCGCACCTCCTCGGCGGTGACCCCTGCAATCAAGTCTTCGGCGTCGTCCCAGAGATACGAGCCGATCAGCTGCACGAGGTACGGCTGGCCCATCGAGGCCTCCACCGCAACGGCCAGAGCATCCTCTTGTATGCGGCCGCCGGCTGCCTCGATTGGCTCCCGCAGCGCCGTCGCGGCCTCCGACGGGCGCAGGTTGCCGATCTCGTGGCGGCGGCACCGCTGCAGGAAGGTGCTGGCATCGCCGGCCATCAGCCGGTCCTCCAGCTCCGGCAGAGCCGCGCCCACGAACGCGACCGGCCGCTCAGCTCGACGCGACGCAAGCTGGAAGACGCTGCCGAACTCCCTGATCTCGTCGGTCCCGCTCACATGCAGCTCGTCGATCGTCACCAGCAGTCCCGTGGCGCGCCGAGCCAGGAGGTCGCCCAACGCCGCCAGGGTCGTCTCCAAGTCGGCCGGCACGGGCCCGGCATCACCCGGCCCGGGCACCCGCTCGACCTGGATCCCCGTGCCCATGATCGACACCCCGGTGACGGCGTGCCGAGGCGCAGGCTCATGCTCTCGCACCAACGAGGCGAGCAGGCCGGACGCCTTCGCGCCGACCTGGTCGACGAGTCCCTCGCGTCCGACGGCCGCAGCCGAGACGGTGACCCAGCCTCTGGCTCTGGCGCGATCCTCGAAGGCATTCAACAGCACGGTCTTGCCGGTGCCCCTGAGACCCCACAGCAGCGTCGCGTAGCTGGGGCTGCGAATGCTGTCGAACACCGGGTCGAAGCTGTTGAGAACGTCCCTTCGCCCAGCCAGCACGGGCGGACTGATCCCGAAGGACGGCGAGAACGGGTTGACTGGGCGCACGGCCAAGAGTGTCTCCGGCGAGGTCCGCGTACAGGATGATGTCGAGACTGGCTGCGCAGGATCCTAGCGCCCAGACGCCTGCGGAATATTTTTTTCTTGCGGGATATTTTGTTTCTGCGGAATATTTTGTTGTGCGCCTCGCAGCCGCCGGTGTTGGCAACGCCCCAAGCGTCGTCTACAGGCCGACCCCCGGGAACCAGCCCTATCCGAGCAGTCCGCCTGAGACAGCCGGCAATCCCAGGCCGAGTGCTTCAGACGTCGGCCGGGAGTTGCTCTCCGCTGGCGAGATCGCGCTCACGGAGGTAGCCGCGGACCCTGGAGGCCCAGCGGCGGACGTCGGCGATGTCCTTGTGGGCGCCCATGCGGCGCCCGACTGCCTCAGCCGCATATGCGGCCACTTCGCAGGCGATGAGACCGATGGCCCTCGCGAAGGCCGCGGTGGCGACCTCCGGCGCCGTCTTGCCCTCGGTGGTGCTGCCATAGGCGCCGCGAGTGCGCCACATCGTGACGTAGTCGGGCGACTTCACCAGTTCCGGCGCCGCGGCCATCAGGTCTCTGAACGCGTCGGTGTCCTCCCCGCCCAATTCGTCGACGATCTTGCCCACATCGTGCTCCCACAACGTCTGAGCCTTCACACCCGACAGCACACCCACCGCCTTGGCCGCGTTCTCCACCGCCATGTCGGCCGCCTCGCACAGCATCACCAGCCGCCCGCCCCGCACGAGCAGGTGGTCGCCGGGATCGTCATCGTCGACCAGGTCCCGCTCGGCCGCGCTCGGCGCACGAGTCGCGTCGATCTTGGTGAGGTTCAACAGCACGCCCCGCAGCCGCTCCAGCGCCAGTTCGCCATTCGACGTCGCCATCACCTGCTCTTTGCCCCAGTCCACCTCAACTGTTACATCATAACTACATGCTATTAGCGTGAGATCACATGATATAGCTGAAGCGAACGACGCTGACACCTGCTCGCGCTGGATCCGCCACTCCGCACGGTCGGTGACGAGCACCTCCACCCAGCAGCCGCAAGCCTGCCGGGCCGCCTCCTGAAGCTCGCTCTTGACCCGCAGCCGACGCCGGTACTCCAAGTCGTCGAGCACCGCCACCAAGTCGATGTCGCTGCCCGGCGCCGACTCGCCCCGGGCCACCGATCCGTACAGCCACACCTCGCGCACGCCCGCGCCGACCAGCGCCTGCGCCGCCAGGCGCGCATCATCGAGGGTCGGCGCGGCCCGGCCAGCTACCAGCGTCACGGCTCCCACGCTAGCCATCCGCCGGGGTCGTCCGGCCGCGCTCAGCTCGTGAGCCGAGCGGGTCACCTTCACCAGCCGGCAGTCCTTGAGGGCGGCCCCGACGCCGACGATCGCGACGGTGATGGACGCCTTTCACCGAGTCGGCACGCCACCTCCCGGTCGACGACCTCACCCCGGGGCGGGCTGCGACAACTCCGACAACTCCGACACCTCCGAGACGGCCGCGGGCTGCGCCGGCGCCGGGAGGGCACGGCCGGCCGACGCGGCGTCGGAGAGAGCGCCGACGAGCGGGATCCAGACCGCCAGCCCGAAGCCCACAAGCAATGCGGCCACCGCGACCAAGTACCAGGCCAGGCGCCTCTCGAGCCGCGCGAAGCCGAGTTGCACCTCGCCCCTGAGTTCGACGACATCGGCGTTGGTGTCGAGCAGAGCCTCCTTGAAGCTGACCTTGGTCTCGGCGAGCGCCGCGTTGGTCTCGACGAGCGCCGCGTTGGTCTCGACGAGGGCCGCGTTGGTCTTGGTGAGTTCGGCAAGGATCCTCAGCTCGCTGGCCTTGAGGTCGTCCTTGGTGGCCATCTGCTCCCAGGCCACGGGCGGAAGATGCTCCATGAGGGCCTCGGCGTCCTCCTGTCCCATGATCTCCACCAGTCTTGCGTGCATCGCCAGGCGCTGCATGTGGGTCGCCGCCATCTTGGACCTCCTGAAGGTTCGGGGTGTCTTACTTCCAGGGACGCCGCCGACGGCTGATCCGATAGGTCACGGCACCCCGTCCACCGAAGCGGTCCGGGCACTGTTAACACACTATAGCGTATTGAGAACCATTTGATTGTGCAACACGGGTGATGCAGATGTTTCAAGTTGCGGCAGCGCGGTCCGTGACCAAGCGCATCCCCACTGCCTCGGCACGAGCCCTTTCTTGCGGAACATTTGGCGACTCGCACATATCAGGAGCACTGCCGGCGCGCCCACCGCAGCGGCGCTCGACCGGCACCGGGTGACGCCTGAGTGCTTGAACGCGAGCCGCTTTGGCAGATCTCTGCCAGCACTTTGGCAGACATCTGCCACGAAACGGCCGGATCTGGCAGAGATTGGCAGACATGGCCCGTCCTGACAGTGCCAAGCTCAGCCTGTCAGGGACACACCAAGCCAACAAGGAGAAGTCACCATGTCCGACTCCACCGGCACACACCACCAGCGCTTCAGGGCCAAGAGCTGGCTCGCCCTGGTCGCAGCGGCAACCGCGGCTGCGGTGGCGGTTCCGTGGTACCGCCGCAGCCACCGCGCCGTCTGAACGCGACCGGACGATGACCGCCCCAACGCCCGGCAGCCTGCTGCTCAAGGAGGGAGACGGCGCGGTCCGACCCCGGCTCGACCCCGCCGGCCCACGCGACAACACCGGGTCCGGGCTCCCCGCCACCCCCCGGGGCGGGGACCGGGCCCACCGAGACGACAGCGACACGACCTTGGACACGGCCCTCATGCCAGACGGGCCGAGTACGCGCCGGGCCGTGCCGGCCGGCCCGGTCGCCCGTCTCGGCCCCCTGGGATGGCTCGCGGTGCTGCTCATCGCCGCGCTCGTGACGGTTCTCGCCCACGCCGGCAGCGTGCGCTCGGACCAGATGGGGCACCGCGAGCCGTCCCTCGGCGTCGACCCGGCCTACGTGCTCGCGAAGCACGCGGAGAACACGCCGCCATAAGCCGCCTCGCCGAGGTAGCCCGGACACCAGCGAGGTAGCCCGGACCTCTCGCACACCGACCCAGCCCGGACCTCGCGAGCCTCGCCGAAGTAGCCCGGACCTCCCGAGCCTCGCCGAGGCAGCCCGGACCTCCCGGACGCCCGGACCTCTCGCACACCGAGGCAGCCGCCTCGCCGACCGGATCGGGCCGAGGCCGGATCCCGCCGAGGCCGGCCCGCACCGCCGACAGCTGGCCGACCGGGGGCGACGGCGGCTAGCCGACAGGTTCGACGAACAGCTCGTGGGCGCACTCGCCGGCCGCGGTGCGGGTCAGGATCTCGGCTCCGTCCGCGGTGCAGGCCAGGGTGTGCTCGAACTGGGCGGTCCGGCGGCCGTCGACGGTGACCGCAGTCCACCCGTCGTCCCACATCGCCGCCTCGGGCGAGCCCAGCGTGAGCATCGGCTCGATCGTGAAGGTCATCATCTCCTCGAGCACGGTCGAGGCCCGCCGGTCCCAGTAGTGGGGCACCTGCAGGCCGGAGTGGAACTCGGTGCCCACCCCGTGCCCGATGAACTCCCGCACCACCCCGAGGCGGTGCCTCGACGCGTGAGTCTCGATGGCCCGGCCGATCTCCGACACGGGCACACCGGCCCGCACCGCGCCGATGCCCTTGTTGAGGGCCACGCGGGTCTCGTCCACCAGCCGGCGGGAGTGGTCGTCCACCTCGCCGACCATCAACGTCACCGACGTGTCGCCGTGAACCCCCTCGCGGTACACGGTCACGTCAATGTTGATGATGTCGCCGGCGGACAACCGGCGAGAGTCGGGGATCCCGTGGCAGATCACCTCGTTGACAGACGTGCACACCGACTTCGGGAAGCCCCGGTATCCGAGCGGGCTGGGATAGGAGCCCGCGGCCAACGCGGCGTCGTGCACGAACCGGTCGATGGCGTCGGTGGTGACCCCGGGCCGCACCCGGCCGCAGGCCGCGATCAGGACCTCGGCGGCCAGGGCCCCGGTGCGGCGCATGGCCGCAAGCTCCTCCGGCGTCCGGACCACTGAGGACACCGACGGCCCGGGCTCCCCGCCGGGCAGTCGTGCATAGGGCGGGCGGTCGATGCCCGCGGGCACGGACCGCTTGGAACTGACCAGCCCCGCCCGCACCGGCGGATCCGACACGGGGACGCTGCCCGCTCCCACCCCGGCAGGGACCCGCCGTTTCCGCTTTGCCATCACCGCACAGGCTAGGGGCTCGGCCCCGTCGCCCTCCCGTCAGTTGGGACGGTTGCGGGCCCGCTCGAGGAACAACGCCATCTGAGCCCGGGTGGTGTCCTGCTGCGGGCAGAAACGCATCGGCTCGATCGAGCAGCCGCCGGTGATCCCGGCACGGAACAGAGCGTCGATGTCGGCCTCGTGGACGCTGTCGCCGGTGTCGTCGAACCCCTGGGGGATGGCCGAGTCGAGAACGAAGGCCCGCCTGAGGAACGTGGCCATCTGAGCCCGCGTCACCGGATCGTCGGGGCAGTACTCGGCCGGTTCGCTCGCGCAGCCGGCGGTGATGCCGAGCTCCGCGAGGCGCTCGACGTGCGCGGCCCACCAATGGCCGGCATCCACGTCGTCGAATCTGGAGGAGCTGACCGGCTCGGGGTCCTGGCCGTCGACGACTCGCACCAGCCATGCCGCCACCAGCCAGCGCGGGATCGGGTCGCCCGGACAGAAGAGGCCGGGCGCGCATTCCGTGCCTGCGAGGACACCGTCATCGGTGAGGGCCCTCACTGCGTCGTAGCGCTCGCCGTCCAGATCGATGTCGGCCGGCAGAACGCCCGGCAACCCGGCTGCGGCCGCGAGCCGACGTGCCAGCCCGATCGGATGCCAGCAACCGGAGAGGTCGAGCTCGATGTCGGGCTCGATCCCGCCGGCGGCGCTGGTGCCGTCGGGACCCAGCCACCTGAACACGGTCACCTGGGCGCCCCCCAGCAGAGTGCCGTCGCTCGATTGCATGGCCTGGGTGATCTGGCCCGTGTTCTTGCCGTAGGTGGTGGTTCCGATGACGGTGGCCCGCCCGTGATCGCGCAGAGCCAGCGTCAGCACCTCCGACGCAGACGCAGACCCCCCGTCCACCGCGACGACCATGGGAACCACCGAGGGGTTGGGGAGGCTGCCGTGCCCGCTGACCAGGTGCAGCACGGTCTCCACTCTGGACACCTCCTGGATGACGACATACCGGTCGTCGAGGAACAGGCTGGCGATGTTGATGACGGTCTGCAGGTAGCCCCCGGGATTGTCCCGCAGGTCCACGACCAGGTTGTCGACACCGGCATCGAGCAGGGACCGGAGCTCCCGCTCGAGCAGCTCGTCGGTGCGGGCCCCGAACGAGTCGAGCCGCAGGTATCCGGTACTGCCCGCCACGGCCCTGCCGTCGACCGTTGGGATGCGCACCGGTTCGACGTCGACCGCGAAGGATCTCTGCCTGCCGTTCCGTTCGACTACGACGCTCACCACGCTCCCCTGCTCGAAAGGAGACAAGCCGCCCAGCCCGCACTGCGGACCGGACGGGACGTGTCCGTCGAGCGACACCACGATGTCGTCGGCCAGCAGCCCGGCCCGCTCGGCCGGACTGCCCGCGAAGACCTCGGCCACCGCCGGCCGGCAACTCTCCGACAGCGCATGGCAGGGCTTCGTGCCGTCCAGCAGGCCCAGGCTGATGCCGATGCCCGTGTATGGAGCCCCGCCCTCGCGGCGCGACAACAGCGCCTCATACTCCGAGCGGGTCATCAGGAAGTTGTTGGGGTCCCCCCGGGAAGCGAACATCGCCCTGGAGGCCGCCCAGACCGCAGCCTCCGTGTCGCCCACCGCGTCGATCGCGGCGCAGGCCTGCTCGAACTCGGGCGCGGGCAGCGCGCAAGCCGGCGCGGCATCGTCGCCACGCGGGGCCAGCCCGGCCTCGCGCACGCCGCGCGCTGCGGCCGAGGCCCAGTCCTCGTCAGGCACATCGTCGACGTAGTTCTCGGTGAGCAGCCCATAGCTCCCGCACAGCACTTCGAAGATCCCGACAGCGTCCGAGCATGCCGTCCGCTCGGGCTCGGCTCCAGCCTCGGACTCGGCCCCGGCTCCAGCGTCGGAGCCGGTCCCGTCGCCGGAGTCCGAGTCCTGCGCCACTGCGACCGCCGGCCACAGCACCAGCGCGGCCAGAGCCGCCGCGCCGATCCGGCCAGTGGAGCGAACTATCTGACGGGTCGGGCGATTCTCGGCGCCAGTCCGCAACATCGCGAAGTCCGGGAGCCGAGACCGCAACATCGCGAAGTCCGGGAGCCTCAGCGCAGGAACCGGCTGACCGATTCCGCTACGCACGCGGGCTTGACCTGGCCCTCGATCTCCACGGTGATCGTGATCACGGTCTGCACACCTGATCCGCCCGGCAGCTCGTCAGCGGACGTGAGCGTCGCAGAGGCTCGCAGCCGCGAGCCCACCAGCACCGGCTGCGGGAAGCGCACCCGGTTGACGCCGTAGTTCACGCCCATCGAGATGCCCTCGACCCGCACGATCTCGGGAAGCAGCAGGTTGGTGAGCGCCAGGGTGAGATAGCCGTGGGCGATCGTCGCTCCGAACGGACCGGCGGCGGCCGCCTCCGGGTCGACATGGATCCACTGATGGTCGCCGGTGGCCTCGGCGAACAGGTCGATCCGGCCCTGGTCGACGGCAACCCATTCGCTGTGGCCGAGATGCTGCCCGACGGCGTCGAGGAGATCGTCGGGGGTGGCGAAGACGGAGGCCATTGCGCCGTGACGCTACCGGCAGCGCCGTCACACTCTGCACGCCGGTGGGCCGGCCAGAGTCTGCACGCCGGTGGCCCGGGCAAAGTTCGCACGCCGGTGGCCGGGCAAAGTCTGCACGCCGGTGGCCGGGCAGAGTCTGCACGCCGGTGGCCCGGGCAAAGTTCGCACCCCGAGCGCGGGCCGGCGGACGACACGCCGTTAGCCTTGCCGGCCATGGCGGCCGGAGGAGGAACCAAGGCGATCCTGGCCGCGTTCTTCGCCAACCTCGGACTGGCGATCGCCAAGTTCGTGGCCTTCGCCTTCACCGGGGCGTCCTCGATGCTGGCCGAGGCCATCCACAGCGTGGCCGACACCAGCAACCAGGCCCTGCTGCTGCTGGGCGGCCGTCTGGCCCGACGGGACGCCACTGAACAGCATCCCTTCGGCTACGGGCGCGAGCGCTACTTCTGGTCGTTCGTGGTGGCCCTGGTGCTGTTCGCCATCGGATCCCTGTACGCCCTGTACGAGGGCGTCGAGAAGATCCGCCACCCCCACGAGATCAGCTCGCCGGCGTGGGCTTTCGCGGTGCTCAGCGTGGGCATCGTGCTGGAGGGCCTGTCGATGCGCACCGCGGTCATCGAGTCCAACCGGGTGCGCGGCAGCGCCTCCTGGGTGCGATTCGTGCGCCGCTCGCGCACTCCGGAGCTGCCGGTGGTGCTGCTGGAGGACCTCGGTGCGCTGCTGGGTCTGGTGCTGGCCCTTGGGGCGCTGGCGATCGCGGTGGTGTTCGACGCACCGGTGTGGGACGGAATCGGCACTCTGTCGATCGGCGTGCTGCTCGGCCTGATCGCGGTGGTGCTGGCGTTGGAAATGCGCAGCCTGCTGCTGGGAGAGGGTGCCACCCGGGCCGACACCGACAGGATCCGCCAGGCCATCGAGTCGACCGAGGGAGTCGCCGGTCTGATCCACCTGCGGACCCAGCACATCGGCCCCGAGGAGCTGTTGGTGGCGGCCAGAGTCTCATTCGACCCCGCCTACAACACCGCCGACCTCGTCGCCGCGATCAACCGCGTCGAGCACAACACCCGGGCCGCGGTGCCCATCGCCCGCCCCATGTACGTCGAGCCCGACATCGAATCGGACTTGTGAGCACGCAACTGCACACCACCACCACCGGCACCGGGCCCGCACTGGTGCTCGTGCACGGATTCGCCGACGACTCGACCGTCTGGGGCACCACGGTGGAGGACCTCCGTGCCGACTGCACCTGCACCGCGGTCGACCTTCCCGCCCACGGCCGCTCCCCCGCCCCGGCGGAGGCCGCGGCCTACGAGCGCGAGGCGCTGCTCGGCTCCATCGACGACGTGCTGGCCGAGAGCGGGCCCGCGGTGTACGTCGGGCACTCCCTGGGCGGCTACCTGGGTCTGGCCCACTGCATCACCAGGCCCGGAGTGCTCCGGGGGCTGGTGATGGTGGCCGCCGGACCGGGGTTCCGCGACGCGACCGCGATGCAGGACTGGAACGATGCGGTCCATCTGACCATGCCCCGGCTCGAGCTCCCCCGGGCGGCCGCCACCGCCAGCCTCCACACCGACTCGATGGTGATCGACCGGCTGCCGGAGGTGACCATCCCGGTCGGGCTGATCGTGGGCAGCCGCGACAGGAACTTCGTCGGGGCCAACGACTACATGGAGCGCAAGCTGCCGGACGTGCGCCGCCGCACCATCGACGGCGGCCGCCACCGGCTGATGAGGACCCATCCGGCCGAGATCGCCGGAATCGTGCGCGAGGTCCTGTCAGCGGCGGACCTGGCTCCGGAGGGGAATTGATGGGCGGATTCGGACCCCTGGTCGACGCCGAGCGGCTCGCCGACCACCGCGATGACGTCGTGATCGCCGATGTCCGGTGGTACCTCGACGGCCGCGGATCCGCTCGGGCCGCTCGCCTTCTTCACGCCGTGCGGGCGTCGAGCTTCAATTCGCCGAAATCGATGTCGGGGTGGTCCAGCGCCACTGCGAGAGCCTCGGCCAGGGCCGCGCCCACGTCGTCGACGTGCATGAGCCCGCCCGGGACGGCCTGGCGTTCCCAAGCCTCCATCGCCTCGCCGAGCAGGTCGAGGTTCATGTGGTCGCCGAACTCGGTGGGCACGGTGTTGCCCATCACCACCCGCATGAAGCGGTGCTCGGGGTGCTCGGCCCGCCACACCCGGATGCACTGATCCAGGGCGGCCTTGGTGGCGCTGTAGGAGGCGAACAGCGCATTGGCGTCCTCAACGGTGCGCGATGAGATGAAGGCGATCAGCCCGTCCCGGCCCATGTGCTCCAGGGCGGCGGCAGCCGCCAGGTTCGCGCCCAGCACGTTCACCGCGAACACGTCCGTCCAGGTGTCGGGATCGGTGCCCGTCAGCGGCTGGAGCACGCCGTATCCGGCGCTGTAGACCATGAGGTCGAGGCCACCCATCGCCTCGTCGGCCTCGCGGGCCACCCGGCGGGCGTCGCCGGGCACGGTGGTGTCGCCCGCGGCCGCGTGCCCCGCGCCCATCTCCTCCACCAGGGTCTCGAGCCTGTCCTGGCGCCGGGCCGACACCGTCACCGAGCCGCCCCCGGCTACAACCGCCCGGGCTAGAGCCGCGCCGATCCCCGACGACGCTCCCACCACGAGCACCCGGCGCCCCGCCATGACCCCACTCACCCCGACGACGGTAGCGGGCCCGAGCGGGCCGTGAGCACAACGAACCGGAACGGGACCCAGGGCCCGAACAGCCCGTACGCACAATGAACGAGCGCGGGACCCAGGGCCCGAACAGCCCGTACGCACAATGAACGAGCGCGGGACCCAGGACCGGAGCAGCCCGTGAGCACAACGAACCGGAGCGGGCCCCGCGGGGCCGAGGTTGCGAGACGGGAAGTTTGGCGTGAGGCTTGCCCGCCGATGACGGGCTCACGGGCGTTGGCAGCCATCGATGTGGGCACCAACTCGGTTCACATGGTGATCGCCAAGGCGGTTCCGGGCGGTTCCCCCGAAGTGGTGGTCCGGGAGCGGATGCCGGTGCGGCTGGGCAGCGGCGGCGCCGACATGAGGCGCCTGCTGCCCGACGCCATCGACCGGGCCGTCTCCGCGCTCGTCGAGTGCCGCCACATCGCCGACGCCCACGACGCCGAGGTCGTGGCGGTCGCGACCAGCGCAGTGCGCGAGGCCGACAACCAGAGCGACCTCCTGCGGCGGGCCCGCAGCGAGGCCCGTGTGACCGTGCAGGTGATCTCAGGCACGGAGGAGGCCAGGCTCATCCACCTCGGAGCGATGAGCGCGGTGCCCATCGCCGGCCGGCCCCACGTGGTGATCGACATCGGCGGCGGCTCCACAGAGGTCGTCGTGGGCAACGGCACCGCACCGGCGCTGGCCCGCAGCCTCAAGCTGGGCCACATCCGCCTCACCGACCGGTTCTTCCCGGAGGGCGTGATAGACGACGGCGCGGTGAAGGCCTGCCGCCGCCACATCCGATCCTTCGTCGCGCCGGTGGCCCATGAGGCCAGGAGCATCGGATTCGACGTCGCGGTGGGCTGCTCGGGGACCATCGCCGCTCTGGCCTACCTGTGCGCGGCGAGGCGGGGCGAGACCCTCCGCACCGCGGCCAACGCCATCATCGAGCGCTCGGACCTGGCAGGCGTGGTGAAGGAGCTGATCTCCCGACCCCGCCCAGACGACCGCCTGAAGGTGCCCGGCCTGGACCCGGCCCGCAGCGACGTGATCGTCGGGGGCGCCGTGCTGCTCAGGCAGCTGTTCAAGGCGTTGGAGATCGAGTCGATGGTGGTGTCGACCGGGGCGCTGCGCGAGGGCCTGCTGCTGGACCGGTTCAATCGCCGGGACCGTTCCCGCGACGACGGCCTCCACCATCTCAGCGACCTGAGAAGGTCCGGCGTGCTGGCGCTGGCCCGCAGCTACCACGAGGACCTGAACCATGCCGAGCACGCCACCGACCTCGCCCTCGAGTTGTTCGACGAGACCGCGGCCGCACACGGCCTGGGCATCGCCGACAGCGAGGTGCTGGAGGCGGCCGGGCTGCTCCACAACATCGGGCGCTTCGTGGCCCACTCATCGCACCACAAGCACTCCTACTACCTGATCCGCCACAGCGAGCGCCTGGCCGGCTTCACCGACGGCGAGCTGGAGCTCATCGCGCTGGTGGCCCGATACCACCGCAAGAGCGAGCCGGTGCCCTCACACCGCGAGTACACCGCGCTCAGCGAACCGGACCGCTACCGGGTGCGGGTGCTGGCCGGACTGCTCCGGATCGGGATCGCCCTGGACCGCACCTACCGGCGAGCCGTCGAGCGGGTCCACGCTCACGTCGAGGATCCGACGGTGGTGAGGATCGACGTCGAGGTCGCCAAGGGCACCGACGCGGACATCGAGGTCTTCACCGCCCAGCGCAGCGCCGTTCTGCTGTCCGAGGTGTTGGAACGCAGCGTCGAGTTCCGTGTGGTGGAGACCACTGCCGCTCACCAGCGCCGGAACCACCCTGCTCACGGCGTGCCCGGCTGAGAGGCCGAGCGGGCGCCCGACTCCTGCCGTCAGGAGTTGGGGGCGATCACCGACTCCCCGAACGCGGCCAGGCCCTCGGCGGTGTCGCGGAAATAGAACACCGACGGAACCATCAGCCGCTCCACTCCCCACGACTCCGCCTCCTGCACCGCCCCGGCCGGATCGTCGCCGAACAGCCCCAGGTGCACCGCCGACATCTCCAGCGACTCCGGGTCGCGCCCGCAGTCGGCCGCGGTGTTGCGGGCGACGTCGAGCAATCGCGCCATGTCGCCGCCGGCCAGGAACAGGCCGTCGCCGACCCGACCCGCCCTGCGGGCCGCGGCCTCGCTGTGGCCGCCGATGTGGATGGGGATCGTTCCCGCCTCGGGCTTGGGGTTGGAGCTGGCCCGGCGGAACGACACGAACTCGCCGTCGAAGGTCACGTCGTCCTCCGCCCAGACCCTGCGCATGACCTCCATGTACTCCTCGGTGCGGGGACCGCGGCGCTCCCAGGGCACGCCGAGCGCGTCGAACTCCTCGCGCAGCCAGCCGATGCCCACCCCGAGCGTGACCCTGCCCCCCGACAGCACGTCCAGGGTGGCGACCTCCTTGGCGAACGTCAGCGGATGCCGCTCGGGCAGCAGCGAGATGCCGGTGGCCAGCCTGATGGTGGACGTGACCGCGGCCGCGTAGCCCAGCCACACCAGCGGATCGGGTATGGGGTTGTTGCCGGAGCCGGGCATCTTGCCGTCGGGCGCGTACGGGTAGACGGACTCGTAGCCCTCCGGGTACAGGATGTGCTCCACAGTCCAGAGCGAGTCGAACCCGGCCTCCTCGGCGGCCTGGGCCAGCAGGGCCGCGCCCTTGCCCTTTATGAAAGTTCCCACGTTGGCGAACGAGATGCCGAACCTCACCTGATGCTCCTTGCTTTGCGATGCCGAAGATCACGGTAGCCAGCGGCTCGAACTGGTGACAGGATGGCAGCCATGACCGACACTGCCTCGCCTACCGTTGCCGACACGCCCACCGCGCCTGTCCCGACGGCCGGAGTTAAGACCCGGCCGGCCACGACCAAGCCGGGACTGCTCGGCGTGCTGATCGCCCTGGTCGGCCTGGTCGTGATCGCGGCCGGGGTCGTCGGCGTGGCCGCGGTGGCCTGGCCGCTGGTCTTCCTGATCCCCGTCGGCGCTATCGCCTTCTTGTTCGCCTGGCCCGGCCAGTACCTGGTACAACCCAACGAGGCCCTCGTGCTGATCCTGTTCGGGCGCTACAAGGGCACCGTCGACCGGCCCGGCTGGCATCTGGCCAACCCGTTCACCCGCATGGAGTCGCGCAAGATCTCGCTGCGGGTGCACAACTTCACCACCAGCGTGTCGAAGGTCAACGACGCCGAGGGCAACCCCATCGAGATATCGGCGGTGGTGGTCTGGCGGGTGGTGGACACCGCGGCGGCCGTCTTCGAGGTGGACGACTTCGAGGACTTCGTGCACGTCCAGAGCGAGACCGCCATCCGGCACCTGGGCACGCAGTACCCCTACGACGACTTCGAGGGCGACCGGGTGTCGCTGCGCTCGGACCCCGACACGGTGGCGGGCACCCTCCACGCCGAGGTGCAGGACCGCCTCGACCGGGCCGGCGTGGAGGTGATCGAGACCCGGCTCAACCACCTGGCCTACGCCACCGAGATCGCCGAGGCGATGCTGCGCCGCCAGCAGGCCGCCGCGGTGGTGGCGGCTAGACGCACCATCGTCGAGGGTGCGGTCGGGATGGTCGAGGAGGCCCTCGAGTTGCTGGCCGAGCGCTCGGTGGTGGACCTCGACGAGAACGCCAAGGCTTCGATGGTGGCCAACCTCCTGGTGGTGCTGACCAGCGAGCAGCAGACCACACCCATAGTCAACACCGGCACACTGCCCTGAGCGGAGCCCCCGCCGAACTGGCAGCACAATGCACGCATACCGTGCAAACGCTGCCAATTCCCCTCCGCGTCCCGCACCTGGTACCGAACTGGCAGCACAACGCACGCATACCGTGCAAAACGCTGCCAATTCCCCTCCGCGTCCCGCACCTGGTACCGAACTGGCAGCAGAACGCACGCATACCGTGCACAACGCTGCCAATTCCGGCACGGCTAGCGTTGTCGGCCTGTGACTGGAGCCGGCGACTCTCGCCGCGATGCCTTCGATCCGGCTGTCGACGTCGGGCGGAAGCGGGGCAACCGCAACGCCAAGTGGTCCAAGCACGGCGCGCGGACCCTGCCGGCGTGGGTGGCCGAGCACGACTTCCGCCCCCCGCCGGCGGTCACCGACGCCATGCAGGCCACGATCGACCACGGGGACTTCGGCTACCACAACCTGGATGAGGACGTGGGCGAGGTGTTCGCCCGCTGGGCCGGCGAGCGCTACGGCTGGTGCCCCGATCCCGAGTTCGTGCACACCTGTGTGGACGTGCTCCAAGGGGTGACTGCCGCGGTCACCGCGCTGGCCGAGCCCGGTGCGGGAGTGATCCTCACCCCGCCGATCTACCACATCTTCCTGCAGATCTGCCCCACGGCCCGGCGCCGTCAGCTCGAGTGGACGATGCGTCGCGACCGGGAGCGGGGCTGGACTCTCGACCCCGACGACCTGGAAGCGCTGGTGCGGCGGGAGCCCGGCGCCCGGGTCCTGCTGTGGTGCCACCCCCACAACCCCACCGGATGGGTGGCCGGCACCGAGGTCCTGACCAGGATCGTCGAGCTGGCCCACGCCTACGACTTCTACGTGGTGTCCGACGAGATCCACGCCGACCTCGTGTACCCCGACTCGTCGGCGCCATTCGTGCCCATGCTGTCCATCCCCGGCGCGGCGGAGCGAGTAGTGACGGTCACCTCCCCGGCCAAGACGTTCGCCATGTCGGGACTGCGCTGCGCGGTGACGGCCTACGGGGACAGGGGTCTGCGCCGGAGGGTCCGCGAGGCCCACCCACCGCTGCTGCTGGGCCACGCTGCCCGAACCGGCATCGACGCCACCATCGCGGCCTGGGCTCACGGGGCAGCCTGGACCGACGGGCTCGTGGCGCATCTGCACGGCCTGCGGGACCACCTGGCCGACCGGTTGGCTGCGGAGGCCCCGGCCGTGCGCCTCCATCGGCCCGACGCGACGTTCCTGGCCTGGCTGGACGTGTCCGCCTGCGGGCTGGGTGAGGCCCCGGCAGCCCGGCTGCTGGAGCGAGCCGGGGTCGCGGCGTCCGAAGGCAGCGAGTTCGGCACCAACGGCGACGGCCACGTGCGGCTCAACTTCGGCACGTCGGCGGCCGTCCTGGACGAGGTCGTCGACCGCCTGGCACCCTGCCTCAACGGCCCGGCGGACGGCTGAGGCCCCCTCGCGGGCCGACGCGGAGCCTGCCGCCCACCTTCACTCCGCTCACGGGCGCTGGGGCACGGCCTCGCCCTGCGCCGCGGAGAACACCGATGCGTCGCGGGCCCGCCCGCACGGCCTTCGAGGCCCTAGGGTTGGCGTGGTGACCACGGCCGGCAATCCTCAGCCGCTGGGCGGCAACGAGTTGCCCCGTTTCGCCGGGATCGCCACCTTCATGCGGCTGCCGGGACGCTCACACCCCTCGGACCTCGATGTGGCCGTCGTGGGGGTCCCCCTCGACATCGGCACGTCGAACCGGCCGGGCGCCCGCTTCGGTCCCCGCGGCATCCGCGACGAGTCGGTCCTCATCCGGCCCTACAACATGGCCACCCGGGCCGCCCCGTTCGACAGCCTGCGCATCGACGACACCGGCGACGTGGCCACCAACCCCTACAACCTGCTCGACTCGGTGGACCGCATCGAGGCCCACTTCAACGAACTGCTCGCTCACGACGTGATCACCGTGGCCCTGGGCGGCGACCACACCATCGTGCTGCCCATCCTGCGGGCCATGAGAGCCCGCCACGGCCCGGTCGGGCTGGTCCACGTCGACGCCCACACCGACATCAACGACGAGATGTTCGGCGAGCGCATCGCCCACGGCACCCCGTTCCGGCGAGCGGTCGAGGAGGGGCTGCTGGACTGCGGCCGGGTGGTCCAGATCGGGATGCGGGCCACCGGCTACGCCGCCGACGACTTCGACTGGTCGCGCCAGCAGGGCTTCCGGGTGGTGCAGATCGAGGAGTGCTGGCACCGGTCGCTCGTGCCTCTGATGGAGGAGGTGCGAGAGCAGGTCGGCGATGGGCCGGTGTACCTGAGCTTCGACATCGACGGGCTGGACCCGTCCTTCGCCCCCGGCACCGGCACCCCCGAGATCGGCGGCCTCACCACGCCGCAGGCTCTGGAGATCGTCCGGGGCTGCCGCGGGCTCGACCTGGTCGGCTGCGACCTCGTGGAGGTGGCCCCCATCTACGACACCTCCGGCATGACGGCCCACATCGCCGCCGACCTCGTCTACGAGATGCTCTGCGTGCTCCCCGGCGTGCAGTCCCGCAGCTGACGGCCAGAAAGAGGGGGCGGGTCGAGTGCTGATCGAGCGGATCGAGGCGAAGTGGATCGACGCGTTCGCGGAGACGTTCCGGCTCTGCGGGGTGACCGCGGGCGAGACCGCCGCGGTGCTCTCGGAGTCCCAGAGCCGCCCGGTGATCGTGGAACTGGCCGACCTCGCGCTGCAGCGCCTCGGAGCGCGGGTGTTCGGTGTGAGCGTGCCCACCCCGCCTCAGCGGGCGCCGGTGCCGGTGCGATCCACCGGCGCGTCCGACGCCATCGGCGGTCTCGAGCCGGTGGTGGCCGCCCTGGCCGGGTCGTCGTTCGTGGCCGACTGCACGGTGGAGGGCCTGCTGCACGCCCCGGAGTTGGGCGCGATCCTCGACGGCGGCGCCCGGATCCTGATGGTCTCCAACGAACACCCTGAGATCCTCGAGAGGCTTGTCCCCGACCCGGCGCTCAAGCCCAGGGTCGACGAGGGGGCGGCCCTGCTGGCCGGGGCGTCGGAGATGCGGGTCACGTCAGCCGCGGGCACCGACCTGATCGTCGACGTGTCCCAGGCGCCGGCCGCAGCCAGCTGGGGCTGCACCAACGGGCCCGGAACCGTCGCCCACTGGCCCGGAGGGCTGTGCCTTTGCTTCCCGCCGGCGGGCACCGTCAACGGAACACTGGTACTCGACACCGGCGACGTGAACCTCACCTTCAAGCGCTACCTCGAGTCGCCGGTCAGGCTGCAGATCACCGACGACTACGCGACCGGCATCTCGGGCGACGGGCTCGACGCCGAGCTCATGTCGAGCTACCTGGAGGCCTGGGACGACCCGGACGCCTACGCGGTCTCCCACGTCGGCTGGGGCATGAACCCGGCGGCCCGCTGGGACGCCCTCACGATGTATGACCGCACCCAGTTCAACGGCACCGAGCTACGAGCCTTCGCCGGCAACTTCCTCTATTCGACCGGCGCCAACGAGACCGCCGGTCGCCACACCCTGGGCCACTTCGACCTGCCCATGCGCAACTGCACCATCACCCTCGACGGCCGAACCGTCGTATCCGCCGGCACGGTGGCGTTCTGAGCCCCGCAACCAATCCGGCAGCAGAACACCCCCCATACGGGCCAAAACGCTGCCAATTCCCCGACAACCCGTCAACCGCAACCGATCTGGCAGCAGAACGCCCGCTATGCGGGCCAAAACGCTGCCAATTCCGGGCCTGGGAAATCGGCCCCAGGGTTCCGTAGGCTGAGCCGGCATTGCCCGCCCGCGGCCCAGGAGCCCCGTACATGAGTCCTCACGCCCTGCTCCACCCGTTCGCCACTCCGGCCAAGCCGGAGTCCGACATGATCAACATCGTGCGGGCCGAGGGCTCCACGCTCTACGACGACGAGGGGCGCTCGTACATCGACGGCCTGGCCAGCCTCTGGTACTGCCAGATCGGCCACGGCCGCCCGGAGATGGCCGACGCGGTGGCCGCGCAGATGCGCGACCTCGCCTGCTACAACACCTTCGACCCGTTCACCAACCCGCCCGCGGCCCGGGCCGCCGAGATGATCGCGGAGCGCTCACCGCTCACCGACGGCCGGGTGTTCCTGGGCTGCTCCGGCTCCGAGGCCGTCGACACCGCGCTCAAGCTCGCCCGCCTCTACGCCCAGCGCACCAGCGGGGCCGACCGGCAGGTGGTGATCACCCGCACCAACGGCTACCACGGCACCAACTTCGGCGGGACCTCCGCCCAGGGCATCGCCCTGAACCGGGAGGGCTGGGGCGATCTGGTCCCCCACTTCGTGGAGGTGCCCCACGACGACATCGAGGCCATGGCCACCGCGTTCGCCCAGCACAGCGAGCGGGTGGCCGCGGTGATCACCGAGCCGGTCCAGGGCGCGGGCGGAGTGTTCCCGCCGCCGGAGGGCTACCTGGCCGGGGTGCGCCGCCTGTGCGACCAGCACGGCGCCCTGCTGATCCTCGACGAGGTGATATGCGGGTTCGGCCGCACCGGGGAGTGGTTCGGGGCCCAGACCTTCGACGTGATGCCCGACATGATGACCTTCGCCAAGGGGGTCACGTCCGGCTACCTGCCGCTCAGCGGTGTGATCGTGAGCCGGAGGGTGTGCGAGAACCTCGAGGAGCCCGGCTTCCTGCTGCGCACCGGCTACACCTACTCGGGCCACCCGACCGTGGCCGCCGCCGCGATAAAGAACATGGAGATCCTCACCGACGAGGGCCTGGTGCAGCGGGCCCGCCATGTGGGCCGCAAGCTGGTCGAGGGGCTCGAGGCGCTGGCCGCCGACGGGCTGATCGCGTCGCACCGGGGCAGAGGCGCGGTGCAGGCCGCGGTGCTCGACCGGCCGTCCATGGACGTGCGCAACGACATGCTGCGCCGGGGCGTGATCGTGCGGCCCATCAACGACGTGCTGGCCATGTGCCCGCCGCTGGTGATCACCGACGACGAGATCGGCCGCATGATCGACACGATGGCCGAGTCCCTGCGCTCGGTGGCCTAGATCCGAGTCGCGGTCGGGTTGTAGCTAGGAGCGGTCGCCCTCCAGCGTTGCCACCCGCTCCGCCAGAGCGGCCCAGCGCTCAAACTGGCGACCATGCTCGACTTGCATCGCGTCATAGGAGCATCGTTTGAGGTCGGAGTGAGCACGGCGGGGGTCCGCGGCTGAACGCTGGGGATCCCCCAGAATCGGCGCTGACGGACAGCCGAGCGTCTGGAGGATCCCTGTGGAGACGAACCCTGCGCCGCGGCCCCGATGGTGCGGCTCTGGCTGGCGCAGTACTGGAGGGTCTGCGCCTCGCCGTCGCCCCCTACGAGAGGAAGCTCGTCCCGTCCGCAGCAACGGCCCGAGCGCCGATCACTCGTCATACCTCGACCGTGACGGCCCGATGTGATCGGTCGATCACACGCCGCAGCATGTCGGGAATACATCACATTCACGCCAATGTCGGATTCACGCCACATGCTACGCTCAAGGCATGCGGCAGAACGAGCAAGCTTCCATTGAACCGTTGACTTATCTGGGGATGCGGTCCCCCAGTCGGATCGGACGAGCGCTGCGCAGCGCGCGCCGAGACGCCGGCCTGACGCAGGCAGAATTGGCCGCGGCCGCGTCCGTGTCCCGTGAGGCTGTCTCCGTGCTCGAGAATGGGCAGCGCAGCGCTCGTGTGGAGACGCTCAACGCCATCCTGTTCGGCCTCGGCTACCAACTGGCCTTCGTGCCTCTGTCGGCAAGCCGTCGTTCGGAGGCGCCGCGCGCCGGTGGCTGACTTACTGGTCTTCCTCGAAGGGAAGCTCGCCGGGGAGATCAGTGCAGCCCCCGCCAACTCGGTCGAGTTCCGATACGACGACACTTACCTTCGCAACCCTCGCAACACTCCCCTGTCCTTGAGCGCCCCCCTCGGGCGCGGGACCTACGAGATGAGGCAGTGGCTCGACGGGCTCCTGCCAGACAACATCGCGGTCCGGAGAAGGTGGGCGGCTAGAAGGGGGGCGTCGAGTGCCCGGCCTCTGGATCTATTGAGTACATCGATCGGCTTGGACTGCGCTGGTGCGGTGCAGTTCTCCCGCCCGGGAGCCGAAGGGGTGCTTCACGCTCGTGCCAGCGGGCTGGAACCCCAGAGCGAACGGCAGATCGCTGACTGGATACGGGCCGCACGGCAAGACTGGTCCGCCTGGGAGGGGCTCAGTCGAGCGATCGCCGAACGGATGTCGAGCGATTCCGCGACGCACTCATCTACAACTGGGCGATCGCCGCGCCCGACGCGCACGCCAAGAACTACAGCCTGCTTCTCGATGGGCCCGACGTGTGTCTTGCGCCGCTCTACGATGTCATCTCCTTCTTGCCGTATGCCCACCATGACCTGCTTGACTTGCGCGTCGCTATGGCCTTCGGCGACGACCACTCGGTGCGGGCCATGGGCACGCCCGATGCGTGGCGAACCGCAGGGAAGATGTTGGGGCTCGACCCCGACGCGACCGCCGACCGCGCCGCTGATCTCCTGCGACGCACGCCGGCGGCTATCAGCGATGCCATCGACGGACTCTCAGCCGAGGATCGTTCGTCTCGCACTCTGCTCCCTCTGCTGCATTCGGCGCAGGCGCTGGCAGACCGAGTTGCAATGAGCTCCGCGCCGCGGCTGAGAGGGCCGCGGCGACCGCGTCCGGGGTTAGTGTCCTGAGTCGGGAATTCGTTGCAGATGGCACCGCAGGATTATTCTCGGTGCGAGTTGTGTGTATTGACTACACACAACTCTCCCGAGATTCCTGTGCGGGCTGCCGGGGTGCCCGCGGGGTCCGACGCTGCTGCGCAGCAGTGCCTTGAGAACGTCGACACGCACGCCGGTCCGACGAAAGATTCTGTATTTTCAGACACTCTGATGTCTGTGGGTTGTTGGGCATGGGAGTGTGGAGTAGCGTCGGCGGAGCGAGTCGGAGGTGCGCGTTGACGAGCTCGATCGTGGCTGGTCCTCCCGAGGTGGACATCGACTACCCGGAGGGACCCCAAGTGCCGGAAGGAGACTTGCAGTTGCGGCGGCGCGTCGAGCTGCTGGTGGCGCTGCGGCACTGGTACGCCCGGCGCGGCGACGTGCACGGCGCGTGGGTGTGCTGCGACATCAACATCTACTACAAGCAGGGCGACCCCAGGGTGGTCGTCGCGCCGGACGTGGCGGTGGCGCTCGGGGTGGACGTCGCCGCGGTGGAGAACAAGACCACCTACAAGGTGTGGGAGGCCGGCGCGGCGCCGTGTTTCGCGCTGGAGATCGCGTCCCCCAACACCGTGGGCACGGACCTGCACGTCAAGCCTGCCAAGTACGCCGAGCTCGGCGTGCAGGAGTACTGGCGGCTCGACCCCACCGGCGGCGAGCTGCTGGACCCGCCGCTACAGGGCGAACGGCGCCTCTCGGGGCGCTGGGCGCCGATCGAGGTGGAGCCCGACGGCGACGGGCTGCGGGGCCGCAGCGATGTGCTGGGCCTGGATCTCTGCTGGCGGCCGCCCAAGCTGCGCCTGTGGGACCTCGCCGCCGGCGCCTGGCTCCTCGACAACGACGACCAGATCGCACGAGCCGACGCCGCCGAGGCAGAGCTCGCAGAGCTCAGGGGCCGCCTGGGCCGCACCCTCTGACCCGCCGTCACGCCGGCAGCACAGGCCTGCGCCCAGCCGCGGGCGCGCTCAATCGCTCAACTCAGCCACCGCGGCAACGAGCGGGCGGACGCGCTCAATCGCTCAACTCAGCCGCCGCGGCAACGAGCGGGCAGGCGTGCTCAATCGCTCAACTCAGCCGCCGCGGCAGCCGGCGGGCGGGCGGGCGCCCCTCATGCGGCGAGGTTGCGGCAGCAGCCTCGCCGGAACCGTCGACTACTCCATCAGGGCTATGTCCTGGGGTGGGACTCCGGTGATCCAGATGCCCTCCAGGCGCTCGACGTAGCGCACGAAGCGGTACTTGTCCTCGATGCCGTCGGTGCGGCGGGGCCGCACATGGGAGTGGCCGGGCCGGGTGCGCACGTTGATGAAGCTGCACACGTTGCGGGAGAAGGCCAGGTCCATCTCGGCGTCGAGCTCGTCGGCGGCGGTGACGTCCACGGTGTAGGGCACGCCGCAACCGGCGGCGATGGCGGCCAGGTCGACCCGGCCCGCGGTGGCGGTGGGCCGGCGGCCCTGGCCGCTCCAGCCGATCGACTCGTAGACGCCGTTGTCCACCACGAACACCACCAGGTTGTCGGGCTGCTGCTCGCCCATGGCCACCAGCTGGCCCAACTCCATCAGCACCGAGCCGTCGCCGTCGAGGCACACGATCCTGCGGTGCGGCAGAGCCAGCGCCAGGCCCAGAGCCAGGCCGATCACGTCTCCCATCTGGCCGAGGTGGGCGCTGCGGTGATGCTCCTCGGTGTGGTGGGCCCACTCGAAGGACACCGCCCCGATGTAGGTGGACATCACCAAAGCGTCGTCGGGGATGCGGCTCGCCAGCCGTCCCAGCCACTCGTAGCGGTCCAGGGCCACGCTCAGTCCTCCCCCGCCGAGGGTTCGACGGCTCGATGAGCGCCCACTGAGAGGTCGGGGGCCATCAACTCAATCCTCCCCGGCACGGGACGGACCCGCAGCCGCCCGCGGCGCCAGGCGCGCTCGGGCATCCTCAGTCCTCCCACACGCAGTCGCCCGACACCAGCACGGCCGCGGGATGCAGTTGGGCCTCGGCGATCCGCTTGGCCCGCACGATCGACTTGGCCAGGTCCTCGACGTGGCGCACGATCAGGTACTTGATCCTCAGCGCCGCCAGCAGCGGCTCGGCCACGATCCCGTGGGGGATCCCCCAGTGCTCGGTCTCGCCGACGTCACCCCGGTACGAGCACAGCAGCGTGACCGGCACGCCGGTCCCCAGCGAGATGCGGGCGATGTACTCCGAGGCCACCCTGATCCCGCTGTTCTCCATGATCAGCGCGGGCTTGCGGCCCCCGAGCCAGGCCCCCGCGCAGATCGAGAACCCGACGCCCTCGTTGCACACCGGCACGTAGCGGATGTCTCCGTCCAGTTCGACCCGCTCGTGCAGCGGGCGCTGCCAGCCGTCGGGCAGGCCCGACACGAAGTCGATGCCCGCGGCCCGCAGGCCCTCGTGGGCCGCGTCGAGAGCGGCCGCGGTCATGACCACAGTGTCAGCCCCCCACCGGCCGCAGGCCCCGCATCACCGGTGCCTGGCCCTGCCCGGAACCGCCGAGCATCGGGACTGCTGCCGGGCTGCAAGCCGGGGACCGCCGCCCCATCGGCGCCGCCGGCCCGCCACGGGCCACGCAGCGGCACAACCGGCAGCCGCCCATTCATCTTCGACCAGCGGTGCCGAGGCTCTCGGCCGGAGCGGCCGAACTCCGAGGCCTGCCCATCGACGGGATGTGGACCGGCGGATAGATCCCGACCCGCAGGGTGATCAACCGCAGCAGGAAGCCACCCGGCACCAGCAGCACACAGCAGATCACCGCCAGCGCGTCCCGAGCGCCAGCCGCGCCGGCGCCGACGAAGGCGAGGACTGCGGGCAGGGCGGTGCCCGCCACGCCGACCCCCCACACGAAGACGAAGCGATGCCGGCCCCGCAGCAGCCGCTGCAGGCTCTGAGCCTTGCCCGGAGCATCTCTGCGGGTGCGCAGATGCGCTACAACGGCGACCTTCAGGGCCGCGGTCAGCACGCCCAGCAGCACCATCTGGCCGGCGCTCACCGGCTCGCCTGCGATCACCTCGATCAACATCACGAGCGACACCGACATGGCGGCCGACGACAGCAGGAACTGCAGCGGCACCGCAGGCGAGTTCCAGTACGGGATGGCCCGGGGCCGGGCCAGAACGGCTCCCGCGTAGGTCATCACCACCACGGCGGCCACGCCGGCCACGATCTCCAGCGCGAGGCCGGCGCCGTCGTTCCCGTGAGGATCCCAGCCCAGCCCGGAGAACGGCTCGGACCCGCCCAGGCTCAGCGCAGGCAGCACCAGCAGACCGGCCACCACCAGGAAGATGAGATCGGACCACGCTCCCCAGCTGATCCAACTGGTGCGCACGTTGACGAAAGCCCTCCAGAACTGCAACGGCCGGCCCAGATCGACGACCAGGATCGCACCGCCGACCGCTATCGCCACGAAGCTGATCACGTCGACGGTAGGGATCCCCAGCAGGTAGCCCAGACCCTCGGTGAGGTTGAGGATGCGCCCGGCCAGGAACACGCCCCCGCCGACACCCATGAGCGTGAACCAGACGGCGTGGTTGAGGTCCCACACCCGCTGAGTGCGGGCCTCGAGGTCGAACTGGTCCATGAAGACATTCTGGGGACCGCCCCCTCCGGACTGCATGCTGACGGCAGTCACGGGAGACCCACGTACTGGGTGCTCGGCAGGGTCTTGGCGTCGGGCCTGAGCACCTCGCCGGGGCCGTGCCCCGACAGGTACTGGCTCACGTTGCTGTCCGGGTCGTCGAGGTCGCCGAAGATGCGGCACTCCGCGGGGCAGGTGACCACGCACGCGGGCGTGGCCAGAGGATGCACGCCCACCTCCAGGCCGTTCTCGATGCCGAAGTCGATCTTGTGGGCGCAGTAGGTGCACTTCGACACCGCACCGCGGACGTGGCTCTGGTGGGCGTAGCGTTCCGGCACGCTGGGGGCGGGCTCGGCGGGCGCCCCCTCCACCGACACGGTGCCCCGGTCCTCGAAGAAGTGCAGCGCCCCGTAGGGGCAGGCCGTCATGCAGGCCCGCGAGCCGATGCACACCTCCTCGTCGGCGATCACGATGCCGTCGTCGCGGCGCTTGAGCGCGCCCGAGGGGCAGGCCGTCACGCAGGGCGCGTCCTCGCAGTGGTTGCACAGCACCGGCAGGTAGTTGAGGGTGGCGTCGGGGAACTCGCCCTCCTCCCACTCGACCACCGGCGCGTACCAGGCGTCCAGCGGCGACTGGTTCTCGGTCTTGCAGGCCACGGTGCACGCCTGGCAGCCGACGCAGCGGGCCGCGTCGATCACCATCCCCCAGCGGGTCATGGTGAACCTCCCGTGCCGGCCCTGGCTCTGCGGGCGCCTGCGCCTCGACGGGAGGACCGGGCTCTGCTGCCTCCGGCGGCGCTCTCGGGGGAAGCCGCCACCTTGCGCACGTCGGCCGCGATGGCGCAGTCCAGCGCGCCCGACACGAAGTCGATGTGCTCCACATCGATGTTCAACAGTGCGTTGAAATTGACCTCGTCGCCGCTGCTGCCACTGCTCCAGCCGCCGCCGCAGCCCTGGGTGGCCAGCACCTCGGGATGGACCAGCTGCGTGACCCGGGCGGTGGCCGTCTGCTTGCGGCCCCCGGGCGTCTCGATCTCCACCAGGTCGCCGTGGGCGATGCCCCGGGCCGCCGCGGTCCTGGGGTTGATCCACACCGACTTCAGGTCGTTGTGCCGGTTCGACAGGGTGGACAGGATCGAGTTCTTGTGGGTGTGCGACAGGGCGTGGTTGGGGACCTTCATGTTGGTCACGAACAGGTCGTGGGGCGCGGTTCGCTCATAGGCCGGTCCCGGCTTCCAGTCCGGCAGCGGCTGGTAGTCGTCGGTCTCCCAACCGATGCCCAGCTCCTCGACGGTGCGCTCGAGGTCCTCCTTGGTGTCGATCATGAACTCGCAGTAGACCTGCGCCCTGGCGTCGAAGAACGGCCGCGGGAACTTCTGCTGCACCGTCTTGTCGGCGGTCCAGAGCCCGTCGCTGAGGTGCCAGTCGAGGCCCTTGTCGTCCCCGAGGGTGTTGCGGAGCCACCGGTCGCAGATCTCGAAGTACGAGTAGCTGCCGTCGGCGTCGAGCGCGTAGGGCTCGCGCATCTTGGCGATGTTGTTGAACGCCTCGTTGAAGTGCGGCAGCCGGTCGGCGCGCCGCAGCAGCTCCAGGTAGATCTGCATGGCGTCCACGTAGGGCTCGCCGGGCACCGGGCCCACGACGGGTGACTGCACCACCGGCTTGGCCCCGTAGGCGGCGTGGCGCGAGTCGCCCGCGGCCAGGTGCTGGTAGACGAGCGGCGTGAGCCGCTCCAGGTAGTGGACGTCGGGCAGCACGATGTCGGCCATCAGCGTGGTCTCCTCGAAGCGCCGGGCGATGGCGGCCACGAACGGGATCCGCTTGATGAACCGCTCCACGACCTCGGGCGGGCCGGAGCTCTTCATCATGTTGGACTGGAAGTTGATCATCATCGACGGGAACGGCGGCGCCCCGAACAGCTCGGGCTGCTCGGAGTTGAGCAGCGAGAACACCGTCCCGTAGGGGGCGCACGGCAGCAGCTCCCACATCTCGGTGGTGCGGGGCGGGCCGGTCGGCCTCGGGGGGTACAGGCCCCCCACCCGGCCGCCGCCGATGAACCCCTGCGATATCAGCCCGTCGTCACTGGCCTTCGAGGTGTACTCGAGGTCCTCGACCTTGCCGATGAGCCCCCACGGGTCGCCCAGCAGCCCTCCGGGCACGTCGATGCCCCCGATCAGCGTGGGCAGCAGGATGATGGCCATGCCGTTGAGCATCGAGTGCTTGTGGGCCGACAGGCCCCGGTACCAGGCGACGGTGGCGGGGCGGTAGGGCAGATCCACGCCGTCGATCTCGATGGTCTCGCCGATGCAGGCCGCCTCGCCGAACTCCCTGGCCAGGCGGCGGACCGTCTCGGCGGGCACGGTGGTGATCGACTCCACGTACTCGGGCGTGTACGAGCGCACGTGGTCGGCCAGCATCTGGAACCCGGGCCGGACCTCGGCTCCGTCCACGGTGAACACCCCGGTGAGGGCCGCGTTGGCGGTGCCGGCATCGAAGGGCACCGGTCCGTCGTTCTCGTCCCAGACCAGCGGCCTGCCGCTGGCCGGGTCGCGCGCGTAGCGGCCGTCGGCGCCCACCAGGTAGGCGGCGTTGGTGGAGTTCTTGAGGAACTCGGCGTCGTAGATGCCCAGCTCGTTGATGAGCTGGTCGACCATTCCCAGGATCAGTGCCGCGTCGGTGCCCGGGCGGATCGGCACCCACTCGTCGGCCACCGCGGCCGCCGAGGAGCACACCGGATCGACCGAGACCATCCGCACGTCGGAGCGGCGCACCGACAGCTCGTGGGTGGAGTGCATGGTGTCGTAGTGCACGACCGAGCCGAACTGGGCGCCGAAGTTCAGGATGTAGCGGCTGTAGATCGGGTCGGGGTTGCTCTCGAACGCGTTCTGGTTCATGTAGAGGATGCCGTGCACGTTGTTGCCGCAGAAGATGGCGGCCGACCAGGTCGAGTAGCCCGGCATCCCCAGGCCCGTCACCCACGACGCTGCCAGCGCGCCCCGCAGGTGGTAGATGTCGAAGCTGGTGTAGAGGATCTTCTCGGGATCGTCGGCGATGGTGTCGCGCAAATGCCCGGCGATCTCGTCGAGGGCCTCGTCCCAGCTGATGGGAACCCAGCCCGGGTCGACGCCCACGCCCTTGTCCGGGTTGGTGCGCCGCAGCGGGGTGGTGATGCGGTCGGGATCGGTCAAGCCCTCGAAGCCGGCGTCGCCCTTGGCGCAGGTGCGTCCGTGGTTGTGGGGGTTGTCGGGGTCGCCGAGGATCTTGTCGACCACTTCGTCCTCGTTGACGTGGGCCAGGATCCCGCAGCGGTTCATGCATATCGTGCAGGCGCTGCGCACCCAGCCGTCGCCGTAGGCGGTCCCCGACCGCGAACCCAGAGCTGTCTCCATCGGAGCCTCCTCTTTGCCGCCGACAGTCTCGCGCACCGAGAGGCGAAGGTCTGAACCGGCTACCTTCGGCCGGGCGTGGGCACCATCCACGGAACTGGCAGCAGAATGCACGCATACCGTGCACAACGCTGCCAATTCAGATTCGAGGACGGAGCAGCGCGACGCGCTCGGCCTCGCACTCCGGGCGGGCGAAGCAGCCCGCGATGTGGTCGTTGACCAGTCCCATCGACTGCATGAAGGCGTACACCGTGGTCGGGCCCACGAAGGTCCAGCCGCGCCGCTTGAGGTCCTTGGCCAGGGCCACCGACTCCGGTGTGGACGCGGGCAGCGACTCCTTGCCGGCCGGAGGGGCCGACGCCACTGCCGGCTCCCAACTCCAGATGTAGGCCGCGAGCGAGCCGATTTCCTCGATCAACTGGGCGGCCCGGCCGGCGTTGTTGACGGCGGAGACGATCTTGCCGCGGTGGCGCACGATCCCGGCGTCGCCGACCAGCCGCTCGACGTCCCCAGGTCCGAAGGCAGCCACGGCGCCGATGTCGAAGCCGCGGAATGCGGCCCGGAAGTTGTCCCGCTTGCGCAGGATCGTCAGCCACGACAGGCCGGACTGGAACCCCTCCAGGCACAGCTTCTCGAACAGCCGGTCGTCGTCGGTGACGGGCCGGCCCCACTCCGTGTCGTGGTAGGCGACGTAGGCCCCGTCGTCGCCGGGCCACCAGCACCGCACCCGCCCGTCGGCGCCTACAGTCGTTGCCACGACGGCCATGCTCCTCCAGTTTCTGTGCGCGGTGTCACCGCCACAGGACCGGTTCCTGCACACAGGACGCTCACCACCACAGACCCGCCCATGCTCCTTGCGAGAATGCCGCCATAGGACCGGTTCCTGCGCACCGAACACTCATCACCGCCATCGTGAGCGGTGGGCTTCGCCGCCTCAAACCGCCGCGGCTGCGGCCCGTTCGGTGAGCGACAGCCCGTTGGTGCGCATCACCAGTTCGATCTCGTCGTCGCTGAAGCCGCCGAGGTCGTGCACGAACGACACCGGGTCGGCCAGGCCCTCGGCATGGGGGAAGTCCGAGCCGAACAGCATGTGATCGGCGCCGATCAGGTCGCGCAGTCCGTGCAGGTCGTCCTCGTAGTAGGGCGAGATCCACACCTGGCGGCGGAACACATCCAGGGGATCCTCGGCGAAGGCGTGCCGCTGCTGGCCGTAGGTCTTGGCCAGCTTCTTGACGAACGGCCACACCCACTCCGAGCCGGTCTCGATGGTGGCCACCCGCAGGTTGCGGTGCCGGCTCAGGACACCCTCGGCCAGAAGCGAGGCCAGCGCGTCGGAGATCGGCGAGTAGGTGAGCAGGCTCTTGAGCGCGTTGTAGCGGAACGACTCGAACTCGCTGTCGACGCCCCAATGCTCCAGCACGAAGCCGTAACCGGAGTCGCCGGAGTGCATGGCCACCGTGATGCCGTGCTCGCCGAGCCGCTGCCACACCGGCTCGTGAGCGGGGTGGCCCAACGACCGCCGGCCCCCGGAGCCGTCGGGCACCGACGAAGGCCTCATGTTGACCACCCGCACGTCGTTGGCGATCAGCCAGTCGAGCTCGTCGAGGGCCCAGTCGGGATCGGCCAGCGAGAGGTATCCGGCCGCGAAGAGCCGGTCGCGGTAGGCGAACCCCCAATCGTCGGCCAGCCACCGGTTGAAGCCCCCGAAGGCGGCTGTCATGGCGTCCACATCGTGCTCGAGTGCGGCCTCCATCCCCACGCCCAGCGTCGGGAACAACAAGCATCCCCGCAGACCCTGCGCATCGAGCAGTTCGATGCGGGCGTCGCGGTCGCGGAAGGCGGGCGAGATCGGCTCCAGCTTCCCGAATGCCTCGCGCATGTCAGTGGCGGGGATCCGGCCGCGGAAGTAGTCGTCGAGGCAGCCGGGCCTGGCCACCGGGTCGAAGGTCGGGTTGGGGATGAAGCGGTTGATCCGCCCCGCGACCAGCAGGCGCTCGCGCCCGTCGACGGTGGCCCACTGCATGCAGCGCTTGTGCATCTTGGGCTCGACGTGGCGGATGAAGGCGTCCGTTGCCTCGTAGTAGTGGTTGTCGGCGTCGAAGGCGGCGAAGCCCACCTCTGTCATCAGGCTCCCCTGGGGTATGCGGTCCGGACCGTCACTCTACGAGCCCGCCGGGCGGGTACAGGAGCCGCACCGTCGCCGCAGCCAGCCCGGCGCCGACCAGCTGCATCACCACGAACATCGGCGCCGAGGCAGGATCGATGCCGGCGAAGGTGTCCGACAGCGTTCGGGCCGCGGTGACCGCAGGGTTGGCGAAGGATGTGGACGACGTGAACCAGTAGGCCGCTCCGATGTAGGCGGCCACCGCACCGGCCACCAACTGCACGCGGCCGCTGCGCACAAGCATGAACACCACCAGCACCAGGCCGTAGGTGGCCACCACCTCGGCCAGCCACAGATGGGAGCCTTCGCGGGCCTTGGTGGAGACGTTCACGGCGTCGAGGTCGAACATGAGGTTCGCCGCGATCGTCCCGACCACCCCGCCGGCCACCTGCGACACGATGTAGGGCACGACCTCGGCCCAGCGCCGGTCGCCCAGGGCGGCCTCGGTCAGGGTCACCACCGGGTTGAAGTGTGCTCCCGAGACAGGGGCGAACACGTGGATGATGATCAGCAGCACCCCCGCGGTGGCCGCCGCGTTGGCCAGCAGCACCACGCCGACATCGCTGCTGAGGCGCTCGGCCATGATGCCCGAACCGACCACCCCGGCAAGCAGAAAGGCCGTCCCGAGGAACTCACCGGCCAGCGCTCTCGGAACGTGCGCCGGCAGGGACGAGCCCGTCGCGTCGGGGCGGGGTGTCTCCCGCTCCTGTTCGCTGCGCTCACGGGCCGCTCGGGCCACGGCCTCGCCCGTATGGACCGGTGTCGCTCTCCTGCTCGCTCGGCCTCTCAGTCGCACGGGGCGCCACTCTAGAGAGGTCGGCCACCTGTCGGACCAGCACCCCCTAGCCTCCGTCGGGATGGGACTCGCTCGAAGCCCTCTGGCGGGCGCCGCTGCAGGGCTTGCCCTGCTCGCCGCTTGCAGCGGCGGCCCCGACCGCGCCGTCGAGGAGGTGTTCGACCCGGCCGCAGCGGTGGCGGCGTCCGACAGCGCGGCTGCCACCGACGTGGTGGCGGGGCTCTCGGCGGAGGACGGCACGGGCCAGGGCTCCGGGGCCGGCCCGTCTGACGGCAGCCGCGGCACGGATGAGCCCAACGAACTCGGGCCGATCGACCCGCTGGACATCCCCGGTGAGATCATCAGCGAGTACAGCCTGGTCGGGGGCGACTGCTTCAACCGGCTGGAGGGACTGCAATCGGGCCGCCGGCTGGCGATCACAGCCCGGGTCGGCTGCGATCAGAGCCACTGGGCCGAGGTGTACCACACCTTCGAGTTGGACGCCCCGCATCCGGCGGTCTACCCGGGCGACGACACCGTGCGCGGCTATGCGCTGCGAGTGTGCTACGAGCAGTTCGAGGCGTTCGTCGGGGAGGCCTACGAGCTGTCGGTGTATGAGATCGGGGTGTTCACGCCCACCCGCACCAACTTCGAGCATGAGGAGGCCCGCTACCGGGGCGTTCACTGCTGGCTGTACCACACCGACAATCTGCCGTTGTCGGAGACGGCTCGGGGCACGGCCCGATGACGGACCCCGACGATCCGGTTCTGGCCCGGCGCCGCCGACTCTCCCGCTGGGCGACCACCGGCAAGCGGATGGGATACGGGCTGTACGGCCTGTCGCTGGCCGCGTTCGCGGTGGGCTTGACAACCGGCTTCACCACCGCGCCGGCCACGGTCGCAACCGTCGCGCTGCTGGTCGGCTCCGTGCTGCTGTTGCCGTCGATCATCATCGGCTACGGCGTGAGGGCGGCCGATCGGGCCGACCGGACCGACGACTGGTAGCCGGTTCGCTCTAGCGTCAGGCGGGCGACAGGTCGGGCGATATGTCGACAGGGGGACCGGCCAGATCGCCGGCCACCAGCGCGGGGAGGAACTCCCGCAGCCGGGCGGGAACGGTGGGCTCGCAGTTGGTCAGCAGCTCGTCGAGTGTCCACCAGCGGGCGCCGATGAAGGCCGCGGCCTCCAGCGCCTCGAGGCCGCGGGGCCGGAACTCGCCTCCGTCGCACCAGGCCACATGGATGCGTTCGTTCGATTCGAAGCGCATGCCGCAGAAGGTGTACTCCACGTACTGCGTCCAAACGCAAGGCCCCATCTGCACGTCGGTGATGCCGGTCTCCTCGTACAGTTCCCGCTCGCAGGCCGCCGCCGAGTCCTCGCCGAGGCCCACACCCCCGCCGGGGATCTCGAGCCACTCCGCCTTGTGAGGGTCGATCGGATCCTCGGAGCGGATCAGGAACACCCGCCCGGCACCGTCGAGCAGCACGCAGCGAGCCGCCGGGCGCCGGATCACAAACGACATGGAGAGCCGGCGCCTCGACCGTCGAAGCTCAGACCGGGGCGGGACGGTGCCTGACCGCGGCGAAGACCTCGATGGTCAGCGGCGTGTCGGGCCGCGGCTCGCCGTCGACGGAGGCGACCCCGTCGGCGATGAGGCTGAACCCGTCAGCGGCGGGCGACCACAGCACGACCACATCGGGCCGGGCCACGGCATTGGCAGCCGCGCCCCGACCCACCACGGCTCGGATCACGCCCCGGCCGTCGATGTCGACCTTGACATGGATGACCCGGGTGCGCCCGTCGTCACCCACCGTGAGCACGAAGGCCGTCGGCCCGTGCGCGGCCGCAACCGAGGCCAGGTCCCCAGGCTCGACCGCAACGCTCATCGCCTAGACGTTACCCGAGCCGGGAATCCAGCCCGCAAGGGTTGCCTCGCAGAGGGTTGTTGTTTTGCATATTCTAGCGTAGTTTCCATCATTCATGTTGATTCCGTCGAGAGCCGGCCTGACGAGTGGACGAGACCGACGCCTATTGACCGACATCGCCCACGACCGCAATCGCTCCGCTCGCGACGGCACCCGAGTTGGCTGTAATGCGAGGGTTTGACGCGCTCCGGACGCTCCTCGGCTACGAATACTCGACGGGATCGTGGTTCTTGGCGCCCGTGCATCGAACACGCAACGAACTGGGAGGCAAGCCCTTCGGCGGTGGCAAGATCCGGCCAGTGGTCCTCGCTACGCCCCTCGGCCCGGAGGCGATCCTGTACCCGCGCTCGACTCAGCCGGGCGGCCTCCGACATGATGCCCATCATCATGAACCTGACCCCCCGTGCAGAATCGACAAGCCCGGCTGGGTGAAACTGGCCATCCCGGTGGACGTGGACCAGAGTCTCCTCAACGATGAGACCTACTCGTGTGAGGAGCCTCAGGGCTCGCGGCTGCTCGATGCCATGCGAGCGGAGTTGCGGCCATGACGCCCCAAAGTGGGCACACCGACTTCAGCGATCTGCGCCGGGAGCACGAAGCCGAGACCATCGGTCCGCTCATCTGGGGCCTGACTGTCGAGTTGGCCGGGATGGTCGGGCGCAGATACCGGCCGGCGGAGTTCAACCAGGGCGCCATGTGGGACGCCGACGCCATAGAGGAGCTGGCCCAGCAGACGGCTGTGGAACTGCTGATCGGAGAAGGGCAGATCGACTACATCTTCACGGTGGCCGACAGCACTGAGAATGTCAGACGGCTGCTGACTCGCAATGTGAAGCGAGCCTTGTGGCGCCGACGGTCCTCGACCGTCGTCGATCGACTGATGGCCCGGGTCGGCCAGCTGGCTTCAAGGCCGCCGTTCACCATTCGACCAGCAGCAGGGCAGCGATGGATCACAATGGCTGACGAGCCCGGCGTGGCCCGGACCTTGAGCGAAACGGAACTGCGGGCAGCGGCCGCAGCCGCCCATCGGATTCCGAGACTGATCGAGCGTGAGGGCGCCGAGAGGGCCTCGATGGTGTACTCGCCAGACGCGTTGGAGGAACTGTTACATCAGGTGATCGGCGAGACGGGCGGCATCTTCGAGCGCGACCTAGCGAGGATCCTCAGGACTCTGCTTACAGCCTGGCTTCCAGCGTCCCTTGTATCTGGTGACGGCGGGGACATCGTCGAGGCATCCGCAAGCGTCCCGGATGCCGAGGGTGGAGTCGAGCGGCAGGAGATGGAATCGGCGATGCGGGACATCGTGGAATCGATGGCGGCTCAGGATCTGACGGTTTTCGTGTGCAAGGCGCAAGGCCTGTCCGACAACGCGGTCGCTGAGCGACTCGGACGATCACGGCCCTGGGTGGCAGCGCGCAAGGAGGCCATTCTCGGCCACATCGACAGGCGATTCGCCGACAGCGTCACTGAGCCCCTCCGGGACGACGCCGTGGCGCGGCTGCTGGAGCTGGCAAGCGAGAAGCTCGGAGAGACCCTGACATGACGGAGCGACGCGACGGGACCAGCAGTAGCCGCAACGAGCTTCAAGACGACTCAGCTGCCAGAGGTTTCGCAGCTGTCGAGCAGGCGCTGTCGAACAGGCCCCGCGGGACGCCGGACACAGCTCGTCCCGCCCTAGTCGCGGACCGACGGGTCGCTCGGGGCGACATCCGTGTGATCGAGCCGCTGCCGTGGACGGAAGGTCGCAGGCGGCTTGCGGTCGTTCGCCGCGTCCACGCCGAGCACGGCTGCGCGGACGTGATGCTGGCGCACGCCTGGTCGGAGTTGGCTACCGACACCGACGCGGTGATCCCGGGCACTGACTCGGGCCTGCCCTACCCGCTGGTTGTGGAGTGCTACGTGCGCGGCCCGGTGTGGCTGCTGCAGGTCCGCAAGCGGGTGGGGGATCTCGACGAGAGGATCCTCGAGGCCGTCGGACACGCCGTAGTAGATGGAGAGCCAGCAGACGGTGTGCCGACCGGGCTGCCGCTGGCGGGGCCTACCGACCCGCGCTGGCGCTTCAAGGAGGACGAGTCGGCCGAGTTGCGAGGCCTGACGCGTGACTGTGCGACCACGCTGCTAGATGCCGGTCAACGCTGGCCCGTCGAGCCCGACCGACTGAGCCCGGCCACGTTACGGTGATGTTGGAGCAGCCTGAACTGCACCTGCATCCGGCTCTTCAGATGCGCCTCGCCGACCTCCTTGTCGCGTGTGTCGAGAGCGGACGACAGATCATCGTCGAGACCACAGCGAGCATCTGGTCAATCGACTCAGACGCCGCGTAGCCGAAGACGACGGCGACGACGTGCGCGAGCTGATACGGGTCGTGTTCGCCGGGCGAGACGCCAACGGCCACACCTCGTTCCGGGCCTCAGACATCAACCCGCTCGGCAGATTGAGCGAAGACTGGCCCGACGGCTTCCTCGACCTCGGCGCCCGCGACGCCCAGAGGCTCCTGCAGGCTGGCCTGGCCAAACACCGCCGTCAGAGCGAGAGCTGAGAGAGAGCGAAGAAGCCCGCCTAGACCGCTCGCAACGCGGGCATGAGGTCGCCGCGGTCGCCGTGGCTCACGTCGTCCACGCCGACGAAGCGGGCCAGCTCGAGGAGATGGGGGCTGAGCCGCTCGGCCAGGGCGGCGTGATCCACGTCGGGCTCGGCGAACGCGCCCAGCACTCGCAGGGCTCCGCCGGCCCTGTCGGTCTTGATGTCGAGGCGGGCCACCAGCTGCTCGCCGTGCAGCACCGGCAGCACGTAGTAGCCGTAGACCCGCTTGGCCGCAGGCACGTAGATCTCGATGCGGTAGTCGAAGCCCCACAACCGGGCCGCCCGATCCCGGTTCCAGACGACCGGATCGAACGGCGACAGCACCGTCAGGGTGTCCACCGACCGTGGAAGCCGGGCCTCGGGGTGCAGGTAGGCGGGTTCGGTCCATCCCTCCACCTCCGCCGTTTCGAGCGTGCCCGCCTCGACGAGTTCACGCAGCCGGGCCCTTCCTTCGCGGACCGGCAGGCGGTAGTAGTCGATGAGGTCGCCCGCGGCGCCCACGCCCAGCGCCTGCGCCGAGCGGACCAGGAGCTCCCGCTGGGCATCCTCGGCGGTCGGCGTGGGGCGGGCCAGCACCTCGGCGGGCACGATGCGCTCCAGGAGGTCGAACTCCTTGACGAAGTTGCCCCGGCGCCGGATGCCGACAGCCCCGATGCGGAACAGCCAGTCGAGAGCGATCGAGCCCAGAGAGCGGCTCCCCCACCACTCGCCGTCGCGGCGGCGGGGATCGGCCAACTCGCCCGCGGCCAGCGGGCGCTCAGCGACCTGGGCCAGCACTTCGGCCACGTAGTCGGGCTCGCTCCGGGCCAGCTCCGCCAGGTGCCTCCAGGTGTCGCCCTGCTCGGCACGCCGCTTCTGCCAGCGCAGCAGCGGCTCGTCGCCCACCGGGAGCAGGGAGGCCTCGTGGGCCCACGCCTCGAACCACTCGTCGTCGGTGTAGGCGATCCGGTCCAGCAGCCCCCGGTCGTGGCAGCCCAGGCGGGAGAACGGCGGCAGGTACTGGGTACGGACCACCACCGGCACAGAGTCGAGCTGCAACAGCTTGAGCCTGCCCATCACCCGGCGCAGGTGCCGGCGATCAACCCGACCGCCGGGAGCAGGATCGGCGAATCCCTGGGCCGCGAGCGCGATGCGCCGGGCCTGCGAGATCGACAGCCGCCCCTTGCGCCCTGAACTCACACCACCGACTCTCCGATGTGCCGGCTGGGTCCGTTGCGACCCGGTCATGGTCCGGCGGCGTCGAAGATCTCGGCGCCCAACTCTCCGATGTGCCGGCTGGGTCCGTTGCGACCCGGCGCCGGCTGGGCCGCCGCCGGGCTCACACCACGAGAGTGATCATGCGGCCGGGCACGTAGAGCCTCTTGCGCAGTCCGCGGTCGCCCACGTGTGCGGCCACGTTGGGTTCCGCCAGAGCAGCGGAGACCGCGGCCTCCTCGCCGGCGTCGGCCGCGAGCGTCACCCGGCCCCGCACCTTGCCGTTGACCTGCACGGGCACCTCCACCGTGTCCGTCTGCAGCAGCGCCGGATCGGAGACCGGGAACTCGGTCTGCGTCACCGAGCCCGCATCGGAGCCGTGAAGGCGGCTCCACAGCTCCTCCGCGAAGTGCGGCACCAGCGGTGCCAGCATCCGGACCATCGCGTCGGCCACCTTCCGGGGCGCTCCCGAGCCGCGCTTGGTGAGCTCGTTGTTGAGCTCGGTGAGCTTGGCGATGGCGGTGTTGAAGCGCATCTGATCCATGTCGGAGCTCACGCCGCCGATGGTGCGGTGCAGCAGCCGCAGCAACTCGTCGTCGGGCTCGTCGTCGCTGACCCGCAGCTCGCCGGTCTCCTCGTCCAGCAGGTTGCGCCAGACACGCTGGAGCACCCGCTGCGAGCCGACCACCGAGCGGGTCTCCCAGGGCCGGTCCTGGTCGATGGGGCCCATGAACATCTCGTACAGCCGCAGGGTGTCGGCGCCATAGGAGGCGTACATGTCGTCGGGGGTCACCGAGTTCTTGAGGGACTTGCCCATCTTGCCGAGCTCGCGGGTGACGGGCTCGCCGTCGTGGGTGAACCCTTCCTGCGGCGAGCCCTCCACCTCGTCGGCGGGCACGTAGATCCCTCGCTCGTCCTTGAAGGCATATGCCTGGATGTAGCCCTGGTTCACGAGCCGCTTGAAGGGCTCGGGCCCGCTCACATGACCGAGGTCGTACAGCACCTTGTGCCAGAACCGGGCGTAGAGCAGGTGCAGCACGGCGTGCTCGACGCCGCCCACGTACAGATCCACCCCGCCCACGCCGCCGGGTTCGGGGTCTTCCATCCAGTAGCGCTCGACGTCGGGATCCACCAGGTGCTCGTCGTTGCGGGGATCCAGGTAGCGCAGGTAGTACCAGCACGACCCGGCCCACTGGGGCATCGTGTTGAGCTCGCGCCGGTAGCGGCGCACGCCTCCGCCCAGGTCCAGGTCGGCCTCGCACCAATCGGCCACCCGGCCCAGCGGGGGCTCAGGCTCGGAGTCCCGGGCCAGAGCTCGCGGCGCCCAATCGACCAGCTCGGGCAGCTCCACCGGCAGCCGATCCTCGGGCAGTGCGACCGGGCCGTGCTCGTCATGCACGATGGGGATCGGCTCGCCCCAGTAGCGCTGGCGGCTGAACAGCCAGTCCCTCATCCTGTAGTTGACGGTGGGACGCCCGGACCCGGCCTCTTGGAGCCTCTCCAGGATCAGGGCCTTGGAGGCCTCGACATCGAGTCCGTCCAGGAACTGGGAGCTGATGGAGGGGCCGTCGCCGGTGTAGGCCAGCTCGTCGGGATGGTCAGGTGGCGGCTGCACCGTGCGGACGACCGGCAATCCGAAGGCTTCGGCGAACTCGCGGTCGCGCTGATCCTCGCCGGGAACGCCCATCACCGCACCGGTGCCGTACCCCATCAGCACGTAGTCGGCCACGAACACCGGAACCCGGCTGTCGGTGAACGGGACCAGGGCCCGAGCGCCCAGGAAGACCCCCGACTTGGAGTCGCTGCGCTCGGCGTCGCTCATCTCGGTGGCGCGGGCCCGGTAGGCGGCCACCGCCCCCGCGGGTGTCGCCGCCCCGCCGGTCCAGGAGTCGGGTGTGCCCGAAGGCCAGGCGTCAGCGGTCAGCTCCTCAACCAGCGGATGCTCGGGCGCCAGCACCATGTACGTGGTGCCGAACAGGGTGTCGGGCCTGGTGGTGAACACCTCGATGTCGCTCATCGGCCCGTCCCGCGATGTGGCCGCTGAGAATGAGATCGACGCCCCCTCGGAGCGACCGATCCAGTTGCGCTGCATGGTCTTGACCGACTCCGGCCAGTCAAGGAGGTCGAGGTCCTCCAGCAGGCGGTCGGCGTAGGCGGTGATCCGCATCATCCATTGCTTGAGCGGGCGCTTGAACACCTCGTGGTTGCCCCGCTCGGACCGTCCCTGGGCGGTGACCTCCTCGTTGGCCAGCACCGTCCCCAACGCCGGGCACCAGTTGACCGGAGCGTCGGCCACATACGCCAGGCGGTGCCCGTCGACCAGCTCCCGCTGCTCGGCCTCGCTGAGATCAGCCCAGGCCCGGCCGTCGGGTGTGCGCCTCGCTCCGGAGGAGAGCTCGTCCATCAGCTCGGCGATCGGGCGGGCCCGGCGGGTCTCGGGATCCAGCCACGAGTTGAAGATCTGCAGGAATATCCACTGGGTCCAGCGGTAGTAGTCGACGTCGGTGGTGGCGATGCCCCGCCGCTTGTCATGGCCGAGGCCGAGCCGATCGAGCTGGCGGCGCATGTTGTCGATGTTGGCCTCGGTGTTGATCCGGGGGTGCTGGCCGGTCTGGCGGGCGTGCTCCTCGGCCGGAAGGCCGAACGCGTCGAATCCCATCGTGTAGAGCACGTTGGAGCCGGACATCCGCTTGAAACGGACGTAGACGTCAGTGGCGATGTAGCCCAGGGGATGCCCGACATGCAGTCCCGAGCCCGACGGGTACGGGAACATGTCCATGATGAAGAGCTTCGGACCGGCCAGGCCGCGGCCCGACGCGAGCTGCCCCGACGGGTTGGGGGTCTCGTAGATGCCGTCAGCGTCCCAGCGGGCCTGCCAGCGGGCTTCGATCCCCGCCGCGAGCGCCGCGTTGTAGCGGTGCGGGGGCGTGTCGCCGTCCGGTACGGGCGCGGGCATGACGGCAAAGGCTAGAGCGCTGCCGGGTCGGTGCGGAATTCTCGGCGCGAGTTGCTTGTGGGGACCACAAACCGTGGTACAGTCCGTTCCGTATCGTGGGACTGGTCCACAGTGCGGAACCGACTTGGGGTGTGGTCCGCCGAGAGGGGCCCTACAAACGAGACGTGGAGGGCTGCGCCGGATGACTGAGACTCCTGCTTCTGGACCCGACATGGCCGGCGACGACATCGACCTGTCGAGCCTCGACGACGAAGAGCTCACCGCGCAGATGCACGACGACCTCTACGACGGGCTGGCCGACGAGATCGCCGAGGGCACCAACATCCTGCTGGGCCGGGGCTGGCCGGCCGACAAGGTGCTCAACGACGCCCTGGTCGAGGGGATGCGCATCGTGGGCATCGACTTCCGCGACGGGATCCTGTTCGTGCCCGAGGTCCTCCTGGCCGCCAACGCCATGAAGGCGGGCATGGCCATACTGCGGCCCCTGCTGGCCGAGACCGGGGCCGAGCCCATCGGCAGCGTGGTGATCGGCACTGTCAAGGGCGACATCCACGACATCGGCAAGAACCTGGTGGCCATGATGCTGGAGGGAGCCGGCTTCGAGGTGTTCGACCTCGGCATCAACACCGACGCCGACGAGTTCCTGGCCGCCCTCGACGAGCACCAGCCCGACATCCTGGGCATGTCGGCGCTGCTCACCACCACCATGCCCTACATGAAGGTAGTGATCGACACCCTCATCGAGAAGGGCATCCGCGACAACTTCATCATCCTCGTCGGCGGCGCCCCCCTCAACGAGGAGTTCGGATCGGCCATCGGCGCCGACGCCTACTGCCGCGATGCCGCCATTGCGTCCGAGACGGCCAAGACCCTGATCACGGCCCGCCGGGCCGCCAGATGACGCCAGCCGAACCCTCGCCGGTGCTGGTCATCGGCTGCGGCGCTCTGGTTCGTGAGCTGCAGGAGGTAGCGGCCCGCAACGGTGGCGAGCACATCGAGGTCCAGTGCCTGCCCGCCATCCTGCACAACCGCCCCGAGCGGATCCCCGAGGCGGTCCGGCGGCGGGTCCGGGCAGCCAGGGCGACCGGTGCGCACCGCACCATCCTCGTGGGCTACATGGACTGCGGCACCGGCGGGCTCCTGGACCGGGTGTGCTCAGAGGAGGGCGTCGAGCGCCTTGACGGCCCCCACTGCTACGAGCTGTACGCGGGTGCCGACGCTTTCGCCGGCCTCCAGGACGCCGAGCCGGGGACCTTCTACCTCACCGACTACCTGGTCAGGCACTTCGACCGCCTCATCATGCAGGGCCTCGGCATCTCGGCTCACCCCGAGCTGCTCGAGATGTACTTCGGCAACTACACCCGTGTCGTCCATCTGGCCCAGACCGACGACGACCGCCTGGCTCGCGCCGCCGAGCAGGCCGCGGCCCGTCTCGGCCTTCGCTGCGAGCGGATCCTCACCGGCATCGGCGGACTCCAACGACAGATCGTGAAGCTGGCCGGCGCCGCCCACGCCGAGGCGGCATGAGTGCCTCGGCACGGCGCGGCGGCCGCAGGCGCCGGGGCGACGACGGGAGCCTCGTGCTGATCAGCTGGCGAGACATCCCCGCCCAGGTCAACGGCGGGTCCGGGGAGAACCGGGTGCAGCGCATACTGCCCCGCCGCTTCCAGCGAGCCATCGACCGGGCCGCCATGGTGGCCGGCAAGACCCAGGCCTCGCAGTACGTCGGCGAGTGGCGCCGCAGCGTGATCCCCGGAGATGCCGCCGATCCCGAGGGCGCGGCCATGGCGGCCGCCGCCGAGTTGGAGGAAGCGTTCCCCCGGCAGCGCCTCGACGAGTTCGTCAAGACGGGAGGCTGGGATCCCGACGGCAACGGCCCAGAGGCCGAGCGCATCGGCGGCGACTCGTGAGCACACTCGTGACGCAACAAGCGAGGCCGTGGCCCGAGCGGCCCGTGAGCGCAGCGAACAAGAGCGGGAATCACGCCGCTTCATCGCGGAACGGATGCACGTATCCGCGCGTTCGCCAGGGGCCCGAGCGCGCCGTCGAGCCCGGAGGGGACGACCAATGACCGACACAGTCGTCAGCTCGGCCACCAGGGAGGTGGTCATCGGCTTCGGCCGCCCGTTCGTGATGATCGGCGAGCGCATCAACCCGACGGGACGCCGGCTGCTGGCCGAGGAGATGCGCAACGGCGACTTCAGCCGGGTCGAGGCCGACGCGTTGGCCCAGGCCGCGGCCGGGGCCCACATGCTCGACGTGAATGCGGGGATTCCCCTCGCCGACGAGCCGGGCCTGCTGGCCCAGGCGGTCAAGCTCGTGCAGAGCGTGACGGACGTTCCCCTGTCCATCGACTCCTCGATCGTGGAGGCCCTCGAGGCCGGCATCGCGGTGTACGAGGGCAAGCCGCTCATCAACTCGGTCACCGGGGAGGAGGAGGTGCTCGAGCGGGTACTGCCGCTGGTGGCCCGCCACGGCGCCGCGGTGGTCGCCATCTCCAACGACGAGACCGGCATCAGCGAGGACCCCGACGTGCGCTTCGAGGTGGCCCGCAAGATCGTGAACCGGGCCGCCGACCACGGCATCGGCGCGGCCGACGTGGTGGTGGACCCGCTGGTGATGCCGATCGGCGCCATGGGCACAGCCGGACGCCAGGTCTTCCAGCTGGTGCGGCGCCTGCGGGAGGAGCTCGGGGTCAACACCACCTGCGGTGCGAGCAACGTCAGCTTCGGCCTGCCGGCCCGCCACATGATCACCGGCACCTTCCTGGCGATGGCCATGGCGGCCGGACTGACCTCCGCGATCATGAACCCCCTGCACCCGGAGGTGAAGAACGCGGTGCTGGCCGCCGATGTGCTGGCCGGGAACGACCGGGACTGCGCCCGGTGGATCGCGGAGCACCGTGATCCCGACGCGGTCGGCCTGAGACGGCGGGGCGGGCGTCGCCGCGGGCCGTAGCAAGCCCGCCAAGCCAATAATGCAAGACATGCACAGTGTCGTGTTCAACCCTTCGGGGATACGCGCCGCTGTGGCTGCGGGGGCCACCGTGCTGGACGCGGCCCGGGCCGGCGGGGTGGACCTCGACTCGGTGTGCGGCGGCCGCGGGCTGTGCGGCCGCTGCCAGGTCTCCCCCACCGACGCCCACGTCCTGTCGAGTCCCGGCCCCACCGAGCTGGGCTACCGCGGACGGCGCCCGCTGCCGGAAGGCTCCCGTCTGGGCTGCCAGGCCCTCCTGCTGGCCGACGCGGTGATCGACGTCCCCGCGGAGAGCCAGGTCCACCGTCCGGTCGTGCGCAAGTCGATCGACCTCGACGAGGTCGTCATCCATCCCGTCGTCACCCTCCACTACGTGGAGTTGCCCGAGGTGGTGCTCGGCTTCGCGGCGGCCGAGGTCGACCTGGTGGCCGAGGCCCTGTCCAATGATTGGGGCCTGGCCGACGTGGAGTTCGGCGTGCCGGTGCTGGCTCGGCTGCATTCGGCCATCGCCGCCGGCGAGGGATCGGTCACGGTGGTCGTGCACGGTGGCCGCGCCGTTCTCGACGTGCGGCCCGGATACTCCGACGGAGCCTGGGGGGTGGCCGTGGACGTGGGCTCCACCACCATCGCCGGCTACCTGCTCGAGCTCTCGTCGGGCGAGGTTGCCGCGGCCTCGGGGCGCATGAACCCGCAGATCCGCTTCGGCGAGGACCTCATGAGCCGGGTGTCGTACGTGATGATGAACCCCGGCGGAGAGGCCGAGCTCACAGCGGCCGTGCGCAGCGCCATCGACGAGCTGGTCGGCGAGTTGTGCGGGCAGGCCGCCGTGGACCGCGACCAGGTGCACGACCTGGTCGTGGTGGGCAACCCGATCATGCACCATCTCGTGTTGGGCCTGGACCCCACACCGCTGGGGGCGGCGCCGTTCACGCTCGCCACCGCCACCGCGGTGCGGGGCGCCGCAACCGAGGTCGGGATCGGGCTGCCGTGCGCGGCCCTGTACGTCGGTCCCTGCATCGCCGGGCACGTGGGAGCGGACGCCGCCGCGGTCGCCCTGGCCGAGGGCCCCCACCGGGTCGCGACCCCGATGCTCGTGGTCGATGTGGGCACCAACGCCGAGATCGTGCTGGGCGACGGGCACCGGGTGTTCGCCGCGTCGAGCCCGACCGGCCCGGCCTTCGAGGGCGCCCAGATCAGCTGCGGCCAGCGGGCGACCGCCGACGCGGTGGAGCGGATCCGGATCGACCCTGACACCTGGGAGCCCCGGTTCAAGGTCATCGGCTGTGACATTTGGTCCGATGAGCCGGGATTCCCCGAGGAGATCGAACGGATCGGGCTGGAGGTGTCGGGGCTGTGCGGCTCGGGAATCATCGAGGTGGTCGCCGAGATGTTCCTGGCCGGAATCATGAACCGCCATGGCGTCATCACGCCGGACACCGGCCGGTCGCCGCGCATCGTGGCTGACGGGCGCACGTTCAGCTACGTGATCCAGTGGGAGCCGATCCGGCTGTCGATCACCCAGAACGACGTCCGGGCCGTCCAACTGGCCAAGGCCGCGCTGCGGGCCGGAATCGACCTGCTGCGCGAGCACGCAGGCGTCGCCGGCGTGCCCGACATCCGTCTGGCTGGAGCGTTCGGGGCCCACATCGACCCCGTTCGGGCGATGGTGCTGGGCCTGGTCCCCGACACGCCCGCCGGCGGGGTGCGGGCCGCGGGGAACGCCTCTGGTGTGGGGGCGGTGCGGATGCTGCTGTCGGGCGAGCAGCGCCTCGAGGTCGAACGGCTGGTGCGGTCGATCGTCAAGATCGAGACGGCCACGGAGCCCCGCTTCCAGGAGCTGTTCGTGGCGGCCATGGCCTTCCCCCACAACGCCGACCCCACCCCGCACCTGGCCGCGGCCATCGATCTGCCCGACGCGGCCGACGCGGACCCGGCCGAAGGCAGGCGCCGTCACCGCCGACCCCGCCCGGCAGCATGAATATTAGTAGAAACCAGGGATAATTCCGGAAAAGTACTATGAGAGTCGCATCATGAGCGAGCCACGAGGGCGCAGAGGCGGGGGCAGAGCCGGCCGGCGGGCGGCGCGAGCCGCTTCAGGCGAGACGGCGCCGTACCTGGTCCGGCGGGTGCCGCCGGTGGACATACTCGACGACGAGGGCCTGGAGATCATCGAGCGCAACGCCGAGACGATCCTGTCGGAGGTCGGCATCGCCTTCCAGGACTATCCCGAGGCCCTGGAGCTGTGGCGCGCCGCCGGCGCGGAGGTCGACGGCGAGCTGGTGCGGTTCCCGCCCGGCCTGTGCCGCCGGATCGTGCAGGACAACGCGCCCGCCGTGTACACCCAGCACGCCCGCAACCCCGCTCGCAGCGTGAAAGTGGGCGGGGACGCCACCGTCTTCGCCCCGAACTACGGCTCGCCGTTCGTGATGGACCTGGACCGGGGCCGCCGCTACGCGACGCTGGAGGACTTCGAGAACGTCGTGAAGCTCACCTACTCCCTTCCGCAGCTGCACCACAGCGGGGGCACGGTGTGCGAGCCGGTGGACGTGCCGGTCAACAAGCGGCACCTCGACATGGTGTACGCCCACCTGCGCTACAGCGACAAGCCGTTCATGGGCTCGGTGACCGCGGCCACTAGGGCCGCCGACTCCGTCGAGATGGCCCGCATCGCCTTCGGCGGCGACCTGGGCGACCGCACGGTGATGACGTCGCTGATCAACGCCTCCTCGCCGATGCGCTGGGACGCCACCATGCTCGGCGCGGCCACCACCTGCGCCCGCGCCAACCAGGCCTGCATCATCAGCCCGTTCATCCTGGCCGGAGCGATGTCGCCGGTGACGGTGGCCGGACTGGCCGCGCAGGCCCTGGCCGAGGCGCTGTCGGGCATGGCCTACCTGCAGCTGGTCCGGCCCGGCGCGCCGGTCGTGTTCGGGACGTTCGCGTCGTCGATGTCGATGGCCACCGGGGCGCCCACCTTCGGCACGCCCGAGGCCGGTCAGGCCATATACGTGATGGCGTCGCTGGCCCGCCGGGTCGGTGTCCCGTTCCGTTCCGGCGGGCAGTTCACCTCCTCGAAGCTGCCCGACGCCCAGGCCGCGTACGAGTCGGCCCACACCCTGTTCCCCACCGTGCAGGCGGGGGTGAACTTCGTGCTGCACGCCGCGGGCTGGCAGGAGGGCGGCCTGGCCCTGGGCTACGAGAAGCTGATCCTCGACGCCGACCAGCTCGGAGCGATGGAGGTATGGGCACGGGGTGTGGACACCAGCGACAACGGCCAGGCCATGGAGGCGTTCAGCAGCAACGCCCACGGTGACCACTTCCTGGGCAACCCGCACACGCTGGCCAATTTCGAGAACGCCTTCTGGCGCTCGGACATCGCCGACGCGGCCAGCTACGAGCAATGGACCGACGAGGGGTCCCTGTCGGCGGCCCAGCGGGCCAACGCCCGGTGGAAGCAGCTGCTGGCCGACTACGAGCCGCCGTCGATGGACGACGCGCTGGACGCCGAACTGCGCGACTATGTCGCTCGGCGCAAGGCGGAGATGCCCGACGAGATCGGCTGAACGAGCCGGGCCCGTCAGCCCGCTACGGACAGATCGGCGAGGTGGGGGCGGTCGGGAAGGCGAAGACCTATGAGCTCGCCGGCGGCGTGCAGCTCGAAGTGCCACACGTCGACGTCGTCGGGGCTGCTCTCGCGCAGCGACGTGACCGCGTGCCAGATGGCGTAGCGGGCGGCCCGGATGGTCGCCTCGGGAGACTCAGCGGCACGCGACACGGCCGCATACCCCGCGGAGATGCCCGCGTAGACGTCGCCATTCACTCCCACTGAGGCTGCGGCCCACTCCGCGAGCGCCCTCAGCGCGCGGGGCCGGGACCGGTTGACCCGGTCATCGAAGACCCCCTCGACCCATGCGTGCCAAGCTGTCGAACCTCTCACCGCCATCGTGCGCTCCCTTCAACTGCAGCCCGCGGGGACTTGCGCCAGCAATGCTAACGGCAGCTCCCCGAGCTACGACCCCTCGACGGCGGAGTGGTGGCAGGCCACAGCCGCCTCCGTCGAAGCGGCTCCCGCCGGATGGCCCTCGGCACCCCGCAACTCGGGCCGCTGCTGCTCGCAGATGCCGGTGGCCATTCCGCAGCGGGGCGCGAAGCTGCATCCCGGTGGCGCGCCGACCGGCACCGGCGGCGCGCCGGCTATGGGTGTGAGCCTGGCCGCGGTCCTGTCCAGCCGGGGCACCGCGGCGAGCAGCCCGGCCGTGTACGGGTGGCTCGGCCGGTGGTACACGTCGCGCACGTCGCCGCGCTCCACGCAGTGACCGGCGTACATCACCATCACCCGGTCGGCCGCACCCGCGACCACCCCGAGATCGTGGGTGATGATCATCATGGCGCCGGACATGCGCTGTCTCACCTCCGACAGGACCTCGAGCACCTGGGCCTGCACGGTGGCGTCCAGCGCGGTGGTCGGCTCGTCCGCGATGAGCACGACCGGGTCCAGGGCCACCGCCATGGCGATCATGACCCGCTGGCGCATCCCACCCGACAGCTCGTGGGGATAGCAGCGGGCCCGCCGGTCGGCGTCGGGGATGCCGACCCGCTCGAGCAGGCCCTCGGCGCGCCGGCGGGCCTCCGCCCTGCGAAGCGGCCGGTGGGCTCTGAGCATCTCCGCGATCTGGTCCCCCACACGGTGAACGGGATTGAGGGCGGTGAGAGGGTCCTGGAAGATCATGGCCATCTCGGCGCCGCGCGCCCGGCGGCGGCGCTGAGGCGAGGCCGCCAGCAGATCCTCGCCCGCCAGCCGCACCTCGCCGGCGGTCGTGGCCGCCCTCGGACCCGGGAGCAGCCCCAGGATGGACAGGGCCAGCATCGTCTTGCCGCAGCCCGACTCCCCCACCACCGCCAGCACCTCGCCGGCGAACAGGTCGAAGCTGACGTCGTCGACGGCCACCAGCGTGCCCTCGTCGGTGTCGATCTCGGTCCGGAGGTTGCGCACCGACAGCAGGGCGTCGCGGGTCTCCGGTCCTCCCGTCGGCGCCTCGCCACCGCTCATCGGTGGTCCTGGGTAGGGTCGAGCGAGTCGCGCAGGCCGTCACCGACGAAGTTCACGCACAGCGCGGTCGCCACGATGGCCAGGCCCGGCGCCCACACCAGCCACGGCGCGATGATCACGAAGCCCTCGTTGCCGCCCAGCATGTTGCCCCAGGTGGCGGTGCGGGTGGCGCTCACACCGAGTCCCAGGAAGCTGAGCGTCGACTCGGCCAGGATGGCTGCGGCCACCGTTAGCGACACCGACACCATCACCTCGCCGGCCAGGTTGGGCAGCAGGTGGCGGACGATGATCCTGCGATTGGGCAGCCCCAGAGCCCGGGCCGCCTCCACGAACTCGCGCTCGCGCAGGGCCAGCACCTTGCCCCGCACGATCCTGGCCGGGATCATCCAGGTGATCGCGGCCAGAACGATCACCACGTCCCAGACGCCGTCGCCGAGGATCCGAGCCGCGATGATCACCACCATCAGCCCGGGCAAGGCAAGCATCGTGTCGGCCAGGCGCATCAGCACCGCGTCGATCCAGCGGCCGTAGTACCCGGCCACCAGCCCGACGGAGGTCCCGACGATCCCGCTGATCAGCGCGACCGCCCCGCCGACCAGCAGCGAGATGCGGCCCCCGTAGAGGATCCGGCTGAGGTTGTCGCGCCCGAGGGTGTCGCTCCCCAGCAGGAAGTCCCGTCCCGGAGGCTCCAGGATGCGGTCGAGGTGCTGCTCGGTCGCTCCGTGGGGCGCGATGACGTCGGCGAGGGCGGCGCAAGCCACGACGACGGCCAGCACCACGGCCGACAGCATCGCGGCGCGGTGGCGGCGGAAGCGCCGCAGGACCGCCAGCCACTCCGGAGCCTGTGCGAAGTCCGGCAGCTCGCTGCCCGTTCCGGGTGACGGCGGCCCGGCGGCGTCGGGGCGCTCAGACACGGCGGATCCTCGGGTCGAGCACGGCGTAGAGCAAGTCGGCGGCCAGGTTCATCAGGAACACCGCGGCCGACACGATCATCACCGTGGCCAGCAGGATCGGGTAGTCGCCCGAATTGAGGGCGTCGAGGAACAGCAGGCCCATCCCCGGGTACTGGAACACCCGCTCGGTGACGATGAGGCCGCCGACCAGCAGGCCCACGTCGACGGCCGCCTGGGTGGTCACCGGGATGAGCGCGTTGCGCACACCGTGGCGGACCACGACCGCCGGCTCGCCCAGGCCCTTGGCCCGGGCCGTGCGAATGAAGTCCGACCCCATCACGTCCAGCATGGAGGCCCGCATGTACCGGCTGTAGACCGCCACCAACTGCAACGACAGCGCCATCACCGGAAGGGCCAGGTGGCGAGCCCGGTCGATGAGGTCGAATCCCTGCCGGCCCGGCGAGTAGAGCCCGGCGGTGGGCAGCAGGGGCGGGCCGACTCCGAGCCAGTTCGCCAGGTAGAGACCGAAGAAGAGCTGGAGCATCAGGCCGAGCCAGAACACCGGGATCGAGATGCCCAGGAACGACACCGCGGTGGCGCCGTGATCCGTCAGAGACCCCCGGCGGATCGCTGAGAGCGTTCCGATCGTGAGGCCGGCGGCCACCGAGAGGGCCACCGCCACCGCCACCAGCACACCGGTGTTGGCCAGCGCACGCTCCACGAGGGGCCACACGTCCTGGCCGTTGCGCACCAGCGACGTACCGAGGTCGCCGGTGACGAAGTTGCCCAGCCACGTCAGGTAGCGGGCCCCGAAGGGCTCCTCGATGCCCAGCGAGTCGATGTAGGCCTGGCGGGCCTCAGCGCTGATGCGGGGGTTGACGGTCAGCTGGGCCGCGGGACTGGAGATCTCTCCTGCGGCCCAGAAGGTGGCCAGCGAGATGAGCAGCAGGATCGGCGCGGTGACTGCCAGCCGCCGCGCCGCGTAGCGGATCATGCCTCCGGCTCGCCAGCCTCTCAGCCGACCGGGCTGGAGGCGGCCCATCCGATGCGAGCCGGAGTGGGCCACCCGACAACGTTCATCAACCGCGGCTCACCCGACGACGGTCCAGTCGTACATGTCGTAGAAGCCGCCGTACACGCTCGACACGTACTTGCCCGGACCGGCCAGCACCTCCGGGTTCCAGGCGAGCAGGTTGGGCAGCACGTACAGCGGGATCCACGGGACGTCCTCGCCGAGCAGGGCGCCCAGCTCATGAACCAGTTGCAGGCGGGCGGCGTCGTCGATCTCCGCGTCTATGGCGAAGGCCAGGTCGCTGGCCCGCGCGCTGGCGTAGGCCATGAAGTTCTGGCCGCTGTAGCCGTTGGCCTCGCTGGGAATGCCGTCGATGTCGTAGAGGTTGCTCACGGTCGGATCCGGGCTCGTGCTGTTGGCGAACAGCGCCACGGGGCCGAAGTTCATGGCCGGGAGCCGGTTCTGGAACAGCTCGCCCGCGTCGTAGTTGATGATCTCCCATCCGATGCCGAAGGGCCGGGTCATCTCGGCCACCAGGGCCTGCACGTCCTCGCGGCGCTTGTTGCCGGCCACGGTGTTCCACTGCAGCACCAGCTCCACACCCTCTTCGTTGACCCACAGGCCTTCGAGATCGGGTCGGGTCCAGCCCTCCGCGGCGAGCAGATCGGTGACCTTGGCCATGTCCTGGCGGTAGCGGGCGAAGTCGTCGGCGCACCAGTCGCCGAAGGCCGGGTTCCACCCCGCGCACTGCAGCACCACCGGGTCGTCGATGACGGGGCCGAGGGCCACGTCGGCGATCCGCTCCCGGTCGAGGGCGTGGGCGAGGGCCTGGCGGACGTTCCTGGTGATCTCGAAGCGGCGGTCCGGCGCGATCTGGTTGATCCACAGGCCCTCGATGTACGTGCCCGCTCCCGCCACGAAGGCCAGCGGCGGGGCCAGGCGCTCCTTGGCGCCGGGGAACGGCTGGGGGAACGCGGCCATGACCTCGCCCGTCTGCAGGGCCACGACCTCGGTGTCGGTGTCCTCCCGGGGGACCATGACCACCCGGTCCACCAGCGGCATGCGCTCGGGCACCCAGTAGTTGTCGTTGGGGACCAGGATGTGCTGCTCGGAGCTCCACGACTGCTGCAGCCACGGCCCCCCGGAGATCGGGATCGAGTCGTTCCAGTGGCCGGAGATGTCGGTGGCGCCGTCGAAGGCGTGGGCGGGCAGGATGGCGCCGAACAGGTAGCGCCAGGGTGCGTACGGCTCGGAGAACGTGACCACCGCGGTCTGGGGGTCGTCGTGTTCCACGTCGGTGATCAACTCGTAGCCGATGGTGCTGAGCGAGCCCTCGGTGTCGATGACCGCCCGCCAGGTGAACCACACGTCGGTGCTGGTGATGGGCGTGCCGTCGCTCCAGCGGGCCTCACCGTTGAGACGGTAGGTGATCGTCAGGGTGCCGTCGTCGTTGAGGACCGCCCCGCCGTTGTCGACCGTCGGCGCCTCCACCAGCACCGGTGAGGGCCCGATGTTGTTGTCGACGTCGTACTCCATGAGGCCGGGCTGGATGTGCACGAGCACCGACCACTGCAGCCAGGTGGCGTTGGCGCACGACGTGACCGGGTTGAGGCACTCGGGCCACTGCTCGACGGCCAGCACGATCTCACCGCCGGACCGCTCCTGGGCCTCGGCGGCCTCTGGCGTCCCACTGCCGGCTTCAGGCGAGTCCGCTCCGTCGGCGGGCGCCGTGCCGTCGGCGGAGTCCTGCGAGCCGGCTGGGTCCCCACCATCCCCGGCGCCGTCCCCGGAGTCGCCGCACGCGCCGGCTGCCAGCGCGAGGACCGCCAGGAATCCCCAGAGCAGCCGGCGGCACCCCGCTGATCGCGTTCCCACGAGCCTGAACAATAGACGCGACTGCCCCTAGAGGCCGAGCGAGTCGGCGAGCGAAACGGTGCATGCGGGCGAGGCCGTGGCCCGAGCGGCCCGTGAGCGCAGCGAACAAGAGCGGGAAACACCCCGCCCCGACGCAACGGGCTTGCACCTGCCCGCGCACGCTCCCAGTCGCAGCGATCTCTTGAGAATCCGTCTCAGACTGGCCGTCCGGCATCCGCGCCGACTGGTGGCCGCGGCCTGGCCGCGCCGCTAGCCGCGGCGGGGGCGACGCAGCAGGTTGGCGGCCACAGCCGAGGCCCTGACCGGCCAGGGATCGAAGCGGCCCTGGTCCTCCACCGGCGGCGGGGGCTTCACGAACATGCGGAACACGACGTACAAGGCGATCACGAGATGGGCCCCGACCAGCACCGCGAAGTACGCCCACGGCGCGATGGCCGCCATGAGGGCTCCACCCAGGGTCGGCCCGATCACCGCGCCCACTCCGCTGACCCGCACCAGCGAGGCGCTCGCTCCGGTCAGTTGCGCCGCCGAGACGCTGTCGGCGGTGGTGGCCACCGCCAGCGAGTACAGCGGGTACGTCGAGCCGCCGTGGACGAACATCAGCAGCAATGACAGCGGCGATCCCGGCTCCACCAGCAGGTGCAGGCCCGCGGAACCGGCTGCGGTGACCGCCACCACCAGGATCACGTAGCGGCGGGGCACCCGGTCCGAGGCGCTGCCCACGAGCCACTGGAACACCACCGACCCCGCGATCGACGACACGACGAACAGCGAGATGCGGGTGTTGGACAGCCCCTCGGTGGCGGCGAAGAACGCTCCGAGTCCCATGAGGCATCCCTGCGACACCCCGACCCAGAACCCGGTCAGCAACCCGAGCGGCGCGAGCCTCACGAGCGCGCGCAGCGAGATCGGTTCGGGGACCACCAGAGGGGGCGCGGTCGACGCCGACAGCGACACCGGGACCAGCGCCAGCGAGATCAGCGCGGAGGACAACACGAAGAGCCTGACGCCTCCGGGGTCGGCAAGGTTGAGCATCAGCTGGCCGGCGCCCATCCCGCCCATCGTCACGATCATGTAGCGCGACAGCATCCGGCCCCGGGTGGCGTTGGTGGCCATGTCGTTGAGCCACGACTCGACGGTCACCAGGATTCCGGCCAGGCACAACCCGTAGGCGAACCGCAGCAGCGTCCACGAGACGGGATGGACCCAGATCACGTGCAGGATCGAGGACGTCGAGCCCATCGCGGCCAGCGCTCCGAACACCCTGATGTGGCCGACGGTGGAAATGAAGTGCTCGGCTGCCTTGGTCCCGAACAGGAAACCCAGGAAGTAGCCGGCCATCACCACGCCGGTCACGACCAGCCCGAAGTCCTCCGACTCGGCCCGCACGCCCAGCGCCACTCGCAGCAGCCCGTTGCAGGCCATGACCAGGACGACGCCGGCCAGCAGCGACCGGACCGCTCCCAGATGGTCGCCGCGCGGCTCGATCCACGGTCCGCCTGCCAGCCCGTCGTCACCGGGTTCGGGCCGCACCACGGCGCCGCTCGCCACGGCCGGATCGTAAGCCACGCCCGGCGGGCGCGGCGACGACTCGAGAGTGACTTCCGTCACACCTGGAGCCGGGCGAGCCGGCAAGGGCCTGCTGGGGCTGTCCGAAGGGGCCGGGACTAGACCCGGGCCAGCGCCTCCGCGACGGCTCGGCGGACCGGGATCGGGCTCTCGATCTGCAGGAAGTGGCCGACCCGGTCGAGGTAGACGGTGCGGGCGTCGGCGAAGGCGTCGATCATCGCCGCGGCCCGCTTGTTCGGGGTCATCTTGTCCTCGCGGCCCAGCACCAGCGTCACCGGGCACCGCACCCGGGCCGCGGCGGCCTCCGCGCCGTCGTAGGCGTTGCAGGCGGCCAGGTCGCCGGCCAGCACTCCGGGCCGGGCCCGGTCCAGCAGCGACGTGTTGCCGCCGATGAGCCACATGCCCGGAGAGGCGTGGCCGCCGGTGTGGGCCCGGCTTCCGATGCCCCAGGAGGTGATGAGACGGCCCGCGGCCGGGTCGTCGGCGTCGGCCGCGGCCTGCAGCGCGGGATGCACCGGCATCGCGCCGGCGGTCCCCAGCAGCACCAGCGACCGGGCCACCTCGGGCCGCTGCGCCGCGGCCTCCAGCACCACGAAGGTGCCCATCGAGTGGCCCACCAAGTGGGCCGGCGCCAGCCCCAGGGAGTCGACAGTCTCCGCCAGCCACTCCCCCATCTCGGCGATGCTCCCGAGCGCGGGTCCGTCGCTGCCGCCGTGGCCGGGCAGGTCCACGGCGGCGGCCCGGTAGCCGTGATGAGCGATCCAGCGGGTCTGGAGCTGCCAGACGGTGCGGTCGCCGCCCGCTCCGTGCACCAGCACCACGCCGGGCTCTTCGCCGTCGAGGCTGCGACCCCCGGTGGCGCAGCGCACCGTCCGCCCGTCGATCCGCGTCTCCACCGCGTCAGGTCCCGGCCTGCTGGTCCGCTGCGTCCACGTCCCGGGGCCCCGCGAATCTCGGGTTGGCTGTGTGGCCTGTATGCACAGTATTCACACCGAGATTCCGGGCGGGCGCACGATCAGCGCTGGGAGGCCTTGAGGGCCCGCTCGAGATCCTCGACGATGTCGCGGGGATCCTCCAGCCCGACCGAGATGCGCACCAGGTCCTCACCCACCCCGGCCGCGGCCAGATCCTCGGCCGACATCTGCTGATGAGTGGTGCTGGCCGGGTGGATCACCAGGGTCTTGGCGTCGCCCACGTTGGCCAGGTGCGACGCCAGGCGGACCGCGGATATGAACTTCGCTCCGGCTTCGCGCCCGCCCGCGACGCCGAAGCTCAAGATGGCGCCGGTGCCGCGGGGATAGAGCCGGCGGGCCAGGTCGTGGTCGGGGTGGTCGGGCATCGAGGGGTACTTGACCCAGCTGACCGCGTCGTTGTCGGCCAGCGCCTCGACCACCGCGGCGGTGTTGGCCACATGGCGCTGCATCCGCAGCGGCAGCGTCTCGATCCCCTGGAGGATCTGGAAGGCGTTGGCCGGGCTCATGCAGGCGCCGAAGTCGCGCAGCCCCTCGACCCGGGCCCGGCTGATGAAGGCGCTGGGGCCGAACTCGTCGCTGAAGCTGATGCCGTGATAGCCGGCGTAGGGCTCGGTGATCGTGCCGAACAGGCCCGAGGCGTCCCAGTCGAAGTGCCCGCCGTCGACGAGCACGCCTCCGAGGGCCACGCCGTGGCCGCCCAGGAACTTGGTGGCCGAGTGCATCACGATGTCGGCGCCGTGCTCGAGGGCCCGGATCAGGTACGGCGTCGAGAAGGTGGCGTCGACCATCAGCGGGAGCCGGTGCTCGTGGGCCACTCCGGCCACGGCCGGAATGTCCAGCACCTCGATTCCGGGATTGCCGAGCGTCTCCGCGAAGACGAGACGGGTGTCCTCGCCGATGGCGGCCGCGAACTCGTCGGGGCGGCGGGGATCGACGAAGGTGGTGCTGATGCCGAAGCGCCGGAGGGTGAGGTTGAGCATGTTGTGGGTGCCGCCGTAGATGTTGCGGCTGGCCACGATGTGGGAGCCCGAGTCCATCAGCGTGGCCACGGCCAGGAAGAACGCGGCCTGGCCGCTGGCGGTGGCCACGGCGCCCACACCGCCCTCCAGGGCCGCGACCCTCTCCTCCAGGACGGCCACGGTGGGGTTGGAGATCCGCGAGTAGATGTGGCCCGGTATCTCGAGGTTGAACAGCCCGGCCGCGTGGTCGGTGTCCTCGAAGGAGTACGACGTGGTGAAGTAGATGGGCACGGCCCGGGCCCCGGTGGCGGGGTCGCTCTGCTGGCCGGCGTGCAGGCTCAGCGTGTCGAATCGCAGGAAGTCGGGCTCAACCATGGCGGCGCGGCTCAGCTGGGCGCGAGGCTGCGGGCGGGCATTGAGGGCAGGGTGTCGTCGTAGAGCCACGACTCTACAAGGGTCCGGGCCGGCGCTCCCCCCGTCGTCTCGACGAGTTTGAGGAAGTCCTCGGTCGTCACGCTCTTGTTCTTGCCGGAGCTGTACCAACCCTTGAGCATCGCGAAGAAGGAGGGGTCGTCGTTGAGATGGTCCCGCAGCGCAACCAGCGTCAGCGCGCCCCGCCGGTAGACGGGCCAGTCCAGCATGTTCGCGGCCGACGGAGCGCCCGGGGGGTAGTCGCCGCTGCTGTCGGCCCCGCGGTAGAACGCGGCCACCTTGGTGTTGTAGTCGCTGAGTCCCACGCTGGCGTCCTTTCCCGGCGCCCTCTCCAACCACAGCAACTCGACGAGGGTCGCGAAGCCCTCGTTGAGCCAGACGTCGCTCCAGTCGGCCACCGAGACGGCGTTCCCGAACCACTGGTGGGCCAGTTCGTGGATGATCACGTCCGGATCGAACACGGGGTGGTCGTAGGTTGGCAGCGTCTGGTGCTCCAGTGCCGTGCTCGCGCCGATGTCGAGAACCAGGGCCCCGGCCGTGCGGAACGGATAGGCGCCGAACAGATCCGACATGAACTTGATGTAGTCCGCCTGCCTGGAGCCCGGCGCCAGGGTTCCCGTCCAGAACCGGTTCGGATCCTGGGGATCCACTGTGGGCAGGCCGGCGGGGTACCAGGTGGTGATGTCGAGACCCAGACCGTGAGGGTCGGGCTCCGCCCGCGAGTCGAGCCTGCCGACGGCCAGCGGTATGAGGTAGGGCGCTACCGGCTCGCGAAGCGACCAGCTGAACGTGGTGGAGAGCCCGTCGGGGCTCTGCCGCTTCGTCAGGGGGCCGCCGGACACCGCCGTCCACCCGGCGGGAACCGTCACCGCGACCGTCACCGCCGCCTTGTCGCGGGGGTGGTCGTTGAAGGGCGCCAGAGCGGCTGAGCCGTCGGGCTCGTTCAGCATGTAGAAGACGCTGCCGTCGGGTGACCAGGTGCCGCCCGCTCCGCCGACATCCCTGCGGGAGAGGATCGAGTCGCGCGCGCCGATGACTCCCTCGTAGGACACCACCACAGTCATGGTGTCGCCGTCCGCCGGCGCGGTCTGCGGCTCGATCACCAACTCCTCGCCGGCCTGCACGTAGTCGGCCGCCGGCTCGCCGTTCACGGTGACCGCGGTGGCGCTCATGCCGAAGAAGTCGAGACTGAAGACCTCGAGGTCCTCGGTGGCTTCTGCGGTGATGGTCGACGTCGCCGAGACATGGCGCGACCGCGGGTCGAAGTCCATCTCGATCGCGTAGCTGGCCACGTCGTAGCCGCCGTTGCCCAGGCGCGGCAACAGCGAGTCGCCGAGGCCCTCCCTGCCCGTCGCCACGAGGCGGGCCCACAACGTGGACTGGTCCTGGGTAGACACCGGCTGCGCGCCGGCGCGGGCGAGGGTCATGAGAGACACCGGCTGCGCGCCGGCACGGCCGTGCGCCACAAGGGATGCCGGCTGCGAACCGGCAGACCCCTCCGGCGAGCGGCAGCATCGGCCCTGCGACCACGCAACAGCCACAGACCCGACAGAGTTGCCGGCCCGGAGCGACCCCGGCCCGGGGCCGGCGACAGCCACAGACCCCACAGAGTTGCCGGCGGGTGGCGCCTGAGCCGGCGCGCGACTCGCAGGACCGCCGTCCGGCACGAGCCGGCGGGCGCGGTCGAGGAAGCTGGCCATCTGGGCCCGGGTGGTGGACCTGTGCGGGCAGAAGCGCAGAGGATCGCGGTGGCAGCCGGTCGTGATGCCCGCAGCGTAGAGGGTGTCGATGTCGGCCTCGTGGGTGTTGCCGCCAGTGTCGGCGAAGCCCGCCGGATCAGCCGGCACGAGCCCGAATGCCCGGCTGAGGAATGCGGCCATCTGGGCCCGCCTGACCGGTTCGTCCGGGCAGTACCGCGCCGGGGCCTCGGCGCAGCCGCGGGTGACGCCCAATTCCGCCAGACGTTCCACATGGGCGGCCCACCAGTCCCGAGGGTCGACGTCGGCGAATCTGCTCTCGGAGACCGGATCGGGGTCTGCGCCGTCGAGGACCCGCACCAGCCAGACGGCCACCACCCGGCGCAGCACGGGCTCGCCCGGACAGAAGGCCCGTGGCCCGCACTCGGTGCGCTCCAGCACGCCGGCGGCGGCGAGCGCCTCCACCGCGGGACCATGCACGCTCGTGGGCGACACATCGCCAAAGCCGCTCTCCGAAACCTCAGGAGGCGGAGGAGGCGGAGGAGGCGGAGGAGGCGGAGGCGGAGGCGGAGGCGGAGGAGGCGGCGGAGGCGGAGGCGGAGGCGCCGTTGGCGTAGCTGTGGCTTGCGGCGACCAGGGGCCGCAGCCCTCGCCGTCGACGCCGCTGAAGGCGCGAACCTGTACTCGGTAGTCGACACCATTGACCAGGCCGCCGATCACGGTCGAGGTCGCGGTGCCGCGGTGGGCCTCGATCCAGTCCACGCCATCCCGGGAGTACCGCACACCGTAACTCGTGACCGCAACGCCGTTGTCAAGTGGAGCCGCCCACGAGACCGTCAGGCGATTGTTGCCCGGCGTGATCGTCGGCCTGGCCGGCGCGTCCGGAGCAACCGATGCGTCCCCGGTCGTGGAGGTCGCGGCCGCGGTGAAGGCTCCCTCGCCGACGATGTTGCGGGCTCGGACCCTCACGTCGTAGCTCACACAGTTCTTCAGATGAGTCAGGGTGGCCGAGGACCTGGCAACGCCGTTCGGCGCACCGATCAGCCGCCGCTGCCATGGTTCGCCGGGGAGGCGGAACTCCACTGTGTAGCCCAAGATGGCGGCCTGGCCGCCGGTGGCCGGAGCGGTCCATGACACGGCCAGTTCCTGGTTGCCGCCGACGGCGGTCAGCGCGCCCGGCTCGCCGGGCACGGTCTCGGCCGGATCACGGGGCGTGCCCGAGGCGGTGGGCGAGGGGCGGCCGGTGCCCGCCGAGTTCGTCGCCGACACCTTCACGTAGTAGGTGCGCCCGTTGGTGAGGCCGGTGACGGTGGCCGAGGTGGAGGTGCCGCTGTGAGTCCAGTCCTGCCAACCGTCCGCAAGGCTGTAGTACTCCACCCGGTAGCCGCTGATCGATGTGGTGCCGGCGGCGGGCGCCTGCCAAGACACCGTCAACTGCCCGCTGCCGGCCGTGATCGCCGGTTGCGCCGGGCTGCCCGGCCGCCCGCCCTGCGCCTCGGCCGGGACGGGTCCAGCCAACAGCATCGACACGGCCAACAGCGCCGCAACGACAGAGCGCGCCAGCGTCGCGCGCCGCCTCGACCCCCGGCGCGGGATCCCGGATCGCATCGGGCGCGACAGTAGCCGGAGTCCGTCGGGAAACCGAACGAGACGGGACCCACGCGTCGAGGCCCTGGCCGTATCGGCAATTGGGGGGAACCGATCCCGGCAGGGCCTCGAGCGTGTCTGAGGGTGTCAGTCCCTCAGGAGGGATTCTTCGGCCGGTCCACGCGGGACCGGCGATGTGTCAGCGGCGGGCTCGATAGGGGCGACCGGCCGCGTCCCCGGTCACCCTCAGCAGGCCCTCGCCCACGCCGACGGCGTAGCCCGGGCCCAGTGCGTCTCGCCACACCGTCGAGGGTGCGGTCACTGTGTTGCAGAGGGGAATCGAACTCATTCTCGGACCTCCTCTTTCCTCTGTACTCCACCACTGCGGTGAGTGGTCCCATTCTTTCGCCCTGGGAGTCGAATCGCAATGAATCAGAGGTCAGAAGGGGTGTGATTTGTGTCACACCCTCCGTCTAGGTCGCAGCCTCCGGGGTCGCGGCCCCGGTGGAGTCGCCGGCCCGGTAGTAGTCCACGGGCTCGGGGGGCAGGGGGGTGTCGCCGCGGATCAGGTCGGCGGCCTTCTCGGCCAGCATCATCACCGGCGCGTAGATGTTGCCGTTGGTCACGTACGGCATCGACGAGGCGTCCACGACCCGCAGGCCCCGGGTGCCGTGCACCTCGAGCGTGTCGGGATGCAGGGCCGAGTCGTCCCCGAGGCCCATCCGGGCGGTGCAGGACGGGTGCAGGGCGGTCTCGGCGTCGCGGCGCACCCAGTCGAGGATGTCCTCGTCGGTGCTGACGTCGGGACCCGGCGATACCTCCCCGCCGTTGAACGGGTCCATGGCGGGCTGGGTGAGGATGTGGCGGG